>Ga0335070_10004737_pt1 | contig 15940 bp, 18 predicted proteins | sample Lox_Sample_13_FD_206722 | JGI IMG/M metagenome (GOLD analysis project Ga0335070, IMG submission 206722) | Soil microbial communities from Loxahatchee National Wildlife Refuge, Florida, United States - Lox_Sample_1.3 | ecosystem: Environmental > Terrestrial > Soil > Wetlands | place: USA... | reverse complement strand
GCTTCACCCAGACTTGCGCCATCTAGATTGGACGCAATGGGATGAAAGTGTTTGTGGCAGAGGATGCGCCCGAGGTGCGGAAACGCATTGTCGCAATGGTAGGCGCGATCCCGGGTGTAGCGGTCGCCGGCGAAGCCGAATCGGTGCGCGGTGCGGTCGATGGAACGTTGGCCAGCGGCGCGGACGTGCTGCTGCTGGATCTCCAGCTCGTCGATGGCAGCGGGCTCGAGGTTCTGGCAGAAGTCAAGCGGCAGCGACCGACCGTGCGCGTGATCGTGCTGAGCAACTTCGCGACCCCGCAGTTCCGTCAGGCCTGCCTCGCGGCGGGCGGCGACGTATTCCTGGACAAATCGCAGGAGTTCGCGCGCGTCCCCCAGACGCTGCGCAGCTGGCTCCACGGACCTGGCTAGATACTGCATAAGACAGAACGCACCAACAACTCTATCGACCGAGAAAGGAACGACTATGCTCCGCACCAGCTCGCGCAGTTTCGCCGATGAAATCCAGCCACCGGTACAGCTAAGCCCCTCGTCGGTTCCCGGCCCGGCATTGGTCGGGTTCGCCGAGCTGGCGGCTATCCTGGGGGCCGGGGTGCTGGAGGCGTCGCGCTTCGCCGATGTCAGGTTTCCGGTCCGACGTCTGTCGCAGGGCGATGTCCTGTACCGGGCTGGGGACGGATTCGACGCGATTTACGCGGTGCGCTGCGGCTTCTTCAAGACGCAATGCGTCGATGAGGGCGGCACCGAGCAGGTACTTTCGTTCCCTATGCGCGGCGAGGTCCTCGGCCTGGACGGAATCGCTCCCGGACAGTACAGCGTGGACGCGATCGCGCTCGAAACCAGCGAGGTCGTGGTGCTGTCGTTCAGGCGGATCGCCAGCTTGAGCCGGGACGAGCCGCACCTCGAGCAACTGCTCTACCGCCTGCTCAGCCGCGAGCTGGGACGCACACACGCTGTCATGCATCTGTTGGGCTCGCTCGGGGCGGATGCCCGCGTTGCGAGCTTCCTGCTCGACCTGTCGGAGCGCCTCGGCCGCCTGGGCTTTTCACGCTCTTGCTTCGTGCTGCGCATGACGCGCTACGAGATCGGCAGTTACCTCGGCGTGCAGCTGGAGACGGTCAGCCGAACGCTGTCGTCGCTGGCCGCGGCCGGCCTCATCGCAGTCGACGGCAGGACCATCGAGTTGCGCAACCTCGCGGGGCTGCGGCGCTTGCTAGAGTCGCAGGAGCAGGTCCGGCCAAGCGCGCCGCGCGTATCGCGTAGGCGCTTGGCCCTGGTGGAATCGTCGGGCGTCGCTGCGTAGACGCTTGCAAGGAGACTTAGACAAGGGGGGGCGAGGCTGCGGCGCTTCTCAGCCGCCCGACCTCTCTCTCACCACGACGGCTCCCTCCAGGTCCTCGTGGCCGCTGCCGCAGAAGATGTCGCAATGGAACACGAAGCGGCCGATCCGCTGCGGGACGATGCGTACCCGCGCCGGCTTGCCGGGGATGACGTCGGCGCGCACGTTCAGGTCGGGCAGGTTGAACCCGTGCGGGACATCGCGCGAGACTAGCTGCAGGACGACCGGAACGCCCTTCTCGAGAGCGACCTCCTTCGGCATGTACTCGAAGCGCCGCACCTCGATGGTGATGACGCGCTCGCCGCCGTCTCTCGACTTGGCGAGCAGCACAGCGGCGCCGGTCACCAGCGAAGCGATAAGCAGCGTCGCGCTGGTGATCGCGACGGCGACGTTGCGCCCGTCCATCTTCCTCAAGCCTTCTGGACCGGATACTCGTCGATCTCGTATCCGTCGGTCGCTGCCGCGAGCGGCTCCACGCTGCGAAATCCCAGCCCCTTGTACGGTTCGGACGCGGTCCACAGGATAGGCTGGCGCTTGGGCGCCGAGCCGGGCGCTGGCAGTGGGAAGATCAGCGACCTGGCGGCGTGGTGCGCGATATGGCCGGTCATGTCGTGGTGTTCCTGGTGGATGTGGCCATAGAACACCGTCACGTTCCGAAATGGCATGAGCAGTTCGACGGCCTTCGCGCCATCGCGCGTGGCCCAGTCCCATTGCGGATACAGGTCGAACAGCGGCCGATGCGTGAACACCACGATGCTGGCCTGCTTGTCCAGCTTCGCCAGATCCGCTTTCAGCCACTCCAGCTGGGCGTCGCCGATCGTTGCCGCCGGATCGGAGACGTTGTCCAGGACGATGAAATGGATTCCTTTGTGATCGAAGGTATAGTTCGGCTCGCCGAAGAACTCCCGGTAAGCTTTGCCGCGGTCCAGCGAGGCGTCGTGTTCGCCGGGCATGAACTTCACGTCCTTGACCTTGAGGCCCGACACGATCTCGCGGAACTCGGCCATGCGCTTGCGCCGCTCGGCCGGGTCGTCCGTGGTATGGGTCAGGTCCCCGGTGAAGACTACGAAATCGGGCCGGTAGACCAGGCTGTTGACCGCTTCGACTGCCTTTCTTAGCGTGCCTTTCGCGTCGGGATTGACCAGCGGGCCCTCGAACCCCCAATGCGAGTCGGATAGCTGGACCCAGTGGAAGTCTGCTTGTTTGCGGCCTTTCGGTGCCGCCGCTAAGGCGCTGTGGCTCAGTCCCGAAGCGAACACGACGCCCCCGAGCCCGGCCAGTTTCAAGAACGCTCTGCGATCGAACTGCGCTGCCATGTTGGATGCCTCCATGAGTCGATGTGGTTGACCTGCTAAGTGGCAATACCGCGACCCGGCTGAGAATATTCCCGGCAGCCACCGGTACCCGGGAGAATTCGCCGCGGCGGGAATAAACTGGCGCTCCGAGCGGTAATGCACATATGGGTCGGTACATGGTCGATTCGAGATCGATGCGGACGGCTGGGAAGCATTCGACCGCCGGCGCCCGTTTCGAGGCGGTGGTGTTACCGCATCTGGATGCGGCCTATAACCTGGCTCGCTGGTTGACTCGCGACGAGCACGCGGCCGAGGACATGGTTCAGGAGGCAGTCCTGCGGGGGATCAAATTCTTCGGCAGCTTCCGAGGCGGAGACGGCAAGGCATGGATCCTGACCATCGTGCGAAACCTGTGCTTCGACTGGCTGAAGCTACGCCGCAGTCAGGATCTGCACGACCCGTTCGATGAGGACATCCACAGCCCGGACATCGGCGCGTCGGCCGACGACGCGCGCGGCGACCCCGAGACGTTGGCCGATACCCGGGGGCGCACGCAGCAAGTTCGCGATGCGCTGGAGAGCCTTCCGGCGGAATACCGGGAGGCCTTGGTGCTGAGAGAAATCGAGGGCTTGTCCTACAAGGAAATTGCCGCGGTCAGCGCGGTCCCGATCGGCACCGTCATGTCGCGACTGGCACGCGCGCGCAGGCAGTTGCGAAAGCTTGTCCATCCGGCGCGCGAGGGGCTTTGAGATGCTCTGCGAAGAAGCCTGCGGCTTGCTCGATGGCTACCTCGACGACGAGCTCGACGCCGAGGGGGTCGAAGCGCTTGAAGCGCACTTGGCCGGCTGCGCCGCATGCAGCAAGCAACACGCACAGGCGCTGGGGCTCCGGTCCTTGATACGGCAGCATGCGCCGCGCTATGCCGCGCCCGAGCAGATGCGTCGCAACATCCTGGCGTCGGTTCGCGCCGCGCGGCCCACAGGCCAGCTCCGCGGATGGGTTCCAGCGGGATGGCTGCAGTTCGGCGGAGCAATCGCGGCGGCGGTGCTGCTCGCTTCGCTGGTCACCTACTTCTCGGTTGTGCCGTCGAGCACCGACGCAATCGTGGACGAGGTCGTGGCCACGCATGTGCGCTCGCTGACCACCAGCCACCTTACCGACGTCCAATCATCCGACCGGCACACCGTCAGGCCCTGGTTCAACGGCAAGCTGGACTTCTCGCCGCCGGTCGTCGATCTCGAAGGGCACGGCTTCCCGCTCGTCGGTGGACGACTCGATTACCTCGGTGGGCGCCCGGTTGCAGCGCTGCTGTATCGCCGTCGCCAACACTGGATCAGCGTCCTCATCTGGCCGGATTCCCATCCCACGCCCTCGGCGCCACGGAGTTACTCGAGACGCGGGTACGACATCACGCAATGGAGCGCCGACGGTTTGACCTACTTCGTCGTGTCCGACATCGTGCCCAAGGAACAGGACGAACTGGTGGCTCTACTGCGAAGTGCGGGCGCGTCGCCGTGAAGCGGCTGCACGAGGCGCCCCAATCAGCCGATCGTCGAAGGGATTTGCGCGACCTTGCGCCGGCGCGCGGGCTGCGGCGCGATGGTCGCCGATAGCGAACGATCGCGCCGCAGGGGGGAAGGGCCGGCGCGACCGCCGGCTCTACTCTCTAGTATCGACGCGGTGCCGGATCGATCCGGCCGTACAGGCCACCACTTTCGTCGTTCGGCCCGGCAGTGAAGAACAGCGAGTCGGCGCCCTGATCGAGTACGCCGTTGCCGAAGCGCAGCCCCCACAAGCCGTCAATATGCAATGGGCGGTGGTTCGTCCCGCGCAGCGTGCCCACGTAGGCGCCGGTGTGCAGGTCGAACGCGTTGATGGCGCCGTCGCCGAAGTTGCCCACGAGCAGGCGGTTGCCGAATTGCCCGAAATCGGCAGGGGCGAGCGCGATGCCCCAAGGCGCATTGAGCGGCCAGCCGCCGGTGAAGCGGCGCACCAGGCAGCCGTCGGCATCGAACACCACGATCAAGCCCAGTCCCGGCCCGGCGACATCGTCTTCCTTATCCTGGTCCTGCTTGGCATAGCTGACGTACAAGTCGCCGTTGATGTTCTGGATGCCGAACGGCGCGAAGCCACGCGGCACATCGACGTGGAAGTCGCACTTCAACTCGTGTAGCGCCAGCGCGTCCTGGAAGGTGCCGTCGAACACATCGATCTTGGCGTTCCTGAAGTCTGTGGCGTAGAGGAAATTGCCCTTGCCGTTGGCTGCCAAGGCCAACCCCTTGTAGATCGCGTTGTGCGTAGGGCCGATCTGCTGGGCGTTGTTGGGGTCGATACCGGGCGCCCAAGCCGAGATCACGCCGGCTTCAGAAGCGAAGATGAACGGCGTGGACTTGGTGTTCACCGTAAAATCCGTGGTGCCGTTGAACACCAGCCCGGTGGGCTTGCCCTGCGGGATCGTCACCACCAGCGGCTTGGCGGGTGGCGGCGGCGCCGGGTTGCCGGCGCCGTCGTACAAAGTCGCGGTGCCGCTGCCGTTGTTGGCGATCCAGACGAAGGCGTTGGGGTTGAAGGCGATGCCCCAGGGGTTGACCAGATTGGCATCGGTCTTGTCCGTCACCAACGAAGTCACCTGGTAGGCGCCCTCGTCGGCGTTCGCCGGCAGGCAGTGAAGCGCTGACGTTAGCGTCAGCGGTAAGGCGATCCAGTGCCACTTCATGAGATTCCTCCGTTGCGTTGGGTGTGATTGCGGGCGAGCATCGACGCCCGTCTTCTCGCGGCAGACCGGAGAGGGGCAGCGATGCTAGCGTGCGGTATGTGTCATGCGACGCGGGAGCGGTTCAAAGCCGCATCCATTCAGGGCGGCTCGGATGCCGATCGCTGTCTAGAATGCAAGCCAGGCAAACAGATAGAGCGTGTTGTTGTCGCTGGCGTTCCGGCCGAAGCCGTCGTAGTTCGTCGTGCCGCCGTTGAACCGCGTGTAGGCGGTGTACTGCAGTCCGATCTTGACGTTCTGCCAGGGCAGGTAGTCCAGTTCAGCGCGCCATCCTCGGCTGTCGGGCGAACCCGATGCGCTGCCGAACACGGGGTTCGCCGCGTACAGCATGGGATCGGCGGTGCCGCTGGTGTCGAAGTAACCCAGCGCGGCGCCATAGCGCCTTCGGTAGTAGTAGCTTGCGCCCAGGCGCGTCGTGTGCAGATCGAGGCTGCTGGAAGAGGACGTGCCCAGCGCGAGGCTCGCGTCGCGCTGCTGCCGCTCGCGGATGTGGGTGGCTTGCAGCGAAACCACATGCTTCTCGGCGATGTGCTGGAACTGCGCATCCACCGCTATGTCACTAAAGTTGTCGGTCGGACCCGATAGGCTCACGCCGTTACCTGGCAACTGACGGGTCTGCAGACCGTATGCGCCCACCATCAACGACTCCTGCGCCCAGTTGCGCTCGTAGGCAAGCCGCCAATAGGGCGCAACCCCATCGACCACGTTGCTGGCCGCGGAGTTGAGCGGACCCGGCTGGCCGTTGTTCGGGTTCTCGAAGCCTTGCGGCGCGGAGCGGTACCCGCCCAGCTCGGCGTAGAAGGAGTCCAGCCAGAAGGCGTAGACCGACAAGCCGGCGACGTTCTGGGCCAGCACCTGGTCGATCTGGGTTGCGGCCGCCGGAACGGGCGCCGAAGCGCTGCTCATGTTGAACGGGACTTGCCATGCCGGCGTGGTGTTCCACACATCCTGTACCGTGGGGTTGTTGTTGAGCGAGGCGCCGATCACCAGCGTGCGGTCGTCGAGCGGCGTCGCGAAGCGCAGGTCGCTGTTGTCCAGCCCGACGCTGCCCGACCCGCTTTCGTAAGTCAGTTGCAAGAACGCACCCACGTTGGGTGTGATGCGGCCGGCATAGAAGAGGCTCGCCTCCTGGGGGAACAGCACTTGCCCGTTCTGCGAGGTTGCGTCGGGCAGCGTTATGTCGGGTAGCGCGCGCTGCGTACGGGTGAACGAGGCCACCAGCATCGCGGACAGCGGCGCCAGCTGGTTCAGGGACAACAGGTTCTCGCCGGCTTCCTCGCCGGCCCTGATCTGCGGCACGACGCTTTGCGTGTAGCCGCCGAGCTTGAACCTGCGCCCGTAAGGCGTAAGCTCAGGGAACACGGTGTGACAGGACTGGCAGGGTTGGCCCGTTTGCCGTGCGAAGCTGGGCACCGCGTGAGCAGGCCGCGGCGAGGTCAAGACTGACAGTATTGCCAGCGAGCCAAGAAGCAAACCGTATGGCCACCGCACCGCTCGCCTCTGGTTGCGTATGCTGGATGTGGATGCGGCCGGGATGCGCTGATCGGACGGGCGGGCCATGCGGCTGGCTCCTTTGGGTGGTTGGACGGGGCATCGGATTGCGGGCGGTTGGTGCCCCAGGCCGGCGAGCCCGGTTCACGCCGTGTGCGCTTTGAACCGATGCGGCGATGCAGGGAACCAACCGAGGCTTACACGCGCCAGACACGATGAAACCCAACGCGGATCCCGGCCAGAGAGCGTCGTCCGACGCGCAAGACAGCGCCCTGTTAAGGCAGGTGGCGGCGGGCGATCGACATGCGTTCGATTCGCTGTACCGCGTGTACTGGCCTCGACTGACGCGGTTCCTGGATCAGCTGACGCACCGCCCAGAGCTGGTGGAGGAACTGACCAACGACACACTGCTGGTGGTATGGCACAAGGCCGGCGCCTTCGAGGGCAAGGCGCGGGTCTCGACCTGGGTGTTTGCCATCGCCTATCGCAAGGCGCTCAAGGCACTGAAGCGCCGCGAGCCGTTTGTCGACGCAGCAATCCTGGAGGAGGCCGCCGGACCCGACGATCCGGAACGCGATGCGATGCAGGTGCAACGGCGCGGCGAGCTGAGGCGGGCGCTCGCCACGCTGTCGCCCGAGCAGCGCGCAGTCGTCGAGCTGACCTATTATCACGACTACGCCTACCCGGAGATCGCGCAGATTCTTGGCTGTCCGGTCGATACGGTGAAGACTCGGATGTTCCACGCGCGGCGCAAACTCCGATTGCTCATCGACGCGCCGTAGACCAGGAGCGCTCCAACCATGCGCTTGTTCAATTTCGATGATCCTGCTCACCGTGATACGGTTGCGCTGCTGCCGTGGTACGTGAACGGGACCCTGGACGGTGTCGAGCGCGCACGTGTCGAGCAGCATGTCCGGGAGTGCGTCGCCTGCCACGGCGAGCTGGAGGCGCAGCGCAACCTGCGCCAGCTCGTTCGCATGCAGGATGCGCCGCCGGCGTTGAGCTCCGCGCTCGCTCGCATGCATGCCCGCCTCGACCGACCGTCTTTGCGCCTGAGGCCGATTCCCGGCTTGCTCGAGCGCGCAGCCAAGCGGCTGCAGCCGCGCTGGCTCGCTTGGGTTGCGCTGGCGCAGGCCGCCTGCATCGTGGCACTGCTATCGATGCCGGGAGTGCGCGACGAAGGGCGCTTTCACACGTTGTCCGCGCGACCGACGGCGCCGGCGGTTACGGACGCGGTGGTGGTGGTGTTCGACGGCGCGACTCCCGAGGCGCGGATCCAGTCGCTGCTGCGGGCGTTGGATGCAAGGATCGTCGATGGGCCGAACACGCGCGGGGCCTACACGCTGGAAGTCCCTGCCGGTCGGCAGCCAGCCGTGCTGCGCGCTCTGGAGCACGAGCCCGATGTGCTTTTTGTCCAGCCCGCGCCTGGATCCCAGGCGCGCAGCGGCTAGCGACGGGACTGTGCGGCGGTGCCTGGACCGAGACGGTGGGAGCGGTTGCGCGTAGTGAGCGGGGTCTTGCTCCTGGCTTGCCTGTCTGCCTGCAGCATGAGCCCCGGCCGGGAGTCAGGGCCGCCCTCGAGCGCCGATCTGGACCGCCAGATTATGCTGATGCTTTCCGCACCGAGCGGGCTGCCGCTGCGCCCCTGGGATGATCTGGCATCGGGGTACGGCGTGGGCCGAGCGCGCGCGGTTGCATTGCGAACCGCCAAGTCACTTGCCCGGGAGTATCACCTGCACATCGTCGACGATTGGCCCATGCCCTCATTGGGCGTGCATTGCGTCGTGGCCGGGATGGAGCCCGGCCAGGATGCGGCGAGCGTCCTGGCGGCGCTCAACTCCGACCAGCGCGTTGCGTGGGCGCAGCCGCTGCAGCGCTATCGGACTTTGGAGCAGACGGCCGCTCGCGCCAACGATGCGGCAGCGCAGCCCTGGTGGGACCTGGCTGCATTGCACGCCATCGCCACCGGACGGGGCGTGATCGTCGCTCAGGTAGACACGGGAGTGGATCTGGCACATCCGAACCTGACCGGGCAGTGGCTCGAGCCGCGTGATTTTGTCGGGACGGGCCGCTTCGATGCCGAGTTGCACGGGACGGCGGTGGCTGGCCTCATCGTGGCACATGCCTCGACCAAGGCGCAGGGGGTCGGGGTCGCGCCGGGTGCTCGGCTGATGCCGCTGCGTGCCTGCTGGCAGGTGGACGCGGGCGCTGCGGAATGCAGCAGCTTCACTCTGGCCAAGGCGCTTCAGCACGCGTTGCGGGAGCACGCACAGATCATCAACCTCAGTCTGACTGGACCACCCGACCTGCTGCTGGGCAGGCTGGTCGACCGCGCGCTCGAGCAGGGTGCGGTGGTGGTGGCGGCAGCGGACGAGACCGGCGAAGGTCCGGGATTTCCCGCGCGGCATCCCGGCGTGATCGCCGCGGCCGGCGGCCCCGTCGCCGGCCTGGAGCATACCGTACAGGCTCCCAGCCGGGACCTCCTGACCACGATCCCCAATGCCGCCCTCGGTTTCATGTCCGGTAGCTCGTTTGCAGCCGCGCAAGTGGCCGGACTGACCGCGCTCCTGCTCGAGCGATCGCCGCAGCTGAAACCGACGCAGGTGCGCACTGTCCTGAGCGCAGCGTCCGCGACCGCTACGCGGGCTGGCGGCGCCGCGCCAGTCGACCCGTGCGCCGCGCTGCTCGCCGTGACCTCGGATCGCCGCGCGCCGAGCTGCGCGCGCACGCCACGCTCCGCTGGCCTGCATCAGGCAGACATACACTGAGCGCTCGCACCGCCGGACACGGAGCCGGAGCGCCCATGTGCGTCTCGTGCGAGCACGGCATACTGTCCGGCTGCAGTCACCTGCGCAACGAAGGCGTCCTCGCAGACGCGCTCGATCTGGAGCATCATCGCCGGTTACCTCTGTTCCGTTGCCCGCTGCGCGATGCTCGCTCACCCCGACCGCTGGCTGTGCCTGGGCCTTCTGCTCTGGGCGGCGCCGTTGATCGGAGGAGCGGCGGACCTGACGGCGAGCGTGGCAGCCCTCTCGGACTTCCGCTTCCGCGGAGTCTCGCTGAGTGATCGTGAGCCGGCGCTACAGGCTGGAGCGGATTGGTCTCAAGCGAGCGGTTTCATGGCCGGCGTTCTTGCTTCCACCGTTCGTCTGGGGCCGACAGGCGATACGCGCAGTGGTGTCGCGGGCCAGGGATACATCGGCTGGTCCGGCGCGTGGAAACGAACCGTGACCTGGGGTGGAGGCGTGGCGGTCTACGCTTTCCCGTCTCAACCAGGGCTCGGGTCGCTCGACTATCCCGAGTTGTTTCTGCGCCTGGGCGCCGAGGACGCGCAGCTTGGCCTGTACGCCAGCAACAGTTACTTCGGCAGCGGCGCCCCATCGGCCTATGTGTCGATCTCCGCCGGGCGGGACCTCAGGGAGCGGCTGCGCCTGTTCGCGCATGTCGGGTGGCTATCCACTGGGGCCGCAGAGCCGGGGTATTACTTCTACGACCACACCCGGCGCCTCGACGCAAGTGTGGGCGCGCAACTCGACCTGCGCTGGGCCAGCGTCGAGTTGAGCGTGGTCGGCGCAACGACCAGTGACAACGGATGCCGGCGGAATGACAGGGCGTGCGAGCCTGGAGTGGTGCTCTCGTTGAAGAAGGTGTTTTGAGCTGGACGGTTGCGTGCCAGTCCGTTCAGCAGCCCCGTTCGGAGAAACGCAGGGGCCCGTGTGGCGGACGGCCGCACATCGGGTCACGCGGCCGGTACGCCGCCCCGTCGATGTCCAGAGCCTCGTGCCGAGCGCCGCGCTGTGCGGCGCCCGGCAGGATCACTCCAGACCCGTATCTCAGCCGATCGACCCCATCGGGCCGGGGTAGCTCACTTCCTCCAGCTTCCCAGTATCGACGTCGTAGATGAAGCCGCGCACCGTGACGGCGTCGGGCCCGCTGGTCGGGATCCACGGGTGGTTCAGGATCGACGACATGCCGCGCCGCACATCCCACGCAAGACGCTGCGAGTTCTTCTCGTCTCGCGGCGCGTCGAGCGGCTCGATGGCGCCGCGGAACGCGTGAAATGCCGCCGGGCTGGACGCGGCCTGGTGGCAGCTCGTGAACGCCCGCTTGGTCGCTTGACCGAGCAGCTTCTCCGCCGCAGGGTCGCCTTCGAGGCCGGCCTTGAGCAGATCGTCCGTGAACGCGAGCATCCCGCAACGGGTGTGGTGGATCAGGATGATTTCGTTGGTGTTCAGCAGGTGATGCGAGATGATCAGGCAACGTATCGCATCCTCGGTCACGACGCCTCCGGCGTTACGGATGATGTGCGCATCACCGGTCTGCAAGCCCAGTAGGTCCTCGACGTCGAGCCGCGCATCCATGCACGCGACTACGGCCACCCGCTTCGACGGCTGGATCGGCTGCTTGCCAGGGTAAGAAGCCTTGTGCAGCGTCTGTCCGCTGGCGTAGCTCCGGTTGTTTTCCAGGTACTGATCGGTCATCGACTTAGCCATGGGGCCACCTCGTTTGGGTTACGAAGCCTGTTGGGAGCATCGGTCTTGTTGATCTATGCGCTGATCAGAACAGCCGGAAAATGCTACTGCAGCGCGGCGTGAAATTCACCCCTACTGAGATCATGGATCATGCGTGCCACCGCTCGGCATCGATGGTGCGCGGGGTACGGCTCATCTAGCCGAACGCGGCGGCTGGCACTAGCCGGCACTTCCGATCACTCGGGCTTGAGCTCCCCGAGCACGGTCGGAAGCAGCTCGCTCACGGTCGGGTGGATGCGCACGGCGCGTCCGACCGCGGCCGCGGGCAGTCCGGCGTAGACCGCATCCATCAGCGAGTGCACGACTTCGTCGCCGCCGGTTCCGAGGATGGCGGCGCCCAGTATCCGCTTGCTGTCCGCGTCCACGATCACCTTCAGGAAGCCCTGCGTCTCGCCCTTCTCGACCGCGCGGCCGACCCGTGTCATCGGACGCTTGCCGACCAGAATCCGATACCCTGCGTGCTTGGCTTCGGTTGCGGTCAGGCCCACGCGGCCCAGCGGCGGGTCGATGAACAGCGCGTACGCGGGAATGCGATCGCTCACCTTCCGGCCGGCCCCGTCGAGCAGATTGGCGGCGACGATTTCGTAGTCGTTGTAGGAGGTGTGGGTGAAGGCGCCTTTGCCGTTGCAGTCGCCGAGCGCCCATACCCTTGGGTTGGATGTGCGCAGCTCGTCGTCGACCACGATGTAGCCGCGTGCATCGGTCTGAATACCGGCCTGGTCCAATCCGAGATCGTCGGTGTTGGGGACGCGGCCTACCGCGAGCAGCAGGTGAGAGCCCGTGACGTTGGGCGAGCCCTGCTCGCAGCTCACGCCGATCGTCACGCCCGCGGCGCTCTTCTCGACGGTGAGGCACTTGGCGTTGAGCCTCAGCGCCACCCCTTCGCCCTGCAGGATCTCTTGCACCGCAAGCGATACGTCCTCGTCCTCTCGGCCGATCAGGCGCGGCATCATCTCCACGATCGTGACCTGGGCGCCGAAACGGCGGAACATCTGCCCGAACTCGAGGCCGATGTAGCTGCCGCCCACCACGATGAGGTGCTCGGGCAGGTAGTCGACCTCCATCAGGCCGACGTTCGTCAGGTAGGGGATGCGATCGAGACCCGGCATCGCCGGAATCCAGGGGCGACCGCCGACGTTGACGAAGATGCGTTCCGCACGCAGTGTTTCGCCGCCGAGGGCAACCGTTTCCGGGCCGCCGAAGCGCGCGTGACCCTCGAACACGGTGATGTTCGGGGTGTTGCGCATCCAGCTCTCCACGCCCTGGCTGGAGCTCCCGGAAATCTCATCCTTGCGCGCCTTGACGCGCTTCATGTCGACCCGGATCGCGCTCCCGGTCTCGACGCCGTACTCGCTACCGCGGCGCGCGAGGTGCGCCGCGTATGCGCTCGCCACCATCGCCTTGGTGGGGATGCAACCGTTGTTGACGCAGGTGCCGCCGAACTTTCCGCGCTCGATGACGGCGACCCGCTGACCGGCGCCGGCCAGCCGCGCGGCCAATGCCGGCCCGGATTGCCCGGTGCCGATCACGATGGCATCGAAGGACGAGTGCGGCATGGAGACCTCCGCGGCAGTAGATGGGCAGACACGACTTGGTCGCGGCCGATCGAGCGCCCTTACGCCGGGCGTGCCGCGCCGGGCGGGCATCGGATCCGTTGACGTGGATCAACCCCTGCGGGAGGGAGGGGAATATCGTGAGCAGTCTGGTCGAGCAACTGTTCGGAGTTCTCTTCCCCGAACGCTGAAGGAGGCAAACATGACTCGCTGGATTATCCCCTTCCTGACAACCCTGGCGCTGGCGCTGCCGCTTGCGCCCGCGCAGGCCGCGGAGCAAAGCGCCGAGACGCAGAAGCTCATGACGCAGATGCAGGAGCGCATGAAGACCATGCAGGACCAGATGAACCGCCTGCAGCAGACGACGGATCCCAAGGAGCGCGACAAGCTGCTGCAGGAGCACATGCAGACGATGCGTGAGCAGATGAAAGACATGCGCGCGATGGGTGGAGGGATGATGATGGGGATGATGGGGCCGGGAGGGCAGGGCGGAATGCACGGCGGGAGGACGACGGACCCGAAGGCCCGCGACAAGTTCACGCAGGACCGCCTCGACCTGATGCAGATGATGATGGAACACATGATGGATCAGATGCAGCTGCAGGCACCCGCTCCCTCGAAGTAGGCGGGTGAGACTGCTACCTGGACAGACGTCGATATCGGCAGTTGGTGTGAGCAAGGGGCCGCGACGGAGGCGACAGATGAAGAGACTGTATCGCTCGACCGAAGAGCGGAAGATCGCCGGGGTTTGCGGCGGCCTGGGTGAACACTTCGATCTGGATCCGGTATTTTTCCGGTTGGTCTTCCTGGCGCTGCTGTGCTTCGGCGGGATCGGCCTGCTCGCCTATCTGGCCATGTGGATCATGGTCCCGCTGAAGGACGCCGCGCGTGAAGCTCGATCGCCCGCCCGGCTGCGCCGCTCGAGGGTCGAACGCAAGATCGCGGGAGTCTGCGGCGGACTGGGAGAATTCCTGGAGATCGATCCAGTCCTCTTCCGCGTCTTGTTCATCGTGCTCGCCTTTATGGGCGGTGTGGGAATCCTGCTGTACATCGCATTTTGGTTGGCGATGCCGGACGCGGTGGCCGCGGACGCTGACGCAGGGCGACCTGGCGGCGGGGGTGGGGTAGCCCCCGCGCGCTAGCGGGGGCAGGCGCAGTGCGCCGGCGAGCGCGCTCCAAGGCGGGCCAGCTCTTTGACACTGGGCTCCTCGTGCGCCATCGAAGCGCGCCTGGGGCGGCTCCAGTGCTACTTCATCCGGGATGGCAGCTGAATGGTCCTGCCGGCCACCATGAACGCGCCTCTGCCCAGATGATGAATGGTGCGCGGATGCGTGCGCGAACGGTCGATCCAGGCCTTGCGCACCTCGAGGACGAAGAAGCAGTACTTGCGCACCATCGTCGTATCGACCACCTTGCATTCCAGATTGGCGAAGCACTCGGCGATGAGCGGTGCACCCACATACGACGCGGGCGCCGGCGTGAGACCGAATGCTGTGAACTTGTCGACCTTCCGGCCTGACGTGTTCCCGCAGGCCACCACTTGCTTCGCCAGCTCGACTGTCGGGATGTTGATCACACATTCCTTGGTTGCCTTCAGAAGGCTGAACGTGTAGTCGCGGTTGCTGATCACGCACCCCACGATCGGAGGTTCGAAATCGATCATCGTGTGCCACGACATGGCCATGATATTGGCCCACCCGTTTCGAGCGGTCGTCACCAGCACGACCGGTCCCGGCTCCAGCAGACGGTAGACCTGCGACAGGGGTAAGGATCGTTTTGCCATGTCGTGCGCTCCAATCGGAAAGTTTGTGCCATCAGGTGCCGTGTACGTCCCGCGCTAGGGCTTCGGCGCCGAGCTACTTGACCAGGCGCGCATACATCGAGCGACGGCCGAACGCGATCAGGAGGACCAGCCAGCCGGCCAGGATGGGGACGGACCACGCCTGGAATGGAAAACCCAGGGTGAGCGTTCGCATGAGCGAATTCACCGAGGTCAGCGGAAGCACCCACGCTGCCCACTGCAGCGCGGCGGGCAGTTGCTCGATCGGGTAGAACACTCCGCAGAACAGGAACATCGGGAAGATCAGGAGGTACTGCGGGTAGGAGATCTCGTCGATAGAGCGCGCCCGCGCGGCGACGGTGAGTCCGAGCCCCGCAAACAGCAGGGAGCTGAAGAAGGCGATCGGCAGCACCGACAGCAACGAGATCGTTGGGAAGTCTCCGGTCGCGATGCCGATCAGCACCACGACTTGCGCCGCGACGGTCGATTTGGTGGAATCCCACAGCAACTCGCCCCAGAGAACCTCGGACAGCGTGATCGGCGTCACCGCCATGGCGCTGTAGATCTTCTGATAGTACATGCGCACGAAGCCTCCATAGGAGGCCTCGTAGAACCCCTGGAACAACACCGTCTGGCCGAGAATCCCGGCGAAGACGAAGCTGCGGTAGGCGACACTCGCGCCGTTCACCTGCAGCGTGCCGATCAGGCTTCCCACGCCGAACCCGAAGGCTAGCAAGTAGAGCAGCGGCTCGGAGAAGGTCGTGACCAGGTAGTACCAGAAGCTCTTGCGCGAGACGTCGAAGTACCTCAGCCAGACGCAGCGCACGCCCCACAGCGAGTCCGAAATGCTCACGGCGCCTGATTCGTCGGATGAAGGATGGTCCCGGTGAGCTTCAGGTAGACGTCTTCGAGGTTCGGCGGCCGCCGCCAGACCATGCCGGGCCGAACTTCCTCCTCGATCGCATCGGCGCCCACGTGCCGGGCGATCAGGTTGCGCGGCGAGTCGAGGTCGAGAATCTTCCCTCTCGCCATGATCCCCACCCGGTCGCCCAGCCGCTGGGCCTCTTCCATATAGTGCGTGCACAGCAGGATCGCGACTCCTCCCGTTCGCTCCGCCATCAGGATCTCCCACAGCACTCGGCGCATCTCGGGATCGAGTCCTGTAGTTGGCTCGTCGA
>Ga0335070_10004736_pt1 | contig 15940 bp, 16 predicted proteins | sample Lox_Sample_13_FD_206722 | JGI IMG/M metagenome (GOLD analysis project Ga0335070, IMG submission 206722) | Soil microbial communities from Loxahatchee National Wildlife Refuge, Florida, United States - Lox_Sample_1.3 | ecosystem: Environmental > Terrestrial > Soil > Wetlands | place: USA... | reverse complement strand
CTTCATCGCCAGTACCTTCGTGATCGCTGCCGTCAATGTCGTCTTCCCATGGTCTACGTGCCCTATCGTCCCTACGTTTACATGAGGCTTTACCCGCTCAAACTTTGCCTTTGCCATATCTCCTCCTCAATAGTAACTTCAAATTGCAAATCCAGAATGCACATTGCAACATTATGAATCCCAACACACTCTCAGACTTCAGGTGTCTGTCCTCTGTTTTAACCCGGCAACGAACAACCGATATACCAACGACTCTTTGCCTCTTTCGTGGAGCCCATGACCGGAATTGAACCGGTGACCTCATCCTTACCAAGGATGTGCTCTGCCGACTGAGCTACATGGGCACATCACACACCGTTGTCAGCTGACAGCCGGTCTTTTTCTTGGAGCGGGAAACGGGATTCGAACCCGCGACCCTCAGCTTGGAAGGCTGACGCTCTACCACTGAGCTACTCCCGCACACCAAAATCCGGCAGTAAGATATCAGATCTCAGCAGAGACTTCTCTGGAGAAATCATGGTGGAGAGGGGAGGATTCGAACCTCCGAAGGCTACGCCAACGGGTTTACAGCCCGTCCCCTTTGGCCGCTCGGGAACCTCTCCAGCTAATTCAGGGAACGGGATATGGGTAATCATGCAGCCTGTCAAAACCAAAATTCCTGTCCCGATCTCTGCCTTCATATGGAGCCACCGAAGGGAATCGAACCCCCGACCCGCTGATTACAAATCAGCTGCTCTGCCAGCTGAGCTACGGTGGCGTTAAAAGACAACACTCCACCTCACCTAAACTCCTAATCAAGAGATTAATCTAAGATATTTATTATATATAGGTCAATCCTCAATTTTCAAGGAAAACTTCCATTATCTAAAAAATACTCATTCGCACTAAATCAAGTTAATTTTTTAGTGAATCTTTGCCTCAGGATCTCGAAGAGAATAATCCCTGCGGCCACCGAGGCGTTCAGAGAATTGATCCTGCCTTTCATCGGCAGACCCGCAACGACATCACAATGCTCCCTCACTGTCCTTCTCATCCCCTGACTCTCAGAACCGATCACGATGCAGAGGGGGACCGTAAGGTCTGCATCCCAGAGCAGCGTATGAGCATCCGCCTCAGCGCCAACAACTGTTATCCCCTCCTCCTTCATTCTCCTTATCGCATGTTTTATGTTTGGCACCACCGCAACGGGAACATACTCTACTGCACCTGCAGAGGACTTGGACACCTCCGGCCCAAGAGTCGCTGATCTGTGAGACTGGATAACAACTCCGTGGACTCCTGACGCATCGGCCGACCGCAGCATGGCGCCGAAATTTCTTGGATCTTCAATCAGGTCAAGGGCCACAAAGAGCGGCACTTCCTTTCTCTCCAAAGGTATCACGAGAAGGTCTTCAATGTCCACGTAGCCCCGCTGAAGAACTCTTGCGGCCACACCCTGATGCCCCTTGGGGAACCTGCTGTCAAAAAAAGAGGAATCGGCAGATTCAACAGGAATGCCGAGCACTTCGGCTTCTCTTTTTATCTGGACGATCTTTTCGTGTCTGCCAGGAGACAGATAGACAGCCTTGACGCCTCTGCCCCCAATCATCGCCTCGAGAACAGGGTTTAGTCCGTAGATCCATTCTTCTGTGCGGGGAGAGTCAACCCCTATCTTCTTGTTTGCGAATTTAGGACGCATGACTTCCAAATCGATGCTATCTTGGCGTTGGATGAAGGTTTTTTACAATATCAAGAAGTGGCGCAACTTGTCAACTACGACTCCCCGCCCCGGGGAGAAGCCGGGGTCCCGAAAGCCTGCATTTTTCTATTTACTTACTCTCCTACCTGAGGCTATACTAGCACGCTGAATTCCGGCACGCGTCACGGCCCTAAGACGCGAGTGACGTCAAAAAGATCGTCGATAACGCAAGGAGAAACAGATGGCCAGGCTATCTCCTCATATGATGCTGCTCTATCTGCTGACATCAGTCCTCCTGACCACGGGACGGAGTGATGTCTTTGCCCAGGGGTCGCCCATCGTCAACTCCATCGAGGTGAAGGGGCTGAAGAGGATAGAGGAAAGCGCGGTAAAGTCCAAGATTGCCCAGAAAACGGGGGAGCCCCTCTCAAACGAAAAGACCGCGGAAGACATCAAGAATATCTTCAAGATGGGATATTTCAGTGACGTAACCGTCGAGATCGAGACCCTTGAGGGCGGGATCAAGCTGATCTATGTGGTAAAAGAAAAACCGACCATTATCAAGGTTGAGTTTCAGGGAAACAAAGAGATTGAAGATGAGAAGTTGAGAGAGAAGGTTTCGGTGAGTGTCGGCTCTATTGCCGACACACCCCTGATGCAGGACAATGCAACAAAACTTCAGCTCTTCTATGAAGAAGAGGGGTTCTGGTTGGCCAGGATCGTGCCGGTCGTTCACAAGATCGGTGAAAACGAGGTGTCCCTCACCTATCAGATCGAAGAAGGCCGGAAGGTCAGGATCAGGAAGATCATCATTGAAGGCAACAAGGCCATTCCTACGAAGAAAATTACCGGGGTGATGAAGACATCGGTGTGGGCCATATACTCATTTATCACCTCTTCCGGATACTACAAACGGGAGACCGTGACCGCCGACGTTGAAGCTATCAAAGATCTCTATTTCAACAACGGCTATATCAAGGCAACCGTTGCCGATCCGCAGGTGAAGATCACTGACGACAGGAAGGGCATGACCGTAACCATCCAGATCTCGGAAGGAGAACAATATAGGATTTCGGACGTGGCTATCACCGGCAACAAGGCCTTCTCTGAGGCTGATCTGAGAAAGAATGTGAAGACCTTCCCGGGTTCCGTCTTCAGCAAGGCAACATTGAAGGCAGATATCTCTGCGATAACAGACATGTATACCCAGCGTGGCTATGCCCTGGCAAACGTCTATCCCGACGTAGTTCCCGATGATCCAACAAAGACGGTAAAGCTGATCTATAAGGTGGAAGAAGGGGATATTTACCGGATCGGGAGAATCGAAATCTCAGGTAATGTCAAAACCAGGGACAAAGTGATCCGGCGCGAGATCCGGCTTGACGAAGGCGATCTCTTTAATAGCGCACTCCTTAAGAGAAGCTATGAAAGGATCAATAATCTCAATTTCTTCGAATCCGTCGATCTCGCACCAAAGCCGAGATACGAGGAAAAACTCCTCGATATGGACGTCAAGGTCAAGGAAAAATCAACAAACTTTATAAGCATCGGCGGTGGCTATAGCTCCGTCGATAAGCTTATCGGCGTGGTTGACGTCACCATGGGCAACCTCTTCGGAACCGGCCGCCTTCTCAAGATGAAGGGAGAACTCGGAGGCCAGTCGTCCAATTATCTTCTTGACTACCGGGACCCTTGGTTCATGGATAGGGAGATAGCCTTTGACGCAACGATCTACAGATCCTGGCGCACATATATCAATTATGACCGGAGATCCACGGGCTTCGGCTTCGGCTTTGGAAAGAAATTCGGAGAGTTTTGGGGAGGGAATATCGGCTACAATTACGAGAAGGCAAAGATCTTTAATGTGAACCTCCAGAACGCGTCATCAATTGTGACGGAGCAGATCGGGACAAAGACCACGAGCAGTATAACACCGTCCCTAACAAGGGACTCGCGCGACAACTACCTGGATCCTACCCGTGGATCGAGGAACTCAGTCTCCTTTACCTTTGCCGGCCTCGGCGGTGAGAATGCCTTTATCAAGACTCTTGGCGATTCTGCATGGTTCTTCCCCTTCTGGGATACAACCATCATGCTCAGGGGCCGGATAGGGTATGCAACAGGGATATTCAACAAGACCCTGCCCCTCTATGAGCGCTTTTACGTCGGCGGCATTTACACCGTGAGGGGCCTCGGCTTCGGTGACGCAGGTCCGAGAGACGACAAGGGAGAGCGCATCGGCGGAACAAAGGAACTGATATTCAATGTGGAAAATATCTTCCCCATCTTTCCGGAGGTGAAGCTCAAAGGGGTGGTTTTCTTTGACGCGGGTAACTCATACGACCTGAAGGAATCTTTCGGCTCGCTGAGATATACCTCAGGATTTGGGCTGAGATGGATATCCCCCATGGGTCCGATCAGAGTGGAGTGGGGCTATAATATACAAAAGAAATCTGGAGAGCCGCAGAGCAAGGTGGAATTCACCTTCGGAAGCTTCTTCTGATTCGCGGCACATTGAACGAACATTACACAAACAAGGAGGAGAAGATGAAGAGACGTGCAAAAAAGGGGTATTTCATTGCGTTGGCCTGTATCACGATGTTCGCTGCGGCCTTTCTGGCTAAGAATTCATTTGCGGCAGACTCGATCAAGATCGGTTATGTTGACCTCAGGGTAGCGCTCAATGAGTCAGAGGCCGGTAAGAAGGCAAAGGCCGAATTGGAATCGGTGATCAAGACAAAGCAGACGACGATCGACGAAAAAGCCAAGAACATAGAGAGACTTAAGGGAGAACTCGAAAAACAGCAATCGGTGCTCTCGGCAGAGGCAAAGAAGACGAAAGAGGAAGAAATAGAGCGGCTCGTAAGGGAGTACCAGAGGCTTGTCCAGGACTCTCAGGCTGACGTTAAGAAGAGAGAAGACAAGCATACCGAGGCTATTGTCAAGGAATTGCGCGAGATTATCGAGAAGATCGGCAACGAAGATAATTATTCACTCATCCTTGAGAATGTCGAGGGTCTCATTCTCTATGCAAAGAAAGACCTTGATCTCACGGACAAGCTCATAAAGAGATACAACGAGTCCAAGGCAAAGGGAGAAGGAAAGTGAGGAAAAGCAACGGGGAAGGCGCTCAGGCAAGTTCGTCTGACTCGTCACAGGCTTCCGATCTTTGAGTGATCCCATGAAACTGAGTGAAGTCACAACAATGCTCGGCGGTGAACTCTCCGGTAATCCCGATGGAGAGATTCATGGAGCATCCGGCATTGGTGAGGTGCAGGAAGGGGAAATAACATTCCTTGCAGACCGGAAACTTTTGCAGGAATGCGCCGGAAGCAAGGCATCGTGCGTCCTGGTGAAGGAATTTTTCACGGAACTCCGGAAGCCACAGATCCGCGTCAAGAATCCGCAGTATGCCTTCGCACAGTTGCTGAAGCATTTCTCTGTCCCTGCCGCCATTCCTTCAGGCATAAGCCATTTGGCCTTTGTCTCAGGAAATGCCTCGATAGGGAATGATGTCTCTATCCATCCCTTTTCGCACATCTCTGACGGAGCGGTGATCGGAGAAAAGACGGTCATCTATCCGGGTGTGTTTATCGGCAATGATGCGTCTATCGGCCGTGAGTGCGTCATATACCCCAACGTTACCGTCAGGGAGAGAGTGAGGATCGGGAACGCGGTAATTATCCATTCAGGCTCGGTGATCGGCTCTGACGGCTTCGGCTATGTCTTCGAAGAGGGAAGGCATTTCAAAATTCTCCAGGTCGGGACCGTCGTCATCGGCGACGATGTCGAGATAGGAGCGAACGTCACGATAGACAGGGCGACAACGGGCCTTACGGTCATCGGAAGAGGGACAAAGATAGATAACCTCGTCCAGATAGGGCACAACGTGAACATCGGTGAAAATTCAATTCTTGTGGCACAAGTGGGGATTGCCGGAAGCGCAGAGATCGGTAATTTTGTCATCTTGGGCGGACAGGTTGGAGTTGCAGACCATGCCAAAATAGATGACGGCAGTATGATTGGAGCTCAGTCAGGGATCATGGGGGGCCACCTTACAAAGGGAGTCTATTCAGGGAGTCCCGTGATGCCCCACAGGGAATGGCTCAGGGCAAAAGCCCTCTTTGCGAGGCTCCCGGAACTCAATAAAAGAATCAGGGAGCTGGAGGAGAAGTTAAACCATTTGGAAGGGAGGCAGAAATGTTAGATATTAAGGAGATCGAGGACATTCTCCCTCACAGATATCCCTTTCTTCTTGTCGACCGCATTCTGGAGATGGAACCGGGCGAAAGGGCTGTAGGCATAAAGAACGTGACGATCAATGAGCCCTTTTTTGTCGGCCATTTCCCGGGGAACCCCATTATGCCGGGGGTGTTGATCGTAGAGGCCCTGGCGCAGGTTTCCGGGATATTGGCGTTCTGTTCAGGTATGCAGGGTGATACGGTTTATTTCATGAGCATAGAAAAGGCGAAATTCAGGAAACCCGTGGTCCCCGGTGATCAGCTGAGGCTGGAGATAACCGCGCTCCAGCACAGGGGCAATGTCTGGAAATTTTCAGGGAGTGCCCTTGTGGACAACAGGGTTGCTGCAGAGGCTGAGTTTACAGCAATGGTCGTCAAGAGTGAAGGGAACAAGGCAACGAGTAGCCTACCCGGGAACCCGGACAAGGAGCCCTGATGGCAAGAGAGATACATAAGACAGCGATCGTAGACAAAGGAGCGTTCATTGATAAAGATGTGTCCGTAGGCCCTTTCTGCATCATTAAAGGGAAAGTGAAGATAAGGAAGGGGACGAGACTCCTCTCCAACGTCATCGTCGAGGGAAGGACGGAGATCGGCGAAGGATGCACCATATACCCTTTCACAAGCATCGGGCTTCCGCCGCAGGATACGAAGTACAAGGGTGAAGATACGGGGCTCGTCATAGGGAAGGGGAACATCATCCGCGAGTACGCTACCATCCACAGGGCCTCGGTGAGCGGCAACGGGCTGACAGCAATCGGCGACAAGAACTTTCTCATGGCCTACGTCCATATCGCCCATGACTGCAAAATCGGCAGCCACACCATTATGGCAAATGCCGCAACCCTTGCAGGCCATGTCCTTGTTGAAGACCACGCCGTTATCGGGGGGCTCGTAGCGGTCCATCAGTTCACAAGGATCGGCGCCTATGCAATGGTGGGCGGCTTCAGCGGCATAGGCCAGGATATACCACCATATACCGTCGCCTCGGGCGCAAGGGCAAAGCTCTTTGGCCTGAACACCGTCGGACTGAAAAGGCACGGATTTTCCGAAGCGAGCATTAATGCGCTGAAAAAGGCTTACAAGATACTCTTCAGGGAAAAGACGACGTTAAGGGACGCTCTGAAGACAATTAAGGCTGAACTGCCTCAGATCGATGAAATAAAACACCTCATCGAGTTCATTGAGCAGAATACCCGGGGGATCTGCCGGTGAAGAGCAATGCCAAGGTTGAGGTTACGATGAAAGCTTCATGCATTCAGACCCAGACCCGTCTTTCCTGACCTTAACATCTCCCTTGAACTTCTTATGGTGAAAAAGATCGGCTTAATATCGGGCATGGGTGAACTGCCCTTTGCCATAGCTGAGGAGGCAAAGGAAAAGGGCTTCCGCATTTTCGCCATAGCCCTTGAACCGCTTGCAGACAGAAGGCTCTCAGAATATGTCGACGATATACGATGGATCAATGTAGGGAAACTGGGCGAAATGATAAAGGCCCTGAAGCGTTTCGGGATCAAAGAGGCCGTTATGGCAGGAAAAGTCCCGAAATCACTCCTCTACAAGAGCAGAATCATGCCTGACCTCAGGGCGGCAAAACTGCTCTTTAGTCTTAAGGACAGAAGGGACGACTCCATCCTTCTCGCCATAACCCATGAGCTCGAGAAAGAGGGTATATCACTCCTGAAGACCACGGAGTTTTGCTCAACCCTCCTCGCACCAAGAGGGGTCCTGACAAAAAACAGACCGACGGACGAAGAACTGAACGATATCGCTTTTGGCTGGAAGATCGCGAAGGAACTCGGGAGGCTCGATATCGGCCAGACTGTCGTTATCAAGAACAAGGCTGTCATGGCCCTTGAAGCGATCGAGGGAACGGATGAAGCGATCAGAAGGGGGGGGCGCTACGCCCATAAAGGCGCTGTCGTGGTGAAGGTCTCAAAACCTGATCAGGATATGAGATTTGATGTTCCTGCTGCCGGCCTCGCTACCCTTGAGGTGATGATTGAGGTAAAGGCAAGGGTCCTCGCCGTGGAAGCTGGGAAGACCATCCTCCTTCAGAAAGATGACCTTTTGAACCAGGCCCAGGCAGCAGGCATCTCGGTGGTCGGATACAGGAATGATATTGATTAAATGCGTCAAAATGTTTAGTATAGATGCACCGTAATGCTTTTTCCATGATACTGCAGAGAGGAAGACCTTTCGCAGTACGTATCACTACCCTGGAGGTGCCATATGTTGCTCGATATCGCTTACGCCATGGGACCGGCTCCGCAGGCCGGACAGCCGGGAGGCGCCGGTGCCGTATTTACGAGCATGCTTCCTCTCGTCCTGATATTCATTATTTTCTACTTCCTCCTCATCAGGCCGCAGCAGAAGAAGGCAAAGGAACATAAGCAGATGATCGAAAACCTGAAGGCCGGTGACAAAGTCATCACGTCCGGAGGCATTTACGCCGTTGTAGAGAAGGTTTCTGCGAATACGGTAACCCTGAAGATCTCTGAAAATGTAAAGGTCAAATTCGGAAAAGGATATATCGCAGCTGTCAGACCACCGTCTGAAGAAGATTAATTGAGCCCCGGGCCGGAAGACCTTTCGAAAGGTTCCGAAGGTCTCCGCGCCGGACCGGCAGAAGAGATGGCCTCGATCAGTCAGACTGCCTCTGAGGCAGAACATGCCGTTCCCCAGATGTCCAGCTCTCGCGGGGCAGCCCATCCTCCTGGCTGGGATTGAGTCTGATCGAGAATAAATGCATGGTTGAGGAGGTTAAGAACAGACGATGAAGAAAAATATACTCTGGAGATTTGCCCTGATCGCAACGACGGTCATCCTCGCTTTTATCTTTTTTCTCCCTAATACCCCCCTCTTCCGGTATATGCCTGACTGGTGGAAAAATACCATGCCCAGTAAGGGCATAACCCTCGGCCTTGATCTCCAGGGCGGTGTCCATCTCGTTTTTGAGGTAGAGGGAGACAGGGCTGTCGAGATAATGACAGAGAGGATTGTGCAGTCGCTGAAAGACGTCCTCTCAAAAAAGAAGCTCTCTGCCGATGTCAGCAGGGATGGCCTCCTGATAACGGTAACACCGAATACCCTCGATGTGAGAAAGGCCGTTGAAGAGAACTATCCCGCGCTCTCCGTTGTTGAGACAGGGTCCAAACTGGTATATAAGATTTCTGATAAAGAGGCGGCAAGGACAAGGGATACTGCGGCAGACCAGGCCCTGGAAACGATCCGTAACAGGATCGACCAGTTCGGCGTTGCCGAACCGATAATCCACCGCCAGGCAGCAAACGAAATCGTCGTGCAACTGCCGGGGATAAAAGACCCCAGGAGGGCCATAGAGATCATCGGCAAGACTGCACAGCTCGAATTTAAGATGGTAGATGATGCCGTGCCGGTGGCGGCTGAGATACCGGCAGCCATCAAGCCAGGGGAGGAAGAGGGGCTCCTGAAGAAATTCTCCGAAAAACTGCCGCCCGATGATGAGATCCTCTTTGAGAAGGTCGTCAATAGGGAGACGGGAGAGGTGACAAAGAGGCCTATCCTTCTGAAGAAGCAGGCATTGATGACGGGCGACCTCCTCACGGAGGCAAAGGTTACCATAGACCAGCGATTTAACGAGCCCTATGTCTCCCTCACATTTAATGCGCCGGGAGCGAAACTCTTTGAGGAGATTACCGCTGCAAACGTGAAAAAAAGGCTCGCCATCATCCTTGACGGAACCGTATACTCTGCCCCCGTGATCCAGGAGAGGATATCAGGGGGGAACGCACAGATCACCGGCAGGTTTTCGATGGATGATGCGAAGGACCTTGCGATCGTACTCAGGGCAGGCGCACTTCCCGCCCCCATAAAGATGCTCCAGAACGTGACGGTCGGGCCGTCTTTAGGAGAAGATTCGATCGAGGCTGGAAAAAGGGCAGGCATCATCGGGACGATCCTTGTGGTGATCTTCATGATCGTCTATTACAAGGTATCAGGGATCATTGCAGACTTCGCCCTTCTCCTGAATATCATACTCCTCCTCGGTGCAATGGCGTCTCTCAACGCAACCCTCACCATGCCAGGCATAGCGGGAATCATCCTCGCCATAGGCATGGCGGTGGACTCCAATGTCCTGATGTTCGAGAGGATGAGGGACGAATTAAAGGCAGGCAAGACGCCGAGAGCGGCTGTAGACTCCGGTTATGACAAGGCCTTCTGGACGATCTTCGATTCCCATGTGACGACCCTCATCACCGCGGCTGTCCTCTTCCAGTTCGGTACAGGGCCGATCAAGGGTTTTGCCGTGACGCTGAGTCTCGGTGTTGCGATAAATCTGTTCACGGCGCTCATAGGCACAAAATCAATATTCGACCTTCTGAACAGCAGGAAAGAGGTCAAGTCGCTCAGCATATAGAGAACACCTGATCACGGTTTCAAAGTGCAGGGCTTACGTTACACAATCATAATAAAGAGAAGGAGAACGTCCAGGGATGTTAGAAATTATAAGGAACACCAAGATCGACTTCCTCGGGAAGAGAAAAATTGCTTTCCTCCTTTCCGGTATCCTCTCCATTATCGGGATTATTGCTATTGTCCAGGTGGCGAACGGAAGGGGAAACCTCGGCATCGATTTCGCCGGCGGCACCTCTCTCCAGCTCAAGTTTGAGAAGCCGATCAACCTCCATGAGGTGCGAAAGGCCCTCGAAGAGGGCGGGGTTAGGGATTTCGACCTTCAGGACTTCCCCGCGGTACAGAAGATACTCATCAGGGCGAAGAAGACGGAGAGCCAATTGGGGACGATATCGGATACCATAGCGGGAATCATCAGCCAGAAGTTTCCCGACAACAGGTATGTCGTTGACTCGACAACGGCGATCGGTCCTAAAGTCGGGGGGAAACTGAGAACAGACGCGGCCCAGGCCGTTCTCATGGCAACGATCGGCATTCTCATCTACGTCGCCTTCAGATTCAGGTTTGATTTCGCAGTCGGCGCTACCGTTGCGACGTTTCATGACGTCCTTGCGGTCCTGGCCGTATTCTTCCTCCTCGGGAAAGAGATCAACCTCATCGTCGTGACAGCCCTTCTCACCATTGCCGGATATTCTCTCACAGACACGGTCGTTGTCTTTGACCGGATCAGGGAGAATCTCCGCAGCAATGTGAGAGATTCCGTTGAGGCTGTTATGAATGCCAGCATCAATGAGGTCCTTTCGAGAACGATCGTCACATCCTTTACCGTTCTCCTCACATCCCTGGCCCTCTTCTTTTTTGGCGGCGAAGTGATACACGACTTTTCCTTTGCCATGATCCTCGGCGTCATCGTCGGCACCTACTCCTCCATATTCGTCGCGAGCCCGATTGTGCTCCTCTGGAGAAGGAAAAAGGGACTTCTGAAGACACAGAAGGTCTAATGCCACCTCTCTCACGGCGATGCGACGGAACGATGACTCATCACTCCCTGCAGACTCCCTGTTCCAGGCTTCATGAACTGTCGCTGGCTTCTCAATAAAACCAATCCGGAATTTGTCCGTTACCTGTCAAGGCTGACAGCGGTCTCTCCCCTTCTCGCCCAGATACTGATAAACCGGGGTATTAAGAGCGCCGATACTGTCCACGCCTTTCTCCATCCGGCGCTTACGAGCCTCTCTGACCCTTACGACCTGCCTGACATGAAGGCTGCTGTTGAACGGATAAAAGTTGCAAGGGATCGGGGTGAACGTGTCCTCGTCCATGGTGACTATGACGCGGATGGTCTCACGTCAACGGCAATCATGGTATCGGCCCTCAGGACGCTTGGAATTGACGTCAGCTCTTTCATCCCGAACAGGATGTCTCACGGATACGGCTTCAACCCAGTTTCCGTAGGGATTGCAAAGAAGTTCGGCGCAAAGCTCATCATAACGGTGGACTGCGGGATATCCTCAGTGGATGCGGCAGGAGAGGCAAAGAGAGAAGGGATAGACGTCATTATCACGGATCACCACGAGCCGTCAAAAGAACCGGGAAGCGGAAAAGAATTGCTCATACCGGACGCCGTGGCTGTTATCGACCCCAAACTTCAGAGTTCCGGCTCAGCCCTCTCGACCCTCGCAGGCGCCGGAGTGGCCTTCAAGGTTGCCCAGGCCTTTGCCCTCGACGGGGACCTGCCCTTCACCGATGATGATTCTTTCTCGCTGCTCGACCTTGCCGCCCTCGGAACATTGGCAGATGTGGTCCCCCTCATCGGCGAGAACAGAGCAATCATGAAGGAGGGACTGCGGTCTGTCCGAGACGGCAGGAGACCAGGAATAAAAGCCCTGATGGAGGTATCAGGAATTACAGGGAGGGAGATAAAGGCCGGGCTTCTCTCATTTACCGTAGTCCCGAGGATCAATGCCGCAGGAAGGATGGGTGACGCAGGCGATGTCGTAGGGCTTCTCCTCTCAGACTCGGATGAAGAGACTTCATCAATGGCCCGGATCCTGGACCACACAAACTCGGAAAGACAGAGGATCGAGGAGGAAGTGTATCAGGAGGCCCTTTTTCAGCTCGAGGCGAAGGGCTATGACGCCGCAATTGTCCTCTCTGGGAAGGGCTGGCACATAGGCGTTCTCGGGATCGTCGCGTCGAGGATAGCGGAAGAATTTAGGAGGCCGGCCTTTATCTTCTCCATTGCCGAAGGCATTGCAAAAGGCTCGGCGAGGAGCGTGCCGGCCTTTGACGTCTATGGAGGAATTTACCGTTGCAGGGACATCGTCATCGCCTTTGGCGGCCACAAACAGGCTGCAGGAGTCAAGGTCGACGTATCAAGCCTCCCCGCCTTCGAAGAACGGATGAACAGTATTGTCAGGGATCTTCTCGAGAGGGAAGAGGCTGTGCCGGCAATCGAGATTGACGCAGAGGTAAACCTTTCGGAGATTACCGCGAGTCTCGTGCAGGAACTGTCCCTCCTTGAACCGCTCGGCAACGGAAACCCGGAACCCCTTCTGGGCGCAAGGAAACTGGACGTCATTAAACCGCGGGTCGTCGGGAGCAACCATATCAGGATGAGGTTGCAGCAGCGATCGTCATCCCTGGATGCCATAGGCTTTGACATGGCGAGACTCTTCGAGAGCCTCTCATCAGCATCGTTAGACGCCGTATTCACTCCGATGATGAATGAATGGAACGGGTCACGCCGTCTCCAGTTAAACCTCAAGGCCTTCAGGCCGAGTCAGTGACCGCTGCCCGCTGGGCCCTATTTTCTTCTGATCGTGCCTTCAGGACGTGAGCCTCAGGAGGATCTTATTTCGGAGCGAACTCGATAGAGATTTCTGGGTCTGTCACGATCTTGAGTTCCTTAATTCCCTTTAGGGCCTCCATCGTCTGCCGGTCGTCTCCCATGGCTGTCTCCATCTTTGTGCTCAATGCCTTGAGGCCTTCTTCGCCGGAAAGGAGCGGATCAAAGTCGATGTCCATGAGCGTGACCTTTGATCCAACGACGTAAGGGCTGTTCGTCTTTACAACCTTTCCATCCACATCCACGGCCAGGCCTATGTGGAGGCCTTTGAACATCTGCCTCATCAGGGCCATCTGCTGGGCCGATTCCTCAGGAGAGGCGGGGGATTGCGGCGCAAGGGCTTGCTCCTTTGACACTTCAGACCTGGAGCCGGCCGGGATGACAGTAAGCAGGGCGTTGCCGTTCGGCATTCGGCTGAAGCGGAACTTAAGGGCATCCTTTGAGGAAGCTCCTGCCCCGGCAGTACCCATCGCAGCTGCAGGCTTGGGGTTAACGGCAAGATGATTGATGTCCTTGAAGGCATAGGTCACGCGGACACCCGCAGCCGTCTTCGTATCGATTTTTTCCACGGAGACAAAGGTCACCCCTGGGCCAAGGTCTTCAGCCTTGCCTTTGAGGTCACCTTCTTTGAACGGCCACTGCTCTGATGTCTTTGGAGAATCCTTCTGCTGGTTCTCTTTCGATTCGCTCGCTGCTGCGCCCATCTGCCTTGCGACGCCTTCCATCGCCTCCTTCATCTGCTCGGGGTTGAGAGTTATGGTCTGAGTCATCGTCCCGCTGCCGTCACCGCGGATATGGAGCTCGGTCAGAAAGGTGATGCAGCCGGTGAGGGATAGAGCCGCGACTACGGCCAGGAACAAGGAACCGCTCCCTTTCATGAATAGCCGATACCTGACAGAAATTAGATTCTTCAGCATGAGGAGAGCTTAGCATCTGAAGAGGAAATTATCAAGACAACAGGAGGTCCTTCAAGGGTCGGTCCTTTCCGCCAGTTCCCTCCAGCGGAAACAGTCGATGGTGTGGTCATTGACCATGCCCACTGCTTGCATGAAGGCATAACAGATGGTCGGCCCGACAAAGGCGAAGCCCCGTTTTCTTAGTTCCCTACTCATCGCAGCAGACTCTACCGTCTCAGCGGGGAGCTGCTGCGGGGTCCTCCAGGAATGATGGATCGTCACCCCGCCGACGAACCGCCAGATGAAGGCATCGAAAGACCCAAACTCTTCCCGCGCAGACAGTAGCGCCTGAGCGTTCCAGACGGCAGCTTCAATCTTCATCCGGTTTCTTATGATCCCTTCATCCCTTAGGAGCGCTTGCATCTTTCGTGCGTCGAACCGTGCGACCTTCTCGGGATCGAAGCCGGCAAAGGCCTTCCTGAAATGCTCGCGCTTCCTGAGGACCGTAAGCCAGCTCAAACCTGCCTGCATCCCTTCGAGGACGAGGAACTCGAACAGCTTTCGGTCGTCGTGCGTCGGAACGCCCCATTCCCTGTCGTGGTATGAGACGAGAAGAGGATCAACATGAGCCCAGTCACCGGTCCATGCGCAACGAATCGGCTTTTTCCCCTCTGTTACGCTCATTCCTTATGACCTGAACACAACAGCATCTTCCGCAGAGACCCTCGGCGGCGCTGAGGGAATTCTCGAAGGGTAGCCTACAGGGACGATAGCTACGGGTCTGAGATGAGGGGGAAGTCCAAGGGACTGAATGATCTCGTTCTCCCTGAAGGCACCGACCCAGACACTTCCGAGTCCGTTTTCCCACGCAACGAGCATCATGTTCATCAAACTGCATGCCACGTCCTGAAGCGCATAGAGATTCACGCCCCTCTCTCCGTAGCGGGCCTCTATCCTCCGATCCGCGCAGCCGACAATAACAAGCGGGGCATGGGCGATGAAATCTTGATTCAATGCCGCAACGGCAATGCCTCTCTTTCCTCTGCCGTCCCTTATTGCGTAAAACTTTCTTGACTGCAGGTTCCCCGCACTCGGCGCCCAAACCATCGCATCGATGAGCTTCCTGACCACCTCCTCGGGGATATCCTTTCCCTGAAAGCTTCTGACGCTCCGCCTTTCCTTCACGACCTTCAGCACTTCATTCATAAAGTCCTCCGCTCACAGTACATTGATCCCGAAACGTTTCAGACTCTCGACTAATGCGCTCAAAGGGAGACCGATGACATTAAAAAAATCACCTTCGATCTTCCTCACGATGAGAGATCCCAATCCCTGGATTGCATACCCTCCTGCCTTGTCCAGCGGTTCCCCGGATCTGACATACGCGTCTATCTCCCCAGGAGCGAGCCTCCTGAACCAGACTCTCGTCTGAACCGATCTTGACAACCTTCTCCCTCTCCCGGTATCGAGGACCGTAAAACCGGTAATGACGGAATGACTCTTTCCACTGAGCATCCTGAGCATTCTCCTTGCCTCCCCTCCGGTGCGAGGCTTCCCGAGGAGTTCTCCGTTGAAGACAATAAAGGTATCTGCCGCGATGATAATCGCGTCCCGGTGTCTCGGGGCAACAGCCCTGGCCTTTTCGAGGGAGAGGAACCTGGCCAGATCATGAGGAGCACGATGAGAATCCATCGCTTCCTCGTAATCGCCAGGATCAACCTTGAACTTCAAACCCGTTAAGGCCAGGAGTTCCCTCCTTCTCGGTGATGCTGACGCAAGGATGATCGGTTTCATATGAAGGGTCCCTCTAAGATCTTACCACAGAGACACGAAGGCACAGAGAATGCCCTTTAGAGTAGCACACAGAGGTTTTGATGTTATC
>Ga0335070_10004735_pt1 | contig 15941 bp, 12 predicted proteins | sample Lox_Sample_13_FD_206722 | JGI IMG/M metagenome (GOLD analysis project Ga0335070, IMG submission 206722) | Soil microbial communities from Loxahatchee National Wildlife Refuge, Florida, United States - Lox_Sample_1.3 | ecosystem: Environmental > Terrestrial > Soil > Wetlands | place: USA... | reverse complement strand
GAAGCCGTTCACGATGACCATGAAGGAGGGGGCACTGCTGGAAGCGGCGGCTCCTGCACACCACACGGCACCGACGCACAAGAAACCTGCGCAATAATGTTTCGAGCTTGACCTGAGGGCGGCCTTAAGGCCGCCCTTTTTCTTTTTTTAGGATGAACATGAGGAAACGTTTTTTTCCATACGCTTGGGGGGATTGGGTAGCGATGGCAGCCGTCGTGGCGGTCATCTTGAACTTTGCGAATACGGCCAGCAGCCAACACGGGCCAGAAGTCCGGACGGGATGCGCATCGCACCACTATCGGATCGTGCCGCTCCCGCTTCGGCCCTACCACGTGAACGATCAAACTGCGGTTGCGGGGGTCACTGCCGACCACCGCGCTGCATCATGGACCGAGAAGGGAGGGCCGCACGTATTCGAACTGCCGACTGGCTTTCATCACGCAGAAGCAATTGACATCAATAATGCGGGGCACGTACTGGTGACGGCGGCGAGCGCCGATGGAGCCAAGCGAGCGTCGTTTTTGGCCGTGGACGGCCCCTTGCAACCGATTCGGGGAGAAAATGCGCGGGCTAACGCGATCAATACGAGGGGAGAATTGGCAGGTGAGGCGAAGTTCCCGGGGCAGGGCGGCACTGGACCAGCGTGGTGGAGATCCGCTGAGCCCACGAGTCTTGGAGCATGCTGCGGAGGACGCGCGATCGCGCTCAACGATCGCGGGGACGTGGTTGGAGAGGCCTACGACAAACAAGGGCAATACCGGGCGTTTGCGTGGAACCAGAAGGCCGGGCTGGCGCTCATTGGGCCAGAGGACGCGTACAGTACCGCGGTAGCAGTGAATGATTTTGGACACGTGGTGGTTTACGCCTTCACGACGGGGAGCTGGTTCTACCGCGATGGCAAAAGCACGAAGATGGATCTTTCCAAACGATGGCCCAGCCAACCGCGCGCCCTGAACGGATGCGATGTGGTGGTGGGATCGTTCGGCGCGAACTCGGATGAGAGCGAAGCCTTTGTCTGGGATGAGAAAGAGGGCTTTCGCAACCTGAACGACTTGGTAGCCAAGAACACGGGCTGGAAGCTGGAAGTTGCCAGCAGCGTCAACGAGCGCGGAGAGATCGCAGGATGGGGCGACCACGGGGGCGACGAAGACGCCGGGTTCCTGCTGATCCCAGAGAAGCCCTGAGTTCTGGCGAAATGCGGCTGCGCAGATCGTGACTAGCGAGCGACCTTCTTGTCGAGCCCCGCAGGGCGAGCGCTGCGCGGGGGCCGGCGCGTGCCTTCACGCAGTTGTCGAACGTCAATCTTGAGTTCGGACAAAGTCCGGCTGAGCGTATTGCGATGCATGCCCAGTTCGCGGGCGGCGCGGCACTGGTTGCCCTTGTTCTCGTTAAGCACGGTCAGGATGAATCGTTTCTTGAATTCTCGCACTCCTTCTGAATACAGAATATTGCTCTTGTACATTTGCAATACGAGTGCTTCCAGTTGATCTTTCACGATGCGTCTCTCTTCCGCTATGAATTTTTCACTGCGCCGCACCTATTTGGGCGGAGAAGCAGGGGCGCCGGATAACTTCTGTGGAGCCTGATGGAGTAGATCCAGTCCCTGATAGAACCGCGTCCGTAATTCCGAAGGCGCCAGCCAAATCGCCGCCCGGCCTACGACCAGGAAGTACGGCGCCAACTGCGAGTTCTCCAGAAATCGCGAAGTCGGCGCGAACGCCGTCATGCCCATCAGGATTACTGCTACCATCAACCCGCCCTTGGCCAGCCCCAAAAGTCCGCCGAGGAAACGGTCAAGCCCACTCAGGCCGGATTCTTTCATCACCCATCGCGCGATTCTTGCCGCCAACCCAAAGAGCAGCAGAACCGCGAAGAAGATGATGAGAAAACCGAGAATCTCGGCCAGCCAATCGTTCTTCAAAAACCCTTCGAACCACTCCGCCAGCGCGCGATACTTCCACGCAGCTGCGATGTATCCCACTACCAATCCGGCGATCGTGAGGGCCTCGGAAAAGAACCCCTGCATGGCCGCCGTGACGACGTTCAAAAGCAGTACCAGACAAATAATCCAGTCCGCCGGGGTCATGCCGTGCTCCTGCGGTCGGGAAACTCGCCAGCTGACGGATCAGACATCCAGCTTGTGTCCGGTCAACTGGAAATAGGCCTCAAGATATTTCTCGCTGGTGCGGCGGGCTACGTCGGCAGGAAGCGCCGGTGCAGGTGGCTGCTTGTTCCAGTGAATCTGCTCGAGGTAATCGCGAACATACTGCTTGTCGTACGAATCCTGCGCGCGGCCGGGCTGATATTTATCCGCCGGCCAGAAGCGCGAAGAATCGGGCGTGAGCACTTCGTCCGCCAGGGTGATGCCTTTATCGGTCATTCCAAATTCAAACTTAGTGTCGGCGAGAATGATGCCACGCCCGCGGGCATAGTCTGCCGCCTTCTTATAGACCCGCAGCGTCAGGTCGCGTAGCTTGGCTGCCGTGTCCGCGCCCACGATCTCGCACATTTGATCAAACGAAATATTTTCATCGTGACCCGTGGTCGCTTTGGTCGAGGGCGTAAAGATCGGCTCAGGAAATGCATCCGACTCTTTCAATCCGGCAGGCAGCGTAATGCCCGACACCTTGCCGCTCGCCTTGTACTCTTTCCATGCCGATCCGGAAATGTATCCCCGCACCACGCACTCGACCGGGAACATCTGCGCACGCTTCACCAGCATGGAGCGGCCGCGCAATTGATCGGCGTAGTGTCGCAGCTCCTCGGGATATTTGTCGACATCCGCTGTGATCAGATGGTTAGGCACGATATCCGAGAGAAAGTCGAACCAGAACAGCGAAATCTGGCTCAGGACGCGGCCCTTCTGCGGAATGCCGGTGGCCAGAATGTAATCGAAAGCGGAAATGCGGTCGGTGGCGACAAACAGCAGTTGCTGGTCGCCGACGTAGTACACATCACGCACTTTGCCGCTAGCGTGGAGTTTGAGTTCCGGGAAATTGGTTTGTAAGAGGACGGGATCGAGGACTTGGGGGCTCATGACTTAAATTTTACAGGGAAGAAGCGAGGGGTATTCTAGCTGCTCAAAAAAATTTGTCAACGATTCCCATCACGTGAAATGTTGCCGTCCGATAGAGTGCTGAGACGAAAGCAGTTGACAGGAAGCGAACAGCCCGAGAACCGGTGCTGGGAGCCGGGTTCAGCGGCATCGCATTGTGGAAAAACTGAGGATGGAAGTGAATATCGTGGACATTTTCGACCACCGGCGGAATCGCATCGGCGTCGTTTGTGAGAAAATGTCCGATCGCCGGAGCCTCGCTCCGTTCCTCGGTCGCGCGTTCCGTTGAAATCTTAGGAGAAGTCATCGTGAACAAGACTGTCTTTCTCGCGCTGCTCCTAGTCGCTAGTCACCTCGCCGCGGCTCAGTCGGAGCCCCGGAGTCCGCGTCTGCCATATGCTCAGGCGAAAGCCCAAGGTGCCGAAATGAATTGGAAGCCCACCATGGTCTATCACGGTGGCCCCATCATGGCCGGGCCAATCAACCTGTATGTTGTGTACTACGGCAGCTTCACTGCGAAGCAACACAGCATTCTCGATACATTCCTGGAGCACGTGGGCGGATCGCAAGCGTTCAATGTGACCACCGAGTATTACGATTCCGAAGGCGACTACGTGCAAAACGCTTTCAACTACGATCCCGCCATCGATTCTTACGACGATGCATACTCCCTTGGCCACACTCTTAGCGGTGACTTCTTTGAGACCACGCTTCTGCACAATGCGGTTGCGGGCGGCAATTTGCCCAGCGATGTGAATGGCATCTACATCCTCACCATTTCTCCGGATGTGAAGCTTCCCGACAACGTCTGGTGCGCCTACCATGCCTACACGCCGGAGATTATCGCCGGGGCCGAAGTCAGGTATGCCGTAGCTGCTGATCCTCCGGCGTCGACGGGGATCCTCGGAGGCTGCTCGGGCAATGTCGCGATCTATCACGACAAGATCAGCCCCAATTTCGACATGGGAATGGACTCCGTCGCGGATTCACTGATCCACGAACTGGGAGAAACGGCAACCGATCCTGACATCAACGCCTGGTTTACATTTACCGGAGAAGAAATGGCGGATGTGTGCAACTTCAATTACGGTCCGACTTTCCGGGCGCCAAATGGCTCCCATGCCAACGCAAAGTTCGGCAACCGGGATTATCTGGTCCAGCAGCTTTGGTCCCTGGCAGATCCTGAGGGTTGCGTGCAGCGACATTGACGGGCTTCTTCGAATGAAAAAGGCCAGCCACTCGGCTGGCCTTTGATTTTGGTGCTTTGTCTACTGCACCCCAAAGCGGACGGAAACGAGCTTAGAAACTCCCGGCTCCTGCATGGTCACGCCATACAGCACAGGAGCGATGCTCATCGTTTTCTTGCTGTGCGTGATCAGGACGAACTGCGTCTGCACGCTCATTTCTTTGACGAGTTCGGTGAAGCGTCCGACATTGGCCTCGTCGAGTGGGGCATCCACTTCGTCCAGGATGCAGAACGGGCTCGGCGCATACTGGAAGATGCCAACGAGCAGCGCCAACGCTGTCAGTGCCTTCTCGCCGCCCGACAGCAGCAGCACGCTCTGCAGCCGTTTTCCCGGAGGTGAAGCAACCACGTCAATGCCGCTCTCGGCGCTGTTCTCTTCGTCGGTCAGCTTCATGAAGGCATGTCCGCCGCCGAATAGTTTCTTGAACGTTGCCTGGAAGTTCTCGTTGATTTTTCCGAAAGCCTCTTCAAACTTCTGCCGTGAAATCTGGTCGATCTCCTTGATCGTGGCGATCGTGTTTTCGATCGACGAGATGAGATCTTTGCGCTGCGTCTCCAGGAACGAGTGCCGTTCGGCCGTCTCTTTGTACTCCTCCAGCGCCATCATGTTGACAGGACCCATCGCTTCCAGCTTGGCCCGCATCTCGCGGTAGAGTTGGTCTTCCGCCGCAAGCTGTTCGCCGGTGACGGCCGTGATGGTCGTGTCCGCCATTAGATCGGTGCGCTCGGTGCTCAGCTCATTAATGCAGGTCTCCGACATGTACTGTGCGTCCGACTCCAACTTCGCCGATGCCGCCGAAAGCTCGCCCTTGCGGTCGCGCGCCTGATCGAGGAGCAACCGGCTGTTCCGCAACAGATCGTCGATCTCGGTGAGACGCGCCCGCAATTGCTCGGTTTCAAACTGCAGCAATCCTTCACGAGCCTGTGCCGCATTGCGCTCGGCGTCAAGATCGGCCGCCGTCTGTGCCAGTTGCTCGTTCTCGGCTTCGCGCTGCAGTGTCTCCGCAGCCGCGCCTTCAATCTGTGACGAAAGCGCCTGGATGCGCTCCGCCATTTCGGTGAAGAGCGATTCAATCCGCTGCAACACTGCCGCTGCCGAACGATGCCGCTCCTCTAACGTCGCAACCCGGGCCGCCCGTTGCGACGTCGTCTGGGCCGATTCTTCCCGACGCACTCGAAGCGCGGTCAACGTCTCCTGCGCAGCCGATAATTGCTGCTCCAACTCGGCTCGCTTCAATTCCAGTATCTCAATCTCCGACTGCCGCGCGCACAAGATCCCTTCCTGCTCAGCGCGTTCCGAGGCTAAGCGCCCCATCTCCAGCTTCGCCAGGTTCAGCCGTTCGCTCACGCGAACCATCTCGGAATCAAGCTGCTGCAGCATGTGCCGCGAGGTCATGACCTGCGTCTCCGCTTCGCGCCTCTCGCCTTCCAGCCGGTCCAGCAGGGAAGTGAGCTCTTTGATCTCCCGTCCGAGCGTCATCACTCGCGTCTCTTCATCGCGTAGCGAGCGCTCCAGATCTTCCAACTGACGCATCACTTCGCGCAGCTCGCGCTTCATCGACAGCGGTCCCTCGGCACGCTGCTTGCCCCCGGTTACCGTCACGTTGTGGAAGCACTCCCCGCCTTGCGACAAAAAGAACGCGTCGGGATTTTCCAGTGCCAGCCCACGTGCAACTCCAGACTCAGGAACAATGTACCCATCGCGCAGCTTCGGCAGAATGACTTCCAGCGATTTGCCAAACCCATCCAGCACGCGAATGGTGCTCTTCAACGGCAAAATCTGAGCCGCGTGAGGAGCGCAGTGTGCCGCTTCGTCCAGCACAAACGAAAACTTGGCCTGCGAATCTTCAGGATGAACCAGGAAGGTCGCGCGTCCGTCGACATCGGTACGCAACATGCGCAGCCCCTCGTCGGCCGCATCCCACGACTTCACCACGATGTAATTCAACTCATCGCGCAGGAAATCCTCGACCACGCGCTCGTACTTCGGCTCGACCTCAAGAAAGTCGGCCAATACGCCGACTGGCGCCAATCCGCTCTGCATCACGCCCGACTGAAAATACCGCCGTACCGACTCAGTCGAATATCCATGCTCTGCAATGACAGCTTCCAGCGATCCCTTCTTGCCCAGCGCCGTTGCAAATTCTGCGCGCAGCACGTCCAGATTGGTTTTGGCGCGAGTCTCATCAAGTTTCTTGGACTCAATCAGTCGTCGCACCTGGCTGATTTCTTCCGTGATGCCGCCGACTCGCTGCGTAACCGTGTCGAACTCCAGTGCCAGTTGTCCGCGTTGTCCGCCGAAGGCTTCGACCTGGGTATTCGCATTCGCGATTTCAGCCTCCAGTCGCCGCGCCTCGCGATCTACCCCTGCCAGCCGTTCTTCCGCCTGTGCCAGCTGATTCCGCAGCCGTGACGCCGACGAAACTGTGTCGAAAATCGCCACGCGCGCTTCTTCCTGCTGCTTCTCAATCGATGCCAGGCTTGCCGTGGCTTCGGCAGCCTCCTGTTGGCACACCGCAAGCTCCGCCTGCGCCGCCGCGAATTCCGCTGCCGCCGTCTCCAAAATCTGCCGGTTCGATTCCCGCTCCGACTCCAACGCCGTCAGCCGATGCTGCGCCTGGGCCAATTCCGCCTCGGCCGACGCCGCCCGCACTACCAACTCGGCGCAGCGCTCTTCGTTATGCCGCCGCCGAGCCTGCGCCCGATCGATCTCCATCGCGATCTGACTGATGCGGTCGCGATTTTCCCGCAGTTCCGCCTCAATCGAATACCCGCGCTGCGTCCGCTCGTTATGCTCGCCCTCCAGCGTCTGCACTTCCTCGGTGCGATGCTGCATCTCTTCGGCCAGAACATTCAGTTGCCGGTCGAGTTCCGCGCCCTCCTGCTCGATCTGGGCAAACTTACTCGCTAGCACCAGCCGCAGCTTGGACCGCATTTCATCCCGCAAACGGGCGTAGCGCTCGGCCTTTGAAGCCTGACGCTTCAGCGAATTCATCTGCCGCGTGACTTCCTCGAAAATGTCGTTCACGCGATTCAGGTTGAGCTTCGCATCTTCCAAGCGAGCCTCGGCTAGCCGCTTTTTGGTCTTGAATTTCGTAATCCCGGCAGCCTCTTCCAGAATCGCCCGCCGGTCCGTCGGACGACTGCTCAGGATTTGCCCAATACGTCCCTGCTCAATCAGAGCGTACGACTCCGGGCCCAACCCGGTGCCCATGAACAGTTCCTGGATGTCTCGCAACCGGCATAGCTTTCCGTTCAGCAGATACTCGCTGTCGCCGGACCGGAACAGCCGCCGCGTGACATGAATTTCCCCATGATGGAATTGCTGCTGGTTGAACTTGCGCCGACGGATTTTCAACACCACATGTGGCGCTGCCGTTCCCACCGCTGCCGAGTTTGCGGGCGGGGTCAGATTGTGCACGGGTAAGGCAAAGACGGGTTCATCGTCAGGGAAGGCAATCGAGAGCGTGTTGACCTTCGATCGCGGAACTTCTATTTCCTCAATCTTTCCGGGCTGCGCGTCTTCCACAGCTTGTTCGGTGTCTGCGGCGGCCCGGGTTCTTACCGCCGCTTCGTCCCAATCATCGGCCACATGCACCTCGGTCGAGGCTGGCATGTCGTCCTGAATATCGATTTCCGTGGCCGCGCTCGCGTCGCCCCCAGAGTAAACGTCGGGATCAATCAATGTCAGCGAGACTTCGGCCATTCCCGTCGGCTTACGGTCCCGGGTTCCGGCGAAGATCACGTCTTCCATCCGAGCTCCGCGCAGCGACTTGGCCGACTGCTCGCCCAGTACCCATGAGATCGCGTCCGAAATGTTCGACTTGCCACAACCGTTCGGGCCAATGATGGCCGCCACACCGTCTCCGTGGAACTTGAGCTCGGTGCGGTCGCAAAACGACTTGAACCCGAGAATTTGAAGTCTCTTCAGTTTGAGCAACGTGAACTCCTTAGGACCTAGACGGACATCAGCGGCCGTTTAGCCGCCGGTTGCCGGTGAAACCGCTTAGCGCAGCGATGTTGACTGAAAGGGTTCCCCTCCCAGTTTCGATGCGTTTTGCCGTCAAAAGCGCGCCAATTCTCACCCCAGGCTGGATAGGGCAGGCACAAAGTTAAGCTACTGTAACGGTCGAATTCGACCGGCGTCAAGCAATATAACACTATATGTAGTGGGGGCTTACAAGAAAGCGCGCTGTATTGCACAGACATTGCAGCAAATGCACATTCTGGGGGTGGAGACGGAAAAGAGGTGGGAGGAATCGCGAGAGCAAAACAAGGCTAGCGCACCCGGAACCGCGAATCAAGGGAATCTCTAGAATTGTTTAGGGGCGGAGCCCTTGCTCCGCCCCGAGCGAGCAAACACGGTCTAGATCGCCCGCGAACCTTCCTTACTGCTCGTAAGCCCCAATGTTGATCTGTCCGCTGCTGTTAAATCGGGGATTCCCGGCGTAATCCACACTGCCGTAGATCGAAGTCCCGCTCCCACAGTATCCGACGCTGCAGGTGAGGGAAGTCCCGCCCGTGTTGATCGCCGGTGACCCAGACTGCAAATCCAGGTTCGGCGGATTCGACGTCACGCTGACAAACAGCGGATTCGCATTCGGCGAGTTCTTGTCCTGCCCGCTCCCCGACTGGTAAGCGGCGTAGGTCGCATAGTTCGACTTGCTCCCCCAATCGATCGACGTCCCCTGCGAATATCCTGCCTTCGAGTAGTAGTCGTTGTAATTCGCCGTCGCCGTCGATCCGCTCACGTAGCTGTAGATCCACACGTTCTGCGTTCCGGCATACACGACGTTGTTCTCAAAAATATTGTTCGACGTTGAGTGATACTGAATCTGGAACTCCGCTCCCTGATTCTTCGTGTTGTTGTTGTAAAGCGTGTTGTTGACCACAACCACGTGGTCGCTTCCGCCCACTCCGCTAGCATATCCGCCAATGGAGACTCCTACGGCGTTCGCGTTGTAGAATAGATTGTTTCGAATGGTCACGTAGCTCGCGTTGTGTCCCTTGTGCTCGCTCGCCGCTTCCATATTCAGGTCACTGTTGTAAACCGTGTTGCGCTCAATGATGGTGTACGCGCAGCCATCGCAATACAGGCCGTCGGCCGCATACTGCTTGCCATACGCCGGGTTTCCGTACGAAGTGATGTTGTACACGGTATTCCCGCTGATCAGGCCATATTTCGCCTGGTCCGACCCTGACGGCCCCACGCCCTCAAATCCAATCGCATCGATCCCGATATTGTCGTTGTCATGCACGGCATTGTTGCTGATGGTGAAATATGTGACATTTCCATCCACGTTGAGCGACTCGCTGTTGCCCGTCTTCAGGCTGTAGACCTGGTTGCCGCTGATCGTGATCTGCGTGATCGGTGTGCTCGATGTGCCGTACACAGCGATCCCGAACGCATTGCCGTTCTTCTCCGACTTGGTGACGATATTGTGGACGGTGTTGTTCAGCAGTTGCACACCGGTTCCCGATCCTGTCACCCAGATCCCGGCCGGCGTTGGCCCCGAACTACTCGTCGTGTAGTTGCGAATCTCAAAACCGTTAATGGTGACGTAGCTCTGGTTGACGATATTCACCAGCCCTTGCACCCCGCTCACGGTCAGCCCGGTGCCGTCGATGGTCGCAGTCTGTCCGGGATAATTCGCAAACGTAATCGGACTGGATGTCGTCCCCGAGTGCGGGAAGTTTACTGACTCGTTGTACACGCCGGATTCCACATACACGGTCGCCCCGGCCGTGACGGTGGTAGCCGCGTGCTGAATCGTCAGCCACGGCGCGGTAAAGCTGCCGGAGTTGGTGTCGTTACCACTCTTCGACACATAGAACGTTGATCCCGATTGCGCTAGAAGTGAGGTTGAGACAAAGGCAAGAACAATCAGCGAAACCCGATAGAGCGATTTCATGGGAGTATTCCTTTCTTGCAGGTAATCGAAAGAAGACAAAGCGGCGACGACCGCAGGCCCAATTGAGAGGGAGCTTAGGATGATTTCGATAAGTTGTCAATAGTTATGATTACTTACGAATACGAAATGAGCGTGTTCGGTCGCCGGGGGCGCGGTCGGGATGGATGGGGCCTCCTCGCAGGAGGCTAGTTGCTGGTTATCGAGATGGGTTAGTTTCTTTTAAGGGAATCCCAGAGTTTCTGACAATCATTGACATGAGCTTGCACGTCGACTCCAACCCCCTCAAAAAGAACGAAGATCAGCTCCTTGCGCCGCGCTGACTGACAGCCGAAGAACATACGTCCTTCGCTCTTGTCTCCACCGAAGAAAAACATCCAGAATGCTCCCCTATCTTCCATCGGAGTTTCGGGATCAACAAATCCGTCGGGTACAAGCTTCCTTGCCGCTCGAAGATGGATGTCGCTGAGCTTCTTGAAATCGTCGAAGGTGATGTCTTCGTCAAAACGCATCAGACTGATCGTGGCTTCCTGTTGAGGACTTGGTTTCAAAATCGCTCTGTCCGGAGATATTTGGAATGTCCAGCCTTCGGGAACATCGATTTTCCAACTACCTAGCGCGAAAGTTGTTTCGTTCACTTCATACTCTCCGGGCAAGAAAATGGGGATAGGCGGGCACCCATCCCCAGTCGGCTCTCTAACTATCCCAACTTTTCAAAGAACCGGCAGATCGTCTCGATCCCCCAATAGAAGTTCGGAATATGGAACTTCTCGTTCGGCGCATGCAGATTATCGTCCGGCAATCCGAAGCCCATCATCACCGATGGAATCTTCAGCACATCCTGAAAATCCGTGACGATCGGAATCGATCCGCCGCTGCGAATGAACACCGTATCCTTCTTAAACGTGTCATGCAGAGCCTGCGTCGCGGCCTCGATGTACTTGTTATCAGTACTCACCACGCACGCGGGACCTTTGCTCCAAACCTTGACTTTCGTTTCGATCCCTTTCGGCGTGTGCTTCTTCACGAACGCCAGGTACTTTTTGAGAATGTCGTCCGGATCCTGATTCGGCACCATCCGCATCGACACTTTCGCCTTGGCCTTCGCCGGAATCACGGTCTTGGCGCCGTCCGCGACGAAGCCTCCGGGCATGCCATGAACTTCGAGCGTCGGACGCGCCCACGTCCGATACAACACCGAATATCCCGGCTCTCCTGTCAGTACCTTGGAGCCGACCTCCGTCTTGCGGTAGTGCTCCTCGTTAAACGGAAGCCGCTTCCACGCCTTCAACTCGGCCGCAGTCGGAGCCTTCACGCCCTTATAAAAGCCCGGGATCAGCACTTTGCCTTTCGCATCCTTCATCTTGCTGATCATCTCGATCAGTGCGAAGAACGGATTCGGTGCTGCGCCGCCGTACATGCCGGAGTGCAAGTCGGTCTTGGCGCCGTACGCCTCGATTTCGGTGTACACCAAGCCGCGCAATCCCACGCACAACGTTGGAAGATTGGGCGCAAACAGTTCGGTATCGCACACCAGAGCAAAGTCAGCCTTCAGCTTTTTCTTTTCTTTGCGGATGTACTCGGCGATCGACTCGCCGCCCACTTCCTCTTCACCTTCAAAAATCACTTTCACGTTGATGGGCAGTTTGCCGCCGCCCGTCTGCATCAGCGCTTCGAGCGCCTTCACTTCCATCCACAACTGGCCTTTGTCATCCACTGCGCCGCGCGCATAGATGTTGTTATTGCGCTCGGTCGGCTCGAACGGCGGCGTGTGCCATTCATCCAGCGGTTCCGCCGGCTGCACGTCGTAGTGTGCGTACATCAGCACGGTCGGTTTTCCCGCCGCGTGCAGCCAATCGCAATAAATCAGAGGATGTCCCTTGGTCGGAATCACCTCGACATTTTCCATGCCAATGCGCTTCAACTCATTCGCCACAAAGTCGGCGGCTTTTTTGATGTCGGGCTTGTGTTCTTCCAGGGTGCTGACGCTGGGGATACGGAGAAGATCTTTCAGTTCGTTCAGGAATCGCTGCTGGTTATTGCGGGCAAAATCGACTGCAGGAGACGCCATAGGAGTCCTTTCTGGGCAAGAAATTAACTCGGCGGACGAGGGTTAAAACTCTGAGCTCCGAGGAAACGAATCAGTATAGCGCGATGCGGCGTAGTCGGCATTTCGCCGGAGACAGTTCGTGTGGGGACGGAGCCTTTGCTCCGCTCCGAGCGCGCAAAGCTGTACCCACGTCACGCATATCCCAACCGCTGCCGCCTCCTCCAATACGCCGCGCTCACGAGAAGCGCCGCGCCCAACGCATAAATTCCTAGCGTACTCGACGCCGGAGTCGTCCCCATGAAATCCATCCCGGGAATTTGATGCGCCGGTCCGATGTACCACCACACCGTATAAATCGCCTCAAATGTTTTGCTACTACCCGTCCAAGCCCCCAACGCCAAGGCAAAGCTTGGGATGAAGCACGCTCCTGCCAGCCACGCCGCGAAGCTATGCCAATCCGCCGCCAGTAGTAGCCGAATTCCCATGCCGCCCCCGGTCACCACCGCGAGCAGCACTCCTGCCGTCCATAGGGCCGGCAATTGCCTAGTAAGGCTCCGTTCACAAGAGAAGAGCAGAGCGCCAGTAGAATACCGTTCCTCCCGGCAACCCATCTGCGACCACGCCAGGACCGGCCACATCCACGCGAAGATCAGACACCAGCTCCGCACACTCGCATCGGGAGGCACGAATTGTCCCCCCAAAAGGCCAATCGCCACGGCGTACCACCACCATCGTCGTCCCTTGAGCATCAATCGCAACTCGGATTGCACCAGCGGCCAAAACTGCGAGCCACCACTCCGCACCAACGGACTGAGCGGTCCCGGCACGCTAGCACCACCCCACGGGGCCGCTCCCGGTTCACTTTCCATCGCAGGAGCCACCTTCAGCCCACGCTCCTTCCGCCAGACTCGCGCCGGATCGAACCGATGAAAGAACAACGACGCCAGCAGCGAGATTCCGACCGCCACTGCGATCCACGCTAGCCGCATCAACAACACCTTGCCCGTCCATTCAATCCCATCCCACTGAAAAGTGCGAACGGCGCGTTCCCCTCCGATCGTCAAGCTGAAGTGAAAATTGTCCGCGCCTCCGGGGTCTACCGCCTTCAGGGCATCATGCGTGGAGCGGTAAAGAAGCTGCAGGCCCGTCGGATCATCGATTCCACTCACTCCCATCGCCAGCGACGCCGTCCAGGCAAAGAAATAGACAACATTCCCAACACCTCCCCGCAGCCCGGGCAGCGTCTCAAACAGGACTGCAACGCTGGCGGTCAGCAGCGTGCTCGGCAATGCAAACAACAGGAACGGCGCCCACAGGTCCCAGAGCGAGAACGCGCTTGCCGAAGGCTGCAGTCGCTGCATCCCCACCGCCGCCAGCATCAGCACGCCGACCATGCAAGCCAGCACGGCAAAGTTGCTGAGCGTTTTCGCCAGCGTGTAGAAGTCTTTGCGCATGGGCGTCGCCGCCAGAATCTGTCCCACCCGCGTGTCGGAATCGCGCTGCACCGAATTCTTCACGATGTAGAAACCGGCCAGTGAAAGGAATGTCGAGCAGCAGATCGACATCAGCACGCCAATCCACGCCGAGTTGTACACGCCACGGTATCCGTCGCCGACAACGATCCACACCTTCTCCGTCGCGACGCCATACGCTAGATACAGCGCTGCTGCCAGCGTAACTAGAAAGCTGTAACGCCGCACTCGCTCCAGGAAGTCCGCGCGCAGCATCTGATACAGAATGCGGGCCGCCTTCATGTCGTTGCTCCGGCGCGGTGTTGCGAAAGGCGGAACAAATAAGCGTCTTCCAGGTTCGGCGTTACAGGCTGAGCGCCAACCGGCGGAGTGTTTCCCAAAACGCGGACGTGTACGCCATCGCCTCGCCGCGCGGTATTGCCGATCAAATATTTCTGCCGCGCAGCGTTGAGTTCGGTGCTGGGCACAACCCATTCCCAAACCTTGCCTTCCACTCTGCGCAGCAACTCTTCGGGCGTGGCATGCTCCACCAGCGTGCCCTGCGAGATCAGGGCGATGTCCGTCGCGGTGGCCTCAACATCAGAGACGATATGGGTCGACAGAATTACGATGCGTTCCCCAGATAATTCCGAAAGCAGGTTGCGAAAGCGGACGCGCTCTTCCGGATCGAGCCCGGCCGTCGGTTCATCGACAATCAGCAATCGCGGATCGTTCAACAGCGCCTGCGCGATTCCGACGCGTTGTTTCATCCCTCCCGAGTAACCGCCCAGCGGCCGTTTCCTCACATCGGCCAGGTTCACCAGATTTAGCAGTTCGTCGATGCGCTGGCGGGAAGATGCCGCATCCAGTCCCTTGACTGCTGCGAGATATTCGAGAAACTCAACCGCATTCAAATTGGGATACACGCCAAAATCCTGCGGCAGGTAGCCCAGTGTCGTGCGCAGCGCGTCAGGCCGCGACGCCACGTCCGTGCCGTCCCACAGCACCCGGCCGTCGGTTGCCCGCGTGATCGTGGCAAGAATGCTCATCAGCGTAGTCTTGCCAGCGCCGTTCGGTCCCAACAGGCCCAGCACGCCAGGTTTCAGTTGTAAGGAAAAATTTCGAAGAGCCCACTTATCACCGCTGTACCTCTTGCTGACATTCTCGATCGCAAGTTGCAAAGAGCTCCCTCCAGGAACGGCGTAGTAAGAGGAACGAAACACGCGAAACAGAAGTTCCGTTGGGACGAGATGTTTCTCCGCGCCCTCAGCGGAGTCTCAGCGATCTCAGCGGTAAAAAATGTGCGACGAAGTGCCTGACTCACTGGGACGAGAAGCGCGAAGCAGAAAACGCCGACAAATCATACTCCGGTGAGCGTCCTTCAATTACATCGGTCATGACCCGCGCTGTGACCGGGGCGAGCAGGATTCCATCGCGGAAGTGCCCGGTCGCTACGTAATATCCCGGCGTCGCCGTAAGTCCAAGAATTGGCAGTCCATCGGGTGTACCCGGACGCAAGCCCGCCCAGTCTTCCAGAATCCTTGCATCCGCGAGCTTCGGCACGAGTTCCAGCGCGGCCTTGTGTAGTTTCTGAATGGTCTCGGGAACCGTCCGCTTGTCGAAACCCGCCTCCTCGACCGTCGCGCCCACCAATAGCCGTCCATCGCTGCGCGGGATCAAGTACGCCTTCGGTGATCGAACCACATGCTTGAGCAGCGTGCGGGAAGGCATCGCCAGGCAGAGCATCTGGCCCTTGACCGGACGAGTCGGAAACGCGTGCGGCCCAATCGTACCCGCCCATGCACCGGCACAGTTCACAACCTTTGCCGCGAGAAAGGAAGTTTTCGCGGTGGTCACACCTGTGACCGCACCGTCAGAAATATTTACCGCCGTCACCGTATCGCCCGACGAACAATCCACTCCCCGGTTCTTGGCCGCTTGATGCGCGGCTGCCGTCAGAGCCCGCGGGTCGACGCTTCGCTCTTGAAGAAAGAAAGACTGCTCGTCTGCCACCAGCGCAGGTTCCATCGTCGCGTCGAATGCCACCCATCCTGCCGCAGGCTTATCTTCCGGATGAAACAAAATCGTTCCCGCATCGCGCAAATCCACCTTCATCCCCGACTCAACTTCCACTTCATGCGCGAATTCTGGATACATCTGTGCACTCGCCGACGCCAGTTCCTGCAGAGCGGGCTTGGTCTCGAGCGGACAATCCACCAGCATCCCCCCT
>Ga0335070_10004733_pt1 | contig 15942 bp, 9 predicted proteins | sample Lox_Sample_13_FD_206722 | JGI IMG/M metagenome (GOLD analysis project Ga0335070, IMG submission 206722) | Soil microbial communities from Loxahatchee National Wildlife Refuge, Florida, United States - Lox_Sample_1.3 | ecosystem: Environmental > Terrestrial > Soil > Wetlands | place: USA: Florida... | reverse complement strand
AGGACCATGCTGGAATCGGCGCCGCACTGCCCGACGCAGTGCAGCAGTACCGCGTGCGAAAACTGCAGGAGATGGGCTGCAACTCGATCCGCACCTCACATAATCCACCGACACCCGAACTGCTGGACGCGTGCGATCAGTTGGGCATGCTCGTATTCGATGAAACACGCATGATGTCGTCGAATAAAGAAGGCCTCAACCAGTTTGAGAATTTGGTCCGCCGCGATCGCAATCATCCCAGCGTTTTTATGTATTCGATGGGCAATGAAGAAGGCCAGGCTAATAGTGCGAGAGGGACGCTAATCCTGACCGCGATGAAAGCAGTCGCGGCTCGGCACGACGGCTCACGACCAGTGTCCATTGCTCCCGCTGGCGCAATCGGGACTGGCGGGCTGGCTGTCGGTGACGTTGCCGGTTACAACTACATGGATCCCGGTGCAGAGGACTTCCATAAAAAGAATCCCGATAAGCCCGTGATGGGCACCGAGACCGTCAGCGCCGTGGGCACACGTGGCATCTACATCACGGATCGCAGCAAGGGTTTTGTCAGCTCCTACGATCCATACACCACGACAGGAAGAGCATCGGCCGAGGGGTGGTGGCGATTCTGCAACGCGCGCCCGTGGCTCTCGGGCGGATTTGTGTGGACAGGTTTCGATTATCGTGGCGAACCGTCGCCTTACCAGTGGCCGAACATCAGTTCGCAGTACGGGATCATAGACACTTGCGGCTTTCCCAAGGACTCCTTCTATTACTACCAGTCGTGGTGGACCTCAAAGCCTGTCCTGCATCTGTTCCCCCACTGGAACTGGCCGGGCTTCGAGGGCAAGGAGATCGCCGTCTGGGTCTACTCAAACCTTGACCGTGTGGAGTTATTCCACAACGGTGGCAGTCTTGGCGCAAAGGATGTGAAGAAAGACTCGCACGTCGCGTGGGTTGTGAAATATGCTCCCGGTTCTATTGAGGCGCGCGGCTGGAAGGACGGCAAGCAGCTCATGTCGACGCGGCGTGACACGACGGGCCCGGCAACAAAGCTGGTAATGACAGCAGATCGCGAAGAGATGAGCGCCGATGGTGAAGATGTGGTCATGTGTGCCATCGAGGTGCAAGACGCACAAGGTCGCACAGTCCCAGTTACCGACAATGAAGTCATGTTCCGTGTCACGGGCGCGGGGAAGCTGATAGGCGTCGGCAATGGAGACCCGACCGATCACGCTTCCGACAAAGGAATGTCCCGAAAAGCTTTCTCAGGCTATTGCATGGCGCTCGTGCAGTCGGCGAAGACCGCTGGGGAGATTACGGTTGATGCGGCCTCCCCAGGCCTAAGTTCAGCCACTCTCACAATAAGCACGAAGCCGGTGAAACTGCGTCCGCAAGTTGCGGTGTGGGAGCGTGAGGTACCATCTGGAGCCGGTATCACCGGATTGTGGAGACCAGTCGCCTCGGGATCATCTAACGATTTCCTCTCTATGATTGTGGGTACCAACACCGTATTTACCCTCCGCCAGGATGGAAGCCAATTAACAGGAACGGTCGAGGGGGGTGCCGGCTTTTTCGGCGGGGACGATGTTCCTACGCCCGTCATCGAAGGCAAAGTCGACGGCGATCGTGTGAGTTTCAAATCGGGAGATAGTAAGTACAGCGGCCTGGTAAAAGGAAGTTTGATCGAACTGCAGCGATCGTTCGCGCTCCCTTGGGAGAGTCCTGCTCTTCCCAAGGAGGAACCAGGAAGGCCGGCAATCGGACCCGCACCCGACGGTTCGGACCCATCCATTGATACGACATGGGAGGTACCATCGAGCGTTCCGGTAGTTCTGCATCGAGCGGAACGATAGCGAAGACACGCACGGATATCGCAACTCACGCTGGGTATACCATTGAGGGGCAAAGCAAGCCGGCGGTTGTGTTCAGACGAAAAGTTCAGAACCTGGTGTGATAGCGTCCATCGACCGACACTCCGCCCAATTGATCTCTTTCAACACTGACCGACCAGCGTTTGTTGATCTGATACTCACCCTGCACGATTTCGCTGCCCGGTTGAGAGACATCGGTCGAGAACGTGAAGAGCATGTTCCGTGTCACCCTTTGCTGAATTGCGACGCGCGCTGAGGGGTTCTGATTGCCGCCAAGAGTGGGATCGATCGAAAGGCTTGAAATACCCGCGAGTTTCTGCACGCTGCTGCTAAGCTGACCTGCTACCTGTGATGCGATCATCGAATCGGTGCTTTGACTGCTCGCGGCCGCCTCTTGCGTCGTCTTGCCGCGGGCTACGAGATTGATAATGTCCGCCGTGGCCAACGGTGGGTCGGAGACATACGACGTGGTTAATTTGTCGAGCGGGCCGCGCAAAGTGAGTGTCAGATTGTATTGCTCGATTGTGGTACTGACCGCAATGTTGAGGACTGGGTGCGTCTCATTGGGATTGTCGAATGTGATTACCCCATTCTGGAGTTCATAACGCACATTGCGGTAGAAGAGTTCGCCGGATGTCAGGGTTGTACGACCCGTGACCACGGGATTTGCAGCCGTTCCACCCACCTGCAATGCGGCTTGTCCCTCGATACTCACTTGAGAGCTCGTTGCATTCAGGTTCTCGCTCGACTGCACGGCGATGGCGAGGTGTACGGTGTCGGCAAAACCGGGCTGCGACACCGTCCCTCCGGTGCTGAACTGATCAGCGAAGCTGGAGAGGTCGAAGTCGGGCGTAAATGACAGCCCGTCGATCAGAATACGGCCATTCAACGTCGAGGCCGCAGTCGTTCCGCTGAGGGCGAGATTCGCGTCCAGGAGGCTGCGCAGACCAGTTGGATAGAGTAAGCGCACCGACTTCGACTGCACGGCGAGCGCGAATTGTACGCTGGGACGGTAGGTGACTGAACCTCCAAATGTCACCTGCCCGCCGTTCATCTGGCCGTTCACGTCCGACAGTTCCAAGCGGTCATTCAGGATTTGAACGGTGCCATTCAGCTTTTCAATTCCTACTGGAGCATCAGCTGTCGACATGGCGACGTTCTTGAGCTTGAGTTGCCCTCCTATGGCGGCTCTTCCGTTCGATAGCGATGAATGAACGTCCAGATCGACCGTGCCGCCGCTGGAAACGTTCGGGACAACAATCCGAACGATACGGAGATCTACTGTTCCCTGTGCGGCCAAGGTAGGGGCAGTGGGGCCCGATAGCGGCACCTTACCCTCGAAATTGAGCTTCGTTCCGGTTCCCTCTATTTCCGACGGCTGTAGAGACACTACCGAATTCGCGTAATCAGCACGGATCGGCTTTGCAATCCCGATCTGCAGCTGTTGATAGCTTGCCTTCAACACTGGAATCGAGAGATGTGCTTGCAATCGTGCCTTGTTCTTCAAGGGTCCGCTTAGGGTGGCGTGCAACTCGGTCTGCCCCTGAAAGCCGGATGGCACGCTGGGCGCGTAGGCGGCCATGATTGCGTCGAGCGGAACCGTACCGGTATCGATGCTCGCGTCTGCGTTGTAGTCGCCGGTCAGCGCGACTTCTCCGTGGGCGCGGACGGGCACCTGCGATACTTCTGAATCCATGTTCACATCGAGCTTGTGTTGCGCAACTCGAGCTTGTGCCTTCATTGCATAGATGGATTGTCCATGCGCCTGTAATTCAGGAATTTCCACCGTGGCCAGTAGTTGCGGATCTTCTACTGTGCCTTCGCCGCTGACGGCGGCGTTCAAAGTGCCGGTCACCGGAACATTCTTCGCCTGCAGCAGCTTCAGCTTTTGCAGCACCACACCCGGAGCGTCGACCTTTAATTTGTACGCTTTCGTTTTCGGGGTGTATGACAGATCAGCGTGGATGGTGCCGGCCTGCGACGCTGCCGTCATTCTGGTGGCAATAGACCCGTTTTCAGCTTGAATGTTCGTCGTTAAGCGCTGCAGTAGCTCGCCGTAGACACTCGCATTTGCGATCGCGATCTGCCCTGAGCCGGCGGGATCTAGCTGAGAACCATTGAATGCCAAGTTCGCCGTGAGATCGCCGGACACTGGGTAGTGTTGATTCGCGATCTGCAGCAGGTCCGTAATTCTCATCTGTTGCGCGTTAAGCCGCGCCTGGACGGGATCATTCGGCTGATACGACCAGTTGTGCAGCTTGACCTTGGCATCGAAAGTTGCCTTGCCCTTGTGCGCATTCGCCAGAGAACCATTCTCGACCGTCAATTGCGAAGGATTTGCCAGCAGCGTTAAGTTGGCACCGCTCCATTCGCTTCCTTCCACTTGCAAATTCTGAGCATTGAGCCGTGCCGTTATGTTCGGATTTTTCACCGATCCTTGTACTAACGCATTGACCGTGGCGCGACCCGAGACTGCCGGCACCGCGTTCTGGCCTTGCCGGAATGAATAGGCCAGTACCGCTAGTTGGTGCAAATCGTCTGTCACCATCTGAATCTGCAAACTCGAACGCTCGCTGATGGTTCCTTGTGCTGTGAGGATCGCAGAAGGCATTCGTAGCGCAGTGTTATGCAACTCCACCGAACCACTCGCTCCGTCGTACGTCAGGTGAATCGCCCCCTTCACTGGTACTTCCGCTGCCGAGGAATGTGTGTTGCTTTCAGCACGCGCTTGCACGGTCAGATCTGAGCGGGCTTTCAGTTTGTCCATCGCTCCTTTCCAGGCGGCCTCAGCGGTCCCAGCGAGTGTTCCCGACACCGTGGCTTCCGGAATGCTCTGAGTCCCTGAGAGCCGCTGCAGAGCTCGAAGGGAGACACCCTGCAAACTCGCGCGTACTCTGGACTCAGGTGTTCCGTCGAGGTGATTCATTTCCGCATTGGCAACGACGCGTCCACCGAGCGATTCCACGCTCAAGTTGCTAATCTTGAGGTTTCCGCAAGCGAGTTGATAGCCTGCTTCGAGCCTGCGTAACTCAAGTCGTCTTCCCGATGCGGCCGCCGCCAAGGCGTCGCTCGCTAACTTCCCGGTCACACTAACGTTCCGCAGCAGCGGTTGATTCGGTTGCGTCGCATAATGCAGTTCTCCGCTGAGTACCACATCACCTTCGGCCTGGGCGCTCGTCGAGAAGCGGGAGAGGTCCTGCGTGTGAATCCTGATCTGGTAGTTTCCGTCCGCAACGGGGTCGGAATAGTTGACAAGTTGTGCGTGGAGAGAAATGTCTGAGGAGCCGACTCTCAAAACCGCAGAATGCACATCGAGCTTGTCCGGCGTCGCGGTGAAGCGCAGATCAAGGTCGTGAGGAAGCGCGGCGCGGTTGCCGTAGCTGATGTGACCATTCCGGTAGAACAGTGAGCCATCATATCTCTTGGGCAGCGAGCCGAATCGAACATCGGTCGTCAGATCATATAAATCCGCATATAGGGGAGTCTTCTGATCGTTGTAGTTGACCTCGCCATTCGTTAGCTGTACGTGCCCCACGGCGAGATCAAACAGATCCGTACGGCTGCTATTTTTGCTGTGTGGTGCGGATGGCAGATTACTGGTCCCACTGCGGCTCACCTCAATGTGTGCGACTGGATGGTCGATGAGCAACTCCCGAACCGAGACTTGATGATGCAAGAACGAAAGAATTTTGATCCGAACAGTCAGTTTGTCCGCATGCAGCAGTGGCGGCTGCTGCCGGGACTCGGTACCTCGCACGGTGATGTCATACAGACTTGCTGTCAGTTGTGAGAGGCTGAAATCCATGCCCCCGATGGTCGCCTTACCGCCGGTCGCCTCGTCCGCAACCTGGGCAATTTTGGAAAGTGCATACCTCTGAAATGAAGCGCTTTTCAAATAGAAGTAGCCGCCGATCACGACGACCAGAATCAAAACTCCGAATGCAATCGCCGCCCACCCGATCCGCCGTTTCCAAGTCATGAGACCACCTAAAATGCCTGTCCGATTGTGATGTAGTACTGCGTTGGCTTGATGCCGGGTACCGGATTCAAGTTGTGACCGATATCGATGCGGATCGGCCCGATTGGCGTTGCGTAACGCAGTCCGAAACCCACGGTATTTGTGTAGTTATTGACGAAGTCATGCAGGTTAATGGATCGATATACGTTGCCTCCGTCGTAGAAGACCACGCCCCCGAGTGCTTTCATGATCCCCAACGGGAATCGCACCTCGGAGTTCAAGATGAAAAGCTGCCTCCCACCGACGGGGACGGTAATATTCACGCAGCCGGACTGCCCTTGAAGAACATTGCAGAACGGAACCAGCCGCTGAGGACCCGCTTGATCGATGGGAAAACTACGAAGAGAAGTTCCTCCTCCGGAGAAGAACAGCTGGCTGGTAGGCACGAAGCTATTCGCAAAAGGCGCCACCAGTCCGAGGCGGATACTGTTCGCGAATACGACGGAGTGGAACGGCTGATAATGCGCAAACTGCCCGAAGAACCTCGTGAAATCGGCACTCGAGCCCAGGGCCGTCGGAGTGATCCCGAAGTCGAGTGTACTGAAGATCCCGCGATGGGCATCGAGCGCCTTGTCCCGCGTGTCGTGGATCAGCGTCCCGGAGAAAGTCGAGAGTCGCACGTTGCGGTCCGGCTCCAGCACGAGATCCGGCACGAGGAGGTGAGATAACGAGGTCTTGTTGAAATCGTACCGAAGCTGTACGCGGGTATTGTGCTTGCGGCTGATCAGCCTCTCGACTTGGAACGACAGGTCTCCCAGTGAAGCAGTAAAAAGAGGATTCTCGCTGGTGCGTTCCAGCGAGAAGCTGCTCAACGAACTCCATCCTGAGCCGAAGAAATGAGGCTGGGTGTACGTAATCAACGCCCGATTATCGAGTCGGGATGCCAGGATCGATGCGGCGGCTGTCTCTCCCAGACCGCGCATGTTGTGGCGCGTGAACGCGATCGTGCCCCTGGGACTGGCAAACGTCGACTGGCTGGGTGCGATCTGATATCCATTCAGCCCGATAGTGCCGCTTCCGCCCGGAAGCGCCACAGTGCCGGTCGGAATGTTCCCTCCACGATGTGAGATTTCGAAGCCGAATCCATACGTGAGTTCATTTCTCTTCGCCTCATGCACTTTCACCAACGCCATCTCACCGGTCTGATCCACGATCGGCTTGCGTGGTCCTACGCTGGACCAGTCGAAAATCCCAAGGTCGTACAGGCGGCTTTCAGCCTCAAGCAATTGACCCCGCCGCATCGGGGACTCGACCCGAATCTGCGCAGTTTTTGCCAGCAGTGACTCTCGCGTGTGCTCCTGTCCCAAATAGACCACCTGATCGATTCTGACCAACTGATGTTCATTGATCGCATAAGACACGTTCACGCGATGCGGATCCGTCGCGGTTTTGGTCGCCTTTGCCTGCACGTCAGCATTCAGGTATCCGCGTTCCAGGTAGTTTGCCGAAATGCGGTTGCGATCATCCGCCAGCTTCCTTGGCGAATACGGGGTTCCCGAGCGCAACTGAAAACCTTTTGGCGCCGTTAACTGCGCGTACGGTACGTTGTTGTTCCCGGTGACCTGCACGTTGTCCACAATGGTCTGTGCACCCTCTTCGATATCGAAATCGACGTCGATCTGCGGTTCGTGATCCACCGTACGCGGGGAGACTTTGACGTCCTCGTAGCCTCGATCGCGATACAAAGATTGGATATTCGCGGCGCTCTGCTTCTGGAGTTTTTGGGTGAGCGTTCCATGGCTCCAGAAGTGAGCCTTCTTGACGGTAACCTGGGCCAGCAACTCTTCTCTCGTTATCGCGTAGTTGCCGTGGAAGAGGATACGGGCGACTTTGTGTTTCGTTCCCTTGTCGACCTCGTACACGACCAGGATCTGGTCCGTTGTTTTTTGGAACTTGGTTGTTACCTGGGCATCGAAGAACCCCTTTTTTTGGAAGAAGTCTGTCAGGTTTCTCCGCCCCTCCTCGACGAGTTCTCGGTCGATGCTTCCTTCGGAGTAGATCGGAATCAGCTTCTTTTTCTGTCGTCCGGAGAGCCACGGGACCCAGCTCAGCCGCGCTCCCTCGACCCGCACCATCACCACCGGCCCCATTTCCACGGCGAACGAGACAGCCACCCGGTTCGTCGCCGGGTCGAAGCTTGGTGGATTTTCCTTGACGCTGCTGGCCAGGCGATGCTGCTGGGTCAACGTTCTTCTCATCAGACTTGTCGCGCTTGCGATGCGCTCGGACGAGTACGTCTTGCCTGGTCTGAGAATGCCTCCCTTTAGTCGCGCCCAAATGGATTGCATGGAATGCAAGAGCCTCGCGCTTTCCTGCGAGCTTGGACCTTCGATGTTGACGGACGAGATTCGGGCCTGCTGCCCCATCGCCACGACGAAGTTCACGTTGACGAGCTGATGGGCATCATCGATGTCGGGCTCGGCATGGACGCACGCCTGGAAGTATCCGTTTCGGTGCAGGAAATCCGTCAGCGCATTCTCAGCGATGGGGATGCGGGAGGGGTCGTAGGGGTCCTCGTCCCCAAGGTTGGCGACCAGCAGAAGTCTGGTATAAGTGAACGCTTTCGCCGCACCTGGAAATTTCACGACTCCGATGTAGTAGGCAGGTTCAAGCAGAAAGCTCACTCGAAGTCCGGTGACTTCCGGAGTGATGCTGACTTTGACCTCCTGAAAGTGTCCGGCGTTTTGCAACGCCTGGCGTGAAGCTTCGACTTTTTCTTCGGAATAGGGCTCGCCCTGCTTCTGGGTGACAAGCGGTAGCAGGGGCTTCAGGTCGCGATGAGGGTTCGCGATCAAGGAAATGGCGCTTACATTCTGGCCGTTATAGGTCGTCGATGGTCCCTGGAGTGCAACCTGAGCGCGCGCGGCGGCGACTGTTGACAAGACCACGCAGCAGACATAAACAATCGACCAACGCATAGGGGAGCACCAAAACATCGGAACGGCATTTGTTCTCCCCCAGACCCAGCAAGGACGGTTGCACAAAGCCGCTCAGCAGCGCCGAATTTCGATGCTTTTTGTGCGTTTGGAAGTTGTCGGGAAAGGGCAGCTGGAGATTGACAGGAATCGCAGGTATCAGATTCAATGAGTGCTGGCGCTGTTCAAGACAAAGTTGCGCCTAAATCTACTTCAGGAGCACCGCATGTCCGCACCGAGCCGCCGGCCCGAGATTCGCCGGCGCCGTACCAGGAAAGAGAAGATCGTTCAACTGCGCAAGCGTCTGGCCGCCGCGAAAACGGATGCCGACCGCAACCGGATCACCGCGAAGCTTCATAAGCTTGCGATTGTGTCCCCGGGGCAACCCCTTATCAAATGACAGCGGCGGTCTATGCACGCTGTTTCGCTGGATCTAGCTCACATCAGTCGGCTGCCTGGCCGGTCGCTTGCCCCTTCTGGCCCGATGCCACTTGACGGTACACATCCAATACACGGCGCACCGAATTCTCCCAGGAAAAGCGGGTGACCTGCTTGTAGCCCCGCTCTTTCATTCTCTGCCGTAACGATTCGTCCAGCAGAACGCGATGAAGCGCCCGCATGATCTCAAATACGTTTTCGGGATTCACCAAGACCGCGGCGTTCCCGACGACTTCTGGCAGTGATGACGCATTCGAAGTCACCACCGGGGTGCCGTGAGCCATAGCTTCCAGCGGTGGCAGACCGAAGCCCTCATACAGCGACGGGAAAACGAAAATCTTGGCGGAATCGTAGAAAATGCGCAGCACCTCGATGGGGATGAAGCCCAGGAAGCGAACATCGTTCTGGACTCCGCTCCGCACAACGGTGCGGCGCAAGTCCGGGTTCCCGGAAAGGTCATCTCCGATAATGATGAGTTTGAGGTCGGGATATTTCTGGTCCTTTTCCAGCTCGGTCTTTAATGCGGAAAAGGCTTCGATCATGCGAACTACGTTCTTGTGGGGACTCACTCGCCCGGCATAGAGCAGGAATGGATAGTTCACCTGATAGCGCTGGGCAATCATTTCGCGGTCGGCAGGGGTGGCATGACCACGAAGAAATCTCTCGTCGATAGCGTTATAAACGACGTCGATGCGGGTTGACGGGATCTCAAACAGCTTCTCAATTTCCGTTCGTGTGAAGTTGGAGACTGCGAGTACCCGAGCCGCACCTCGCAACACCTGCTTCGTCATCTGCATGTGCAAACTTCCCCAGAATCCCGTTTGTTGGCGGGCGCGTGACATATGCTCGAGCATGTCGTGCACTGTCATCACGTAGGGACAAGGAAGCATACGAGGCACGGAAAAGAGATTAGGGACGTGAACCAGATCGCATTTCAGGCGCTTCAGCGCTGCCCGGAACTCGCGGTATCCCTGCAGCGAGCGCTCAGGAGCCACGGCGGGCACGTTATGGAAATTCGGGGGGAGTGCCCCGATCTCCTGAACCTTAGCTGGAGGCCCGATCAGGAAATACTGGTTTTCATGATCAATCCGGCAAAGCGTTCGAACAACGTTGCGGATGTATGTCCCGACGCCAAACTCAGTCATCCGCCGGATATCGATGGCGATCTTCACCGGTAGAATTTAATCACAAGTTCAGTTGCAAGCAACCGATCAAGCGCGAACTTCTGCCTGCGCCCGGGCGCGCCGCTCCGCGTAAAGCGGAAACGCCTCGCACAATTGCAGAACTTCCTTGCGCACCTTCCCAAGCACGGCGGTGTCGTTGCGATGCAGAAGCGCCTCGGCGATCCAGTGTCCAATCTGACGCATCTCAGGTTCTTTCATTCCGCGGGTCGTAAGCGCCGGAGTTCCGATGCGAATCCCACTCGGTTTCAAGGGAGGATTGGTATCGAACGGGATGGCATTCTTGTTCACAGTGATGCCTGCCTCGCCCAGCGCTTTCTCTGCCTCGCTGCCCAGCATTCCCTTCGAGAAGACATCGACCAGCATGAGATGCGTATCAGTTCCGCCCGAGATAATGCGGAACCCTTCATCGGCCAGCGTCTGTGCCAGAACCTTGGCATTGGTGACAATCTGACGCGCGTAGTCGCGGAAGTCCGGCTGCATGGCTTCGTGGAAACACACGGCTTTGGCCGCCATGATGTGCACCAGCGGTCCGCCTTGCATGCCGGGGAAGACGACTTTGTCTATGGCCTGCGCGAATTCAGCCTTTGACAGGATCATTCCAGAGCGCGGGCCCCGAAGCGTCTTGTGCGTGGTGGAAGTCACGATGTGCGCATGCGGAACCGGCGAGGGATGCGCGCCTCCGGCAACCAGGCCGGCAAAGTGCGCCATGTCGACGAGATACAGAGCTCCGACCTTGTCGGCGATCTGTCGCATCCGCGCAAAATCAATAATCCGCGGATAGGCACTCCCGCCACCAATGATCAGCTTGGGCCGCTCCTTTTCTGCCAGCTTCTCCAGTTCGTCGTAATCGATGGTCTCGCTGTCTTTGGTGACGCCGTAAGGAATGATCTTGTAAGTCTTGCCGGAGAAGTTGAGATGATGCCCATGAGTCAGATGTCCGCCGTGCGCGAGATTCAGGCCCAGGATGGTGTCGCCGGGCTGTAGTACGGCCGCATAGGCTTCCATATTGGCCTGTGAGCCGGCATGCGGCTGCACATTCGCGTGCTCGGCGCCAAATAACTGCTTGGCGCGATCGCGTGCGAGGTTCTCCACTACATCGGTGAACTCGCACCCGCCGTAGTAGCGCTTGCCCGGATATCCCTCGGCGTACTTGTTCGTGAAAACGGACCCCGCAGCCTCGAGCACCGCTTCGCTGACAAAGTTCTCCGACGCAATCAGCTCAAGTCCTTCGTGCTGCCGCCGAGTCTCGTTGTCAATTACCGCGGCAATCTGCGGATCAGCCTCGTACAGTGGACGGTACATCCTGGCATTTTTCATATCGATCCCTTGTTTCCGTATATGTCGGGCCGGTGCAGTTCCATGTAGCGCTCCGGCGCCTTCACCGGTGTGAATCCAAATCTCTCATACAGCCTGTGCGCATCGCGCGTCAGCAGAATCCATCGGCGCAAGCCCTGCAGCTGTGGATGCTGCATGATACATTCCATCATCCACTTGCTCAGTCCACGTCCGCGGTGCGGGCCGAGTATAAAGACGTCACCTTGATATGCTACGGTCGCGAAGTCGCTAACCACGCGTGCGAAGCCAACCTGCGTACGCCCCAGCTTTCTGGCGTGCGTCTCGGGATCGGATGTCACTGCGCTTTCATGATAGATCCCAAAGCACAACGAGTGATCAATCGCCCTGGCGACGAGCTCTCGCGGAATACCTTTAGCCCAGTAGCAATCGGCCAGAAATCCGTGGATCACGTCCAGGTCAAGCAGGGCAGGATTTGTGCTAACGAGATACTCTCCCCGGCGGACCTCACCTATATCTGATGCTGACTCCACGCTCACATTGTACCGTCAGGACGCTATCAGCTTGGCCGCGTTCTGCTGCCCCGATGAACACAGTTGATCTGAGAGATTTTCCCTGTGTGTCTCTGTGCCTTCCGTGGTGAGCTGCTTGCGACTCACCACGCGGTTCGCAGAAACGACGCGAGTTGCCAGCCGTCCATATACTTGTAGGGCGTTTCTCCTGTCGTGTAATGGCCGCACGGGAGCACCACCACCTTGTGATCCAATCCGCGGCGTGCGAATTCTGCCACTGCCTGCCGCGAGAATTCTGGAAGAAACGTGAGGTCGTAATCCGCATAGATGATCAGGGACTTCTTCGGCCAGCGTGCAAACTGCTCGAAGTACGCCATTGGACTGATCGCGAGCCAGACATTTCGCAGTTCTTCCAGATCAATCTGCTGTTCAATGCCCTGCCGAATGTGGCGCGTCGACTGGCCATGCCACACGACGTCGGCGAAATACGTGGAGGCATGATTGAAGGCGGCCACCTGAATTCGCGGATCGTGCGCCGCCGCAATGAACGCATAGCATGAGCCCAAACTTGTCCCAAGCACCCCCAACCGGCTGTATCCCTGCGCTTCGAGCCAGTCGAGGCAGCAGCGAATGTCCACAACTCCCTGTCTGGCGGCGTCGATGGTTCTTCCGATATTCGCCGAGACGGCATAATCCGCCCGCTTGATCTCGCTGGGCATGCGGATATCGTGATAGGGCATGCTTAGGCGCAGGACGGCAATTCCCATCAGGTTGAGCACGCGGCATAAGGCGACGTACGAAATTGCGTCGGAGTTCCAGTGCGGCAGAAGCACCACTGCGCGACGCCCGCGCGCGGGAAACCAGCGGGCGTTCGCAAGGTTGTTCTCTGGATACGGACTTTTGGCTGGAGATGTGAACCGCAGAAAATCCGCGAACGTGCCCTTGACCTTCGCTTCGAGTTTCGGGTCAGGCACTTCGCGAGTCGAATGAACCTTCACTTCGCGTGTCTCGAGCCTGAAATCCGTGGGCGGTACATACCCGAAGAACTCGTCGCTCACGGCTACAATCTTGCGGTTGTATTCCAAAAAGAATCTCTCGGGATCTTCGGCTTGATGCCCGGGCCCACAACCGTTCTGGCAAGGCCACGATTGTGCCCACTCCAGGCCCCAGTCCAGAGGACGCACGACCCGGTTGTTATCGACCGAGGTGAGCCGGTGCTCCCAGTCATACATCCACTGTGCGTAGCGGGAAGGCATAGCGAACCAATTAGTCTAACAACCGGTGCGTGGATTGGTCGTGCGAGATACAGCTAACCGCATGAGAAGCGGTCTGGCGGTCGGAAATGAGGTCGGATTGGAGAGGCCACGGCTGCGGTTTCAGCTCACGTATCTGCGTGGAACGCGCTTCGAAATATTGCAGAGGATCTCGTACGGGGAGCTGTTCGCCAGGCGAGCATGTTCGAGCGCATCTACGCTCAACCCGTCGCAGGTTCCGAGCAGAATGACTTCGTCTCCCACGGAGACTCCGGGAATGCCGGTCACATCGACCAGAGTCAAATCCATCGAGATGCTGCCCAGAATCGGCGCATAGTGCTCGCGCACGATGGCACGGCCCCGGTTTGAGAGTTGCCGATTGAATCCGTCAGCGTAACCCACCGGGAGTACGGCCACGTGCGCTGGAGCCCTCGTCACGTAAGTTCCGCCGTATCCCAGCGCCTGATTCGGGCCGAAGTTTCTCAGCGACAGAATCCGCGTCTTCCAGGTGAGGATTGGCTTGACCTGCAGCCGCAGCGTCCCGCCGCTCACCTCGCGACCGGCACGCTGAAACGGCAGATAGTAGCCATACAGCGCGATGCCCGGCCGTACCATCGTGTTCCAGGTCTCGTGCCGTGAAATCACCGCGCTCGTGTTCGCGACGTGCACAAAAGCCGGATGGAATCCAGCGTCGATCAGCAGTCTTGTAGCCACCTCAAAGTTCCGCCGCTGTTCGCCTACCGACGGCGCGTCCATGATTTCAGACGATGCGAGGTGAGTCGAAACGCCCTCAAGCCTCAGATGCTTGGCCGAGCGAAGCACATCGAGCACAGCGGGAAGCTGATCGACTGCCACTCCCAGGCGCCCCATGCCAGTATCCACCTTCAGGTGCACGGGATGCTGCGCCCCTCCATGGGAAGACGCGGCTTTGTCCAACGATTCAATGTGCCAGGGTTCCCACACTGTCGGGGTAAGATGCAGGCGTACGATCTCGCTCTCTTCACCCCGCCAGAAACCCGTCATCAGCAGAATGTTCGCCCGGATGCCAGCCTCACGGAGTGGAATGGCCTCGTCCAGCGACGTCACACCGAGCCACTTCGCGCCTTCGGCCTCCAGTGCTTTAGAGCACTCCAGCGCTCCATGCCCGTAGGCATCGGCTTTTACCACGGCACACACTGTGACCGCAGCGCCAACATGCTTCTGCACGGTTCGGAAGTTTTGCCGCAAGGTAGTCAGCGAAACATCGGCCCACGTGGGACGCGTCGCAGCGCGGCTAAGGATTTCTGCAGTCGTAACCACTCTCGCGATTATAGCGGGAGCGGCCCGAACGCCGAGGTTACGCCCGGGCTACTCCCGCTACTCGCATCGCACACAGTTTTGTCATCCAGAGCGGCGCTTTTGGCCGCGAAGGATCTCTGCATTTCTGCGCGGCTCAACAAGTGCACCACCCTCACTGCCCACCCAGCAAGAAGTTGACCGTTATCTGGGTCTCCACCTCGATCACCTCACCATTGAGGACGTAGGGCCGATAGCGCCACTGACTCACCGCATCGAGTGCAGCAGGCACCAGCATCGGATGCCCCGAAACCAACTTCAAGTTATCAATCGTGCCCGCCTTGCTGATCACGGCGGTCAGAACTACAGGCCCTTGAATGCGCGCCGCGATTGCGAGTGGAGGATACTTCGGTTCCACACGTCGAATCAGCATGCCTTGCAACATCGTCGACGTGCGGAAGACCTTGATGATGGGCTTCGGTTTGATGGGCATCACCGGTTGGGTTCCTCCCGGCGGGAGTAGAAAATCCGGCCCAGGACCTGCATACGGCCCCACAGGCAGATTGGGATCTCCGATCGGATCGACAGGGGCGACGGGCTCGGGACCGTTGTGAATACCATTCGGGATGCGTCCCGGCGCCATGATGCGTCCCGGCACCGCGACAATCTCAATCGGCCGCAGTCGCCCGCCATGCGGCTGCGGCGCAGGCCCCGGATCTCTTCTTCTCATGCTGATCGGCGTGGAAATGCTTCGTGAGGCCAATGGCAGCCCCACCGTCGTCAATAGTGGGATAAGCAGCAGCAATCCAATGATCGCCGCCTGTAACCCAAAGGACGTTACCGTTGTCCAACTGCGGCGTCCGCGTTCGGCCCACGAAGTTTCCAGCAAGCTCTCGGCAAACATGGCGTCCTCCAGCGTGAACTCTGTCTGCTGCTATGGACACCACAAGACACAACGCCGGCGCGAGCTGCGCAAGAAAAAAAGGCCGCATGATCACGCGGCCTTTGGGAACTTTCTCGACACGCGAGGTGTCGTTTCTCGGGTTACTGCTTCGCCGGTTCGGAGGGCTTTGATGTAGTCGGCTTCGGCGTCGTGGAACTCGGCTTCGGAGCAGCGGGCTTTCCAGCGCCACCGGTTGATGCCGGTGCTGCCACGCCAGACTGCGTATTGTAGATGTCGACCACGGCCTTGGTGATATCG
>Ga0335070_10004732_pt1 | contig 15942 bp, 11 predicted proteins | sample Lox_Sample_13_FD_206722 | JGI IMG/M metagenome (GOLD analysis project Ga0335070, IMG submission 206722) | Soil microbial communities from Loxahatchee National Wildlife Refuge, Florida, United States - Lox_Sample_1.3 | ecosystem: Environmental > Terrestrial > Soil > Wetlands | place: USA... | reverse complement strand
CCCGTTCCCCGACCAGATGCGCGCGTTCTATTCCCGCTAGACCGCTCCATGAGACGCTCAGCCCGCGGGACCATCGCCATCCTCTTCCCCGCGCTGTCCATCCTCGCCCTCCTGGCCGCCGTTCGGCCCCCCCTCGCCGGCGTGGACCCGAAGACGGCCAAGCGGATCGACGACGAGGTCGAGAAGGCCCGGGCCGAGGTCGTCAAGATCCGCCGCTTCATCCATATGAACCCCGAGCTCGGCAACCGCGAGTTCGAGACCTCCAAGCTCGTCGCCGCCAAGCTCGACACCCTGGGCCTCGAGGTCCGGACGGGCGTCGCCAAGACGGGGGTCGTGGCCCTCCTCCGGGGCTCCCAGCCGGGGATCACCGTCGCCATCCGCGCCGACATGGACGCCCTGCCCATCCAGGAGGCGACCGGGGTGCCGTTCAAGTCGCTCAACCCGGGCGTCATGCACGCCTGCGGCCACGACGTCCATACCTCGATCGCCCTCGGCACCGCCATGGTCCTCAGCACCCTGAAGGACCGGATGCGGGGCAACATCGCCTTCCTCTTCCAGCCGGCCGAGGAGGGCGCGCCCGAAGGCGAGGAGGGCGGCGCCGAGGTCATGGTCCGCGAGGGCGCCCTGGACAGTCCGCCGGTCAGCGCCGTCTTCGCCCTGCACGTCTGGCCTGAGGCGGTCGGCCAGGTCTTTGTCGCGCCCGGCTTCATCACCGCGAGCTCCGACGAGTTCCAGATCACCGTCAAGGGGCGGAGCGCCCACGGCGCACGGCCCCAGGAGGGCGTCGATGCCATCGTCATCGCCGCCGAGATCGTCCAGGCCCTGCAGACGGTCGTCAGCCGGGCCGTCGACCCGACCGACCCCGCCGTCGTCACCATCGGCACGATCCAGGGCGGCGCCCGGACGAACATCATCGCCGACAAGGTGACCCTCGGCGGCACGGTCCGGGCCCTGAGCGACGGCAACCGCAAGAAGATCCCGCCGCTCATGGAAGCCATCGTCAAGGGGATCTGCGAAATGTCGGGGGCGACCTACGAGTTTGAGTATAAACCCCTCTATCCCGCCGTCTATAATAATCCGGAGCTCGCCGCGACCATGATCCCGGCGCTGGTCCAGCTCCTAGGCAGGGACAAGGTCGTCGATTGGAAGCCGCAGCTCATCGCCGAGGACTTCTCGTTCTTCGCCCAGAAGGTCCCGGGGTTCTACTTCTTCCTCGGCGTCAAGGGTCCGGCCCAAACGGCCCCGATGCCGCTCCACAGCCCGAGCTTCAACCCGGACGAGCGGGCCATCCCCCTCGGGATCAAGCTTCTCTGCCACCTGCTCCTCGACGGCCTGGACCAGCAGAGCGCGATCACGGCGGGCACGCCGCAGCTCTGAGGCCGAGCCGCCTCCCGTTCCTTTTCCTCTCCGGGGGACTGGCCTGCGGCATCGTGGCCGGGTCGCACCTGCCTCTCTTCCCGTGGGCGGGGTTCGGCGCGACGGCCCTCTTCCTCGCCGCGGCCTGGGTCTTCTTCGCCCGCCGGCGGGAGCGCGCCGCCTGGCTCTGCGCCGTTCTGTCCGTGGCGGCGGCCGGGGCCGCGCTGTTCGCGGCGGACGACCGGGCCTCCGAGAGGAACGCCCTGCACCGGATGGAGAGCGCCGAGTACCTGGAGGTCGACGGGAAGCTCGGCGCCTCGCCGGGCCGCGAGCCAAGCCGCGACACCCTTCTCCTGGGCGTGACATCGGTCGCTGACGCGGGCAACCGGACGCCCGTCCGGGGACGCCTCCTCCTCGCCGTCCCCTTCCTCCGCGGGACGCGGGACCGGCTAAGGCTCAATACCGGGGACGCCGTCCGCGCCTCGGTCCGGCTGTCCTCGGGGGGCGCCTTCCGCAACTTTGGCGGGTTCTCCTATGACCGCTACCTCCAGGCCCAGGGCGTCGACCGCCGCGCCTTCACCAAGTCGGGCCTTCTCGTCGAGCGGACCGCGGCGGGAAACAGGTTCGGGCTGAAGCCCGTCATGTCCCGCATCCGCTGCCGGCTGCAGGACGGCCTGGAGAGGTCCTTCCCGTCGGCCGGCGGTTCGGACATCTCGCGCGAGGGAGCCGTGCTCGAAGCGCTCCTCCTCGGCGAAGACGGCCGGATGGACCCGGCGGACGTCCTCTCCCTCCAGAAGTCGGGGCTCTACCACCTCTTCGCCATCTCCGGAGGCCACATCGCCATCATCACCGTCCTCCTCTTCGGCCTGCTCCGGCTCCTCCGCCTCTCGCGGCGGGCCTCGTCCGCCGTCCTTCTCGTCTTCCTCGTCTTCTACACGCTCCTCGTCGAGGGCAGCCCGTCGGTCCTCAGGGCCACCTTCATGGCCATGACCCTGCTCGCCGGACGGCTCCTCTGGAAGGACGTCCACATCCTGAACACGATCTCGCTCAGCGCCTTCCTTCTTCTCCTGGCGAACCCCTTCAGTCTTTTCGACGCGGGCTTCGAGCTGACGTACGCCGCGACCCTGACCATCATCCTCTTCGCCCCTCCCCTCCTCCGTCGCCTGCCCCGCCTCCCGTTCAAGGCGTCCGAGATGACGGCCATGTCCGTCGCAGCGACGCTCGGCGTGCTGCCCATCATCGCGGCGAGCTTCAACCGCGTCACCTTCGCCTCGCTCGTCCTGAACTACGCGGCCATCCCTCTCGTCGGGCTGGTCATGGGCGCCGGCTACGCCTTCCTGCCTTTCGCCGTCGCCGCGCCGGGCCTGGCCCATGCGCCGGCTGCGGCGTTGGCCTTCCTCGTCCGGCTCTTCTTCGTCATTTCGCGGTCGCTCGACGGCATCTCCCTCCTCTCTTACAGAGTCCCGACGCCGCAGGGTTGGACGGTCGCCGGATACTACGCGAGCCTGGGACTCGTCCTGCTCAGGCCGAAGTTCAGGGGCCAGCGCCTCCTCGCCGCCGGCGTCTTCGCCGCCTTCTTGGTCGTGCTCGTCAGCTTCCCCTTCGAGGCCTCGTCCCCCGGCCTCAAGGTGACGGTGATCGACGTCGGCCAGGGCGACGCGATCCTCATCGAGTTCCCCGGGCGCAAGACCATGCTCGTCGACGGAGGCGGGTTCCCAGACAGCCCCTTTGATGTCGGCGAGAAGGTCGTCTCGCCCGTCCTCTGGCGCAAGGGCATCCGGCGCCTCGACGTCCTCGTCCTGACGCACGCCCATCCCGACCACGTGGGCGGGCTGGCGGCCGTGGCGGGGAACTTCGCGGTCGGCGAGTTCTGGGAGGCCGCCCCCGCCCCGGACGAACCGGCCTATGCGGAGCTCCTGCGGCGCCTGCCCCCGTCGACCATCCGCCGTCGGGTCTCGCGCGGCTTTCGCTGGCGGACCGGCCATGTCTCGGTCGAGGCCCTCCACCCCGGAGCGGCGGGTGGGGACGGGAGCGCCGCCCCCGCGAACGACCGGTCCCTCGTCCTGCGCGTCTCTCTGGGGACCGAGTCGTTCCTGCTCACCGGGGACATCGAGGCCGCCGCCGAGGCGGAGATCCTCGCGGCCTGCGGGGACATCCGGAGCGCGTTCCTCAAGTCTCCCCACCACGGCAGCGGCTCGTCGAGCACGGCCCCATTCCTGGAGCGCGTCCGCCCCCGGCAGGTCATCATCTCGGTCGGCGCGGGCAACCGCTATGGATTTCCGGCCGGGCCGGTCCTCGAGAGGTGCGCCCGGGTCGGCGCGGACGTCCTGCGGACGGACGTCAACGGGGCCGTCGAGGCGGCCACGGATGGGAAGGCGACCCGGGTCCGGACGGCCGTGAGCCAGTTCATCCGGCATTGACACGGCCGACTAAACTCATAATAATGAGAATCAGGGGATCGATATGAGCATGAAGAAGAGCTTCGCCGCGGCCTGCCTGTCCCTTTTCCTGGCGGCCGTCCTCTCGGCCCAGAGCGTCACGGACCTCGCCAAGAAGGAGAAGGAGCGCCGGGCGGCCGTCAAGAACAAGCCCACGTCCGTCATCACCAACGCCGACCTGGCCAAGACGAAGAAGCGCCCGGCCGTCGAGCCGGGGGGAGCGGAGCAGGCGGCCACCGAGGAGCAGGGCGGGGAGAAGGCGGGGATCGCCGCGCCGGCCGCGGGGCAGGCCGAAACGGGCGACAAGGGCGCCGCGGCCAAGGACGCCCTGAAACCGGAGCCGCCCGACCAGGCCACCATGGCGGAGAAGGACTTCAAGGCCCGGCTGAGCGAGCTCGCCACCAAGGCCAAGGACGCCCAGGACATGGTCGACCTCCTGACCCTGAAGATGAACTCTCTGTGGCAGGACTTCTATAACCTGAGCGACGTCAAGGCCAGGGAATACACGCAGTTCCAGATCAGCGAAACGTATGACAAGCTGATCAAGGCCGAGGCCGAGGCCGAGCGGGCGAAGAAGGACCTCGACGATTTCCTGGCCACGGCCAAGCGCGAGGGCGTTCCCCAGATCTGGATCAAGTAGCTTATCTAAAATAGATCAGCGAAATCCTCACGCCCAGCTCCCGCTCGTCCCTCGATCCGGGCACGGCCCTGGCCGGAACGAACGTCCGGTCGACGCCAATGCTCAGGACGAAATCCCTCCGCCCCGCGAGCCGGTCCCGGCTGACCGCGTAACGCTTCTCGAATGGGGCCGTCCCCGGCGCGAACTCATCGAGGGTCCTGCCGTCGATGGCGACGGTGACGACCTGACCCGAGGGAGCGGACGCTCCAGCCTCGCCACGGATGACGAGCAGGGCGTCGCGGCCGGGGTTGTCGATGGCCGCCCGCGCCGTCCTCGCCGTCCAGCGCCACGTCGTCCCCGGCTCGGCCGGGTCCGTCTCCTGCGGATACCAGCCGGAGAGATAGACGACGGACGGGGCGTCGGAGGCCGGAAGGATCCGCATCCTCTTCTCCGAAACGGCGATCCTCGCGCCCGGCCCCGACGCGGACGGGAAGACGAGCCCGACGTCGAGCACGGCCGTCTCCGTCCCCCGGAAGTCGGGCGAAAACTCGTCGATGAACGGGGGAATGTAAACCCGCCGGGAGAAGGTGTATTCCCGGCCCGCCTCCCACTTGGACGTCGGGACCGGCGGCTCGAACTCGTCCCGGAAGACCTTGCGGCCGCGGGCGACGAGTTCCGCCGCGACGCGGCCGTCCTCGGTGAGCGGCGCGAACCTCGGCGTCGTCTTGAAGCGGTAGGTGATCTCGGTGAAGAGGTTCTCGGAAAGGGCCCGGGGCGAGAAGGAGACCGCGAGCTCGATTCCCCGGACGCTCGTCTGCCTGCGGCAGGGCAGGGACAGGAAGGCGGCCAAGATGAGGAGGACGGCCACGGCCCGCAGCTTGTTCATGGAGAATCGGCGGGCTTATTATAGGGACACGGTTTCTATTTGGCAATTCTCTCGCTCTCTCGAGACATTTCCCCAACAGGAGGGGGTCAGGTCTACTTTTTTCCACTTTCGGCCCCTTGTGCGAACGCTCCCCTCTGATCGCCCGGGAACTGGCAAAGAGTGGACCTGAGCCCCTCTTAAAGTTGACCCTGCCCGGCCTTTGCAATAAGATAGCAGGCGGCAGGACCATGAAAAGCAAGGCCAAGCCCGAAGTCCCCGCAGGGGAAGCCTTGCGTTCCGGCCGGCGCAAGCCGAACGAGCTCCGGCCCGTGAAGTTCACCCTCGACTACGTCGACTTCGCCGACGGCTCGGCACTGATCGAGATGGGCCGGACGCGCGTCCTGGCCACGGCCACGATCGACGAGCGCGTGCCGCCGTTCCTGAAGGGCTCGGGCACGGGCTGGGTCACGGCCGAGTATGCCATGCTTCCGCGCGCGACCGAGGAGCGGACGCCCCGGGAGAGGGGGGTCAAGATCTCCGGCCGCACCCAGGAGATCCAGCGGCTGATCGGACGCGCCCTGCGGGCGGTGACCGACCTCCGGGCCCTCGGCGAGCGCCAGATCATCATCGACTGCGACGTCATCCAGGCGGACGGCGGCACCCGCGCCGCCTCGGTCACGGCCGGCTGCATCGCCCTCGGCCTGGCCCTGAAGAAGATGCTCGACCTCGGGCTCATCGACCACATGCCCCTCCGCCACCTCGTCGCGGGCGTCAGCGTCGGCATCGTCGGGGGGAAGGTCATCCTCGACCTCGATTACAGCGAGGACTCCGCGGCCGAGCTCGACATGAACGTCATCGAGACCGACCGGGGCGAGCTCGTCGAGGTCCAGGCCGGGGCGGAGAAGAACCCCTTCACCCGCAGGGATCTCCTCGACCTCCTCAAGCTGGCCGACCGGGGCGTCCACCGCCTCGTCCAGGTCCAGAAGGAGGCCCTCAAACGGAAGAGCATCCTGTTCATGGCCTACGGCCACTGACCCTCTCTCCTTGGCTTGACATCCCGGCTTTAAATTGAATATTATCAGCCTCTAGAACCCAACAAGGAAAGGCCAACCGCCGCTCATGAAGGGTCCTTTTTTCCCAAGGAGGTCGTCATGAACCTGACATCCTGGCTCATCCTCGGGGGCGCCGTGGTCGTCTTGATCGCCCTCGTCATCGTGGTTCTGGCCCTGCGCTACAGGAAGGTGGGGCCCAACGAGGCCCTCATCATCGCCGGGGGCCGCAAGCGCACCATCACCCTGGCCGACGGCACGAAGCAGAAGGTCGGCTATCGCTACCGCCTCGGCGGCGGCGTCTTCGTCTGGCCGGGCATGGAAAAGGTCTACGTCCTTCCCATGGACATCATCCCGGTCAATATCCGCACCCCCGAGGTCCTGACCGGCGGAGGCGTGCCGATCCTGGCCGAGGCCTCGGCCCAGGTCAAGGTCGACTCCTCCGACGATGCCATCCACCGGGCCGCCCAGCAGTTCCTGGGGATCGGCCGCGAGGGCATCCGCGACGTCGCCGTCAACGTCCTCGAGGGCAAGGTCCGCGAGGTCATCGGCACCATGACCGTCGAGGAGATCTATCGCGGCCGCCAGGACTTCTCGAACCGGGTCCTGGCCGCTGCACGCGAGGACTTCGGCCGCATGGGCCTCGTCATCTTGTCCTTCTCCCTCAAGGACATCAGCGATACCCAGGGTTACATCGACGCCCTGTCGAAGCCGCAGATCGCCGCCGCCAAGCGCGACGCGGCCATCGCCCAGGCCGAGACCGAGAAAGAATCCATCATCAAATCGTCCCAGGCCCGCAAGGAGGCCGAGGTGGCGCGGCTGCAGTCCGAGGCCCAGATCGCCAAGGCTCAGTGGGAGAACGAGGCCAAGAAGGCCGAATCCCAGGTCTTCGTCAACGCCAAGAAGGCCCAGGCCGACTTCTCCTACGAGCTCGAGCGGCAACGGCTGAGCCAGGAGATCCGCCGCGAAGAGGCCAAGGTCAAGCAGGTCGAGAAGGCGGAGGGCATCAAGGTCGAAGAGCTCGAGATCGCCCGCAAGGAGAAGGAGCTCGAGGCGACGGTCCTCAAGCCGGCCGACGCCCGCAAATACCAGATCAAGGCCGAGGCCGAGGCCGAGGAGTTCCGGATCGCGGCCGAGGCCAAGGGCAAGGCCGAGGCCCTTAGGGTCGAGGGCCTGGCCGAGGCCGACCGCGTCAAGGCCCGCGGCGCGGCCGAGGCCGAGTCCATGGAGAAGAAGGCCCACGCCTGGGAGAAGTATACCCAGGCGGCCATCCTCGACACGTATATCAAGGTCCTGCCCGAGCTGGCCAAGGCCGTGTCCGAGCCCCTCTCGAAGGTCGACAAGATCGTCGTCGTCGGCGGCGACAAGGAGCTCGGCACGACCAAGATCACGGCCCAGGTCGCCCAGGTCCTGGCCCAGATGCCCGAGGTCGTGAAGGCCCTGACCGGCGCCGATATCACCCAGTTCCTGAAAGCAAAGCTCGCCCCGGAAGCCAAAAAAGACGAGAAGAAGTGACCGCCGCGTCGCCGGCCGAGGCAGGTGAACCATGATATCGGAAAAGGTCCAGAAGATCGGCGCCTCCCCCACCCTCAAGATCTCGGCCAAGGCCAAGGCCATGAAGGCCGAGGGGGTCGACGTCATTGACCTGAGCGTCGGCGAGCCCGATTTCCCGACGCCGGAGAACGTCAAGGACGCCGGCATCAAGGCCATCCGCGAGAACTTCACGAAATACACGGAAAACGACGGCATGCCGGCCCTGCGCAAGGCCATCGCCCAGCGGCTCAAGGAGGACCACGGCCTCGAGTACGGCGTCAAGGAGGTCATCGTCTCGACCGGCGCCAAGTCGTCCCTCTTCCATCTCGTCCAGACGCTGGTCAATGAGGGCGAGGAGGTCATCGTTCCGGCCCCGTTCTGGGTCACCTACCCCGAGTGCGTCGCCCTGGCCCAGGGGAAGCCCGTCATCGTGCCGACCCGCGAGGAGGACGGCTTTCTCATGACCCCGGAGGCGCTCAAGGCCGCCATCTCGCCCGTGACCAAGGCCCTCATCCTCAACAATCCCTCGAACCCGACAGGCGCCGGCTACACGAGCGGCCAGCTCGCGGCCCTCGCCGAGGTCGTCCGCGGCGAGGACATCTACGTCATCGCCGACGAGATCTACGGCAAGCTCGTTTACGACAACTTCAAGTTCACGAGCTTCGCCTCGCTCGGCGAGGACATCAAGAAGAAGACGATCGTCATCAACGGCGTCTCCAAGACCTACTCCATGACCGGCTGGAGGATCGGGTTCGCCGCCGGGCCGGCCGAGATCATCGGCGGCATGTCCAAGATCCAGAGCCACACGACCTCGAGCGCCTGCTCCATCTCCCAAAAGGCCAGTTTGGAGGCCTACGCCGGCCCCCAGCACGACGTCCAGAAGATGGTCGCCGAGTTCCAGCGCCGCCGGAATTTCTGCCTGATGCGGCTGGCCACCGTCCCCGGCCTGTCTTGCTTCAAGCCCCAGGGCGCCTTCTACCTCTTCCCCAACGTCAAGTCCTTCTACGACAAGGAGTTCGGCGGCGCCCGCATCCGCAACTCCTACGGCATGGCCTACTACCTTCTCAAGGAGGCCGGGGTCGCCATCGTCCCCGGCGACTCCTTCGGCGCCGACGATCACATCCGCCTCTCCTACGCGACGTCCATGGCCAACCTCGAGAAGAGCATGGACCGCATCATCGAGGCCCTGGCCAAGCTCAAGCCGGCGAAGAAGGCCCGGCGCGCCGTTCTCAGCAACGCCCTGACGCGGGTCCGGAAGGCCGTCCCGGTCGAGGCCGGGATCGACGGCCGCATGCGCGACGCGCTCGTCGCAGAGATGGAGGGCCACCTCGGCTACGAGGGGCGCTACGAATGGAACGCGACGGTCAATGGCGCCATCGTCCAGCTCCGGACGAACGTCGCCCACCTCAACGAGTTCTGGACCGAAAACTGGTCGCCGGCCCAGCTCGAGGCCGACCTCGAGCCCCACGGCACGATCTACGCCGTGGACGGCATCGCCGGCCGGGAGCCGCGGGCCTTCTACAACTCGGAGACAAAGACCGGGGTCCTCGTCAACACGGACAACTACGGCCCGCTGCGGAGCCTGGCCCTGGGCCTCGTCCTGGACATCGCCGAGAGGATGGGCGGCGGGGGCGGCGCGGCGGGCGCGGTCCGCGGCATGTCGGCGGACGTCGGCGGCAGCGGGCTCATCCTCGTCGGTCCGCCCGGGACGAAGAAGACCGAGCTCTTCTTCGCGCTCTTGGCCGAACCGCGGTTCCGGCTCCACGCGAACGACATCGTCTTCGTCCGCATGGCCGGGGGACGGGCGGTCGCCGACTGCGTCGAGCGGAAGCTCTACCTGCCGACGAACACGGTCGAGCTCGACGCCCGGTTGGCGCCTCTCTTCGACCGGAGCAAGTGCGAGAACGTCGTCGTCCGCAAGGAGGACTGCACGGACGAGGCGTGCCTGCGCGGCGACGACTGCCGGCTCGACCGGGGCTCGCCGTACTGCTTCAGGGCCTCCAGAGAATCCCACGGCATGATCGACCCCGCCTGGGTCGGCGGGCCGGCTTCGTTCGTCCGGCGGACGAACCTCAAGTGGCTCTTCCTCCTCCGGAACGACGCCACCTCGCCGGCCGTCGTCGAGGTCGGCAAGGAGGAGGCCCTGCGCATCCTGGAAGCGGGGGAGGCGGCGGGGGCGAAGAGGTCGCTCGCGGCGGCGAAGACCCAGCCCTTCTACAACCCGCACTGGCTCCCGGGCCTCGGGACCGACGGGGCCGCGGCGGCGGGAGCGGGGACGGCGCCGGCCGCTGAGCGGACGGAGCTCGAGAAGGCTTTCTTCGCCCGCCTGCTCGGCGTCGTCAGGTGCTATCTCTTCAACAGCGGCGTCGCCGGGGCGGACAAGATCAAGGACATCGTCGGCGGCTGAGCCGGGGCGGGCGGCGGGACGGACGGCGCCATGCACTGCGGGGGGAACTCCACCCGCACGGCCTGGCAACAGAAGCCTTCTAAGAGATAGCGGATGGGGCGGCGCGGGCGCCCGCCCCGATGATCGCCCCCCTCACCTTCTCCATCAGCGCTCCCATCGTCTCCACCGTGCAACCGTCGACCGAGACCGGTTCATGGAACGCGATCCGGATAATCCCGCTGCACGCGTACCACTGACCGCGAGGCATGAGTTCGAAGCTCCCGGCGATCGTCACGGGGACGATGGGGACGCCGCTCTCGAGCGCGAGGAAGAATCCCCCCCGCCGGAACGGCCCGGCCTTGCCGTCGCGGCTGCGCGTGCCCTCGGGGAAGACGAGGAAGGAGTATCCTTTCTCGCGGATGAGCCGCGCGGCCCGGCGGATGCTCTTCTGGCCGCCCTTCGCTCCCTTCCGGTCGACGGGCACGAACCCAACGAAACGCATCCCGGTCCCCAGGACGGGGATCCAGAAGATGGATTTCTTCAATATGATGCGCACCGGCCGGCCGACGAACGTCGCCACGAGGGGGCCGTCGAGCAAACTCACGTGGTTGGCCATGAAAATGAAGGGCGCCCCGGGGTCGATGCCCTCGAGGCCCGAAACCTCGACCCGGATGCCGAGGATGCGGCAGCCGACCCTGACAGCCCACTGGCCGATACGGATGATCGGGTCGCGGCGTCCGGCGAGGGCGCAGGCGGCGAGGACGGGGATGACGAGGACGAGGACGACGGCAAAGAAGAGGCCGAGGAGGATCGTGCGGACCGACGCCTGGAGTCTCATCGCGGGGGATTATAGCACAGCGGCGGGTCCGGCGCGGCCGCGGGGAGCGTCCCCGCCGTCTCATCGCCGAAGGTGAGAAGGCCGGGGTCATTATCACCCCCCCGATTCATCGGCGGTGACGATTGCCTGGAGGGCCCTCCGTCTGTCAAAATAGGCGGCGATGAAAAGAATCCATGCCCTTCTCGTGATCCTGGCCCTCGCGGTCGGCCTGGCCGTCGGCCGGTTCATCCTCCCCGGCAGCCGGGACGCAGGCGCCAATACCGCCCCGACAGGCAGGCTCACGTCCGAGCTCGACCTTTACTCGCCCAAGCATTATTCCGAGCGGAACGAGGAGAGCATCATCCGGCATTTTTTTCGAGATCGGAGGTCCGGCGTCTTCCTAGACGTCGGCGCCTATCACTACAAGAACGGCAGCAACACGTATTATCTCGAGAAGGAGCTGGACTGGAGCGGCATCGCCATCGACGCCAATGGCGAATTCGCCCGCGGATACCACGACAACCGTCCGAAGACGAAATTCTTCAATTTCTTCGTTTCCGATAAATCCGACGAGCAGGTCAATTTCTATATCGTCCGAGACCCGGGGCACCTGACAAAATCGACGGCCGCCCGGGATTTTGTCGCGGGGCGGAAGACCGAAGAGGTCAAGGTCCCGACGATCACGCTCAACGACCTCCTCGCCAAGCTGGACGTCAAGAAGATCGACTTCCTGAGCCTTGACATCGAGCTGTGGGAGCCGCAGGCCCTGGCCGGCTTCGATATCGAGGGATACCGGCCCGAATTGGTTTGCGTGGAGGCCCATCGCCAGGTCAGGGATAAGATCCTCGGTTATTTCACGCAACACGGCTATGTCCGGCTCGACCAATATTTCCTTTTTGACCAAAGGAACTGGTATTTCACGACGAGGAACCGCTATGAGAAGCTGTTCGACGTCAGGTACTGAGGGAGCCATGAACCGCGGAATGAGAGTACCGCCGGTCGCGCTCGCGGATTCTCCCGCGCTCCTCAGCCTTCGATCGTCGGTCAATTCCCTTGCCCATACCGGAACGATCGCCCCTCTCCTGACCTGCCATCCTCGTCTCTCCCAGAAGAGGGTCCGGTGACCGATGACCCCCGGCCTTCGGACAGGCGGACGCTCTGGATCGCCCTGGCCTCCCTCGGCGTCGTCGTCGTCCTGCTCGTCGTCTTTGAGCGCTTCCTCTTCCTGCCGAAGATCCTCAGCATCGTGCTCATCGTCCTGGCCGCCGCGCTGACCGGCAAGATCAAGCCTCTCCTCAGGGACTGGTTCGTGTTCATGGCGTTCGCCTACCTCTTCGACAGCCTCCGGGGCTCGATCTATATCCTGACCTGCAAGCTCCAGCTGCCGGTCCGCGCCCTCTATGTCCTGAACACGGAGAGGGCCCTCTTCGGCGGCGTCCCCTCTGTCGCCCTTCAGAAGCTGCTCCTCCGGCCCGACTCTCTCGGCAACTTCGGCTGGCTCGAAAAGGTCCTGACGGTCTGCTACGGGAGCCATTTCATCGCCTTCCTCTCCGTCGGGTTCCTGATCTGGGTCGTCAGGCCGAAGGACTTTCCGACCTTCAGGACGTCCTTCTATTTCCTCATCTTCGTCGGCGTCCTCATCTACGCGCTCGTCCCGACCGTTCCGCCGTGGATGGCGGCGGACCAATTCGGCCTCCTGCCGTCCCTGACGCGCTTCAACGCCGCCCTCTTCAACTTCGCCATCCCCGACCTATCGAACGGCTTCGACACGAATCCCGTCGCGGCCATGCCTTCGCTCCACGCCGGTTTCCCCATCCTCTGCAGCCTCCTCCTGGCGCGGCTGTTCGGCAGGAAGGCCCTCCCCTTTCACCTCTACACGCTGGCCATTCTCTTCACGGTCGTCTATACCGGGGACCACTACGTCACGGACGTGCTGGCCGGGGCGGCGCTCGCCGTCGGCTCCTACGTGGCCGCCGTGCGGATCGGTCAACGGCCGGGGCCGGCCGAGGCCGTCGGCCCGAGCGGCGCCGCAGAGCCGCAGGCCCTAAAGAGAAGATTCCTTCTCGGCCTGGGGGTGCTCCTCGCGGGCGTCGCTATCGGCGGCGCGAACAAGACCGAGTTCGGCATGAGGGCCAATTCCTACGGGCTCGACGTGCCGCGCTACGTCGACTTCTTCAGGGACCCGGACAGGTACAAGGACAGCTATCCCGTCCAGGCCTATTTCGGACGTCACTTCCTGGCCAGGAACGAATACCGGACGGCCCTCGGCTATCTCGAGGCGAGCCTCCGGTTGGCCCGGACCCCCAAGGAAACCCAGGAAGCTCGGGCGAATATCGGCTTCTGCCGCCACATCCTTGGCCTGCGGAACTAGGCCGCGCTCGCGGGCTCGCCCTCGCTCAGCGCCTCACCCGGTACGCCCGCCATCTTCCCGAACCCGTCATGGGCTGAAGCTCGGAGAACGAGGCAACCGCCCGGTGGTCCCGTTCCTCCCCGTTGACGAGGACGAAGTCGAAATGCGCGAAGTCCGTGCTCTTGACCTTCTCGCCGTGCCACTCGAGCCCGGGCGTCCAGCAGACCTCCCGCCGCGTCCTGTAGGCGACGAGTCCCGAGTAATGTTCGGCGAACGAGAAGTTCAACTCGCACCCCTTGAAAACCTGAGCGTAGGCGAAGAGCTGGAGGAAGGGCCGGTCCTTGATGAGCTCGCTCTCCTTGACCAGGTCCAACCCCAGCACGCGCGATCCCGGCCGCACGGCATCGAGGCTCTCCCGGAACCCGGACAGGTCCTGCCGCTCGAAGCGAACCCAGACGACCGCCGTCACGGCGAAGAACGCCGCGGCGGCGGCGAGGGCAACGGCCTTCGCAGGGGCGCGCCCGAATGACGGCGGCGGCAGCGCCAGCAGGAGGAAGGTCAAGGCCGCCGGGAACCAGCGCGAGCCGAAGAAGATCGTGTTCATGTACTTGTCGGGGGCGACGACGACGACCGCCAGGAAGAGGACGCCGGCCAAAAGGAGGTCGGGGTCGACGACCTGCCGCAGCCGCCTTCGGTTCTGCCAGACGGCCAGCCCCATCCAAAGGAGGACGAAGACGAAGGCCAGGGTCCCGGCCGCGCCCCGGATGCCGCCGAAGGCCGAAGGCAGGAAGGAGGCCAGGCGGTCGAAGACCGGCGACCAGTGCGCGGCCACGTCGAACCCCGCCGACGCCCGCGACGCCGCCAGCCTGGGATACCACCAGAAGAGGGCGACGAGGCCGCACGGGACAAGCGAGCTGAGGCGTAGCAGCGTGACCTTGGCCGGCGCCCTGCGGGCCAGGCCGATGACGATGAGCCAAGCCGCCCCGGCCGCGAACCAAAGGGCGTGGCCTCCGTAAAGAAGCACCGCCGCCCCCGCCAGGGCCGGCCATAGCCTCCAGGTCGTCCGCCGCGGCTCCCTCGCCGTCAGGGTGAACCAGAGGACGAAGGCCGGGAAACCGATGAGGAAATTGAGAAACCCCCAGTAGAACGATTGGTTGAAGACGAGGAGGGAAGCGACCATGGCGACGGCCGCGCCGCGGCCCTCGCCGTCCCGGCGGCGGCCGAGTCCGTGGACGGCCGCCAGCCAGGCGACGGCCACGAGCATGAGGGCGGCCCTGGCCATCAGGCCGACCGGGAGGAGAGGCCAGAGACCGAGAAGAAGGAAATAGACCAGGTTATTCGGCGCGAGCCACTGGATGACGTAGGGCCCTCCGGGACGGGCCAGGGCCTCCTTGAATAGCCGGACCTGGGCCAGGTGCTGAGGGAGGTCGGTCGAGGGCGGGATGGGCACGAGCAGGATGGGAACGGCCGCGAGGAGAAGGACGAGGAGGGCGGCCGCGGCTCCGCGCCGCCGGCCGGGCGTCGCCTCGAGCCCGCTCGACTTCTCCCTCATCGCTCGCCCCCCAGTATAATAAAAGGCCCGAGGAAAAATCAAAGATTGAGAAAATTCGCGTATTCTGATAGATAGAATTCAGTGCGCACGGATCGGACCGCCCCCGTCCCGGACAGGAGAAAGGACCTTTTTTACTTCGGCCTCTTCCTCGTCCTATTCCTTTTCACGTTCCGGGAGTTCTTCTTCACGGGGCGCGTCTTTTTCGAGCGCGACACGACCGTCGTCGAGATCCCGGCCCGGAAATTGACGGCCGCCCTCCTCCGGGAGGGCAATTTCGCCCTCTGGACGGACGCCTACGGCGGGGGCCAGCCGTTCCTGGCCAATCCAAAGAACGCGGTCTTCTATCCCGCGACCCTGCTCTATCTCGTCCTGCCCCTGTTCACCGCGTTCAAGCTCTATTACCTCATCCATGTCGTTCTCGGCTGGCTCGGGCTCTACGCCCTCTGCCGGTCCTACGCGTTATCCGAGAGGGCCTCCTTCCTCGGCGCCAGCCTTTTCGCGTTCAGCGGCATGTATCTTTCCTCGTTCGAGTTCTACAACCACATCGCCGCCCTGGCCTGGATGCCCTGGGTGCTCCTTCTCCTCGACCGCGGGTCGCGGACCGCGTCCGGCCGCTCCCGTTTCATCGGCATCGCCGTCCTCTGGGCCCTGCTCATCCTGGCCGGCTCGCCCGAGGTCATCGTCATCACCGCCCTCCTCGCCGCGGCCCAGGCGTTCATGAGACCCGGCGAGGGACGCCGCCGGCTGGTTGCGGCCTTCGTGCCGCTCGCGGCGGCATGCCTGCTCGCCGCCGTCCAGCTGGCCCCGTCCTTCGAGATGCTCGCTCAAACCGGGCGTGAGAGCCAGTCCATCGACTGGCCGCTCGAGCTCCTCCAGCTCCCGAACATGGCCTTCCCGGACGTCCTCGGTAACGACCGCGAGCCCGGCCACCACGATTTCTGGGGCTGGCACCTTTTCGACCGGCATTACCCTCTCTA
>Ga0335070_10004731_pt1 | contig 15945 bp, 11 predicted proteins | sample Lox_Sample_13_FD_206722 | JGI IMG/M metagenome (GOLD analysis project Ga0335070, IMG submission 206722) | Soil microbial communities from Loxahatchee National Wildlife Refuge, Florida, United States - Lox_Sample_1.3 | ecosystem: Environmental > Terrestrial > Soil > Wetlands | place: USA... | reverse complement strand
CGCGCCACCCAGGGCGAGCGAGCCCACATCTCCCATGAACACCTCTGCCGGGTGCGCGTTGTACCAGAGAAATCCGATGGCGGAACCGACCATAGCGCCGCAAAAGATGGTGAGTTCACCGACTTGCGGCATGCGCTGTAGCTCGAGATAGGTGGCAAACGTGGCATGGCCACTCACGTACGTGAGAACCGCAAGAGCTCCCGCAGCGATGACGGTGCAGCCGACGGCCAGCCCGTCGAGGCCATCCGTCAGGTTCACGGCGTTGCTGGAAAAGACAATTACGACCACGACAAACGCAACGAAGGGCAGAAACGCCAGCGGCCACAGGTGAGGATCGTGGACCAAGCGCTCGATCACCAAGTCGGGCCGAATCTGCTTAAAGAACGGAACGATCAGATGCGTGGAGTAGAGACCGCGTGTCTGCAGCGTGATCAGCGCGATGGCGACGAGAATGCTCGTCGCGATCTGATAGCCCAGTTTCTGCCGGACGGTGAGTCCGAGATTGCGGCGCCGGACAACTTTAATGTAGTCGTCGGCAAATCCAATGGCGGCAAAGGCAAGGGTAGCGAACACGGCAATCCAGATGAACGGATTGCTCAGGTCGGCCCAGAGCAACGTAGGAACCAGGATCGCAATGGCGATCAGCAAGCCTCCCATGGTCGGCGTACCGGCCTTTTTCTGATGGGCTTGGGGACCGTCCTCGCGAATGTATTGCCCGATCTGAAAATCGCGCAAGCGCTGGATGACGAGCGGTCCGACAATCAGTCCGGTGAAAAGCGCGGTCAGGCTGGCAAAGGCAGTACGAAAAGTCAGGTAGCGGAAAATGCGGAACGGCGGGAAGTAATGGAACAGCTTCAGATATAGGAGCCAGTAAAGCAAAGACCCTCCGCTTTCGTCGTTCGTCGTTAGTCGTTCGCAATTCCGGACGCTGCCGACTTGCGCTGCCAACTTTCCAGCGCTTTCTCCAGCTTGACGCCACGCGAGGCTTTCAGCAGCACGGCATCGCCGTCCCGCGCTTCGCGGGCGAGCCATTCGCCGGCTTCTTCGGGCGTCGCGACGAATTCCGCTTTGACGCCCGCGGCCAGCGCTGCTTCCACCATCACTTTCGCTAGTCCTCGAACACCGAGCAGAAAATCCAGCTTTTTGTCAGCAATGTAGCGACCACACTCCCGATGGAGTTGCTCGCCGGTAATGCCTAGTTCCAGCATCTCGCCGGCAACCACGATGCGGCGGCGGGCAGGTATGGCGGCCAGAACATCCACGGCAGCCATAAGCGCCTTAGGACTGGAATTGTAGCAATCGTTGAGCACGGTGATGTTACCCAGTTGGACGACCTCGCCACGTTTGTCGGCCGGTTTGAGGGAAGGCACTGCGGCGGCGATCTCCGAGGGCGCAATCCCGTGCTCCAGAGCGACAGCGGCGGCGGCCAGCACGTTGTACACGTTGTGTTTCCCCAACAACGGGCTGTGGACTGGTTGACGCACTCCGCGGCTCACGAGGTCAAATCGTGCCCCTTCCCCGCCCAGGACTTGGATGTTTTCAGCGCGCACATCGGCGGCGGACTTCAACCCAAAAAGGACCACCTTACCGTTGAAGTCCCGGCCGAACTGCGAAACGTATTCGTCGTCGGCATTCAGCACCGCGGTTCCACCATGCGGAAGCGCTTCGATCAGCTCATACTTGGCCCGCGCGATTCCGGCCACGGAGTCGAAGAATTCCAGGTGCACGGGTCCCACCGAGGTCACCACACCTTCGTTCGGCAGCGCAATTCGCGCCAGGGCTGCGATTTCGCCGGCATGCGACATGCCCATCTCGATTACCGCCAGATCGTATTCCGGTTCAAGCGTCAACAATCCCAGCGGCAGGCCAAAGTGGTTATTGAAGTTACCCTTCGAGCGGTGCACGCGGTGCCGCACGGAAAGGAGGTGAGCCATCGCTTCCTTGGCCGTGGTCTTGCCCATCGAGCCGGTAATCGCGATGCCGGTCTTGCCCCATAGCTTGCGCACGGCCGTGGCCAGAGTCTGCAGCGCGATGAGCGTGTCGTCCACTGCAAGCAGGCCGGATTTTGCGGAGTAGCGGGGCAGATGATCTTTACGCACGACGGCGGCGACCGCGCCGTTGCTCAACGCCTGCTCGACAAAATCGTGGCCGTCAAGGCGTTCGCCTTTCACGGCGAAGAAGAGCTCGCCGGGCTGGATGGTTCGCGAATCGATCGAATATCCCTGAGCGAGGGCGCGGGCGTCGTATTCGCCGGTGGCGCCGATAAACTCGGCGATGCGGGGAAGAGGCAGCTTCATGCGCTTTCTCCTGCAACCTGCGAGCCACTTTCGCTGCCGTACCCCAGAGCTTTCAGGATTTCTTTCGCTACCTCGACGTCGTCAAAGGGGATCGTGCCCTGTTTTGAGATCTGCACTTTCTCGTGGCCCTTGCCAGCCAACAACACGATGTCACCCGGCGCCGCTTCCTGAAGCGCCAGCGTGATGGCTTTCCGGCGGTCAGGCTCCATCGTGTATTTTGCGCCCGATTTCTGCAGCCCCACCAGAGCATCGTTCATGATGGCCAACGGATCTTCCGAACGCGGGTTGTCGGAGGTGAGCACGACAAAGTCGCTTCCCTTGCCCGCGGCTTCCCCCATCAGCGGACGCTTGCTGCGGTCGCGGTCGCCGCCGCAACCGAAGAGCGTAATGACCCTCCCTTTCAATCCAGCCCGGGCGACGAAGTCGCGCGCCAACGCGGTGAGATTCCTGAGCGCGTCGTCGGTGTGGGCATAATCGACCACGACAGTAAAGGGCTGGCCGCAATCCACGCGCTCGAAGCGTCCGGGGACACGAGCCAGGTCGAAAACTCCCTTGGCGATCGCTTCGGCGGAACAATTTCGTGCGTATCCCGCCGCGGCAGCCGCAAGAATGTTGTACACATTCACATTGCCGATCAGCGGCGACCAGATCGCGATCTTTCCTGTCGGCGTAACCATCCGAAAGCGGGTTCCGTGGCCGATGATTGCAACCGATTCAGCATAGAAGTCGCCAGCCGTCAGGCCATAGGAAAGCACGAGAGAGCTTTTCTTCCGGCTGAGCGTCAGCAGTTGGCGCCCGTATTCGTCATCGGTGTTGAGGACGGCGGCGCGCGGCGGGTCGGTTCCGCAGCCTTCAAACAATACCTGCTTCGCCAGAGAGTATTCTTCCATGGAGCCGTGATAATCGAGGTGGTCGCGGGTGAGATTGGTGAACACGGCCACATCGAAGGGAATTCCAAAGACGCGCTGCTGCGCCAGCGCATGCGACGACACCTCCATCACTGAGTCAGTTACGCCCTGACCCAGAGCTTCCGCCAGCAGTCGGTTCAGGTCCAGCGCTTCGGGCGTAGTGTGAACCGCCGGCAGGACGCGGCCGGCGACATGATACTCGATCGTTCCGACCAACGCTGTTTTTCGTCCGGCAGCTCGCAGGATCGACTCGATCAGGAACGCTGTCGTGCTCTTTCCGTTCGTGCCGGTTATGCCGGTGTTCGCGATTCGTTCTGCGGGATGCTTGTAGAAGTTCGCGGTTAGCCGGGCGAGCGCGCGGCGTCCATGCGGGACCTGAGCCCAGGCAACTCCGGGGCGTGGCGCTTCGGTGGCGGAATCGGAAACAACCGCCACGGCTCCGGCGGCGATGGCTTGATCGATGTAGCGATTGCCGTCGCTTGTCTCTCCTTTCATGGCGACGAAGACGCATCCGGGCTTCACGCGGCGGGAGTCGTACTCGATGCCGGTGACCGGCGCATTGCCGGCCGATCCCGAGGACTGAGAGAGCACTTCCGCACCCTCGAGCAGTCGTTGGAAGGTCATTAAAGTTGATTATAAAGGCGAGGTCTGAGGGCAGAGGTCAGATTGCAGAGGTTGAGCCCGGTTGTGGGTGTGAGGAGACCGAGCCTGAGGGAAGCGAAGGGAGGGTGACGTCGTTGGTCCCGTCCCCAGACGCGGGCTCGGAGGCGACATCCTGCCACGGACGTTGAATCCGTCTGTCCCGAAATGCGGCCCAATTCCTTGGGAAATCGACGGCACAAACAGGAACTTTGTGCGTCTAATACACGTAGATTAGTGTATGCGGCGATTTGCCGACAGCTTCGGCCAGGTCTTGGCGGCCATGTGGGCGCACAAGCTTCGCTCTTTCCTCACCATGTTTGGAATCGCGTGGGGGGTCGGATCGCTGCTGCTTTTAGTTGGATTAGGAGAGGGTTTTCGCGCGGGGACCGAGAAGGAGTTGGCGGGCTTCGGCGAAGATTACATGCAAATCTTCGACGGCCGCGCCCCGGTGATTGGCAGCAGCCAGCTTGGGTCTCGCCAGTACTATCTGAACTACGAGGATTATCTGGACATTCGCAATTCGCCTTATGTTCGGAATGCTACGCCCGTGATCTACCGCGGCGACCTTCGCCTGGTGAGCGAGTATGGCAGCAGTAACGGCTACGTGGATGGCTCCGAGCCGCAGTTCTATAACATTCGGTACCAGCCGATTGACCAGGGGCGCTGGCCGGATTGGACCGATGAACAGCAGCGCAACAACGTCTGTGTCATCGGCAAAGAATTCGTACGCATATTGTTTCCCGGCCACCCTGTCCTAGGCAGCAGGCTCCTGATCAATGGCGTTCCCTTCCAGGTGATTGGGACAATTGGGAACATCGGCCACGGCAACAACAACGACCAGAATATGCGGCTGGTCATGCCTTACAGCGTCATGGCCACCTATTTCCCACTGAAGGGGGATGGCAACGCGAAGGCAATCAAATATGTAGCCTACCAGCCGATCACGCGAGCGCAGCACGACCAAGCCAAAAAGTCGGTCCGCAGCATTATTGCGAGAAATCACAACTTCGATCCCGAGACGCCCGATGCCTTTGACGACTGGGACTCGATTGAGAGTGCCGAGATGATCGGCAAAATCTCCGATGCCATGGATACGTTCCTGGGAGCCGTCGGTTTGGTGACGCTCGCTCTGGGGGCCATGGGGGTTGTGAACATCATGCTGGTCTCGGTGGCGGAGCGCACCCGGGAGATCGGTCTGCGCAAGGCCCTGGGCGCCACCGGGCGGAGCATCCTGTTCCAGTTTTTCCTGGAAGGGCTGATGCTTACCGCCATCAGCGGCGCCATTGGAGTGGCGGCGGCATACGGGGCGACGCGGCTTTTCGGACTCGTGCCGCCGATCAATGGATTCGAACTACCTCACATCTACCCAGTGACCGCTGCGCTTGCCGCGGGAAGTCTCGCCGCGGCCGGCATTATCGCTGGACTGTATCCCGCACGGCAGGCGGCTTTGCTCACGCCGGTCGAAGCGCTGCGTCAGGAGTAACGAATGATCCTGGCGAAAGACGTTTTCTCGGAAGCCTACGGCGCGCTGCGACACAACCGTCGGCGTAGTGCGATCACCATGCTGGGCATGGCCTGGGGGATCGCCACGGTGGTGCTCTTGCTGGCCTATGGCACAGGTTTTTCCACCGCTATCGTCAACATATTCAAAGCCTATGCCAGTATGCAGGCAACGGGCATTATGGGCGGGCGGACCTCGATGCAGGCGGGAGGAAACAAGGCTGGAGTCGATGTCCGCTTGACCAGCGAAGACATTGACCGTCTCATGGCCAACGTGCCGCAAGTACGGCGAATCACTCCGGAAATGTTTTACGAGGCTCCCGTCAGCTATGAAGGCCGTTCCTACACCTGGCAAATCGATGGCGGCAATCCCACGCTGCAAGAGATCGAGAATCTGAAGGTGGATCTGGGACGTTTCTACAATGCCGAAGATCTGCAATTGCGCGCGCGAGTATGTGTGCTGGGCTCGGAGTCCAAGGAGAAGCTGTTCTCCGGCCGCTTCCCCCTGGAAGAGAGGATTCGCATCAACGGCATTCCCTACGAAGTGGTCGGCGTACTGAAGCCAAGACCTCAGGAAGGCGGCAGCCAGAACAGCATCAATCGCGTGGTCTACATTCCGTTTCCCACCATGAGCGATTTCCGGGATACCCATTACATCGACATGATCTGGCTGGATTTTCTCGGCTACGACTATCAAGGCGTCGAGAGGTCGGTCCGCAACACGCTGGCAGCGGCACACGGTTTTCGTCCCGACGACAAGCGCGCGCTGAGGCTTTTCATTCTGATGGAGCAGCTCTCGCAATTCCGCATCATTACGATCGCCCTGCAAGTGCTGCTTGCCTTCATCGGGACTCTTACTCTGGGCATTGGCGGCGTGGGGCTCATGAACATCATGCTGGTCAGCGTGACTCAGCGCACGCGCGAGATCGGAGTAGAGAAAGCGATGGGCGCCCGCCGCTTCGACATTCTTGTGCAGTTCCTGTGCGAAGCGCTGGCGATTACCTTTTTGGGCGGCGTGTTAGGCATTGTGCTCGCCTACGTCGTCTCGTTCTCGGTGGGGAACCTCACCTTTTACAGTGCGCTGGCTAAGCACGGAGAGATGGGCGACATTCGACTCATGATTTCACCGATCAGCGTATTTGTTGCTACCGCCATCCTAGCGCTGGTTGGGTTGGTTAGCGGCATGATCCCCGCGGTACGAGCGTCCCGTCTCGATCCCATTGAGGCATTGCGCTACGAATAGGCCGAGGCGGAACTCCCCCCACGGAGATACGGAGGCACGGAGAAAAACTCGTGTAGAGACGCTGCTTGCCGCGTCTCCGGTCGCGAACGGGAAGAACGCTGCTAGCGGAGACGGGCAAGCCCCCTCTCTACCAGCCCCCCACACGCCAGGTAATACAAGCCTACGAGGCGCCCGGCAAGGTTCTCAAACTCGCGATTACGATCGTCACCGAAGATCGGCTTTTGTGATGCTCCAACAAGGCCACTACCCTCTATCGTGGAAGAGCGACCCTGGGTTTAGTGCGGAGGCGTTGTGCGATCCAGAACAGCGGCTGTTCTGTGCTTTGTCCTGCTGGGCCTAATGTTTGGTTTACCGGCTTTCGTCGGTGCTGTTATTTTTCCGTCTTTGGAACAGGCGACTACCCCGATACCCGCCTACGAGAGAATTCTTCTTGAGATTACGTATTTTTGCATGCACTGGAAGTGGCTGCTTCTACTCCCGGTCGGAGGTCTTGGACTGTTCTTCACGATCGCCGAGCTCACCAGGTCACCTCAGGTACGCAGGTAAGCCTGCGCTATCTCCATTCTCCGCTTTGCAGGAAGTGCCTTGGACCAGTCATCTTCTGAACCGCACAACTATTCTCGATCCTGCCGCGACCTTCGTGCCGGACTCTGGCGATTGCTCTTTTGCGATGCCGCTGCCGATGGCGTCCAAGTCAAGTCCGGCATCTTGGGCAGTCTCGATCGCGGCGCGCACGTTCTTACCCAGGAAAGACGGAACCTCGATCCCTCTTTCTTCCACATCGAGCACCACCGTTCCGCTTACGGGCGGCTTGGCTGGCCGACTGTCACCAGACGCAGCGGCGGATGAGGATGGGACATCCCCACCCTGCCGCAAAGAACGCGGCAAGGGTGGGCCACCCGGCTCTCTCCGCGCCAACGCAGCGGGCACGACCTGAGCCGCAATCGTTGCCGGTGATGCCGCGGGATCCGCCGGTGTCTCCTCCGATTCAGCCAAGTCAAGGTTCGCGCCGAAATGATCCGGCGAGCTTTCATCCAAATCCTTGTCTCCCGCATTGCGACGGGCGAGCAGAACCTGGCGGCTCGGTGGTAGCTCAACATCATTCGGGACGTGCATGTATTCCAACACCTGCTGCGTGACGCGCTGAAAGACCGGCGCCGCGATTTGTCCTCCCTGGTGCAGGCCTACAGCCGAATCAAGAACCACCGCCACCGCGATTTGCGGATTGTTGATCGGCGCGAATCCGACAAACGAGGCCACATACTTTGTCTTGGAGTAGGCGCCGGTGGCAGGGTCGATCTTCTGGGCAGTGCCTGTCTTTCCCGCTGAACTGTACCCCTCCAGGATGGCCTTACGCCCGGTGCCGTGCAGAACCACTCCCTGCAGCATCTGCCGCATCTGGGCTGCTGTTAGCGGCGAAATCACGTGCATGCCCTCGGCAGGTTGGAAGGAAATAGTCTGGGGCGCATTCCGCGGCTCGACGGTGCCAGCCACAATCCGGGGGGCGACGCGAACCCCGTCGTTCGCTATGGTCGAGATCAGCGAGATCAGCTGCAATGGCGTAATGCCGATCTCCTGTCCCATCGAGATCGCTCCGATGGACACTTTCGACCAGCGGCTAACCGGCTTGGTCAGGCCACGGGTTTCGCCGGGAAGTTCGATGCCGGTCGGCTGGCCGAAGCCGAAGGCGCGGATGTACTTGTAAAAGCGCTCATCGCCCAGGCGCAGCGCGATCTTGATCGCGCCCACGTCACTCGAGTTGGCGATGATCCCGGAAACCGGCAGCAGCCCGAATGCTTTGTGGTCGCGGATGCGCATGCGGTTGATCACGATCGAGCCCATCTGGCAGTCGAAGATCTCGTCAGGACGGGTCAGTCCTTCCTCGAGCGCGGCCGAAACGGTCACGATCTTGAACGTCGATCCGGGCTCGTATACGTCGCTGACGGCACGGTCTTTCAACGCCTCGACGGTGATTTCTTTGCGCACATTGGGATTGAAATTGGGGCGGTTTGCCAGCGCCAGGATCTCGCCAGTATGCGGATTTTCGACGATGACCGTGCCGGTCGCGGCATGGGTTTCCTGCATCGCCGTCTCCAGCTCCCGCTCAGCGATGTACTGAATGCTCTGATCCAGGGTCAGAACGAGGTTGTTTCCCGGCTCGGGCTGTTTCTCGACACTCGCAAACCAGCGCTTGCGGGCATCGACCGAGATCATCAACTTGCCGGGCTTCCCCTGGAGATCGCGATCGAACTGCCGCTCCAGGCCGCTTAGGCCTTGATCGTCGGTGCCCACGTAACCCAGAACCTGCGCCGCCAGCTCACGCTTTGGGTAGAAGCGCTTCGGCTCCTTCTGAAAATGAATGCCTTGCAGGTTCAGCGCGCGGATTCGCTCAATTACCTCTGCATCAGCTTTGCGCGCCACCCAGCAGAATGTCTTCTTGGCTTGGCAGTCGGCGAGCATGACCCGGGGGTCATCCTTGGTAATACGCGCAATCAGGCTGATGGCATTTGGGAGATCATGAACCTCCGTGGGCACGGCAAAGGCGGAGTCGATCTGAATCGACATGGCCAACTCGCGGCCCGCCCGGTCATAGATGATTCCGCGTTTCGGCGAGAGATCGAAACTGCGTTGCTGCTGGTGCTGGGCGCGCTGCTCGAAATCGCCGTAGCGGAAGATCTGCAGATAAACCAGACGCAGGCAGATGGCGACGAGCCACAGGCAGAGAAACCCGGAGAGGGCGTAGAGCCGGAGATTTGCGTTTTTTGGAGAAGGACCCGGCACTTACGACTCCTAAGAAACGTCCGGCGGCCCCGGAGAGCCGCCGTGAAGCGCGTGTAGCGCGGACACTCCTGTCCGCGAAGCGTGATTTCTACCGCACCGAAACTGCCGAAACCTGGTTTGCGCTGGCGACGACGGGAGTGCTCGCATCGGCGTTGACGTCCAACCGCATGACCTGACCGGGCTGCGGAGATTGCAGGCCCAGCTTGCGCGCCATCAGGTCAATGCGCTCGGGATCGCGCAGTGAGGCCTCTTCCAGGCGCAGAGCGCGGTTCATCTCCACCAAGCCGTCGCGCTGCGCCTTGAGCGATTCGATCTTGTACCCGTACTCAATCGCACGAAAATGCTGCAGCGCATACGCCATGACCAGCAAGAAGAGGCAGCCCAGCGCAATGGCGAAGAATTTCATCTCGCGCGCACGTCGCGGATCTTCCACCTTGACCAGGCGCGAGTTGTCAATCGTCTTCCGAAAATAGACCTCCGGAGTGCCCAGCCAGCAGGACTTGCGCCCTCTCGGAAGGCTAACGCTCTCCAATGCCAAAGCCGCGCTCATGATTCAGGCCACCTCAACAGGTTGGAATCGTAATTTGAGTTTTCCTGGACCGTCGCGAACCAAGACTCGTTCTCCGCCAGGTTATCAACTTGCGCCTGTTGCTCCACGCGCTCTACCGTTGCGAATAGATCTTCAATCAGGGTGCCGGTGTACTTCATTTTCCGCATTTCCAGTTCTTTTCAGGCCCGGCGTTGTTTCTACTTGTGTGGCCGTCCCGGAAATACTCCACCACACCACCTAGGGCGAACGCCCTGTCAAAAGCCAATCAACCGGCCCGAAGGGCGTTCTTTTACGCTTAACCCGGCACACGTAACGATCACCGCGCCGGGGTCCGGCAGTTTCTCCGGACAAACCCAAGTCCTTCTTGCGATGCTGCGCGGAACACAGTCCGCGCTACACTCTTTCCGCCGCGCGCAATTTCGCGCTGCGCGCCCGCGGATTGCGATCGACCTCTTCTTCCGCCGCCATTACCGGCTTCTTTGTCACCAGCCGGTACAGGCCTTGCTTTGTGCCGTCGCGCATCGCGTCCTTGACGATCCTGTCTTCGAGCGAATGAAAACTGATCACCACCAGCGTTCCGCCCGGCTTGAGCACGCGAGGCGCCGCCTCCAGCAGTGCTCTTAGATCGTCCAATTCATGGTTTACGAAGATTCGGAGAGCCTGAAAGGTTCGTGTCGCGGGATGGATGCGCTCGTGTTTCATTGGCCGGGCCGCGGCTGATATGACGTCCGCAAGTTGCTTCGTCGTCTGTATCGGCCGCGACCGGACAATGGCTCTGGCGATTCTCCGCGACCTCCTTTCCTCACCGAATTCGTAAATCACATCGGCAAGCTCGCGCTCACTGATGCGGTTTACCACTTGTTGGGCGGTCTCGCCCGACATCGGGTTCATCCGCATGTCGAGCGGTCCTTCCGCCTGAAAACTGAATCCCCGCGCAGGGTCGTCGAGTTGCAGGCTGCTCACGCCTAGGTCGGCCAGCAGGCCGTTCAGGGAAGCGGGAGCGATGCGCTCGCCCAGTTCGGCGAACGACGCATGGATCAGCGTCACCGTCGGCCAGTCGCTCAGTTCTTGTCGTCGGTCGTCGGTCGTCGGTCGTCCGGAAAGCTGTTCGCTGATGACTGACGACTGCCGACTGGCAACCGGCTGCAGCCTTGCGCGGGCCCGTTCCAGCGCTGCCGGATCCTTATCGAAGCCAATCAAATGTCCCGCTGCGCCGAGGCGTCTTGCGATTTCCCAACTGTGCCCGCCCAGACCCACGGTGGCATCCAAATAAGTGCCGCCACGCTGTACGGCTAGAAAATCGATCGCTTCTTTTAAGAGAACGGGAGCGTGCTCCGTCGAACCACGCCCACCCCACTCGGGGATGTCTTGTCCAGAAATGCTGCTCACTAGATGCCCAGTTCGTCGAGCGTCTTCGTGTCGTCATCCGTGAACGCTTGCTCTTCAATCTCCCTGCGGAACGCTTCCAGATTCCTGACTTCCAGGTAGGTCAGATTGCCGAGCACTGCCACTTCGCCGCGAATCTGCGCCGACTCGCGCAGAATCTGCGGGATCAGCAGGCGCCCCTGCCCGTCCATCTCCACGACCTGCCCGTAATAGTTCACGCGGTTCAAGAATTTCTTCTTCGTGGGATTGAAAGTGGAGAGCTGAGCCAGCTTTTGCTCGATCCGCTCCCATTCCTCGAAGGGATAGATTTGTGCAACCTTTCCGTCCAAACTCGTGATATAGAAGCGCTGGGCATATTTCTCGTCGATCACCCGCTTGAATTCGGCAGGGACCTTCAAACGTCCCTTTTCGTCGACGCGAGTTGGGTGATTTCCGCGAAACATGCGCCCGGCTCGTTTCTGGGTCGCGTTTACGTACGGCAACTGCCACAGCTACATCGAGGGAGGTCAAAGCGGTCACAAATACGGTGGATTCGGGTTTGTTGGGCCTGATTTTCCGGGTGTCAGTTCCTAAAACCACTGGCGCCTCTGTCAGTTAGCGTTCTTGCCCAGATCCTCTATCAATGAGTCCACTTTGGACCACTTTTGACCACATCCTACGCCTAACTGGTTTATTGTCAACAGGAAAGTTTCAGGTTGAGACAGTGTCGAATTCTGGGTTAAGGAAACAACGATACGTTGTAGTTGACCAACTCGATGACCACTACCAATTGTGTTTAGGGAGCTGGTTCCGGAAGGCTTATCTGTGATAGCCAAGACTTGACCTTGCACACCACGCTGTCGGATGGGGTCGCTACTGTCAGGCAGGACCCTTCGGTGAGGGTTTTTGAGTGCTATGGCTGTTTTCAACAGTCAGGCAGTGAGGCGCCTCAGGAAATGATGACAAAATCACATCTAAAGCGTCCTTATGAAAGGGAGATACGGGAGTGTCCGTGCAAACGAACTGCAGAGACGCATTGAGACACCAAGAGGCAAACTAGGAGATGCCAATGAATAAAAGGCTCATCATGACGTTTTCTGTTTTGCTGTTCGCGGTCTTCTATCGCGATTTTCTAGCTCACGCGGCAGCACTCAGCCAGCGCTCGCAGCAAATTTGCGCAGTTGTTACACAGACACAAGTACCCGGCGTCGCAGTTGCTATCCTCGATAAGAATTCTACTGAATATGTGACCTGTGGGATGCGTGACCCGGCAAAACACCAGCCTGTAACAGTAAATACCGTTTTTGAGGCAGCATCGCTCAGCAAAGTGGTGTTTGCATTTGGTGTGTCGCATCTCGTCTCAAGTGGCAAGTTGGATCTCGATAAACCTCTTGCCACTTATCTTCCTCACGGCACAAGGCACGACGGGGACCCCTTTCATCACCGCAGGGGCACGACAGAAGTCAACCCCGAACTTCTCCGAAAGATCTCAGTGCGTGAAATCCTGACCCATACAAGCGGCTTACCCAACTGGATGGAAGACAAACCTCTTGTGCAAACGGGACAACAGGGGCAGTGGCAGTACTCAGGCGAGGGCTATCTCTTGCTCCAACGCGCGGTCGAAGAGATCACCGGGCAGCCACTCGATAAATGGATCAAGAACTCCGTTTTTGGACCTCTTAAGATGCGACACAGCAGCTTCGTCTGGGAAACGCGCTTTTCAGCCCAAGAAGCAATTGGGCACAACTGGTCAGGCAACGTGCAACCTGCGGAGCATTTTCCATACCCGGTTGCCGCAACGACGCTCTACACCACTGTTCAAGATTACGTGATCTTTGTTAAGGCTGCCTTCTCCGATCCCCTTGCTTACGAGTTGTTCACCAGGACCGAAGTGCCGGTTGACGTTCCTAATAGTCTTTACTGGGGGCAAGGTGTCGCAATTGAGCATTCGAAGGATTCTGACTACTTTCTCCACGGAGGCGGTAATAACGGATTCAAGAACTATTTGTGGTATTCGCCACAGTCTCGGCGTGGGTTTGTTTTCTTTTCAAATGGAGATAACGGGATCAAGCTGACAATTCCGTTTGTGAAGATGCTTGTACCGCCACCTCAACCCGCCATAGACTCTGACAAAATCGTTCCCGCAAGATTCAGGTGAATGGCCCAGTCACATTTCTGAGTCTGAGCGACGATCCTTGACGCTAAATCTCTATTACACTCAAAATCCACCAATCGGATACCAATCTGTGTCCGACAGATGGAGCCCTGCCGACGCTGTCCGCAAGGTCGAGTCCAAGCTATTACAGCTTATCCGAACTCGACTAGGCACTTGACTGGCGCCTTCTGTGGAAATCTGTAGGGACGCGAAAAGTAGTGAGTCGAGCCGCAGGGCGGAAGAATCGAAATTCTTGCTGCGGTCGAACTGTTTTACGAATTGGACAGGGCGGAGCGCGGACCGATAGACTTCACTTACGATGTTGGGAAATCAACTCACCGCGATGCTGTGCTGTTGTTGTTGCGCCATGGTGTGCTCTGGCGCAAGGGAGTTGCTGACCTGATCGACTAATCGGATTTCAGCATTCATCGAACCCATCGCCAGAGAAGGCGATGGGTTTTTTGTTTTATGCGAGGAATGATGGCGACGCAGGAAACCAAAGCACAGCGCGTAGAGCGGTTGAAGCGGGAGAAGAATCCGTGGGAAGCGCTGGAGGAGATTCGCGGATATGCGACGCAGGGCTTCCCCGCGATCCCGCCGGAATGGCTGGGGACTTACTTGCGCTGGTGGGGTGTATACACACAGGGCAATGGAGCGGGCGCAATCGGGGGCCAGAACGGCGAAGGTAAGGCCCTCCCCTACTTCATGGTTCGGATTCGCATTCCCAATGGGATTTTGCGAGCTGGCCAGTTGCGCGCTATTGCCGATCTGTCCCGGCGCTTTGGACGCGGGGTTGCCGACATCACCGTCCGGCAGAACATACAACTCCACTGGGTGACGGCCGAGTCGTTGCCGGAGGTTCTCGAAACTCTCGAACAACATGGATTGACCACGCTGGGAGCTTGCGGTGACGTCGTGCGCAATATCACCGGCTGCCCGGTGGCTGGCTTCGATGCTACGGAAATCTGCGATCCTTCACCGCTGGCACTGGAGGCCTCGCGCCTGCTGGCCGGCAACGCCGAGTTTTACAACCTGCCGCGCAAGTTCAAAGTCTCGCTCAGCGGCTGCCGCTCCTGGTGCTCATATCCCGAAATCAATGATGTAGGCCTGACGGCAACTGCGCGCACGGTTGACGGGCAATCGGAGATTGGCTTCTCTCTCCGCGTTGGCGGCGGGCTTTCGACGGATCCGCATCTCGGCGTGCGGCTGAATGCGTTTGTGCGATGGAACCAGGTTGTCGACGTGATTCGCGGCGTCGCTGAACTATTCCGCAGCGCCGACGCATTGCGCGAGCATCGTGAGCGGGCGCGGCTGAAATTCCTCTTTCTCCGCGAGGGATGGAGCGCGGAGACATTTCAGCGCGAACTGGAACGCCGCCTCGGATATCAATTCGAGCCGGCCGAACCGGAACTGCCGCCTCAAGACGTCTATCGCGATCATGTGGGAATCCATCCCCAGAAGCAGGAGGGGGTCTGCTTTGTGGGCGCTGCCGTCCTGCGCGGACGGGTGAGTTGGGAGCAGTTGCACGCCGCCGCTGATTTGTCACTGCGCTTCGCCTCCGGAGGCCTGCGCACGACCGCCATGCAGAACCTCCTCATCGTCAATGTCCCGTACCGGAACGCGGAACCGTTGGCAAAGGAGCTAGCTGCCCTCGGATTGCCCGTCTATGCCTCGCCGTTCGCGCGCGGCGTCATTGCCTGCACGGGAACGGAATTCTGCAAGCTGGCCATCACTGAAACCAAGAGCTTCGCGCGCTGGCTCGCGGAAGAACTCGACGAGCGCCTGCCCGGTTTCGATCAGGATCTGAAACTGCACGTCACCGGTTGCCCCAACAGTTGCGGTCAGCATTGGATCGCGGATATCGGGCTGGAAGGCAAGAAACTCAAGATCAATGGCGTGCTGGTTGACGCCTACTACTTCTGCCTGGGAGGCGCGGTGGGGGCCGCGCAGGCGATCGCGCGTCCCATCGGCTACCGCTGCGCGGCCTCCGAGGTTTCCGATGCGATTGAGCGCCTTTTGCGACGCTACCGGGCCACGCGCGAGCCCGGCGAGAATCTGCGTCGCTTCTTCGCCCGGCATAGTGATGCCGAACTCCGACAGTTTCTCGCTGGCGAGCCAGTCGAACCCGTGCAACGGGACCGGCCGGCTGCTCCGGCGCCTCACGGGGTGGAGGGTTGAAACGGATGGACATCGTGTCAATGTTCTTTATTTCCAGAACTGATTTCAAAAATGCTTCACGGGCCGAAAAAAGCGACCCGCAGTGGCTAAAGCCCGCATTCTTGGCGGGTCCAATCGGCACGGCTGAGGCCGTGCCCTCCCCGAAACCCATTTTTGAAACCAGTTCTAGGCAACCCGATTCAGGAAAGGACTCTCTTGTGAACGGCAAAGTCTATCTGGTGGGCGCTGGGCCGGGCGACCCGGAACTCTTAACGCTGAAAGCAGTGCGAATTCTCCGCCGGGCGGATGCGGTCCTGCACGATGACCTGGTTTCGCCGCAGATCCTG
>Ga0335070_10004730_pt1 | contig 15945 bp, 18 predicted proteins | sample Lox_Sample_13_FD_206722 | JGI IMG/M metagenome (GOLD analysis project Ga0335070, IMG submission 206722) | Soil microbial communities from Loxahatchee National Wildlife Refuge, Florida, United States - Lox_Sample_1.3 | ecosystem: Environmental > Terrestrial > Soil > Wetlands | place: USA... | reverse complement strand
AATAGATGATCGAGTGCATCATCAGCTCGCGGATCTCGTCCTTGTTCACGCCGTTGGCGATGGCGCCGCGCACATGCACCTTGATCTCCTGTTCGCGGCCGAGCGCGATCAGCATCGAGAGCGTCATAATGCTGCGCGTCCGGCGATCGAGCGCCGGACGGTGCCAGGCCTCGCCGAAGCATTGCCGGGTCACCCATTCCTGCAAGGGCCGGGTGAAGTCGGTCGCCGCCTCGACCTGCTGCTCGGCGCCGGCCGGGCCGAACATGTGGCGGCGGAGCGCGAGCCCGCGCGTGAATACTTCGTCGGTCATACGGAACCCCATGATCTGGAAAGGGCTTTTCGACGCCGGGCAGCCCCGCGCCGCGGGCCGGCATCGGCCCCCTATCGCGGCCAGTGTTCCCGGGTTGCCGTCCGCTGTCCAGTGGCGTCAGCCGCGGCGGCCGAACCGACGGCGATGTGACTTTGATCACTTCTCCATGCTAGTTTTGCGTGGTAGAGGCGACGACCTTGGCACAGGGGAGGATTATGATGCCGACCAAGAGCCAGCACGCCGAAACGATCGTGCTGCATTCCGGATACCGCTCGGACCCGACGACAACGGCGGTCGCGGTGCCGATCTATCAGACGACGTCCTACCAGTTCAATTCGCCCGAGCACGCGGCGAATCTGTTCGCGCTCAAGGAGCTCGGCAACATCTACACCCGCATCATGAATCCGACCCAGGCGGTGCTCGAGGAGCGTGTCGCCGCGCTCGAGGGCGGGGTCGCGGGCCTCGCGCTCGCTTCGGGTCAGGCCGCCTCGCTCTTTGCGGTGCAGAACATCTGCCATGCGGGCGACAACTTCGTGTGCTCGACCGATATTTACGGCGGCACCTGGAACCTGTTCGGCAACACGATGAAGACCATGGGCATCGAGTGCCGCTTCGTCGATCCGGCCGAGCCGGAAGCCTTCGCGCGCGCGACCGACAGCCGCACGCGCTGCTATTACGGCGAGACGCTGCCCAATCCGAAGCTGACCGTGTTCCCGATCGCCGAGGTCGCCAAGATCGGCCGCAATCTCGGCGTGCCGCTGATCATGGACAATACCGCCTCGCCCGTCCTCTGCAAGCCGCTGGACCACGGCGCGGCGATCGTCATGCACTCGACCACGAAATACATCGGCGGCCACGGCACCTCGATCGGCGGCGTCATCGTCGACGGCGGCAATTTCGACTGGGAGAAGCACGCCCAGCGCTTCCCGATGCTCAACACGCCCGACCCGAGCTATCACGGCGCGGTGTGGACCCAGGCGGTCAAGCCGCTTGGGCCGATCGCCTACATCATCAAGGCGCGCGTCACGCTGCTGCGCGATATCGGCGCGGCAATCTCGCCGTTCAACGCGTTCCTGACGATCCAGGGCCTGGAGACGCTGCCGCTGCGCATGCGCCAGCACTGCGAGAACGCGATCGCGGTCAGCAAATATCTGGCCAAGCACCCCAAGGTCACGCGCGTCATCTTCCCGGGCATGATGACCGGCGAGGCCAAGCGCCGCGCCGACGCCTATCTCAAGGGCGGCTATGGCGGGCTGCTCGGCTTCGAGCTCAAGGGCGGGCTCGCCGCCGGGCGCAAGTTCATCGAGAACCTGAAGATGTTCTATCACGTCGCCAATATCGGCGACGCGCGGTCGCTCGCCATCCATCCGGCCACGACCACGCACTCGCAGCTTTCGCCCGAGGAGCAGCTCAAGACCGGCGTGACGGAGAACTACGTGCGCCTGTCGCTGGGCATCGAGCATCCCGACGACATCATCGCGGATCTCGACCAGGCGCTGGCGGCGGCTTAGCGCACTCCGAAATGCGGCGGCCCGCCGGACTCACGTCCGACGGGCCGTCCCCCGCCCCTCCAAACTCGCTGTGGTCGCAGCCGCGCCCGCTTGGTTCTGCCGCGGAGTATAGCCACGGCCAGCGCCGACCGGCAATGCCGCGCAGAGAAAAAGCGATGCCGCAGTGCGGCGCGTTGCTGCATCGCAATAGCGGCGACGACAATTGCATCGCCGGGCGATCTCGGGCTTGATGGGCGACAGTTTTCCTTCTCAGCGTCACGAGGTCCGACCATGGCGAGCGATACTTCGGCGTCCGCGGCTCCCGTGCCCGGCGGCAAGACCGTGCTGGTCGAGTTCGACGACGGCATCGCCTGGGTCCGGATGAACCGACCCGAGAAGCGCAACGCCATCAGCGCCGAGCTGGCCTACGAGATGTTCGACGTCATCGACGCGCTCGAGGTCGACGAGCGCTGCCGTGTCGTCGTCCTGACCGGCAGCGGCGAGGCGTTTTCCGCCGGCATGGATTTGCGCGACTACTTCCGCGCCAGCGACAAGGCCACGCCGGTCGAGCGCGCGCGCCTGTTCCGCACCAACGCCATGTGGCAATGGCGGCGCCTTCTGCACTATCCGAAGCCGACCATCGCCATGGTCAACGGCTGGTGCTTCGGCGGCGCGTTCACGCCGCTCGTCGCCTGCGATCTGGCGATCGCCGCCGAGGACGCGATCTTCGGCCTCTCGGAGATCAACTGGGGCATTATCCCGGGCGGCGTGGTCTCGAAGGCGATCACCGAGGTGCTCGGCCTGCGCCAAGCGCTCTACTACGTCATGACCGGCGAAAATTTCGACGGCCGCAAGGCGGCGTCGATCGGGCTGGTCAACGAGGCGGTGCCGGCGGATCGGTTGCGCGCCCGCACCGCCGAGCTCGCGCGCGTGCTGATGAACAAGAACCCCTCGGTGCTGCGCCAGGCCAAGATCGCCGTCAAATACGCGCGCGACATGAGCTGGGACGAGGCCGCCGAGTACCTCGCCGCAAAATCCGATCAGACGATCTTCCAGGACCCCGAGCGCGGCCGCGAGCAGGGCATGAAGCAGTTCCTCGACGAGAAGTCCTATCGGCCCGGCCTCGGCGGCTACAAGCGCGACCGGTGAGCCCGGCGCGGCGGCCTCAGAGCCGGCTCATCACCGACTGCATGTAGACGCGGTCGACCGGCTGGTCGAGGTCGTGGCCGGTGCGCTCGAAGCCGCGGCGCCAGTCGCGCAGATGCCGCTCGACCCACAGCCGCCCGGCCTCGCGGTCGCGGCGGCACAACGCCTCGACGATCTGGCGATGGGCGTCGATGAGGCGCCCGGTGCCCTCGGGAATCGTCGTCAGGATCGGCTCGGTCGTCGGGAAGATCAGCATGTTCGACGGCTCGAGCGCCAGCTGCAGCACGCGGTTGTGCGCGGCCTTGCCGATCAGGCGATGGAACTCGGTGTCGAGCTCGGCGACGCGCGCCGCGTCGCCCGCCGCCTCGGCGGTGAGCGCGACGTTGGCGTCGAGCTCGACGATCGCCTCGGCCGTGGCGTGGGTCATCGCCAGGTCGATCGCGACCAGCGCCAGCGCCATCGCCGCGTCCCACAGCTCGCGGAACGTCACCTCGTGCAGGATGAGCGCGCGGCTCATGCGGCTGGCCAGCCGGTCGTGATGATATTGCGGCAGGGCAACCGATAACCGCCGGCTCGAATCGCGGTGCACCAGCCCGCCCTGCTCGAGCAGGCGGATGCCCTCGCGCACGGTCGAGCGGTTGACGCCGAACTGCTTGACCAGTTCGGCCTCGGTGCCGAGCGGCTCGCCGGGCCGGAGCCGGCCGGCGATGATCTCGGATTCGATGGCGTCGGCGAACAGCCTGTAGGCCGGCGTCGCGGTGATGCGCTCGAAGCGCTCCGACATCTCGCTCATGGTGCCCCACCCGCCCTTCGGCGCCGTCGCGGCGGTCCCTACCACCACGGGCCTAGCTTGCCGACCTTGACGGAACAAAATCATTGTCCGACAATCGGACAATAAGTTCAAGAAACAGGTCCGCGGCGAAGGCTCGCGTCGACCCGATGCGAGCCGCCGCTCGATGCGGACCTCTTTAGGGAGGTCGACATGCGCTGCGCTTTCGCGTTCAAAACGCTTGCCTTCGTCACCGTGACGCTGGCCGGACTGGCAGGGCCGGCAGCCAGCGAGACGCTCAAGATCGCCTTCATCGATCCGCTGTCGGGCGGCGCGGCGAGCACCGGCGAAGCCGGCCTCAAGACGTTCCAGTACCTGGCCGAGCAGATCAACGCCAAGGGCGGCGCGGCGGGCATGAAGCTCGAGGTCACCGGCTACGACAACAAGGTCAATCCGCAGGAGAGCCTGGTGCAGGCGCAGAAGGCGATCGACGCCGGCAGCCGCATCATCATCCAGGGCAACGGCTCGGCCGTCGCCGCGGCGCTCACCGACTTCGTCGCCAAGCACAACGAGCGCAATCCCGACAAGACCGTGCTCTATCTCAACTACGCGGCGATCGACCCGGTGCTGACCAACGAGAAGTGCAACTACTGGCACTTCCGCTGGGACGCCAGCGTCGACATCAAAATGGCAGCGCTGACCAACTACATGAAGGGCCGCGCCAACATCAAGAAAGTCTACTTGATCAACCAGGATTATTCGTTCGGCCGGTCGGTGCGCGACGAGGCGAAGAAAATGCTCGCCGCCAAGCGTCCCGACGTGCAGATCGTCGGCGACGAGCTGCACCCGCTGCAGAAGATCACCGACTTCTCGCCCTATATCGCCAAGATCAAGGCGTCGGGCGCCGACAGCGTCATCACCGGCAACTGGGCGCAGGATTTCGCCCTCCTGATCAAGGCCGCGGCCGACGCGGGCCTCCAGGTCGACTGGTACACCTACTACGCCGGCGGCACCGGCGGCCCGACCGCGCTGCGCCAGGCCAACGTGCCCGACCGCGTGTTCCAGGTGACCGAGGGCATCGCCAACGTCGACCACGCCGCTTCGCGCACCTTCGAGACCGAATTCCGCAACAAGATGGGCGCCGGCCTGATCTATCCACGCGCCGTCAACCTGATGCACATGCTGGCCGCGGCCATGACCGAGGCCAAGTCGGGCGAGCCGGCCAAGATCGCGGCCAAGCTCGAGGGCATGAAGGCCGAGGTGTTCAACGGCGGCCAGGGCTTCATGCGCGCCGACGATCACCAGTTCTTCCAGCCGATGTACATCAGCGCCTTCGGCCCGCTCACCGCCAAGGAGCCGTTCGACGAGGAGAAGACCGGCTGGGGCTGGAAGGTGCTCGGCAGGGTCGACACGCAAGACACGGTGGTGCCGACGAGCTGCAAGATGCAGCGCCCGAGCTAAGGCGAGCTTCGCCGCCGTCCGGCGGGCCGATGCGGCCGGACGGCGGCGCCTCCTCGTGATCGGCTCGACCGGTGCTTGAGCTCATCGTAGTCTCGACCTTGAACGGCGTGCTGTTCGGCATGCTGCTGTTCCTGATGGCGAGCGGGCTCACGCTCATCTTCAGCATGATGGGCGTCCTCAACTTCGCCCATGCCAGCTTCTACATGCTCGGCGCCTTCTTCGGCTTCCAGCTCAGCCGCTGGACCGGCTTCTGGCCCGGCCTCGTGCTGGCGCCCCTGCTGGTCGGCGCGCTCGGCGCCCTGGTCGAGCGCTACGGCCTGCGCCACGTCCATCGCCACGGCCATGTCGCCGAGCTGCTGTTCACCTTCGGCCTCGCCTACGTCGTCGAAGAGGTCGTGCAGATGATCTGGGGCAAGCTGCCGGCCGATTACCGCGTGCCGGAGGCGCTCGACTTCGCCGCGTTCACCGTGTTCTCGACCAACTATCCCGCCTACAAGATGTTCATGCTGCTGATCGCGATCGGCATCTTCGTCGTGCTGTTCGCGGTGCTGACGCGCACGCGCGCCGGGCTGATCATCCAGGCGGCCCTGTCGCGGCCCGACATGGTGGCGATGCTCGGCCACAACGTGCCGCGCGTGTTCATGCTGGCCTTCGGCTGCGGCACCGGGCTCGCGGCGCTCGCCGGCGTCATTGCCGGCCCGGCCCTGGTCACACAGTCGAACATGGCGGCGCTGCTCGGCCCGATCCTGTTCGTCGTCGTCGTGGTCGGCGGGCTCGGCTCGCTCGCCGGCGCCTTCATCGCCTCGCTCTTGATCGGCCTGGTCCAGACCTTCGCGGTCGCGCTCGACGTCTCGCTCGCCGACGTCTTCGGCGCGGTCGGCATTACGCTCGGCCCCGACTCGTTCCTCGCCGACATCTGGCGCGTCACCATCGCCCAGGTCGCGCCGATCCTCCCCTATCTCCTGCTTGTCCTGATGCTGATCTTCCGGCCGCGCGGCCTGCTCGGGACGCGCGACTCGTGAACGAGGCGACGAAACACGCCACGCTCGCCGCGGCGCCCGCCGCCCCGCCCGGCGCGCTCCGCCGCTACGGCGTCTGGATTGCCGCGGCCGCCGTCTTCGTCGCGCTGCCGCACATCTTCGCCTCGGGCACGGCGATGACGGTGATGAGCCTGATGGGCATCGGCATCATCTTCGCCCTTTCCTACAATATGCTGCTCGGCCAGACCGGCATGCTGTCCTTCGGCCATGCGGTCTATTACGGCCTCGGCGCGTTCTGCGCCGTCCACGTCATGAATCTCGCGATCCGCCATGTCGTGCCGGTGCCGCTGGTGCTCGTCCCGCTGGTCGGCGGGCTCGGCGGCCTGCTCTTCGGCATAGTCTTCGGCTCGGTCTCGACCAAGCGCGGCGGCATCGCCTTCGCCATGATCTCGCTCGGCCTCGCCGAGCTCGTGTCCTCGAGCGCCTTCATCCTGCGCGGCTTCTTCGGCGGCGAGGAGGGCATCACCACCAACCGCACCAAGCTCTTGCACCTGTTTCACTGGACTTTCGGGCCGCAGATCCAGGTCTACTATCTGATCGCCGCCTGGTGTCTCCTGTGCATGATCGCCATGTACGCGCTGACGCGCACGCCGTTCGGGCGCATGTGCAACGCCGTGCGCGACAATCCGGAGCGCGCGCAGTTCGTCGGCTATAACCCGCAGACCGTGCGCTTCATCGCCTTCTGCCTGTCGGGCTTCTTCGCCGGCATCGCCGGCGGCCTGGGTGCCATCAACTTTGAGATCGTCAATTCGAGCTATGTCGGCCTCGGCCCCTCGGGCACCGTGCTGATCTCGGCCTATCTCGGCGGCGTCGGCTATTTCGTCGGCCCGGTGATCGGCGCCGTCCTCGTCACCTATATCCAGCTCATGCTGAGCGACGCGACCGAGATCTGGCAGCTCTATTTCGGCCTCCTGTTCATCGCCATCGTCGCCTTCGCGCCCGGCGGCGTCGCGAGCCTGGTGATGAAGCACGCGCCGCTCTGGCGCGCGCGCGTGATGCACCGCCTGGTCCCGGCCTATCTGCTGGCGCTCGCCCCGGCGCTCGTCATGCTGGCCGGCGTCAGCCTCGTCATCGAGATGACCTTCCGGCTGACCGTCAAGGCGTCGGAGCCCTCGGCCATGACCTTTTTCCACGTGCCGCTCGACGCCGCCGCCGCGCTGCCCTGGATCGCGGCGGCCGTGTTCATCGCCGGCGGCTTCTGGCTGTTCCGGCGCAGCTGGCCCGTGGTCGACCGGGCGTGGAGCGAGGCCGCCGCCGCGGCGCGGGCGCGGAGCGCGACGCCGTGACCGCCCCCGCCCTTGAGCTGCGCGACGTCTGCAAGCGCTTCGGGCGGATGGAGATCATCCGCGGCGTGAGCCTCGACGTGCCGCGCGGCGAACGGCACGCGCTCATCGGCCCCAACGGCGCCGGCAAATCGACCTTGTTCAACCTGATCAGCGGCCGGCTGGTGCCCTCGTCCGGCACGGTCAGGGTCAACGGCGAGAACGTGGCGGGCCTGGCGCCCTACGAGATCAACCGGCGCGGCCTGTCGCGCAGCTTCCAGGTCACCAACATCTTCCCGCGTCTTTCGGTGTGGGAGAACGTGCGCTGCTCGGTCCTGTGGTCGATGGGCTACAAATATTCGTTCTGGCGCGGCGTCGACGACCTCGCCGACGTGCGCGAGCGCACCGCGCAAATCCTCGCCGAGACCAACCTGCTCGACCGCCGCGACGTGCCGGCCGGCGTGCTCGCCTACGCCGACCAGCGCGCGCTCGAGATCGGCATCACCATAGCCGGCGGCGCCGAGGTCATCCTGCTCGACGAGCCGACGGCCGGCATGAGCCGCGCCGAGGCCGAGAACGCGGTCGCCCTCATCCGCCGCATCAGCGCCGGCCGCACCCTCGTCATCATCGAGCACGACATGAGCGTGGTCTTCGACCTCGCCGACCGCATCTCGGTGCTGGTCTACGGCGAGATCATCGCCAGCGACGTGCCCGAGCGCATCAAGGCCGACGCGGCGGTCCAGACCGCCTATCTCGGCACGGCGGCCGCGTGATGCTGCAGGTCCGCGACCTCCACGCCTATTACGGCAAGAGCCACATCCTGCAGGGCGTCGACCTCGACGTCGGCGCGGGCGAGATCGTCAGCATCCTCGGCCGCAACGGCGTCGGCCGCTCGACCACGCTCAAGGCGATCATGGCCGACGTGCCGCCCCAAGGCTCGATCGTGTTCAAGGGCGAGCCGATCGCCGGCCTGCGCCCCTACGAGATCGCGCGCCGCGGCCTCGGCTACGTGCCCGAGGATCGCGCCATCTTCCCGACCCTCACCGTCGAGCAGAACCTGGTGCTCGGCATCAAGAGCGGCCACAGGAGCGCGCGCTGGTCGATCGCCGACACCTACGAGCTGTTCCCCCAGCTCGCCGAGCGCGCCGCGACCGCGGCCGGCGTGCTGTCGGGCGGCGAGCAGCAGATGCTGACCATCTGCCGCACCCTCATGGGCGACCCCGACCTGATCATGATCGACGAGCCGACCGAGGGCCTGGCGCCGCAGATGGTCGAGAGAATCGGCGCGCTGCTCCAGCGCATCGCCGAGCGGCGCATCGCCATCCTTCTGGTCGAGCAGAAGCTGACCATCGCGCTCCGCATCTCGCATCGGCTCTACGTCATGGGCCATGGCCGCATGGTGTTCGAGGGCACGCCCGACGACCTCCTACGCAACGAGCCGGTGCGCCGGCAATGGCTCGAGGTGTGAGCGCGCCTCAGCCGGTGCGCGCCACGTAGCTGCCGAGCACGAGCGCCGCCATCTGAGCGATGTGCCGGTCGAGCAGCGCCACCGCATGGGCGACGGCGCCGCCCAACGCCGCATTGGCGATCGCCTCGTGGTCCGCGCCGCCGGCTGCGGTCGTCGCCATCGAGGTCGCGGCGAGCCGCCGATAGCGGTCGAAGCGGTCGTGCAGCTGGGTGCAGAAGCCGAGCAGCGCCGGCGAGCCGCAAGCCGAGATCAGGGCGAAGTGGAAGCTGCAATGCCGAGCCTCCCAGTCGTCGCCGACCGGCCCCTCGGCGTCGGCCCGCGCGGCGGCCTCGGCGAGCGCCCGGAGCGTCCGCCCGACCTGCCGCCGCCACAGCGCGTCGCCGCGGCGGATCGACAGCGCCAGCGCCATGGTCTCGAGCCGCCGCCGGCTTTGCGCCACGTCGACCAGGTCGGCGCGGGAGGCCGGCGCGACCCGGAAGTCGCGCGCGCCGTCGGGCAGCGCAAGCCCCGCGCCAGAGAGCAGCGCGAGCGCCTCGCGCAGCGCGCCCGCCGGAGCGCCGTAGCGGTCGGCCAGCGGCCGCAGCGCGAGCGGCGCGCCGGGCGGCAGGCGTCCGCTCAGGATGTCGCGGCGCAGGCGCAGCAACGCTTCGGCGGTCCCCGGCGACAGCGTCGCCGCCCGGGCGTCGTAGCGGCCGGGCAGCGACGCCGCGGGGTCGGCGGCAGGGGTCGAGGCGCCGGCGGGCGCCGCGGCCTCCGCGGCCGGCATGTCACGAGCTGAGCGATGGCGATCAACGACGCCCATGGCGGCCTCGTCTCCGTCACTGGCAGCGTGTGTCCAGCCGAATGCAAGAAGCGGGCAAGTTTGCCGGTGGGCCATATCCCAGTGTCGCGGGCGGGAAACGCCGCGACTTTGATCAGGCCGCTGCCCAATTTGTGGCCGGCCGCCCAAAGAGTGGGCTGCGCCGGCGCCGCCATGCCGGCGCGCGCGTCCGGCGGCGCCTTCGTTGCAGACGCGGTCCTTGCCAGCGGCCCCCGCGATGGCGCATAAACGCGCGCCGTCGCGAGTTGGGGGAACGACCATGCCGGCCAAGCCGCTGATCCTGAGTTGCGTCGCGCTGTTCTTTGCGGCGTTGGTCGGCTTTGCCGGCTACGCGTTCAGCGACGACGTCGGCTTCGGGCTGGTCGCCGCCGCCCTGGTCACCGTCATCGTCGCGGCCGTCATCTGGAAGTGAGCCGAGGCCCTAGGCCTCGCTTGGCGCCTTGCGGCGCGGCGGCTTCTTGGCCGGCGCCGCCGCGGCCGCGGCGCGGTCTTCGGCCTCCTTGGCCAGCCGCAACGCCTTGAGGCGCTCGGTCTTGGCGATGGCGGCAGCCGCCGCCTTGTCGCGGTTGCGGCGCGCTTCGGCGTCGCGCTGTTTGACCTCGGCGAACTTCTCCTGTGCCTTGCGGCGCGCCAAGTCGGCGCGTGAGCCTGTATCTGCCATTGTCGCGCTCCCCGGTTAGGTGTCGTCGAGACGGTAGTCGCACCGGCTCGATACTTGATGCCGCGCGCTCGACAAGATTATCAGCGAGCCGCCTGGTCGGACAGCCGTGCGAGATCGTCGAGCGCGCTTGCAATGAGTTTCCGGCGGCGCGGATCCTGCGCCTCCGGCATGCCGGCATAGAGTTGAATGATATAGCGGGCCTTGGCGGCCGCCTCCGGCCAGGTCGCTGCCGGCGCCGCGAGCAGGAAATGCTCCAACTCTTCCTGGCGATGGCGCAACGCCGCCTGATCGGCCTGCACTTCGTGCAGGCGCCGGCGGATTTCGGTGGATCGCTGCGCCGCCATGCCGCGATGGCCGTCCAGATTGACCGGTTCGTCGTCCGTCATGGAGGGCTCCTATCGCACTGACGCGTTACCCGGGGCGTAGGGGTCGCGCCGGGGTGTAACCAGATGGGCCTGCGGTGCCTATGCCGGCGGCCCCGATCGCCGCTGGATCAGGCCGACCACCTTGAGCCAGCGCCTGGCCTGGGCCATCTGCCCGGCCAGCGCCGCCGAGCGGGCATTTTCCCGCGCTACAGTGGCGGCCGTGGCGCCGTGGACATCGATCATGCCGCGGGCGAGTTCGATATCGTCCTCGTCGGACCCTTTAACGATCGTCGGAGGAGATTCGTCAGCCACCCTTTACTAAATGGCTAGCGATCGCCCGTTATTCAAGCTGCGCGCCGGCCGGTGCGGCCGCGCCGGTCAGCTGCCCGAGCCGCTGACCGCCTGCTTCAGCGCCTGGGCGGCGCGGAACTTCGGCACGCTGGCCGCCGCGATGTTGATCGTCGCGCCGGTCGCCGGATTGCGGCCGGTGCGCGCGGCCCGCTTGGACACGGCGAAGGTGCCGAAGCCCGACAGCCGTACTTCCTGCCCTGCTTTCAAAGCCTCTGTCACGGCATCGAGGATCGCGTCGACGGTCCGGCCGGCCTCGGCCTTGCCCACGCCGAGCTGCGCGGCGACGGTGTCGATCAGATCGTTCTTGTTCATGCCTTGCTGCCCCCCAACGACGGCCGCCCCCTGCGGCCGGAGCCGGAATTGTAGGCCGCGCGGCGGCGGCGCGCCAAGCCATTATCGCGGCCTTTTGACCCCGTCCGCCGGGGTCCGCCACGCGGCGATTCCGGGGGTTTTGGCGCCCGCCCCGGGCGGGTAAGATTGCCCCTCGGGGACGACCGAACAGGTCGGAAGGGGGAAGATCATGGACGGGCCGCGACGCACGCTCCTGCTGCAGAAGGCTTCGGCGATAGGCAACGACATGCTGACCGTGCTGTCCCAGCGAGGCGACGAGGAGCTCGGCGAGTTTTCCGCGACCGAGCAGCTCACCGCCCTGCTCTATGCCGCGCTGGTGCCGGCGGCGCGCGTGCTGGTCGAGAACGTCACCGCCGACATGCGCGAGGAGATCCTGACTTGGACGACCGAGATGCTGTCCGACATGGTGCACGCCGAGGTGCGGTCCGGTTGAGCCCAGGAGCGCGATGAGCAAGGCCTTCACCAAGGAAACCGACGGCGCCGACGACGACGATCTCGAGTCCGGCCCGGCCCTGCCGCCCGGCACCAAGAACTACATGACGCCCGCCGGCTTCAAGCGCCTGCAGGACGAGCTGCGCCATTTGCGCCGGGTCGAGCGGCCGAAGGTCGTCGAGACCGTTGCCTGGGCCGCCGGCAACGGCGACCGCTCGGAGAACGGCGACTACATCTACGGCAAGAAGCGCCTGCGCGAGATCGACCGGCGCATGCGCTTCCTGACCAAGCGGCTGGAGGTGGCCGAAGTCGTCGACCCGGCGCAGCAGAAGAACCGCGCGCAGGTGTTCTTCGGCGCGCGCGTCACCTATGCCGACGGCCAGGACCGCGAGCGCACCGTGCGCATCGTGGGCATCGACGAGGCGCGCCACGAGGCGGGCGAGATCAGCTGGATCTCGCCGGTCGCCCGCGCGCTCCTCAAGGCCCGCGTCGGCGACACCGTCGAGCTCCGCACGCCCGCCGGCCTCGAGACGATCGAGGTGGTCAAGATCGAGTACGGGGCAGACTAACCCCTCCTGCGCCGCAGCCGACCGACAAACGTCCTTGAGTTGTGCTAGCTTCCGTCGACGCACGCTCCGGCGAACCGCCGGCCGCGCGCCGGCTCGGGGATTTCGGGGCGATGAACGACGACACGTTCAAGTTCGGGCGCTGGTACATCGCCCGGCGGGGCGCCAAATATGGCCCGTTCTCTGGAAGCGAGCTCTCCGAATACGCTCAGCGCGACCAGATCGGCCGCGACGAGCTGGTCTGGGGGCCGGGCTTGCTCGATTGGGTGAGGGCGGGCGACGTCCCGGGCCTGTTCGAGCCGCCGCCGCTGCCGACCGACGGCGCCGAGTCTCCGAATCCGCCCCATATCCCGCCGCCGATCGAGCCGCCGCCGGTGCCCCCGGCGGTTGCGCCGGCCGCGCCGCCCGTCGCCTCGGCAGGCCGGGGGTCCTATCTCGTGCGCCATTGGCGCGGCGACCTGTCGCTGGCCCGGTCCTTTTGGGTCAATGGATTTCTATTCAACTTCGTCCTCGGCCTGGTGCTGGGCGTGGTCAGCCGCCTCATCGAGGTCGACTACGACCCGCGCATCGTGCTGGCCTGGCTGATCTTCGTCTGGCTGCTGCTCGTCTCGGTCTCGACCTGGCAGGTGGTCGGCACCTGGCGCTCGGCCGGGCATCACAAGGCGCGCGGCGGACGAGCCTTCTGGGCCGTGTTGACGCGCATCGTCATCGTCCTCGGCGTGCTGGCGACGATCGGCAACATCGCGCGCTATGCGGTGCCGTCGATTCTCGAGCACATCGACATCGTCACCGGCGACCGGCGCGTCGGGCCCGGCGCGCTGCGCCTCCTGCGCGACGGCACCGAGATCGAGCTGACCGGCGGCATCACCTTCGGCGAGGCGGACGCGCTCGAGAAGATGCTGGCCGGCGCGCCCAAGGTGCGCGTCGTGCATCTCAACAGCCATGGCGGCCGGGTGCTCGAGGGCCGCCGGCTGCGCGACATCATCCGCGCCCACGGCCTCGTCACCTACACCTCGACCGAATGCGACTCGGCCTGCACCATCGCGTTCCTCGGCGGCCGCGAGCGTTATATCGACCGGCGCGCGCGCCTCGGCTTTCACGCGCCCGAGGCGCGCGGCGTGCCGCGCAGCGCGCTGGCGCAGATCGTCGACGAAGACCGCGCCTATCTCGCGCGGATGGGCGTGCCGCGCGATTTCGTCGACCGGGTGTACGCCACGCCGACCACCAGCGTCTGGTACCCGACCATCGCCCAGCTCAAAGACGCGCGCATCATCACCGGCGTCGCCGACCGCAACGCGTTCGCGCTGTCCGGCCTCGAGGCGTTCCGCACGCCGGCCAAGATCGAGGCGCTGCTGATGAAGAACCCCGTCTACGCCGCGATCCGCAAGGCCGACGCCGCGGCCTTCGAGCAGGTCCGGCGCGACTGGACCGAGGGCCTCGAGAACGGCGTGACCGAGGCGGCGCTCGCGGCCAAGACCCGCGCGGTCATCGCCCGCGTGCTGCAGGCGCAGCTGCCCCGTGCAGCCGACGACAGCGTGGTCGAGATGACCAACCTGCTGGTCGACGAAATGGACGCCATCAGCCGCCAGGACGCGGCCGCCTGCTACTTCTTCCTCTTTCCGGAGGATTCGGCGGTGCCGGTCGACCTCACCCGGTACTTCACGGCCGAGCTTCAGCAGCGCGACGCGCGCGCCACCGTCCGCGCCATCGAGAGCGGCCTGGCGACCGGCGCGGCGATCCCGGCCGACGCGGCCGCCGTGCCGCTCATCCAGGCCCTGCTGGCTCGCCTGCGCGGCAGACATGGCGGCGCCATCGATGCGCTCGCCAGCAGGGACCGCAGCCGGCTCGACCGCGCCGCCCTGTGCCCGCTGATGATCAGCTTCTATCGGGAGGCCCTGCGCCTGCCGCCGCCCAAGCACGTGCTCCTGCTGCGCTACATGTTCGCGGCCGGACAGCGATCGCCCGCACAATAGCCGCCTGCTATCGATCCGAGACCCACTCGGTATTTCAGTCCTGTCGAGGACTTCGGCACTGTCCTCTCAACGCTGATGGCGCCGCGGCGGCGCCCGCCAAAAGGAGGACAGGACCATGACCGCACGATTCGCCGGGCTCGCCTCGGCCGCGTTTCTCGCTCTCGCGCTGACGCTCAGCGCCTCGACCGCCACGCGCGCCGGCGACGTCGCCATGGCCGAGAACGGCCTTGTGAAGGTCAAGAGCGCCTACGGGCTCGACGAGTCGGTCGCGCGGATCAAGGCCGACATCGCGCAGAAGGGCATCATGTTCTTCCTCGCCGTCGACCAGGCGAAGCTCGCCGCCGACGCCGGGATAAAGCTGCGCCCGTCGACGCTCCTCATCTTCGGCAACCCGCCGCTCGGCACCCAATTCATGACCTCGAACCCTGAGTCGGGCCTCGACTGGCCGGTGCGCCTGCTCGTCTTCCAGGACGCCCGGGGCCAGGTTTGGGCCGCCTACAACGATTTCTCGTGGATCGCCGAGCGCCACGGCATCAAGGATCGCGACGCCCAGTTCAAGATGGCCTCGACGGTCATCGCCTCGATCACGTCGAGCGTGCAGGCGAAATAACCCTCCGCCCTCACCTCGCGTGCGGCCGGCTCCGTGACCTGTCCCGCCGGAGCCGGCCGAGCTTTTTGGCCGCCTCGTCCCTCGCGTGCGGATCGGCTAGACTTCCCGCAGAACATAATCCGGCCCGCCGAACATATGACACGGGAGTTTGCCAATGACGCTCACCCCCGCCCGCCCCGATCAGCCGCCGGTCTTTGGCCTGCACCATTCGGCCTATCGCTGCCGCGACGCCGAGGAGACGCGCGCCTTCTACGAGGACGTGGTCGGCTTCCCGCTCGCCATGGCGCTCGACATCGACCAGCACCCGACCACGGGCGAGCCGATAAAGTACCTGCACCTGTTCTTCGACATCGGCAGCGGCGATCCCGAGGAGCCGAGCTATATCGCGTTCTTCGAGGTGGTCGACCATCCGGGCGACGACCCGAAGGAGCTCTACAAGAAGCGCTGGGGCATGGACCTGCACTTCGCCATGCGCGTTGCCGACCACGACGCGCTCGACCGCTGGAAGAGGCGGCTCGAGGCCGAGGGCATCACGGTCGAGGGCCCGACCGATCACGGCATTTGCCGGTCGATCTATTTCCACGACCCGAACGGCTATCGCCTCGAATTCACCTGCGAGGATGCGGCCGAGAAGCGCGCCTTTGCCGAGGAACGCGCCCACGCCCGCGCCCATCTGCGCGCTTGGACGGAATGGAAGGCCGCGCGCGGCCGGCGCAAGGCGGTGTGATCCGAATCCCGAGCGCGCAGCCCCTCACCCGGCTCGCTACGCTCGCCACCCTATCCCGGAGGGAGAAGGGAATACCATCCGCCTACCCCTCTCCCTCGGAGAGAGGGAGGGACCCGTCGCGCGAGCGACGGGAGGGTGAGGGC
>Ga0335070_10004729_pt1 | contig 15948 bp, 14 predicted proteins | sample Lox_Sample_13_FD_206722 | JGI IMG/M metagenome (GOLD analysis project Ga0335070, IMG submission 206722) | Soil microbial communities from Loxahatchee National Wildlife Refuge, Florida, United States - Lox_Sample_1.3 | ecosystem: Environmental > Terrestrial > Soil > Wetlands | place: USA... | reverse complement strand
GAGCACGCGGTGCTGCTGGTGAACGCGCTGGCGCGCGGCAACGAGCTGGCGCTCGGCGACTGCCACGGCTGCGGCGCACTGCTGGTCGTCGATGCGCTGGCCCTGCGCCCGGCGCGCTGCGCGCTGTGCGCCGAGGCCGATCCGCGCCGGCAGGCCGGCTGCAACAGCGCGCGGCGGCCGCGCGCGGAGCCTTGATTCCGCGGCCAACTGATAATATCGGGCCATGCAGGCAGCGGCCCGATGACGGCGGAGCAGGACGGCAATCCCTTTTCGGGCGCCTGGCTGGAGCGCCGCGCGCACGAGCGCGAGGAAGCCGATTGGGCGGCGCGGGCGCTGGCCGAGGACGGCACGCTGTTCGTGGTCGCGAGCGGCACGCGCCACCTGGTGCGCCGCGACGGCGTGGCCGCGATCGCCTTCCTCGATGCCACGCACCCGCTGGTGCGCGGCAACGACCCGGCGCAACTGGTGCTGCTCGGCCGGTTCCAGGGCGCGCGCTGCGTGCTGCTCGAGGCCCAGCCGGAAGGCGCTGATCCACCTGCCGGCACGCATTTCGAGGAGTTGCGCCCGCTGCTGGGCGAATTGCCCGGGCCGCAGGCCGCGCTGCTCGTGTGTGCGCGCGCGCTGCAGGTCTGGCGCGGGCGGCACCGCCATTGCGGCACCTGCGGCGCGCTGACCGCGCCGCGCCAGGCCGGGCACTGCCTGCGCTGCACCCGCGGCAGCTGCGGCGCGGAGTACTTCCCGCGGCTCGATCCGGCCGTCATCGTGCTGGTCAGCGATGGCGAGCACGCGCTGCTCGGCCGCCAGGCGGCGTGGCCGCCCGGCCGCTACTCGACGCTGGCCGGCTTCGTCGAGCCGGGTGAGAGCCTCGAGGACACGGTGATCCGCGAGGTGCGCGAGGAAACCGGCGTGTGTGCGCGCGCGCCGCGTTACTTCGCCTCGCAGCCCTGGCCCTTCCCCGCCTCGCTGATGCTCGGCTTCCATGCCACCGCGGAGCGTGGCACGCCGCTCCAGCTCGACGGGGAGCTGGAAGACGCCCGCTGGTTCAGCGCCGCGGAACTGGCCGGCAACGGCGCGCTGCTGCCACCGCGCTACACGATCGCGCGACGCCTGATCGACGCCTGGTACCGGCACGCGACCGGCGCCGAACTCGCGCCGTGCACCTGAGCCCCGGAACCATGCCGGACCGGCTCGCTCCAACCCGGGTGAAGCACCTGCGCCCCAGCCACCCGACGGGCACGCGCCGGTGGCTGCGGCGCGCGGCGCTGCTGCCGCTGGCGGCCCTGTTGCTGGCGGGGCCGGCCGCGGCCGAGATCCGCGTCGAGGTCAACGGCGTCGACGGCACGCTGCGCCACAACGTGCTCGCGCTGCTCAGCCTCGAGCGCTACAAGGACCGCGACCGCATCGAACCCGACGCCGTGGCGCGGTTGTTCCGCCGTGTCGACGGCGAGGTGCGCGACGCGCTGCGCCCGTTCGGCTATTACGCGCCGGTGATCAGCGCGACGCTGACCCCGGAGGACGAGCAGCGCAACTGGCGCGTGCAGATCGACATCACACCGGGTGAACCCGTGCTGCTCGACAACATCAGCATCAGCATCCGTGGCGCCGGCGCCAACGATCCGGTGTTCGAGCGCGTCGCCACCGGCGGCGCGCTGGTCAGGGGCGCGCGGCTCGAGCACGCGGCCTACGAGAAGGTGAAGACCGACCTGCAATCGGCCGCGGCCACCTTCGGGTACCTCGATGCGCGGCTGCTGCGCAGCGAACTGCAGGTGGATCCGGCCGCGCACCGCGCCAACGTCGTGCTCGAGCTGGAGACCGGCGAGCGCTACGCCTTCGGGGCCACCACCATCGAGCAGAACGCGATCCGCGAACCGCAGCTGCGCCGCTACCTGCGCTACCAGGAGGGCGAACCCTTCGATGCCGGCAAGTTGCTGCGCACGCAGTTCGCGCTCGACGACAGCCAGTTCTTCTCCAGCGTCGACCTGTTGCCCGACCAGCGCGACCCAGTCAGGCACATCGTGCCCATCCGCATCACCGCCAAGGCGGCGCGCACCAGCTACTCGTTCGGCGCCGGCTATGGCACGGACACCGGAGCGCGCGGAACCGTCAGCTGGCTCGACCCGCGCGTCAACGACCGCGGTCACCGCATGCGGGTCTCGCTGCAGCTGTCGCAGACCACGCAGAACATCAACGCCCGCTACGACGTCCCGTTCGGCGACCCGGTGCTGGAGAAGATGTCGCTCCAGTTCGTCGACCAGACGCAGCAAATCGGCAGCAATGTCTATTCGCAGGCGGTCCTGCCCGCGCCGGTCGCGCCGGATACGGGGTTCACGACCAGCAGCGCCACGATCGACACCCGCGAAGTGTCGCTCACGCCCAGCATCAGCCTGAGCACTGGCCGCTGGCAGCGCGTGTTCTCGGCGAAGTTCGCGCACGATGTCACCAGCGATGCGATCGACAATCGCAAGGTCGACAACCTGGTGGTGCCGAGCATCGTCATTGCGGCGATTCCCGAGGGGTACCTGGGCGAGGAGCTGTTCTCGCGCTCGCTGTACGCCCAGCTCGACGGATCGGTCAATGCGCTCGGCGCCAAGGCGAACTTCCTGCGGCTCGACGTGCACTCGGAACAGGTGTTCAACTTCGCCAGTGTCTGGCACCTGCTGCTGCGCGGCGAAGTCGGCATCAGCGCGGTCCACAATTTCGACGAACTGCCGGCGGCCTATCGCTTCTTCGCCGGTGGCGATCGCAGCGTGCGCGGCTTCGGCTACGACGACCTCTCGCCGCTGCGCACCGTGCGGCAGACCGGCACGATCGACTCCGGGCCCAACGCGGGCCAGCCGTTCGACCGTTTCGTTTCGCAGCGCATCGGCGGCCGCCATCTGCTCACCGGCACGGTCGAATTCGAACGCGACCTGCCGCGCAACCTGGGCGTGGCGGCGTTCTCCGATTTCGGCAATGCGCTCGACCGCCTCGATGACAAGCTGGCGATCTCGGTGGGCGTGGGCTTGCGCTGGCGGCTGCCGGTCGTCACGGTCGGCATCGACGTCGCCAAGGCCTTGCACGCGCCGGGCTTCGCCAGCCTGCCCGGACCGCGCCTGCACCTGAACATCTCGCCGCGCCTATGATCCGCCGGTTGCTGCACACCTCTTGGATCCTGCTGCTGGCGCTGGCGCTGCTGGCCGGCGGCGCGATCTACTACGTCGGCTGGACGCCGGGCGGATTGCAGCGGCTCGTGGCGCTGTCGAACCGCCGCCTCGGACCGGTCACGCTCCATATCAGCGGCGCGCGCGGCACGCTGCACGACGGCCTGCATATCGACCGGGTGGAAGTCGACCACCAGCGCGTGCAGGTCATCGCCAACCAGATCGACGGGCGCGTGGCACTGCTGCCGTTGCTGTGGCAGACGATCCGCGTCGCGCACCTGCGGATCGGCAGCGTGCTGGTGCACGTGCTGCCGCATCCGCAGCCGAGCAGGACGCCGTGGCAGCCGCATTTCCTGGTCGGGCTGCTCAACATCCAGGCCGAGGACCTGCACGTCGGGCACGCCGAAGTGATCTCGCCGGGCGGCGCCAGCGTGGCCTTCGACCGCGTGCATGCCGTGGCACGCATCGGCACGAAGGACATTCGCGTGTTCGACGGCCAGATGCTCTACGCCGGCTTCGACGTGCACAGCACCGGCAACGTGCATGCGGCCAATCCGATCCGGCTGCAGGGCGAGGCGCGACTGGCCATGACGGCAGCGGGCCAGCCCTCGTGGCTGGCCAACGGCCAGTTCGAGGGCGACCTCGACCGGCTGCCGGTCAGCGTCGCGCTGCTGGCGCCGTTCAATGCCGCTGTCCGCGGCGAGGCGCGCGCGCTGTCGGGCGACTGGCACTGGCTGGGCGAGGCGCAGGTGCGCGACTTCGACCTGCGCGCCTGGGGCCTGGGCAACGCGCTCGGCGTCGTGCACGGCACGCTGCACCTCAGCGGCGATCGCAACGGCTTCGGCGCGCAGGGCACGCTCGAACCGCCGGGGTTGAAGTCCGGACCGCTGGCAGTGGATTTCCTCGGCCGCTATGCGGCGCACGTGCTCGCGATCACGCGCCTGGGATTCGTGCACCCGGCCTCCGGCACCCAGCTGGACGCCAGCGGCAGCGTCGGCATCGAGACCGGCGGACCACGTCTGGACCTGCACGGCCAATGGCGGCAGCTGCGCTGGCCGCTGGCCAGTGCCGACGCCGACGTGCACAGTGCCGAGGGCAGCTTCACGATCAGCGGCCTCAGGCCCTACGCGCTCACGGGCAGCGGCACGCTGCAACTGCTGAAGCTCCCGGCCATGCGCTTCAGCGCCACCGGCCGCATCGAGCACAGCGGCCTCGCCATCCCGGACCTGGCGCTCGAGGCATTCGGTGGCCACGCGCAGCTGAACGCCGGCGTGCGCTGGGCACCGCAGGAGAGCTGGTCGCTCAACGGTGCGATGCGTGGCCTGGACATCGCCACGCTGCGGCCGGCCATCAACGGGCGACTCGACTTCACCGTCACCGCGGTCGGCCAGGGCTTCGGCGCCGGCCGTACGCTGCACGCGACATTCGCCAGCCTCGGCGGCAACGTGCGCGGCCAGGCCGCCAGCGGCCATGCCGGCATCGCGCTCGCCGGCGACGATTGGCTGCTGCAGCAGGTGCAGCTGCAGCTGGGCGCCACGCGCCTCGAGGCGGATGGGCGCGTGGGCGCGCATCCCGACGTGCGCTTCTCCATCGATGCCAGCGATCTCGCGCTGTTGCACAGCGGCGCGCGCGGACGGCTGCGCGCGGCCGGTCACTTCCGCGGCGACGCGCGCAATCCGCTGCTGCTGGCGCGTGTCAGCGGCTCGGCGCTCGAGTACGAGGGCGCGCGGTTGCAGTCGCTGGCCGCCGACGTGGATTTCGAGCCACAGGGCAGTGGCCACGCGAACATCGACGTGCAGCTGGAACAGCTCAGCGCGGGCCGCCACCAGGTCGCGCATCTGGGCTTCACGACCGCTGGCACGACGGCCGCGCATCGCTACGACCTCGATGTGCGCGCGCCGCCCTATCGCGTGCAGGCGAGCGGCGAGGCGCAGTACGCCGACGGCGTGTGGCGCGCCGGCATCGATGCATTCACCGCCGGCGACGGCGGCGCCCTGCACCTGGCGCTGGCGGCGCCGGCATCGCTGGTGCTGGCGCTGGATGGCGATCCGCTGCAGCTCGACAACTTCTGCCTGCAGGACACGCAGGCCAGGCTGTGCGCCGCCCTGTCGCGGCTGGATGGACGCGACCAGCTCAGCCTGCACGCCGCCAACGTGCCGCTGCGCACGCTGACCGCCGGACTCGGCACCGAGACCGAATTCGACGGCCGCGTGTCGCTCGACGCGCAGGCGCAAGGGGCCGCCGGGTCGCCGTGGACCGGCTCGGTGAACGGTTCGCTCACCGATGCGGCCGTGCGCCACCACCTGGGCAGCGGCAAGGTCGAATCCTTCAGCCTCGGCACCGGCAGCGTGCAGGCGCAGCTCGATGCCGGCGGGCTCAGCGCCAGCGTCGGCCTCGACGCCGGCGCGGGCGGCAACATCGCCGGCCACCTCGAGGCGCGCAACAGCGGCGGCAGCCTGCGCGACTGGCCGCTGGCCGGTGAATTGCGGCTGCAGACGCGCTCGCTCGGCTTCATCGACTCCTACGTCGCCCAGGTCGATCGCGTCAGCGGCCAGCTCGATGCGAACCTGGCGCTGGGCGGCACGCTGGCCGCGTTGAGCTTCAACGGCGACCTGAAGCTGGCGAACGCGGAAGTCGACGCGTACCAGATCAACCTGGCGCTGCGCGAGCTCAACTTCGAGGCGCGCCTCGACGGCGCGCAGCTGCAGCTCAACGGCAGCACGCGCGCCGGCGCCGACGGCCACGCGCAATTCGACGGCGAACTCACCTGGCGCGGGCTGCTGCCCTACGGACAGCTGCACCTGAGCGGCGAGAACCTGCGCGTCGTCAATGTGCCGGAAGCGCGCGTGCAGGCCTCGCCCGATGTGCGCATGGCGTTCGCCGGCCGGCGCATCGACATCACCGGCACGGTGGCGCTGCCGTACGCGCGCCTGCAGCGGCCCGACCAGCTCACCAATGCGGTGCGCGCCTCGGGCGACGAGGTGATCGTCGCCGTGGACCAGGCGCCGCCCGGCGAGGCCTTCCACGTGTTCAGCGACCTGACGCTGGTGCTCGGCGAGCGCGTGACCATCGACACGCTCGGCCTGGTGGGGCGGCTCAGCGGCAGCCTGCGCACCGTCGCCGATGATTCCGGCTTCAACCGCGGCACCGGCGAACTGCAGGTCGAGGAAGGCAAGTACACGGCCTACGGCCGCAAGCTCGACATCGAGCGCGGCAAGCTGCAGTTCAAGAACGGACCGCTGAACGACCCGGTCATCGACCTGCGCGCGATCAAGAAATTCCCCGACATCACCGCCGGCGTCAACGTGCGCGGCACGCTGCGCGCGCCACGCATGACGTTTTTCTCCGATCCGCCGGTCTCGCAATCGCAGATCGTGTCGCTGCTGCTCGCCGGCGGTTCGCTCGAAAGCGTGCAGAACAACACCGATCCGGCCCAGCGCAGCAACGAGGCGCGCAACAACATGCTGCTGCAGGGCAGCGCCCTGCTGTTCCAGCAGTTCGGCGGCAAGGTCGGGCTCGATGACGTCAGCGTCGAATCCGGCCTGAACAACGACACCTCACTGGTGCTGGGCCGCTACCTGTCGCCGCGGCTGTATGTCAGCTACGGCATCAGCCTGGCCGAAGCCATCAACACCATCAAGATGCGCTACACGATCGGCGACCACTGGACGATCCGGACCGAGGCCGGCACGGCGCGCAGCGCCGACCTCTTCTACACGATCGAGCACTAGCGGCGTTCGCCACCGGCCAGCACCTTCTCGACGCGCCGGTCGGGCACCAGCCAGATCACCGAGACCGTGCCGTAGAGCAGCCCGGACAGCCACGGCAGCCGGAACGCCACGACGATGGCGGCGGCGTAGATGGCCACCGAGATGCGGCCCTTGAAATCGCTCCCGAGCGCGCGCGCCAGCAGCGAGTCGCGCGCATGGTCGGCCAGCAGCACGCGCGTCATGATGTAGTAGGCGATCGCCGCGCCGAGCAGCACGACGCCGTAGACCGCGACCGGCACGGCGGCGAAGTGGTTCTCGCCCATCCAGGCGGTCACGAACGGCACCAGCGACAGCCACAACAGCAGGTGCAGGTTGGCCCACAGCACGGGGCCATTGACGTGCTCGACCACCTGCCACAGGTGATGGTGGTTGTTCCAGTAGATGCCGATGAACACGTAGCTCATCAGGTAGCTCAGCAGCACCGGCCACAGCTGGCACAGCGCGGCCAGCGTGGGCTCGTGCGGCACATGCAGTTCCAGCACCATGATCGTGATGATGATGGCGAGCACGCCGTCGCTGAAGGCCTCGAGCCGCGATTTCTTCATGGTTTATGGTTTTCCCGCCAGCGGCAGCCGCGCGCGCTGCTCCTGCCACTCATCGCGCGTCTGTCCCCAGATGTCGACGGTAAGGCCGGCGAACGGCGCCGGCAACCGGGTGGTGCGCAGCGGGGCGGATCCGAGCCGCCGCGCCACCGCCTGCGAACTCGCGTTGTCGGGGGCAATCGCGTGGATGACCTCGCTCCAGCCCAGCGTCGCGAACGCCCAGTCAATCGCGGCGATCGCCGCCTCGGTGGCGTAGCCGCGGCCCCAGTAGCGCGGGTGCACGCCCCAGCCCACTTCGGTGCCGGGCCAGCCCTCCGGGCACCAGGGTCCGACGCGGCCCACCCACGCACCACTGCTCTTTTCGATCACCGAGAACATCGCAAACCCGTGCATTGCCCACGATCCCACCATCGTGGCCAGGCTCCGCCACACCGCGGGCCGCGGTTGCACGCCGCCCAGGTGCTGCGTGGCCTGCGGATCGGCCATGAATTCCGCCCAGGCGTCGAGGTCGGACAGGCGCGGCGGGCGCAGCACCAGGCGCGCGGTCTCGAGCCGCAAGTCGGGATCGAACATCGTCACGATGCCGGGAACTGCTTTTCCCACTCGCGCCCGTTGCAGGCGACGACGTGCATGGCGGTGACCGTGCCGGGATCGAGGCAGCGCGCATTGACGCTGTAGCCGTCCGGGTGCGAGCGCGGCACGTAGAAGGACTTGATGCCGCACACCGCGCAGAACAGGTGGCGCGCGGTGCCCGTGTTGAACGTGTAGGTGCGCAGCGTGTCGGCGCCGCGCAGCAGCCTGAAGCGCGCCGCCGGCACGATCAGGTGCAGGAAGCCGGCCTTGCTGCAGATCGAGCAGTTGCAGTCCATGACCTCGATCGCGGACGGCGAGCGCACCTCGAATCGCACCGCCCCGCAATGGCAGCCGCCGTGATGCGTGATGCAGTCGGCATTCCGGCCCATGCGGGCATGCTAGCAGAGGGTGCCGCGCGACCCATACTGTGACCTGGCTAACACCTGCGCCGCGGCGCGCCTGCGACACTGCGCCGATGGACAAACCGACGGCGGAAACGCAGGTGGCCTCCGACGACTACTGCATCGTCACCGACGATGTCGTGCTGAGCGCGAAGCTGCACAGCTCGCTGGTGGTCTGCCTGTACGACGCGGTCGAGGAGCATGGCGCGCTGATGCACCTGCGGCTCGCGGCGCCGGGGCACAGCCGCGATCCGAATCTCACCGACAACACGCTGTCGAGCGACCTGGCGTTGCTCGACCGCGCGATGCGCGAACTCAATGCCGTGAGCCCGCGCGCGCAGCACTGGCAGGCCAAGCTGGTGGCGCACTCCGAGGACCAGGCTTCGGCGCGCGTGCGCTGCGAGGGCCTGCAGGCCTTCATCGGCGCATTCCTGCAGGATGCGGGCATCCAGGTGGTCAGTTCGATGGCGCACTCGGATCCGTCGGTGAGCGTGCGCTTCCGCCCGGCGATGGGCGAGGTGCGCACCGTGACGGGCCCGGCCGCGGCCTGAAGCCTCAGCCGAGCGGCAACGCCGCCTGGCGGATCGCGCCTTCGATCCGCAGCAGCCTGAATTTCGTCTCCACGCCGCCGCGCGCCGAGAATCCGCCCGCTCGGCCATGCGCCGCCAGCACGCGGTGGCAGGGCACGATCAGCGGGAACGGATTGTGCGCCATCGCCTGCCCGACCGCGCGCGCCGCGCCAGGCTCACCGGCGCGCGCCGCGAGCTCGCCGTAGCTCAGCGTCTCGCCGGCCGGAATCGCGCGCGCCAATTCGTACACGCGCCGATGGAACGGGCTGTGGCCCGACATGTCGAGTTCGATCGAGGCCAACTCGTCGGCGCCGCCGCGCAGCAGTTTGCGGATGGCCTCGATTGCCTGTCGGACGGTGGGCGGCGGCGTGCGCCGCGCCGCCAGCGGGAAGCGGCCCTTGATGCGCCGCGCGGTCGTCTGCGCGCTGCCCTCCGGCAACTGCACGCCGACCAGGCCGCGCGCGTTCCAGGCCACGGCGCAATGCCCGATCGGCGTCTGGAAAACGGTGTAACCGCTGTCGCTCATGGCTGCCGTGCCCATGATACGCCCGCCGTGCCCGCGCGCCACGTGCTCAACGCTGGCGCCAGAAATACGCCAGCGCGATCGCGATGCCGAGCACGATGACGGCGCGGCGCAACACCGGCGGCGACAGGCGCCCCGCCATCCGCCCGCCCCAGGCGCCGCCGAGCGCGGCGCTGAGCGCCAGCACCGCGACGGCACCCCAGTCGGGCGGCGCGCGCCAGGCGAGCCAGCACGCCGCGGTGAGGTTGGCGGCCAGCGCCAGCCATTGCTTGAGGGCGTTCAGCCGCACGAGCGAATCCTCGTACGCGATGCCGAGCGCGGCGAGCAGGATCACGCTCATGCCCGCGCCGAAGTATCCACCGTAGGCGGCGGCGGCGCCGACCAGCGGCCACGTCCACGCCGCCCCCGCCGGCGGCGCGGGCCCGGCGCGTGCCACCAGCATCGCCCGCACCCGCTCCTGCAGCGCCAGCAATGCGCAGGCGAGCAGGATCAGCCAGGGTACGGCACGGCCGAAGGCGCGCGCATCGGTGCGCAGCAGCAGCATCGCGCCGATCAGGCCGCCGGCCGCGGCCACGGCCAGGAGCGGCGCGAGGCGCGCGCGCTGGCCGCGCAGGTCCTGCCGCTGCGCCAGCGCCGCGCCGAGGTAGCCCGGACACAGCGCCACGGTGCTGGTGATGTTGGCGCTCACCGGCGCGATGCCGAGCGCGAGCAGCGCAGGGAAGCTCAGCAGCGTGCCCCCGCCGGCCAGCGCGTTGACGGCGCCGGCGCCGAAACCGGCGAGCGCGAGCCAGGACAACTGCGCCAGCGACAGCACGCGGGGCTAGCGCGTGCTCATGCGGCGCGCTGCCGCCGCGGCAGCACCAGCAGCTCCAGCCAGTTGCGCAGCTCGGCGAGCTTGGCGCGCGCATCCTGCATCGCCGGCCCGAGGCCGTGCTTCCAGCACAGCCGTGCATCGCGCGGCGCGCGCTCGAGCGCGAGCGCATCCGCGACCCAGGCGTCGAGCTCGGCGCGGTCGGCAAACAGCCCTTCGCCGAGCAACACCGGGGCATAGCGCTTCGCGGTCGCGGCGATGTCGGCGTAGCTGTACTCCGGGTGATACTGCACGCCCCAGAACGTGCAGGCGCCCTGGCGCATCTCGATCGCCTGCAGGCCCATGTCGCTGTCGGCCAGCGCGCTCGCGCCGGGCGGCAGCGTCCCGATGTCGTCGCGATGCACCGTGACCGCCTCGAACACCGCCGGCTTGCCGCGGAACATCGCGTGCGCGCGGCCGGCCGCGTTCAGCATGATGCGGCGCGCGAATCCGAACTCGCGCCCGAGCGGATTGGCGCGCACCGTGCCACCGGCTGCGGTCACCGCGAGCTGCATGCCCCAGCAGCTGCCGAAGCAGGGCACGCCGCTGGCGAACACGGCGCGCATCAGCTCGATCTGCCGCTCGATGTGCGCGCCGCCGTCGTAGATGTTGAGCGCCGAGCCGGTGATCGCGACGCCGTCGTAATCACCGAGCGCCACGCCCGCGGGCCACTGCACTTCGCCGTCGGCCGGCCGCACGATGTCGCAGGCGACCGGCGCGAGCTGCTGCAGCGTGCGCGCGTAACCCTCGCCGGTGCCCTGGCCGCCGGCCGCGACCTGCTGCTCGCGCGTCGCGGCACGATTCCCGTCGATGATGAGGACGCGCGCTTCGCCCACGTCAGCCCTTGAGCGCAAGGTCGCCCGTGACCGCCGAACGGAACAGCCGCGCATACGTGGCCGCGTCGGTCGGCACGGGATTGCCGCCCGCCGAGGGATCGAGCGATGCCTCGTGCCCGATCGTGTCGGGTCGGTCGAGCGTGACGCCGATCTCGGCCAGGGTGTGCGGAACCTTCAGGCGCCGGCGGAAATCGAGCACCCAGTCGAACACCGCCGCGAAGGGCTCGCCCTTCAGGTCGAGCACGCGCGCGATCACCGCGAGCTGCGCTTCGATCGCCGGCCGGTTGTGCACGATCACGTACGGCAGGATCACGGCATTGGTCAGGCCATGATGCGTGTTGTAGAACGCGCCCACCGGATGCGCGATCGCATGCACGGCGCCCAGTCCCTTCTGGAACGCCGTCGCACCCATGCTCGCCGCCGCGAGCATGCGCGAACGCGCCTCGATGTCGCGGCCATTTTCGCAGGCGCGCGGCAGGTATTGCTGGATGAGCCGCATGCCTTCGAGCGCGATGCCGTCGGCCAGCGGATGGAAACCCGGCGCGCAGTAGGCCTCGAAGCAATGCACGAAGGCATCGATGCCGGTCGCGGCGGTGACGCCCGGCGGCAGCCCGATGGTGAGCTCCGGGTCGCTGATCACCACGCCCGGCATCATCTTCGGGTGGAAGATGATCTTCTTCTGGTGCGTGGCCTCGTTGATCACCACGCCGGCGCGCCCTACTTCGGAACCCGTGCCGGCGGTGGTCGGCACCGCGACGACCGGCGCGATGCCGCGCTCGTCGGCGCGCGTCCACCAGTCGCCGACGTCTTCGAAGTCCCACAGCGGACGCGTCTGGCCCGACATGAAGGCGATGACCTTGCCGGCATCGAGCGCCGAACCGCCGCCAAACGCGATGACGCCATCGTGCCCGCCGGCGCGGTACACGGCGAGGCCGGCCTCGATGTTGGCGGCAACGGGATTGCCGCGCACGCCGGCGAACAGTCCAGTGCCGGGCACCAGCGCCAGCGCGGCGCGCACCATCGGCGCGTCGCGCAATCCCTCGTCGGTCACGAGCAGCGGGCGCCGGATGCCGAGCAGCGCGCAGGCCGCGGGCAGCTCGCTGATGCGTCCAGGCCCGTGCCAGACGCGCGTCGGGTAGTTCCAGTTCGCCTTGAGGACAATGCTCACGTCGTCACCCGCAGATGGAAGGACTTGGGACGCGTCAGGTGCTCGAAGCCGATCACCGACAGCGTGCAGCCGCGGCCCGAATCCTTGACGCCCACCCATGCGAGCGCCGGATCGAGGTAGTCGCAGCGATTGAGGAAAAATGTACCGGTCTGCAACTGGTCGCCGATCGCCAGCGCCGCGGCTTCATCGCGCGACCACACGGCAGCCGTGAGACCGAAGGCGCTGTCGTTCATCCGTGCAACGGCCTCGGCGTCGGAGCCGACCTTCATGACGCCGGCGACCGGGCCGAAGATCTCATCGCGCATCACCGTCGAGGTCGGCGGCGCATCGAGCAGCAGCTGCGGCGCGAGGTACGGCGTGCCGGGCTTGCTCAGCGGGAACGCGCGCTCGTCGATGGCCGGACGCGCGCCGGCGCGGATCGAATCCTGCACCTGCGCGCGGATCGCGTCCGCCGCGCTCGCGCGCACCACCGGCCCGAGCGTCGTCGCCGCATCGAGCGGATTGCCCAGTACGTACCGGTTCACCAGATCGGTTGCGCCTGCCGCGAACTTCTCGTAGAGGCTCTCGTGCACGTAGATGCGCTGCAGGCCGCAGCAGGACTGGCCCGAGTTGAAGAATGCACCGTCGACGATGTTCTCGATGGCGTGCGGCAGGTCGGCATCGTGGCGCACGTAGACCGGATCGCAGCCGCCGAGCTCGAGGCCGACGCCGATGAAGCGCTCGGCCGCGACGCGCTGCACCGCGTGGCCGCCGGCGACCGAGCCGGTGAAGGCGACGAAATCGACGCGCGGATCGCGGATCACCGCCTCGGTCGCCGCGTGCTCGAGGTGCAGCACCTGGAACACGCCGGCGGGCAAGCCGGCGGCCGCGAAGCACTCCGCGTAGCGGTCGGCGCACAGCGGGGTCTGCGCCGAGTGCTTCAGCACCACCGCATTGCCGGCCAGCAACGCCGGCACGACGCTGTTGACGGCGATCAGGTATGGGTAGTTCCACGCCGCCACCGTGAACACGACGCCGAGCGGCTCGCGCCTGAGGAACCGGTGGAATCCGGGCTTGGGGCCGACGTCGATGTCCGCGAGCGCTTCGGCGGCGATGCCGGTCATGTAGCGCGCGCGCTCGAGCATGCCGCGCACTTCGTTCGGCGCGTAGCGGCTCGGCCGCCCCATCTGCCAGCTCAGCTCGGTGGCGATTTCCGCGCCGCGCGCCTCGAAGGCCGCGCAGAATCGCTCGATGACCGCGGCGCGCTCGCTGACCGGCACGCTGCGCCACAGCCGCTGCGCGGCCTGCGCGCGCTGCAGCGTCGCGTCGATTTCGGTCGCCGTGGCGGCGGGTCGCTCGGCGTACACGCGCCCGTCGACCGGACTGATGGTTTTCAACATGTGTGCTCGCGAGGATCGGCTAGATGATTTCGAAGTAACGCGCCAGTTCCCAGTCGGTGACGTGGCGGCGGAACTCGCGCTCTTCCCACTCGCGGCTGGCGGCGAAATGCTCGACGAACGCCGCGCCGAACAGCTCCTGCGCCGCCTTCGAGCGCGCCAGCCGCCCGGCGGCCTCGCTCAACGTGCGCGGCAACTGCCGCTTCGCCGGGAGCTTGCGGTCATAGGCGGTGCCGACCATGGGTTCATCCGGCTCGATGCGATGCTCGATGCCCCACAGGCCCGAACCGATCGCCACTGCGATCGCCAGGTACGGATTGATGTCGGCAGCCGAGATGCGATATTCCACGCGTTGGCTTTTCGGCCCGCCCTGGATCACGCGCAGCGCGCAGGTGCGGTTCTCCACGCCCCAGGTCGCCGAAGTCGGCGCCCAGAATCCCGGCACGAGGCGCGAGTAGCTGTTGACGGTCGAGGCGACCATCGCCAGCAGTTCGGGCATCAGCGCCTGCTGGCCGCCGACGAACCAGCGCATTTCATCCGACATCGTGTGCGGCTTGCGCTCCTCGTAGAACACGGGCGATCCGTCCTGGCGCGCCAGCGACACGTGCAGGTGGCCGCTCTGGCCGGGCATGTGCTGCGACCACTTGGCCATGAAGGTCGCCATCAGGCCGCGCCGCTGCGCCAGCACCTTGGTGAAGGTCTTGAATAGCGCCGCGCGGTCGGCGGCCTCGAGCGCCTCGGTGTACTTGAGCGCCGCCTCGAGCACACCGGGTCCGGTTTCCGTGTGCAGGCCTTCGATCGGCATGCGCATGTCGGCGGCGAGCTGCAGCAGCGCCTGGTAGAGCTCGGCGTGCACCGAGGCGCGCAGCATCGAGTAGCCGAAATACCCCGGCGTCATGTGCTGCATGTCGCGGTAGCCCTTCGCGCGCACGCTGTCGGGCGTCTCGCTGAAGATGAAGAACTCGAACTCGGCCGCCGCCGAGGCCTTGTAGCCGGCGGCGGCGGCGCGCTCGAGCACACGCCGCAGCGTCGAGCGCGGGCATACAGGCTCGGCGCGGCCGGTGAACTCGCCGAGGAACAGCAGCATGTCGCCCTCGAGCGGCAGGCTGCGGCAGGTTTCCGGCAGGAGCCGCACCATCGCATCGGGGTAGGCCGTGTGCCAGCCGGTGAACTTCACGTTGTCGTAGACCGCGTCGTTCGAATCCCAGCCGAGCACCACGTCGCAGAAGGCGATGCCCTTGTCGAGCGCGGCGAAGAACTTCTCGCGGTTGATGTACTTGCCGCGCAGGATGCCGTCGTTGTCGAAGATGCCGATCTTGACGTGCTGCAGGCCGCGCGCCTCGACGATCGCGCGGGCGTGTGCGGCGGTGCGGACCTCTTCCGGCGACATGGCGCGCTCTCCCCGGATCAACGCTGGGCTGGTGCGCTAGTCTACCGCGTTTCCACCGCGTTTCGCCGCCAGCGCCCGCGGCTCAGGAGCGCCACTCCGCGAGGCCCTCGAGCTCGCACAGCCGCTGCCAGCCCGGGCGCGCGCGCATGTGCTGCGCGAACACCTTGAGCGCCGGCCACTCGAGCGCGGACCTGGGCATGTTGCGTGACCAGCGCATGTACATGAGCAGCTGCAGGTCGGCCGACGAGAGCTGCGCACCCAGCAGGTAAGGACCGCCCGCGCGCAGGTGCGCGTCAACGTGATCCCACACCGCTTCGATGCGCGCACGCAGTGCGGCGCGCACTTCGGGCGGGTGTTCGTCCTTGCCGAGGTCGCGCGGATAGAACCAGTTTCGGAAGGTGGCGCCGAGCGCGAAGCTGCTGTACGCCAGCCACTGGTACCATTCGTTGCGCTGCGCCGTGCCCGCCGGCGGGGCAAGCCTCGCTTCCGGATGCCGGTCGGCCAGCATCAGCAACAAGGCCGCCACCTCGTGGTACGGCTCCCCGTCGATGACCAGCGTCGGCACCCTGCCGTGCGGATTGAGGCGCAGGTATTCCGGGCTGCGCTGCGCCCCCTGGTCGAAATCCACGAGTTCGAGCCGGTACGGCGCGCCGATCTCGAGCAGCGCCAGGTGCACGGCCATGCTGGCGGTGCCCGGAGAGTAATAGAGCGTGTACATGCGCGAACAGCCTAGGGCGAAAGCAGCCGCCGCACCAGTGCGGATTGCAGGTCGCGCCGGGCACCGGCGATGGCGGGGCGCCAGGACGGCCA
>Ga0335070_10004726_pt1 | contig 15953 bp, 14 predicted proteins | sample Lox_Sample_13_FD_206722 | JGI IMG/M metagenome (GOLD analysis project Ga0335070, IMG submission 206722) | Soil microbial communities from Loxahatchee National Wildlife Refuge, Florida, United States - Lox_Sample_1.3 | ecosystem: Environmental > Terrestrial > Soil > Wetlands | place: USA... | reverse complement strand
AAAATCATGGAGAAATAATCTTTCCAAATTATTATAAGCTATTTGAGTTTTAAAACATCATAATGAGCTTCCTAAAAACTACTTTTTTCCTTCCCCTAGCAGTAATAGGTTTGTTTGCTAATGTTGGTATAGCAGAGAAAATAAAAAAGGTCCACTCTATAAAAAGTGCACCTTGTGAAAAACCTGAAAGCTCCTCGCCGAGGATTTGAACCTCGAACCTAGCGGTTAACAGCCGCCCGCTCTGCCGTTGAGCTAGCGAGGAAGGCCCCGGTAGAACCGGGACAAGCAGGCGGGATTATATAGTCAAGCGGGGCGGCTGTCAAGACAAAGCGTGTAGGTCACGCTTTAAGCGTGACCTACTGTTTGCGTTTTTTCACCACAGAGATCCAAGAGGGATAAAACCGTTCCATCCCTTTGCTCTACGCGGGCTCTGTGGTGAATTATACGATTCATAGCGCAGCCTTGCAGACAAAAAGCAAGTCGTGCCCCTCGCTAGTAATCGATGGCGCTCAGCTTCTTGAGCTTGTCCCAGCGGTGGGTGGCGACGATCTGGCGCACGGTGCCGGTCAGGCCGCGCACCACCAGGCTGTCGGTGCGCGCCCCGCTGCCGAAGTATTGGACGCCGTGCAGCAGCTCCCCGTCCGTCACACCGGTGGCGGCGAAGAAGACGTCGTCCGAGGAGACCAGGTCGCCCATCGTCAGGACCTTGGCGAAGTCGTAGCCCGCCTTTCGACCGCGGCGCAGCTCATCCTGGCTGCGGGCAAACAGCCGGCCCTGGATCTCGCCGCCCATGGCGCGCAGGCCGCAGGCTGCGATGACCCCTTCCGGGGTGCCGCCGATGCCCAGCAGGGCGTCGATGCCGGAATCCGGCCAGGATGTCATCAGCGCGCCGGCGACGTCGCCGTCCGGGATCAGGCGGATGCGCGCCCCGAGGCGGCGCACCTCCGCGATCAGCTCGGCGTGACGCGGCCGGTCGAGGATGACCACGGTCAGGTCCTCGATCGCCTCGCCTTTGGCCCGGGCGATCGCCTGCAGGTTGTGCCCGACGGGCGCCTCGACATCCACTTTGCCCTTGGCCTGCGGGCCGACGGCGATCTTATTCATATAAAGGAACGGCCCGGGATCGAACATCGTGCCGCGCGGCGCCAGGGCCACGGTGGCGATGGCGTTCCAGGTGCCGTTCGAAAGCGGGCGGGTGCCGTCGATCGGGTCGATGGCGATGTCCATCTCGGGCCCCTGACCGCTGCCGACGCGCTCACCGTTGGCCAGCATGGGGGCCTGGTCCTTCTCGCCCTCGCCGATGACGATCACCGCATTCATGTTGATCGAGTTCAACACCAGGCGCATCGCCTCGACCGCAGCGTGGTCGGCGGCGGTCTTGTCCCCGCGGCCCATGAAACGGCCGGCGGCCAGCGCGGCCGCCTCGGTCACACGCACCAGCTCCAGGGCCAGGTTGCGCGTCGGTTCCGTATTCATCCAGGACCTCCTGAGGCGATCAATCCATCAGCGCATGAACCAGGAAATCAGGAAATATCCGATCACGGCGCCCCACAGCCAGGCGTCCATGCGGTCGAAGAAGCCCCCATGGCCGGGGATGATGTCGCTCGAGTCCTTGAGGCCGGCCTGGCGCTTGATCATGCTTTCCCCGAGGTCGCCCAGCGTGGTGACCACGGAGAGCACCAGGCCGAGCAGGCCGCCCTGCCACCAGCTGACGTCCGGTCCGCCCAGGCGGTGCCAGAGCACGGCCAAGCCGGCGGTGCCCAGCGTCCCGACGACGGCCCCGGCCCAGTAGCCCTCCCAGGATTTCTTCGGGCTGAGGCGGGGGGTCATCTTGTGCCTGCCGTAGGCCGAGCCGACGAAATAGGCCGTGGCGTCGGCCAGCCACATGGCACCCAGCGTCAACAGGACATACCAGGCGCCGTCATTGCTGCTCCCCAGGGTCCGCAGGTCGAGCAGGTAGGCGCCGATCCAGCCCACGTAGACCAGCCCGGCAACCGTGACGGCAAAATCCGTCGCCGCATGGTCGGCGCCGCGCTCGTAATCGATCAGATGGACCGCCATTGCCAGCAGGACAACCAGGGCCAGCGCGGCCGGCGCCAGGTCGGCGAAGAAACCGCGCACGACCAGGATCAGCAGCACGCCGCCCACGGTCAGTCCCATCGACGGCGAGAGCTTCATCGCCCGGAAGAGGTTGACGTATTCCCAGGCGGTGATGCACAAAAAGACGGTGATGAGAATAAAATAAGGGATCTTACCAAGGAAAATCGCCGGGATGCCGACGGCAGCCAGGATTAATGCGGCTAAGAAACGCTTCGCCATTTAGGAACGGTCCTCATCTACCTGGGATAGACCGCCGTAACGGCGGTCGCGCATCGCGAAGGCATCCAACGCTTTGCGGAATTCCTCTTTATCGAAATCGGGCCAGTAGGTGGGGGTCACATACCATTCAGAGTAGGCGGACTGCCAGATCAGGAAGTTGGAGACGCGCAGCTCGCCGGAGGTGCGGATGATCAGGTCCGGGTCCGGCACGCCGGCGGTAAACAGGTAGCGGTTGATCAGGTCGACGTTGATCTCTTCCGCCTTGACCCGGTCCTGGATGATCTTCTGCACGGCGCAGACAAGCTCGTCGCGGCCGCCGTAGTTGAAGGCCACGTTCAGCACCAGGCGGCTGTTGTTCTTGGTGAGGTCGATGGCCTCCAGGACCTTTTCCTGGAGCTTTGGATCTAGGCGCTCCAGCCGGCCGATGTGGCGCAGCTGCACCCCCTCCTTGTTCAATTCGGCCAGCTCCCTGTCGATGACGTCCTCGAGGATGTGCATCAGGCCTTCCACCTCCTCGCGCGGCCGGCCCCAATTTTCGGTCGAGAAGGCATAGATGGTCAGGTACCGGACGCCGAACTCCACGCAGGCGGTGATGATCCGGCGCAGGTTTTCGGTGCCGGCGCGGTGCCCGGCCAGGCGGGGCAGGCCGCGTGAGAGCGCCCAGCGCCCGTTCCCGTCCATGATGATGGCGACATGCGTGGGGATTTTCGGCCTGGATGTCGCAGACTTTTTTGCCATAGGCCTGGCCTAGACTTCCAGGATCTCCTCTTCCTTGTGCTGGCCGTGTTTGTTGATATCCTCGATGAAACGATCGGTGGTCTTCTGCAACTCTTCTTCGCCGCGTTTCAGGTCGTCTTCCGAGATCAGTTTTTCTTTTTCGAAGTCGCGCATGTCGTTGTGCAGGTCGCGGCGGATGTTGCGCACGGCCACGCGGCTCTCTTCCAGGCGGGCGTGGACGACCTTGACGAGCTCACGCCTGCGCTCCTCGGTCAACGGCGGCAGGTTGAGGCGGATCTGCTTGCCGTCGTTGGACGGGGTCAGCCCCAGGTCGGAGGCCTGGATCGTCCGCTCGATGGTTTTGAGTGTGGTGGGGTCGAAGGGTTTGATCAACAGGCTGCGCGGTTCCGGCACGGAGATGGAAGCCAATTGTATCAACGGGGTCTGGGTGTCATAGTAGTCGATTTGGAGACGCTCGACCAGTGCCGGGCTGGCACGACCGGTGCGGATGCCGGCCAGATCTTCCTCCAGATTTTGGACTGCGGCCCGCATACGTGTTTCAGCCTCTTTAAGGATGTCTTTGATCACGTCGGCCTCCTGGAATGTATGGAAGGGTCTCGCCCTAAGGATACCCTAAAACCGGAAAAAATGCTACTAACGTTCAGGGTCGCCGGAGAGTGTCCCCTGACGGCCCTGTCAAAAGGTGTCAGGTGACGATCAGACTCTCCCCGCCCCGGCCTGGGTGCCGGTCGGAGGCCGCCCTCACGCCGAGACCAGCGTGCCCACCTTCAGGCCGCGCAGGGCTTTCTCGAGCGCCTGGGCATCCCACAGGTTGAGCACCAGGATGGGCAGGCTGTTGTCCATGCACAGCGAGATCGCCGTGCTGTCCATCACTTCCAGGCGCAGGTTGAGCACGTCGATGTAGGTCAGGTGGTCGAACTTTTTCGCCCCGGGATTCTTCTTGGGGTCGGCATCGTAGACGCCGTCCACCTTGGTGGCCTTGATCAGCACGTCGGCATCGATCTCGATGGCGCGCAGGGCGGCCGCCGTGTCGGTCGAGAAGAAGGGGTTGCCCGTCCCGGCACCGAAGATGACCACGCGCTGCTTCTCCAGGTGGCGGATGGCCCGCCGGCGGATGTACGGCTCGGCCACGGCGCGCATCTCAATGGCGGACTGGACGCGGGTGAACACGTTCATGCGCTCCATGGCATCCATCAAAGCCATGGCATTCATGACCGTCGCCAGCATGCCCATGTAATCCGCGGTGGCGCGGTCCATGCCGCGGTCCAGTCCCTGCTTGCCGCGCCAAAGGTTGCCGGCCCCGATGACGATGGCCACCTCGACGCCCATGTCATGGACATCCTTGACGCGCTGGGCGATCGCCTCGGCCTGCAGCGGATCGATCCCGAAGCCGTCCGGGCCGGCCAGCGACTCGCCGCTGAGCTTGAGCAGGATGCGTCGGTACTTAAGATCGGTCATTTTCACTCCCTTTTCGTCTGGGACGGCGCCACGCGCTCCTGATGGAAGGGCCGTCGCGCGGAAAAAAAGGCCAACCGGAGGGTTGGCCTTTACGACTATTCGCTGACCTCGCCGAGCTCCCAGCGGGCGAAGCGGCGCACGACGATGTTCTCCCCCATCGCGGCGACCAGGTCGAGCAGCAGCTTTTCGATCGTCACCTGCTCGTCGCGGACGTATGCCTGCCTGAGCAGCACGACCTCGTCCTTGAACTTCTCCAGCCGGCCCTCGGCGATCTTGTCCAGCATTTTCTCGGGTTTGCCCTCTTCACGGGCCCGCGCCTTGGCGATCTCGATCTCGTGTTCCAGCTCCTCGGCGGGAATCTCCTCGGCCTTGATGTATTTCGGTCCGGTGGCTGCCACCTGCAGGGCGACTTCGTGGGCGAAGTTGCGGAACTGCTCCGAGCGGGCGACGAAATCCGTCTCGCAGTTGACCTCGACCATCACGCCGACCCGGCCGGAGCCGTGGGAGTAGAGCTCCACCATGCCCTGGGAGGCGACGCGATCGGCGCGCTTGGCCGCGGTTGCCAGGCCCTTTTCCCGCAGGTAGTCGACGGCCTTCTGGAAGTCGCCCTTCGAGGACTCGAGCGCCTTGCGGCAGTCGAGCACGCCCGCATTGGTCGCGGCGCGCAGTTCTTTGATCATCTCAGTCGTGATTTCCATGTTGTGTTGTCCCTCAACCTATTTCTCTTCTTCGTCTTTCTTGACTTCTTCGCTCTCTTCCTTGACTTCCTCGACCGCCGGGGCGGTTTTCTCTTCTTCCCCGGGCTTGGCAGCCGGAACAAGCTTGGCTAAGGTCGCTTTCCCAAGCAGCTCCTCATCCTCGAGCTCCTCATCCGCCTCGACCGAGCGCCCGGCCGCCTCGGCCATTTCAGGCTGGGCCTCCGCGGCGCGTTTCGCCTCGGCTTCGGCTTCCATTTCTTCGTCCTTGCGCATGGCCTTGCCTTCCAGAACCGCATCGGCCATCTTTCCCACCAGGAGCTTGATGGCGCGGATGGCATCGTCGTTGGATGGGATGACATAATCGACATGGGAGGGATCGCAGTTGGTGTCCACCAGGGCGACGACCGGGATGCCCAGCAGGTTGGCCTCGTGCACGGCAGCGTCCTCGCGGCTCACGTCCACCACGAAGAGCATGTCCGGGCGGCGGGTCATGGCGCGCACGCCCGACAGGCGGATGTTCAGGCGGGTGATCTCACGCTGGATGAGCAGGCCTTCCTTTTTCGTCAGCCGCTCGACCTCCCCGGTGGCAACCAGCTTCTCGAGCCGGTCGAGCTCCTGGATGCGCAGGTACATGGTCGACCAGTTGGTCAGCATGCCGCCCAGCCAGCGCTCGGTGACGTAAGGCATCCCGCAGCGGATCGCCTCGTCATGCACAGTCTCCTGGGCCTGGCGCTTGGTGCCGACGAACAGCACCACGCCGCCGCCGGCGATCGTGTCACGGATGACGTTGTAGGCGGTGTTGATCGCCTTCACCGTTTGCTGCAGGTCGATGATATGGATCCCGTTGCGTTCGGTGAAGATATACGGCCGCATGGCCGGATGCCACTTGTTGGTGCGGTGACCGAAATGCACGCCGCTTTCCAGCAGCGCTTTCATGGATACGACTGCCATTTTTTCTCCTTGCATCCCGTTTTCCGACACGCGGGTAAAAACCAGGTGCGAAAGGGGGTGAGTTTAGCGGGGATAAAAACCCGCTCAGGGACGCTTCATGCCCGTCCCGGGCAAGATGTGCCCCGTCGCAGGACGGGAGCGGCGGTTAGTATACCATAAATTTCTTCGCGGGCTGGGTGGTTTTTGCAAGCGTGAGCATTCTCTTTTCGACAAATTGAGAATACCACATCGTCCCGATGTCCCTCGGGAGAAACGACCTGCTTTAGCAAACCGCTTGACCCTGCCTCACATATTATCTATACTTAACGGGTGATCCCTGAAAATCCTGACTATCCTCCCGACTCTCAACTGGGGTAATGCACGGCTCCCGAATCGAACCGTGCGAGAAGCAGACTCCTGAAGGTCACCCAAGGAATAAACCATGAGCCTGTTCAAAAATTTCTTCCGCGCCCTCTCCTCCCCCTCCCAGCCGCGGGGAACCTTCTACACCTATTCGGTCAAATGCAGGCGCTGCGGCGAGGTCCTCCAGGGCCAGGTCAACGTCAACAACGATCCCAGCCTGGAGTACGACGAAAATGACAAGCCCTTCTACCTGTGCCGCAAGGTGCTGATCGGCAGCCGCGGGACGTGCTTCCAACAGATCGAGGTCATCTTTAAGTTCGACGAGAACCGCCGCGTGCTCAGCCGGGAAATCACCGGCGGGGAATTCGTAGAAGAGCAAGCGCCCAAATAAATTCCGTCTTTATGTGATCCAGCTGCCCCGGAGACGTGAAATCGCCGGTCCCGAGCAGATGGCCTGACCCCTCTAGGTCGCTCGCCGCGCCAGCTTGAAGGCTGGCGGGAACAATCGCTTTGGCTAGAGCGTCTACCATGCTGTGACTGCTCCCTCAGGCTTCAGTCGATCTCTTTTTCTTTTTTATTGAGCGGGAGGAAAACACCATGAACAGGCTCATCCGACTGAGTATTTTGCCGATCCTTATTCCCCTGGCTATCGGTGCATTCCCGGCGCCCGCTTTCGCCTGCACGCCCCCGCCCGGCGGCAATCCGCATTTCTCCGTCGTCGAACATGTCGATGCGTCTGCCATAGTGGTTGAGGGAGTGGTAACCGCGGTCATCGGGGAGTACTTTTTTAACACGGCCACGATCCAAGTGGTCCAATACATTAAAGGCAGTGGCCCGGCATTTCTTATCGTCAATGGATACGGATCAGGTTCAGTTTGTCTGACCGAAGTATTCACAGGCATGCACGCCCTCTTTTACGTTACGATTGACCAATCGAGCAACCTGCACGCCATGCAGCTCAGCCAGTTCGACGTCGCTGACTCCGCCGACCACCAAAACATCACCGCGGCGGTCGCTGCTGCGGGTCAAGCCCCCATATTCATCATGCCCGAGGCAGACATCGACGCCACCTTGACCCAGGCCGCGGCGATCACCCGCACGATCACACCCTCGCTGACACCCTCACTGACCCCATCTTCGACACCGACGCCTTATCTTGAAATGCCTGCCCCGGGGGAGAGGGAACTTGCCGTTACGCAGGCCTGGGCCACACTTTATGCGGCCGCCACGGTCTATCCCGACGATCCGCTGGGACAATCGAAGATCATGACTCAGGCTGCCGCCACGATCCAGGCCGGTTATCTTCCAGCTTCGGACACTCCAACCGCGCTACCTGTCTCCAATCCTCCCCCACCCACAGCAAGCGCCTCCACGGCAGTGGGCCTGGTCGGCATCGGCATGATCATCGGGTTGATCGTCGGCGTGATCGGAGGCCTCCTGATCGGTCTTCTCATCAGGCGGCAGCACGATTAACCCATCCCCAGCTTGTTAAATTGACGCCCGGAAGCGATTTTTCATTCCTTCCATGTAGCCTGGGATCCCTACCCACTCCACGTGAAAAAGGTCAAAAATAAAACGCCGTCCCGGCGCATAACCGGGACGGCGTTGGGTTGGTTTCGGGGTCTGCCTTCCTGCCCTCACCTAAATTGCAGCCTGCTGGCCATAGAGCTGCTGGCGGATCTGCACCACCTGCCGGCGGACCTTGTCATCCCGCTCGAGCAGGTCGGCGATCTTCTCGCAGGCATACATGACCGTGGTGTGGTCGCGCCCGCCCATGGCCTGTCCGATCTGCGGCAGTGAGACGTTGGTCTCGCGCATCAGGAACATGGCGATCTGGCGGGGCAGGGCCACTTCCCGCGACCGGTCCGGGCTGAGCAGGCGTTCGACGGACAGGTTGAACGTCCGCGCCACCACGTCCACCACCGCGTCCGGCTTGACGTCCCCGCGCTGGGGGAGGAGGTCCGCCAGGGCCACCTCAGCCAGCTGCAGCGTCATGGCCGTGCCGCTCAAATCGGCGAAGGCGATGATGCGATTCAACGCCCCTTCCAGCTCGCGAATGTTGGATTGGACGCGGCGGGCGATCAGTTCCATGATCTCGGCCGGCACGGAGCGCCCGAGGCGGTCGGATTTGGAGCGCAGAATGGCCAGACGAGTTTCCAGGTCAGGGGGCTGGATGTCGGCAGTCAGGCCCCATTCGAAGCGCGAGCGCAGGCGCTCCTCCAGCGTGACCAGGGACTTGGGCGGCCGGTCGGAGGAAACGATGACCTGCTTGTTCTGTCCGTGCAGGGTGTTGAAGGTGTGGAAGAATTCCTCCTGCGTGGATTCCTTCCCGGCAATGAACTGGATGTCGTCGACCAGCAGCACGTCTGCCGAGCGATACTTTTCGCGGAAGGCCTGGGTGGTGTGCGAACGGATGGCATTGATCAGGTCGTTGGTGAATTCCTCGGACGAAACGTAAAGCACGTTCTGGTCGTGCTCCTGACAATAATTGCCAATGGCGTGCAATAGATGGGTCTTGCCCATGCCGACGCCCCCGTACAGGAATAAGGGATTATACGCCGTGGCCGGGTGTTCGGCGACTGCCAGCGAGGCGGCATGTGCCAGCCGGTTGTTGGGGCCGACGACGAAATTGTCAAAGGTATAGCGGGGATTCAGTGAGACATTGTGCGGATGCGGCACCAACCGGTCAACACTTTCCGTGGGAAAACCCACCACGGCGTTCGAGACGGCAGCCTCGTCTGCCGCGGCAAGCGCCGGGTCCGAAATCGGTACCGCGCTTTCGGAACTGTGCACCACGAAGCGCACGTCCACCTCGCGGTTCATAATCCCCATCAGCAAGCGCGTCGCCGTACTGGATAAGCGACTCTCCAGCCAGTCACGGGCGTAAGCATTATTGACCGCGACGGTAAACACTCCGTCTTCATAGGTCACGATCCGTGTGTCTCGCACCCAGGTGTCGAAGGATGCTTTTGGCATCTCCATCTGGAGCTGCCCCAATGCTGATTGCCAGGCCAACTCGGCGTCCATTGATTCTCCTCCACACAGTTCGGCAATGAGGTATGGGTGCAGAAGCCCACTGCTTGCGCAGTGGGAAATAAAAAACGATAAGATTGTGTTCCAACAATCCGGGGAGGGTAGTTCCCACTACCCCAATCAACAAGACCTATTCTAGCAGATAAATGCAGTTAATCCAATACGTAAAGCCTACGCTTGCTTAAAAACATCTAAATCTTTAAGACGCCGATACCTTAAAGCGAGTCTGCGCAAATTCCCGACTCCTGGAACCAGGAATTTCAGCGCTTCCCCCCACAGCCGCCGGGGCAACCCCGACTCGCCGCCACATATGGGTAGGCACTAAAAGCACTTGCCGGGCTACTGGCAAAAAGCCCTCCGACCTTAAAAAGTGCGGTTTTGAACAGTGGCCGGAGCCGGAGACGTGAAACTCAGTTTATGGCGCTTCGTTTACGGAAAAAAGCCGCGAAAGCGGATTATGAGGCTTCCGCCCGCGGAACCCAGGCGAGTATCGTCGTCCCCTCACCCGGCGTGGAGGAAATATCCAGATCGCCGCCCACATTGGCAACGCGGGTCTGCATGTTGGCCAGACCGTGGCCGAGCGTTTTGCTGGTTTGATCCGGCTCGAATCCGCGTCCGTCGTCCTGGACCTCGAGCAGGACGCGGTCGGCAGTGCCCCACAGTTCGATCAAAACCTTCTTGGCATTGGCGTGCTTGGCGACATTCGCCAGGGCTTCCTGGCAGATATGGAACAACGCCATGGCATGCGGCTGTGGCAGGTCGGCCAGGTGGTCGCCTTTCAGGCCGGACAGGACCACCTCGACCTTGGAGTTCTGACGAAACTCGGCGATCAGGCGCTGCACGCCCTCGACCAGGCTCTCCCCCTTCAATTGCCGCGGCCGCAGATCGAGGATATAGCTGCGGATGTCGCGGATGGTCCGATTGAGATCGTCGATCGCTTTTTGAAGCCTGTCCTCCACGGCTTTGGGTTCCTGCTTCAAAAGCAGGCGGGCGTTCTCCAAGGTCAGGCCCACGCCGTAGATGGATTGGATGACCCCGTCGTGCAGGTCCATGCCGATGCGTTCGCGCTCCTCCAGGACTGCCAGCCGGCGGGCATTGGCGTGCAGGCGCGCATTCTCGATGGCCGTCCCTGCTCCGGCGCTGATCGAAACCAGCAATTGCAGGTCGCTCTGGGAAAGCGACTTGCGACTGCGCGTGGCGATGGTCAGCACTCCGATCACCTCCCCGTGCGCCATCAACGGGAGGCAGACAATCTGTTTGAAGCCGGACTTGACCACCGCGGTACGGATGACGCGATCATCCTTGTCGAGGCGGGTGCTGACCACCGGCTGCATGGTCTGCGCGGCGAGGCCCACCATTCCTTCGCCGAACTTGAACCGGCTGCGGGTCCAGAACGCTTCGGCCGCCTGGCCGCGGTGCAGCCTCAGGCGCAGCACGTCGCTGTCCTCCTCCCGCAGGAATATCTCCCCAGCCTCGACCTTGAAATGGGTCATCAACAAGGCCAGGGTCTTGTTGAGAATCTCCTCCATGTCCAGCGACGAAGACAGGGCGAGTTCAGCCTGGTTGATCAACGCCAGATCCTTGTTCCGGGAAGTGAGCTGCTGCTCACGTTCGTGGATGCCCTGGTAGAGGCGGGCGTTTTCAATGGCCGCCCCGGCATAGGCCGCCAGCATTTCGATGATGGTCTCGTCATCGGCGGTGAACTCAGGAGCGTCGACCTTCTCGGTCAGGTAAATCTGGCCCAGCTGCCGCTCGCCCAGGCGGATGGGCACACCCAAAAACGAGTGCATCTCGGCATGTCCGGTCGGGAAACCCACGCTGCGCGGGTCATCTTTGATCTCCGCCAGTCGGATGTTCTCCTTGCTGTCCATCAACGCGCCGATCAGACCCAGCCCGCGCGGGGGATGCGGGATGCGCTTAATTTCCCCGGAGGTCATGCCGACCGTGATAAACTTCTTGAGTTTCCCCCGATCATCCAGGACGCCGAGGGCCGCATAGCGTGCCCCAGCTTGTTCACAAGCCACCCCGGCGATCCGCTCCAATAGCGTCTCAAGCGAGATATCCTTGACCAACTCCAGGCTCGCCCGGTGTAAAGCAAACAACCTCTCTTGTAACTCTTCGCGCGTCAGGAGCATTTCGGAACCCTCAATTCCATATAATTCTACTCTACTTGTCCACTTTCGCCAAGTTTGATAGGTTTTGCCAGACGTGAAACGTAAAATAACCACAGAAAACCCTCACCGCAGAGGGCGAAAAGGATGAGATGAGCACCTCCCGCATTCCCGGGTTTTATAATCTTCCGCTCAACGAACGCCTGAAACGGCTGGCGGAAGCCTCAGGCTTGAGTGTGGGCGAGCTTACCGCGCACTTGACCGTCGAGCAGGCCGACCACATGGTCGAGAACGCCGTCGGAACCTACGCCCTGCCGCTCGGCATCGGGCTGAACTTCGTCGTCAACGGGCGCGAAGTATTGGTGCCGATGGCCATCGAGGAACCGTCGGTGGTGGCCGGGGCCTCCTTCATGGCCAAGCTGGCACGCGCCGGGGGCGGTTTCTTCGCCACCACCTCCCCGCCGGAGATGATCGGTCAGATGCAGGTGCTGGACGTCCCGGACCTGATGGCTGCCAGCCTGGAGATACACGCCCACAAGGACGAGCTGCTCGACGAGGCGGACCGCATCGATCCGGTGTTGAAGAAACTTGGTGGCGGGGCGCGCGACCTGGAGGTCCGCATCATCGAGGAATCGCCCATCGGCGCGTTCCTGGTCCTGCACCTGATCTACGACGTGCGGGACGCCATGGGTGCCAACGCGGTCAACACAGCCTGCGAACGGCTGGCCCCGCGGGTCGAAGCCATCACCGGCGGGCGCGTCCACCTGAAGATCCTCTCCAACCTGGCCGACCGGCGGCTGGCGCGCGTCGAGTGCAAGGTCCCGCTTAAAGAGCTGGAATTCACGGACGCGGATGGCCGCCCGTTCAGCGGCGAGCAGGTCCGGGACGGGATCATCGCCGCCTGGGCTTTCGCCGCCGTCGACCCCTACCGGGCAGCGACTCACAACAAGGGCATCATGAACGGCGTGGATGCGGTGGTCATCGCCACCGGCAACGACTGGCGCGCCATCGAGGCCGGGGCGCACGCCTACGCGGCGCGCGACGGGTGCTACACCAGCCTGTCGGCATGGGGCAAGGACGCGACCGGCGACCTGACCGGTTCGCTGGAGATGCCCTTGGCCGTCGGAATCGTGGGAGGAGCCACAAAGGTCCATCCGGGCGCCCGGGCAGCGTTGAAGATGATGGGCGTGCAGACCGCCGCCGAGTTGGCCGGAATCATCGTCTCGGTCGGGCTGGCACAGAACCTGGCTGCCCTGCGCGCCCTGGCAACCGAAGGCATCCAGCGGGGGCACATGTCCCTGCACGCCCGCCAGGTGGCCATCGCCGCCGGGGCAACCGGCGACATGATCGAACAGGTCGCCGCCCGGATGGTGGCCGAGAAGACCGTGCGCATCGACCGCGCCGAGGAAATCTTAAAGGAAAGAAAAAATAACACGTAAGGGCAGACCTACGTGTCTGCCCGCAGATGGCAGACCTACGTGTCTGCCCGAAGATGGCAGACCTACGTGTCTGCCCGAAGATGGCAGACCTACGTGTCTGCCCGAAGATGGCAGACCTATGTGTCTGCCCGAAGATGGCAGACCTATGTGTCTGCCCGAAGATGGCAGACCTATGTGTCTGTCCGCAGATGGCAGACCTATGTGTCTGTCCGCAGATGGCAGACCTACGTGTCTGTCCGCAGATGGCAGGCCGGCGCGTCTGCCCGCAGATGGCAGACCTGCGCGTCTGCCAGGCGGTCACACAAGATCGTCCACAGGCTGACACAAAGGTCCACCCTTACAGGAGAACAATCATGGCTGATAACAAAACCTTACTGAGACCCTCCCGCCCCGTCGGCATCGTCGGCTACGGGGCGTACGTGCCGCGCTACCGCCTGCCGGCCAGGGAGGTGGCCCGCATCTGGAGCGGCGGCCGCAATGCCGGGCTGCCGATCAAGGAAAAGTCCGTCCCCGGGCTGGACGAGGACGTGGTGACCATGTCCATCGAGGCGGCGCGCAATGCGATGAAACGCGCCGGGATCGACCCGGCCGAGATCCGCGCCGTGTGGGTCGGCTCCGAGTCGCATCCTTACGCGGTCAAGCCCTCCTCGACCATCGTGGCCGAGGCCATCGGCGCGGTGCCCCACGTCCAGGCCGCAGACATGGAGTTCGCCTGCAAGGCCGGGACGGAGGCAATGGTCATGGCGATGGGCCTGGTCGGTTCGGGCATGGCCCGCTACGCAGTGGCCATCGGCATGGACACCGCCCAGGGCAAGCCCGGCGACGCCCTGGAGTACACCGCCGCGGCCGGCGGCGCAGCCTTCATCGTCGGCCCGGCCGAGGAGTCGCTGGCGGTCATCGACGCCTCTTACTCCTACGTCACCGACACGCCCGACTTCTGGCGGCGCGAGAACCAGAAATATCCCGAGCACGGCCAGCGCTTCACCGGCGAGCCGGCCTACTTCAAGCACATCACCGAGGCCGGCAGGGCCTTGATGGAAGCCACCGGCACCAGCGCCAAGGATTACAAGTGGGCCGTCTTCCACCAGCCCAACGCCAAGTTCCCGCAGAAGGTGGCCGCGATGCTCGGCTTCAACGACGAGCAGATCAAGCCGGGGATGCTCTCGCCGGTCATCGGCAACACCTACGCCGGCGCGGCCATCATCGGCCTGACCTCCATCCTGGACATGGCCCAGCCCGGCGACCGCATCCTGATGGTCTCCTTTGGTTCCGGGGCCGGGTCGGACGCCTTCGATCTGCGCGTCACCGAGCGGCTGCCGGAACGGCGCGACTTGGCGCTCAAGACCCAGGAGTACATCGCCCGGCGCACCGAGATCGACTACGCCATCTACGCCCGCCAGCGCGGGAAAATTACGATGAAATGAGGCCGTTGGTCGAGTAGCCCCGCAGGGGCGTACCGAGACCAACAGGTGCACCCGGAACGCGGTCTCGGTACGTGCCTCGCTGCGCTCGACATTACTCGACCACCGAGGGAGGAAAATGCCCTGGATGTATATCCTCGAATGTACTGATGGCTCCTATTACGTCGGTTCCACCGAGGATTTGGAATGCCGTCAACGGCAACATCAACAAGGAATAGGGGCCAAATCTACCTCACGGCGCTTGCCGGTCAAATTGGTGTACGCCGGGGAATACGAACGTATCTCTGAAGCGTATGCCCGCGAAAAAAAGATCCAAATTGGAGCAGGGTAAAACGCGAAGCCTTGATCCAAGGGAAACAGGAGCTAACACCTGCCTTGGTAAAAAAGGATTTTGGCAAGAGAAAGGTAATTTCATGACCGATGTTGTCATTGCCGGTATCGGACAGACCCCCGTCGGCGAGCACTGGGAGACTTCCCTGCGCTCGCTGGCGATCCAGGCCATGCAGGCTGCCATCGAAGACTCCGGCGGCCTGCGCCCCCAGGCGCTCTTCGTGGGCAACATGCTGGCCCCCGGCCTCTCCCGACAGGCCCATCTGGGCGCCCTGCTGGCGGATTTTGCCGGGATGACCGGCGTCGAGGCCGCGGCGGTGGAGGCTTCCGGCGCCTCGGGCGGGGCTGCCCTGCGCCAGGGATTCATTGCCATAGCCAGCGGCCTGGTCGAAGCGGCCCTGGTGGTGGGTGTGGAGAAATTCACCGACCTGATCGGCGCGGACGTCGAGGCGGCACTGGCGACCGGTGCCGACAGCGACTACGAGACCGTCCAGGGCCTGACCCCCACCTCCCAGGCCGCCCTGCTGACCCGGCGCTACCTGCACGAGTTCAAGGTCCCGGCTGACGGGCTGGCCGGCTTCGCCCTGAACGACCACGCCAACGGCGCCGGAAATCCCAACGCCATGTACCGGAAGGCCATCCAGCTGGAAACCTACCGGAAGGCGGAGATGGTCAGCGAGCCGCTGAATATGTTCGACATCGCCCCCAACGCCGACGGCGCAGCAGCCGTCCTGTTGACCCGCGGCGAGCTGCTCCCGAAGAAGTTCCCCCACCCGCGGATACGTATTGGCGCCTCCTCCGCCGCCTCCGACACCCTCGCCCTGCACGACCGTGCCGACCTGCTGTGGTTTGCCGCGGCGCAGCTCTCGACCGAGCAGGCCTTCAAGAAAGCCGGCATCACCCGCGAGCAGGTGGGGCTGTTCGAATACCACGATGCCTTCACCATCTATGCCGCCCTGTCGCTGGAGGCGGCCGGTTTTGCCCCGCGCGGCTCCGGCTGGAAGCTGGCCCAGGATGGCGCCATCAGCTTGAAGGGGAAAATCCCCTGCGGGACGATGGGAGGGCTGAAGGCGCGCGGCAACCCCGGAGGCGCGACCGGCGTGTACCAGGCCG
>Ga0335070_10004725_pt1 | contig 15955 bp, 17 predicted proteins | sample Lox_Sample_13_FD_206722 | JGI IMG/M metagenome (GOLD analysis project Ga0335070, IMG submission 206722) | Soil microbial communities from Loxahatchee National Wildlife Refuge, Florida, United States - Lox_Sample_1.3 | ecosystem: Environmental > Terrestrial > Soil > Wetlands | place: USA... | reverse complement strand
GCACGCCCGTAGGAGGAATCGTGATTTCTAGTCGGTCATCGACGTTGTTTTCTGTGGTTAGATACGTGTCAGTAAAGTTGAACCACGCTTGCGTCGTCTCGTTGTCGAGAATCACTGTCGCACTCTGTTCTACTTGGTCGACGAGTGTTTGATCAGGGTAAACGTCATTCTGTGATGGCACTTGGAGGTCAACGTTGCCAATCCAGTTAAACGGTCCAGCCTGCGTGCCGTCCGCGATTCCGAACGCGATGTATCGGCCAACCACATTCGGCATTCCTGTGAGGATGTTGAATGCTCCAATTTCGTAGCCATCGAGGTCAATGATCGTGCTGACGACGCTACCCGCGGTGAAGCCGGAGAACGTTTCTTCCTGGTTGATCCATCCCATCGCAGCGTAGCGATAGCCTTGCGTGCCGTTCGCTCCACCTGTGGCTGTGTCAGCAACGATGGCTCCGCCCGGGCCAGTGGTATTCGTGATCGGCGGATTTGGCCCTGTAGCGGCCGAGAGGATGATCGGCTGATCCTGGGCCTGATAGTAGCCTACGAGCGCGAAGGCGGAGGATGGAGGCGCGGGATCGCCTGTCGGAACATCCGCTTCGTAGATGCCGACACTTGAGATTGTGTAGAGTTGCTGATTATCCGGGCCAAGCGGGACTGCCACGTTCACGAGGACAGCATCATTGCCGTTTGTGTTGATAACGCTGTTTGGCGGTCCTAGCGGCGTTTCTCCTTGCGCGTTGGTGTAGGTCTGCGCAACGTACACATCACGCCCTGCCGCAAAGGTTCCTGCCGGCAGAGTGGCTGTGTTGGCTGCGGGAATATTCGTGTTGGCGCCCGCTGTGAGAAGTACGGGGCTTGTTCCGAGCGCGTGCGGGTTTCCACCATCAAACCAGCCGCCCGGGGAGAAATTCGTCTGTGAAACCCAGATGTTGACTCCGGTGACAGTCGGGCCATAGCTTGCCGCTAAACTGACTTGGAAGCCTTGCCCTCCTGCGGTGACTTCGATGCTCGTAATTTCGCCAAGCGTGGTTTCGCCGGCACCGTTCACGAGGGTCAACGCAATCTGGTAAACCTGTCCCGAAGTCCACGTTCCGCCGACTCCTCCAACCAAAGTAACGGCGGGCGGCCCAGGCGGAGGAACTACGCTGCCTGCGGGAAGCCGCTGAATGTTTGGCTCGGTTGTTGGTGTGGGAAGCTGCCCAGCAGTAACGCGCGCAGAGCATGTCGTTGGCGGCGCTGCTCCTGTCCCTGCGCCAGTGACGTTTAGGGTTGCGCCGAGCGCCGTTGTTGTTCCGAACAGTTGATAGGTAGAAAGCGCCGGCGCGTCTGCGGAATGCGTGACGATCGCAACGTAGACTTTCGCGGCGCTTGGCCGATAGAGTGCCGGCGGAAGCCCTTGAATCCATCCAGCCATCGATGCAAGCGTTGGAATCGTAACCTGAACCTCGGTCGATCCAGCAATCGTTGTGATGAAAAGCGGCACTGACGGCAAGGTTTCGCCCTGCGGATTCACCAGCGTGATGACGATGTAGACATCTTTTCCGCTGGCAATTGTGCCACCGCTGTGCAGAGCGAGCGCCGGCTGCGCGGGAGCTGGAAGACGGTTGGCAATAACCATCGTCTTCTCTTTCCACGTGATGCCGTTGTCGTCGATCGTTCCACCTTCTGTGAGCGGAAAGATTGGAGCGTTCGCGCCAGTCGTGCCTGAGTTCTGCGCCTGGTAGGTGTGACCGTTGCCGTTTGCTGGCGTTGGAGGCGTGCAGACTTCGCCCTTGAGCACAGGCGTGTTCGGAAGCCAGCGGAACCCGAATGGCTTCATGCCAAAGGGATTCATGGTCTTCGCTTTGGGGTCCATGTTAGAGATCGCGCTCAGTGCTTTCAAAAGGTCGCTGTACGCGGTAAAGACTTTGTTACCAGCACTCGCCTGGATAGCGTGCGCATTCTGCGGTTCGGTGAAGTTCGTTTGTGGGAATCTCACCATATGGCCAGAGCCAACTGGATCTTCGAATTGAGATCCTTGGGTTGGCTGGAAGGCGAGTGGAAGCTGGAAAACCGGGTCCGAAGCACTTACCGGAGAGTAAAGGAAGCCGAGCAGTCCTGTGACGGGTGCCTCGTCGTCGAGGCATTGCATAGCAGCGTTGTTCCCCGCGCGAGTGACGGCCTGGGTGGGGCCGCCCGAGTCTCTAGTGAAGTCCACATTGTCACAGAGAGATGCCAGTCCGAGCGGCAGATTGGTACTGTCGTCCTGATCCACCAATCCGAGGAATCGATTTTGAACTAACGGCTTACCAGCCCATTGCACGCTTTGTCTCTCTGGTGTACGCTGATTGCGCTATCTGTTGGCCGTTGGCAATTGTCGGCAAATTTTGCAAGCGATTAGAAGTCTGCAAAACAATCAACTGCTGAACTTCCAATGGCAGCCTAATCCGAGGCCCGGGCCGGACTGCGAAACCGGCCCAACTCGGCCAATCCTATTGCTGTGCCGGGATAGCGAAGAACAGTTGCACCGAGCCAGCAAGCTCCGCCGCAGTGTAAGCCGCGTTCGTTGCCTTCTCCGCGCCACCGGGCTCATACATGATGAGTCCGAAGTTCTTCAGCGTCGGGACGGCATTCGGGTGAATGCAGACGTAGGAGCCACCGATGTCAGCGTTGAGCACTCCGTAGAGCGTTGGCGGCTGCTGCAGGAAATGGTTGTAGGCGTCCTTCGGGTCGGTGATTCCGCCGTCCGTGCCCTGGTTCTGGCTCGGAGTGAGGTTCAAAAGGTCGCCCACGCCGTTCACACCATAGTTGCCCGTGAATGTGGCCTGCAGCACAAAGCCTTTGTTGTTGTTGAATTCTGTCTCGCCTAGATACTGAAGTTTTACCGACATGTTGATTTCCTCCTCAGAAAATTTGTTCTAGTACCACAATCCCTGGCCCCACCCATACCAGCCACTTCCCGTACTATTTCCCATCTTCGCCAACCGCCGCGGGTTCTTCTGACACTGCCGAATGATGTCCGCAACGATGTTGTCGACTCCTGCTACGGCTTGCTGCTCGGCTCCGGCAAAGATCGTTGTATTGCTGCGTTCAATGCCAGTCCACGCAAGCGTTGCCGACGCCAGCACCATCGTCATGCGCGGATAGAGCATCAACTGATCTTCGTCCTTCTGCAGTGGAGGCGGATCGAAGCGTCCATAGACCTGAATATCGGTTGGTCCCGCAACCGGAGTGATGGAGAGTTTGTAGCCAATCCACGCATAGGTGACGATGACCGCGTAGTTTCCCGGCGTGATTCCTGGCGGTTGAACGTGGGGAAGGGTATCGCGCGGCCCGTAGGCTTCGGTGTAGAACTGCGGCAACGCACCGGCAGTCTTCACCCACATGCGAATCGGATCAAAGAGCCCGAAGAGTTGCCCGCGTGTCTGGTTGGGACCGTCCCACTTCTGATAGTCAGAGAGGTCGGAAGTTCCCTGCGGCACGGCGAGCAATTCAACGAGCGCTTCGAAGTTCTTCCCACTGGCGTTTTTGATCTGCAACGCCATTTCCTCATACGCCTGGTTGATGAGTGGAACAAGGTAGTTCCGCGAGTAGAGGTATCCAGTTTTGTCACCGGCGAGTCCCTGGATTCTCTGAATCACATCACCAAGCGTATTTGGAATGACGTTAGCCTGTGGCATGGGTTAGCTCTCTTTGGCTGTCTGCTTCCCTTTGCGCCGCGGTTCTTCCTCGGCGTCGTTGGTGTTGAGCAGCGCGCGCTTGTCCGCTCGCCGTTTCGATTCCTTCACGATGGCATCCCACTCATCGCCTTCGTAGCGCTCGAGCCACACGGCCGGAACCGGCAAGCCAGCCATGAACGTCTTGAACGCATCGAATGGCGCATTGCAGTTCTTGCAGAAGTGCTCGCCCTTTTCGCTTTGGCGCGTGCCGCAGCCGGGGCAACTGACTGCTTGAACGGTCGGGCTATCGCTGAGTTTCTTCGTCGCCCAATCCTCTTTCTCGGTTTTGTAGCCCTTGTCGACTGCCCAGTTGTGCCAGAGCACGTGATACGGACTGAGTTGGTTGCGAATATCATCGGCGCGACTGTTCGCGAAGCGGTGTCCTTCGGAAATCTGGAATTCGGCGTATTGGCGCTGCTTCGTGAGCGCTTCCTCGAGACAGGTATCGAAGTCCATGTTCTGAATCTTGTAGACGTTGTGAGCCGGATCACTGAGTTCAGGATCGATGATCGGCACGCGGATCAGGTTGTTGTTGCGCTCGCGCCGCTTCACATCCAGTGTATGCACGTCGCCTTCGAAGATGACGATTCCGCCCATGTTCTCCGCATCGATCGAGCCGGTAACGTAGTGCGAGTAGAACTGGTGCGCGATGCCCACGGGCGAGATGTGGTCTGCCTTGATTGAGGGAGCGTCAAAGCCTTCGAGGTTTTCTGTGCCGATGATGACTTCCCAAACCTTCGCATTCCAGAACGTCACATAGCTCGCGGTGAAGGTGCGGCCCTTGAACTGGAGCGAGACTTTTTTCCCGACTCCCGCCGGCGGCACAGACTGATCCTGGAGCACGCCCTGTAAGGTGAGCTTCACAGGATTGAAGTTCAGCACGGTCGCCGGAGCGCATGGGCCGTCCCACACGTCACCGTGCTTTTTCGTAGCCGCTGCCAGCCGCTGTACTTCCGCGGCAATCACTTTCTGGCGCGCTCGGGCAGAAAGAGAATTCGAGAATTTCCGCATGGCTGGCTGTACACCAGCGCTCGCTTCCATCTGCTCGAGCCGTTTGCGCAGTTCAGAAATTTCGGATTCGCGGCGCCGATTGTGTTCCAGGTTCACTCCGGCCGCAAATTGTTCTTCACCTTCGCGCATGGGTACTCCCTGCACTACGGGCACTGGTTCTTCGATTACTACTTGGGTATTACTGGGTGATTCGGGCATTGCAGTTCTCCTTTGAAAGTCTCACTTAGTTACCCCACTTCTCAGCCGCACCAAAGTTGATTCCACCAGCCTGGGCCGCAAGCAAGTTCCTGAATTCCTGTGCTGCGGGGCTCACCGTGCGCAGCACTCCACTGACGCCTATGCGGTATTGCGATTCGAGTTCGTCCGCGAAGTCATCGGCTTTGCGTTGCCGATCTTCGGCGTCCAGCGCCATCCACGCAAGCATGTGGTTCTGCCAGTTCACCGGATTCGCCGCTTGCTGCGCGTTGTAACACCGGATCGCGCCATGCAAGTCGCCAATCTCCGCGATCGTGCGCCAGGGTCCACACGGCATCATCATGTAGTCACCGCGTTGTGGGTAGGCTGCGAGGAGCCGTGTGCGTTCGTCCTGCGCTTTCTCGCTCTCCCACTTCTCGCGTGTTCCCCAACAGGCTGCCGGATACCAGCGCTGCAAGATCCAGCCTTTGACTTGGTACCGCGGCACCCAAAATTCACCTTCCTCAATGCGTTCAGGAACAATGTCGGTCGGGCGAGTCGTGTCTGTGATCGCATCCACCGCGCCGGGATTTAAGCGGTTCATTCGTCCAAAGCAATGAATGCGGCAGTTTTGCGCGAGCACAACACGCCAGATCGGTTGCCCATCTGGGCTGAGGCCGCCATACTCCGCGAGGTCGCGGTTGATCTGCGGTGGCGTGTCGCGCTCTGGGCGGTCTTCGTACATTACTCGCTCGTGGGAGGCGCTGGAACGTTGTAGTTTTTGTTGCTATCTGGTTTGGTGATGACGAGTTCCATTTCACCTTCTTCGGGTTGCGTGAAACCAGCGGGACCGCGCCGGCGTGCTTCCACCTTCCACGCAATCTGCTCCATTTCATGAAGATATGGAATGTTCGAAGGATGATAAGACCCGCACTGAGCAACGCGAAAAGTAACTACATTTCGTGAACTCTGAAACATGTCCGCCCGGCAAATGATTCGTTCTTCGCAGTTCTGCCCAACTACGATATTGCCTGCTTTGCACGTATGGCAGAGCCCCTTACCAGCTTTCGGAGTGCCGCCTTGAATTTTGATTTGCAGTGCCATTACGCTCCTTCGGTCTGCATCACTTTCCCAATCTCGCGTGCGAGCAGCCGCGCATCAGCCAGCGTGAACACTCGCGCGCCAGGGTCGGGAGTATGCAGAATGTGAATCTGCTTGATCTCTCCGCCTTTGCCTTTGTAGTACAGGTCAAAGGCTTCTTTCGGGATTACGATTTCTTCGGCCATAAAAACGCGCCGGGTTTATAAGCCCGGCGCGGCTCTCTCTTTCTCAGGTTCCCCGTTTAGACGGGCGCGCTCATTGAGGGCGTCACGCCGAGGCTATGGATGATTCCATGTGCCCAGGGGAAGTTGGTGTAGTAATTGTATGAATCTTGATAATATAAATCACGTTCAGACGTCGCTTGTCCGGCGCTGTAACGCGGCCACCAAAGCCCGTTGAGCGTGCCAGGGATAAACTTCTGGCTGCCCGGATAGCGGACTCGCTTGAGATACATCCCGCTGGCCCAGTACATGCGGTCGCTGGCGGCTGTCGTGTCGATCTCCACCATGTCGGTGCCGATCTTCCACTCGTCGCTCAATTTCGGCGACATGTTGAAGTTCGCGAGTTCACCGTTGGTGGACATCAGCGTGGTCTTGGCAAAGCCAAGCTGCCGAGCTGTCGACTGCTGCGAGATGTAGGTGTAGTAGAAACGGTTCCCGATTTCGATGTCCGGGCCAGAGTTTTGTTTCTGGCGAACGTCGAGCGCGAGAATCATTCCAAGCGTCAGTGGCGAACTGTTGGCATTGACGCCTGCGGCCTGCATCTGAGCCAGGTTGCGCGAGATGCCGTCCATATCGCCCACGTTCGACGTGGAGATGATGTACTGCAATCCCTGCGGGCCTAGCGGAGCGCCGGAGGTCGAGCCCATGAGCAGGAAGGACGAGCCAGCCACGAGGCCAGCCGGAGCCGCGTCCAACTGCACGGTGTCAATGGTTGCGCCAGTCGAGTTCGACTTAGCGAGGACTGCCGGCGTGCCGACAATGTTGTACTGGCCGCTCGCGTCGGTCACGGCATACTGGTTGTTGAGATCCAGCAAGCGGTTGCCGAAGGGAGACGAAGCCAGCGGCACGGTCGCGCCACCAGCGTAGGTGGCGTCGACGGTTGCCACGATGCCCTGGTTGTAGCCCTGGGTCAGCGTGTTGCGGACGTGGGCCATTTTGTCTTTCGCATTCGAGACCATGCGGGAAATCGGTTTCACGATCTCCAGCCCGGCCGACTTCTCAATCCGTTCCATCAATTCAGTTGCGGCGAACGCGATCAAAATCGGGATCGGTGCCACGATGAACTGTTGGTATTCCGGCCCAGTGCCTTCAGGATATCCGCCGCCATCGGGATTGTAGAAAGCTCCCTGGCCGCCCTGATCGAACTGAATCGGGTGACGATATTTCTCTTTGCCCATATCCTTCGCACCGAACTGCTGGAAGCGTTTGTCAATACCGCGGTCCAGGTTCTGCGAGGAAGCCACCATGTCATCAACAACCTGCAACATGATTGGCAATTGCGATTGTGCTGTCGTGTAATTCGGAACAGGCATAGATTGGTCCCCTCTCTTCTAATTCCGCAGTTCTAACCGTCCAGCAATCGAAAGGGTGTCGGAGGTTATTGGTTGGGAGTCAGCTTTCTCGCGGTGACAAAGCTGCTGTTGGCACTGCTTGCGGGTCTCGCGGCGCACTCGCGCGGCGGGATAAAGAGGGTACTAACCACCATACTTCTTTTTGGCCCTCAATTCCATTACAAATTCCTCACGTTCCTTCGGAGTCATCCCAGCGTAATCTTTATCTTTCTTCGCTTCCGTTTCTGCCCAGGTGCGGAGTTGGTTGTCATCCATTGCTGCCGGAGTGACGGTGGCTTGGCTATGCGGTTCGACACGGGCAACGCCAGCGGCCGGAGCCGCGGGCTTTTTGCCTGCTGCCGCCCGAATGCCATCCTGAATCTCTTTTACCCGGGCATTCACGATCTTTGGAAGGTACTTCGCCGTGAGGGTTGTCAATTCAGCGACTCGCGCGTCTTTGCCGGCTGGCCCAAGAGCTTCCAGACTGGCTAGTTTCGCGCGATGTACGGGATTGCCCATGATCGCCTCATTGAGTTTTAAATAGCAACGCATTCCGAAGTCAGTCACGTTTGATGGCTTCTGGGTTTGCGGGTTAATCCACTTGTCGCTAAGAACGTAGTCCGGGAGGTATTCGCCACGCTCTTTCATGGCGTTTACCATCGTGTCGATCTGCGTGGTGATGGTCTGCGTCCAGGCACGGTCGACGTCGCGGTTCAGCGCAACCCGCGCTGCCTTGCGCGATTCGGTTGTCTGTTTGCCTTCCTTTGCGTCGAGGGCGCGCTGGCGCTCTTCCAATTGCTGCTGCAATGCCTTCTGCTGTGGCGTGGCATCTGGCGGCAGAGCCGGAAGTCCTGCGGGCGTTTCTTTGGCTGTCAGCCGGTTAAGGACGAAATCGAATGCCGCTTTCTCATACTCGGCGTTTTCGAGAGCATCGGCATCGGCTGCGCGCAGTTCTTCGCTGGCATAGCTTCCCGCAAGACGGGCTTTCAGCGTTGCGATTGTGCCAGTGACCGAGTTATTTAAGTCCTCGATCGCTGTCGCGCCAGCCCTGCGCACAAACGGTTGGAAATCAGCACCGAGCTTCGGCTTGCCGTTCTCGAGGATTTCCTTGCCTTCCCCGTCGCGCTCTTTGAACATCTCAACGGTTTGATCCCACGCGGTTCCAATCATCTCGGGATCTTCCGCGCTGAGCATCCAGTTGGTTTGCAGGCTTACCAGGCGATTCGCATGGTCAACGGCAAAGCGCGCTTCCTCGGGAGTGCTCACGATCTCCAGCACTGGCTTGGCCGCTTCGTTCTCGCGTGCCATGCTCATGATCTGCTCTTTGAGTTCGGGAGCCTTGTCAAGCACCGCCTTAAATTCGGGGCTCTTGGTTGTCCACTCCTCAATCGCTGCCGGCGTTGGCGCGGCAACTGCTTCTGCGGGCTTTGTCTCGGGCGGTTTCTCCTCGCCTTCGACTTTCTTGGCTGCTTCCGCGATTGCGTCGGGCGGCTCTTCTGCCTTGGGCTCAATCATCCCATGACGTTCGGAGCGGAGTCGTTGCGCTTCTTCGGGATGCGCGGTGGCCCATGCAGCCTGATCGACACCGAATTGCTCAATGCCGTCTTCGTTGTCGGGATACTTCGTCGAGTCCGGCGGAGTCGCGGAGTTGATTGGATCAAACTTCGCGGGCGCTGCCGGAGCTGCGGGTTGCGCTGCTACCGGTGCCGCCGCAGCCGGTGGAGCAGGAGTTGCGGGCGCTGCTGGTGCAGGCGGTGCGGGTGCCGCTACGGGCGCAGGAGCGCTAGGCGCTGCCGGGGCCGCTGGTGCGGGTGCTGCTGGCGCTGCGGGAGTTGCGAGATCTGGCATAACTATTTTCCTCCAGGTGTTGCGTTAGGTTTTACGGTGAAATCGGCGATGCTCTTCATGTAGAGCCGCCCATATTTATCCAGCCAAAGAACCTGCCAGCCATCCAGCAAGAGCGTTCCTGCGGGATAGTGCATCAGGTTCCGAGAAACTTCGAGTTCGCGGCCCACTATTTCTCCTCAGACGTTTTGTGCGCAGTGACACACAACTCTATGCGATCAACACAGGTAAAGTGAGAACCGTCCCGGTTGCGACACATACGACCAATCTCTGCGCCACATTTGGGACACTTTACCGATAGAAAAACTTGCTTGTTCTTCCGTTTTTCAGGGGGGATCAATTTTCGTTGTTTCACTTGCCTCCCATAACGGCCTTTGTCGCATCGATCGCCGCGTCGACTACCTTGCCAGCCGCATCTTTCTGTCCGGTGATTGTGCCCTTGGTGAGCATCGGATCGATAGTTGCGAGCCGCGCGAGTTGGTCGCTCATTGCTACGGCGAGCTTTTGCAGTTCTTGGACTGCCGCCATCATGCCAGGGTCGGGCGCCGGAGGCTTCGGCTGTCCAGCCTGTGTGACAGCCAACTGCCGTGCCGAGGCTTGCTGTGCAACCTTCATATCCATGTCATCCAGTTCGTCGTAATACTGGTTAAGCATGATCCACGCTTGCGGGTTCTCAACGCGCAACGTAAAGTGCTCCAACATGTAACGCTGTGTGACGGCCTTTGCAACGGGGAAATTCTCAGCCTTGGTCGGATGTACAGGCAATTGCGTGCCTTGGCTTCCATCGGGATTCATGGTCACTTCCGGCCCTTGCTCGATGATGGTCTGGATGTCGCACTCGGTTTTGAGCCGCTGCGCTTCATCCGGAAGTACCGAGCCAGGCAACATCGTGCTGAGTGCAAGATCCTGATTCGCTGGCACCGAGAACCACTCCACCGCTAGCGGGTTGCCTTTCTCGATTGAGGCGTACATGGTTTCAATGGCCGTGCGGATTTCGTCAGGCGATACGGGCAAGTTCTGATCTTCGTCAATTGAGAATTCGACTTCGCCTTGCATCGACTCCCAGTCCACTTCTTTGTTCTGGAAAGCGCCGCCGCGCTCTTCGATCACATCCCAAATCTTTGTGACTGCGCCAGTCTTCATCAGCAATTGCAAGCATTCGATAGCGTTCTGGCTGGCTGCAGCGTGTTCGTCCTGAACGTTCTCCCAATAGGGCTTGAGCGTCGTGGCTGCGCGCGCGAGCTGTAACTGCTGGCCGCCGAGGGTTTCTACATCGTCCTGGGTACCTTGCCCACTCAACTGCCGCGGAATGCCGATGATGATTTCGCAGAACGTCATCAGCATCATGGGATAGCCCCACAATGCCGGGTTAATCGGGAGATCAAAATGGGCAAGCAGTTCTGTCATTGGTCGCGGTTCGCCATTGATCCGCATCGGCACAGGTGTCAGCGTGCCCGCCGGCACTGCCTTGCCACTCATTTTCTCGGTATCGATTCGCGCTGCATCTGCAAAGTTCAAACCGAGCGCCGCACGCGATGCCCAATCGTCCAGAATCCACATCACGCGGTTGAACCGCGCATTGAAACTTACTGCTGTGTTCGCGAGCGCGCTGCAGTAAATGCCTTGATTTGCGTAGAGCGCACAGTGGCTCCATTCCTTCACTAGAACCGCTTCCCGGATGTCAACAACCAGTTCCCCAACCATCGCCACTTTTAGCCCATCAGGGAACTTCGCTTTCATGCGCTGCGCAAAGGCCGGATCGCCTTTCTTGTTGTAGGCCATCGGCGTAACCCAAACTTCTGAGTACGTTGGGTTTGACAGCGCATTGTCTGCTGCCATTCCGCCGATAGCACTGATTGCGTCTGTGCGTGCTAATTTTTCGGCGCTGGCGTTTGGAGTTGTGCTGGTTTCTGCGCCTGCCTGGATCTGCGTATAGAGTTGTGGGAACATCTGACGCGCTTCACCAAGATCAATCTCGCAATCTTTTGCGAGAATCGGCGTCTTCGTCAGTGCATCATCGCCCTTGGCTTTCGGGTCCGCATCGATCTCGATCGGAGAGTGTAGCGTCCACTTCACGCCCGCCCGCGGCACTCGTTTCACGCCAAGCGATTTCAGAGAAGTGCGGTTTCCTTCGCCGGCGCCGTAGTAGCTTTCCTGCCCCATGAACGCGCCGCAGTTCGGGCACTCCATACCATCAGGCGACGTTGCAGGAGTTTCCATGCCGCACTTTGGGCAAGTGTAGTGAGGCTCGGACTCAATCTCCATGTCCGTAAACTCTACCTGCTCGTCGTAGCCGAACATGTTGCCGTCGATCGAGGCGCGCGTGTAGCGGAAGTAGGAGCCGAACAAGTAGAGCATTTCGAACATCGAACGCACCATCTTGCGCATCCGGTTCTTCTGCTCAATGATGCGGATTGCTTCGACGGCCGCTTTCGCGGTCACAGTGTCTTTGAGGCTTGGATCTGAGTTTCGAGGCTTGATGATTGTCTTTGGAACCGCACGGCTCATCGTGCCGGTAAAGACGTTGCAGAACATCAGAGTGAGCGGGTTGATCCAGCGCTCGAGGTCGGTGTCCTCGCCGTTGTCGTTGTCCTGGGAGCGAGCCCAAGCCAGCGCGTCATACCAGCAATTTGTGGCCGTATCCCACCGAATAACTTGGACGCCTTTCCAGTAGAAAACGTTCTGCATCCACTGGCGGAAACGCTCTAGGCGGTCCTGCGCCCAACCACTCCGATACTCAGTGATGGTTTCAACGAGCATCTTCTGATCTTCGGGAGTGACGTCGTTGAGTGTGAAGTAAAGGCTTTGCGGATCGACCGGAGAAGGATTGTCCTTGCTCGTCTCGGCAAAATCCTGCGCCGGACCTCCACTGTTGTTCTGTGGAGGTGGCAACATATCCGGTGATGCGCTAAAGCCTACTGAGAGGCCCATCTACATGACCCTCGCTTTGAACTTCTGATTTGGCAGCTTTCCGCCGCCGATGTTGGCGTGATCGAAGCGGGTTAGAACGCGGTCAAATGGCGTAGTGAAATTGATTGGCGCTTCCTCTGACGCCTTCTCTGGCGCCGCAACCAACACTGGCTTCGGCGGTTCTACCACCTTCGGCTTTTCCAGCAACAATTCGAGCAGGTGCTTGCGCTCCGCTTCGGATGCCGCGAGTTGCTTCCGAAGTTCGTCGACGAGTTCTCTGCTTACCCAGGGCCAGCCCATCGCTTTTAATCCCACTCAGTAACGATCACGCCGCCAGCATTCGCGGAGTTCGTTGTCAGTTGGAGAATCACCGTTCCATTCGCGCCAACATAGTTGCCTTGACCGCCGTGGACACGGCCATCGGTTCCACCGAAGACAATCGGCTCATAGGCTTGTCCTTGGACTCCGGCAACCGGCGGGAGCCAAGTTTGGAGCGCTTGCGGATCTGCCTGTGCGGGAATCACCCCAGGGGCCAGAATCGGGATTGGCGGTTGTGGCGGCTGCGTGTCGATGTAGTAGCCCTGCAACCCCTGGAAGACGCCGTTGTTGTAGCTCGGGTCTTCGATCACTTCCACCTTGGAGCTCATCATGGTGAGCGGGATGTTTGTCATCGCTCCGCCCTGAGCGTTGATCGCGTAGTTTCTTACTCGTGGATTCGTCTGTGACATGATGCCCTCCAGAATTTAACGGGGCTTATATTTTTCGGTCGTATTCCGAGTCCCGAGAAAGTTCTAAGCCCCTTCGACCGCAGTGATGCCGCGGCGCGAACCTTTATTTCCCCCAACCAAACAACACAGAAACCACTGGCTGATAGCCGGTTCCGCCAGCCACCGAGGACTTGATAACGCGCACGGTCGGCATGGCATACCAGCTACTCCCGGCTTTCAGTTTGATTGGCACGCCCACTCCTGTACTCCATGCCCATCCGGTATTCGAGCCGGTGAACGAGATCCCTGCCGAAGTCGGCACGAAGACTGGAGTATTACCAATCTTGAATAACTGTTGTGCGACGCCCATGCCCACATTCGACGTGACCGTGAACGGGTGAACGTTCTGCGGGAGCGCATCGTAGACGCCAAAGGCGTAGGTACCGGAGCCATCATTCACCAGATGCGCAAAGAGCGCCGTTCCAGCAACCGCCGGCGAGCCAGCCTGGTTCCATGAGACGCCAGCCGCATAGAGGTTCTGTAGCGGTTGAGTCTGCTGCGCAAAGACGGCAACACACAACACGAGAACAAACAACAACACTTGCGATACGAATTTCATCACTTTTTCTCCTTCAGTTCAGTTTGGAATTTGCTTAGGTTATTTGCTTCGAGCAAGTCTTGTGGAACGGTGAGCACCAGGAAATTCTTGTCCTCCAGTTCGCGAAGCGATAGATACATCGCGGTCGCAGCATCCTTCATACCCTGCCCGGCGCCGGTAAGAACTGCCCATTTAGAAGAGCCCTCGCGCCACATACCACAGATCCATGACGAGTAGAGAGCAGAGATCAGGGAATTGGCGATGCTTCGCTCGAGACTGCCGTTCTTTGCCGCCTCAACGAACGCTACCGGATTAGGAAATTCGAAGAGAGCCACTTAGCTACCACCACCAACACCACTCGCGCTGCTCGCAGTAGGGTCCGGGTATACCGTCCCCTTTTTTCTCTGAAAGTGAAAGTGTTCGTTATCTGTGCCTGCCGCCTCGAGGAATCCGAAGAAATATGTCCAGCCGAGGACGTTCATCACGGTCGCCAGTATTTTTTCTTTTTGATCTGCCGTGAAGTCGTGTGAACGCACATCGTAAGCCTCGCCATGATGATGCGGGTCATCCGGGCCGGAGTGCGCCCCATCGCAAGCTGACGTGATAACCAAATCAACCCCAAGCTTGGCCGCAGTCTGATCGATCGCCGAAAGAATACGAAAGCCCGCTGGCGCAATCACTGTAAATTGCGCACTTGATTTGGTGTAGAGACAGTTCACGTTATTTCTTTTCGACGAGGGTAAGGTTCTCGGTGGCGACGTTGGTTGCAGCCCATCGCTTACCGGCTGAGATCACCGCACCGGCGAGACCCGCGGCGAGTGCAATCCAACCTTGCTTTCCACTCGGAATGCCGCCGTTCCATGTGCTCAGAAAGCCCACCGCGCCGTATTCGAGAGCAACGACGAAGCTGTGGAACTTTGCATTCGTGTTGTAGAGGTTCATCACTTTTTTCAGCATAGTCAGTCCCTACTATCCTCTCTGCGTTCAATTCGCCCAAGGCGGTTGTCGTGTGATTCGAGCAGCGCCGTAACCACCGCAGTGTTTTTTTCGGTTGCAGAAAGCCGTCTCTCGGCGCCCTGTTCCCCGAATGCCCACTTCTTTAGCGCGGCCACATCCGAACGCATGACGTATGCCACGCCGATCATTCCAGCAATCGCGATCGCAACCTCAACAATATCCTTGGTCGCGGCAATTGAATCAGTTGAAACTCCTACCCCTAAAACTCCGAGCACGATCACCCCAGAGGCTGCCTTGCTAATTGCACCTGTCATCTAGCTTCCCCTATCTAACTTGTATTGAGATGGCACTGCATTTAGTTCGTTTTGCTACTGGTGTGACGATTGCAACTTACCGATAAACACATCTGCTCGCTGGCACGGTACCCCGTAGCCGCAGGCGGTGGGAGTAGCCTTCTGAGTTCCGGTCTCCGTTCCTGGTCCAGCCTGCGCCCCAGAGACGTTATGGAGCACGAACGCCGTACACGTTCCGGCGTTGACCGTGGTTGAATCGCATCCCCAGTTGTTAGCCGTGTTCACATCCAGCGTCAGCACCTGGTTGTTGAGCCATCCTTCAGCAAACCCGGTGAGCTTCACCGTTCCCGCAGTTGGACCACAACTGATCGACTGGATGTTGCCTGCGGGTGGAGTAGGCTTGGCGACGTACCAGTATTGCGTTCCGTTCTTCGGACAGAACTGGTTCAGCATGTTGATGGTGATATTGCCGGAGCCGTCATTCGTCCAAGTGACGTTGGTGCCACTGGCGGCTAGTGCCGTCGCCTCCCAACTGGACAGGCACTTCGTTGTCGTGCCATCCATGCAGCCAAGAGTCAGATTCCAGTCGCTCGGCCAGATGTAATACAGTCCATCGCTCGATGCGCTGCCCTCCGCGTTCTGCACGGTAAGCGAATAATGTGATCCCGAGCTTACACTGTGCATCAGACGGTAAATGCAGCCAACAGGTGTTGCCGTCGAATCGTATACGCATCCCGCTCCCACCAGGTTGCCGGGCGAGGATTGAGTGGCTGCGTTCTGCGCCGCGATGATCTCGTCATCCCACAAGGAACTGTACTCGGATGGGCAGGCTGCTCCTCCCACGCCGCTTCCTGCCTGCCCACATACCAACGCCGTGGACAGGATGGGAGGGCAGAGATCGTTGCTGCCGTAGCCGCACTCCATGTCGCCGTGTTGATCGTCGGTGATCGAGAATGGAATCAATTTGACGTTGCTCGAATTAGGCGCGGGCGTCAGAGGTCCGGGATAGGTGAGGCCGCAGGGACTGCCATAGCCATTTACGGGATCGCTGCACGCCGGATTGGAACTGGCCGGATCGGGCACGGTCGAGGGAAGCCACGGATGGAACT
>Ga0335070_10004724_pt1 | contig 15956 bp, 11 predicted proteins | sample Lox_Sample_13_FD_206722 | JGI IMG/M metagenome (GOLD analysis project Ga0335070, IMG submission 206722) | Soil microbial communities from Loxahatchee National Wildlife Refuge, Florida, United States - Lox_Sample_1.3 | ecosystem: Environmental > Terrestrial > Soil > Wetlands | place: USA... | reverse complement strand
TGGGGAAAACGGCGGATGATGGCCCTGGGGGGAGTGATGCTCCCCGGTACATCCCCACGCGTGTGGGGAAAACCCTTCGCCATAGGCCGATTTTCGGCCTATGGCTGTGGATATCAGGGTATTTTAATCAGTTGTAAACCCTCCAACTCTACGATAGATCTTTCCGTTTTTCCAAACATGCGCATGGTAAAATGCTGCTCATTGTTGGTCGTCCACATCTGCAACACTCCACCGACGATCTCTTTTTCACAGCATTTTTCCCAGAGGAGATCTCGCACCATGGCCGATACGTGACCGACAAAAACCCCAGGAACCGGTTCCAGCAACCAGCGGGTCAGCTCACCACGCAGGCGCACGGGGGCTTTTTTGAGAATGATGACGACCATTTCAAGCCTCCTTGGGTACATCCAGCAAGGCATTCCAGAGATCGGCGGGCAGCGCAGGATCTGTGTCGAACGATCCAACTTCCTCCGGCTCTTTGCCAATCTGGAGCAGATCATCGATATCCGGAAGGATGCGGGCCAGCAGTTTTGTTTCATAAAAACGATCACGGCAGGCAGCGCGTACGAACGGCTCAGGTTTTCCCGGATATTTGGCGGTCACCTCGAAGGCAACCGGAATCGTAATCTCTGTCTTATAGAGATCGGCGATGTCGTAAACGAAGGAGAGCTGCTTCCCCGTGTGGACAAAACCCAAAGCGGGCGAGTATCCTCCCGAGATGATGGCAGCGTGACACAGGCTGTTGAGCAGGGCATTGGCCGCCGAAAGGGCCCGGTTGATGGGGTCGGACATATTCCATTGGTTGCGATCGTAGCGGCGGCCTTCCCATTTCACGCCGAATTTTTCGCTGGCTTCTGCGTATGCATCGCGCATGCGTATACCTTCATATCCGCGGATCTGGGGCAAGGTCAGGGCCGGGTCTAATTGGTCGTTGAAGCGTTTGCGATACATGCGCAACACCACTTCCTGGCGTTTTTCCGGGACGCTCACCAGCTCAGCCTGGCGGAGCAGATGATAGGCCTTGCGAGTCTCTCCCATCCCGTGGGCGTAAAAACGGTTCATGTTCGCCCCTGTCCAGATGATGGAACAGCCGCACTCGGCCAAAATCGCAACCGCCGCGTAGGTGATGCGCGTCCCGGGGCCCAATAACAAAACACACAGATTCGCCGCGGGCACGTGGGTGCGCCCATCCTCATTGATGAATTCCACAGCCGAATCCTTGCGATCTACAATCGCATGTTCGACATACAGATAACTCAAGCTATCGCGCATCTTGGGTAACTCGTGTAAATCTTGCATAGGACCCTCCTGTTGATTATTCAGTTATTAAGGTTCTGAACTGCCTGCCGTATTCGGGAAAACCGGAAATTTCTTTTACGGCAGGAAAAGGCCAGGCACGATCCTACCTGGCAGGAGCCAGGGAGAGCAGGCCAAAGCCGAGGCCCTTGCCGCTGCCAATGCCGGCCAACATGGCTGAGTGCAGGGCGAGCGGATCTTTGACCTGGATTACGCCCTCAAACAGGACGGAGAGGAAGCTCAGGCCATGCCGCTGATTATCCCGGAACCACTGCCCCTGAACGCGCTCCTGGGATGAGGCGCGCGCCGAGAGGAGCACGCATCCGCTGGCGTCGATCTTGCGCCCGAGCCAGAGAAGCTGATCTTCCTCGCGATGCAAACCGACGCGGCGGCCTTGTTTTTCACCTTCGCGGTCTTTCTTGACGGTGGGATTGGCTCGCAGCCGGAAGGCCAGGGCCTGGCCAGGCCGAAAGATTAACTCCACCTCTTTGACGCCCGGATTTTCGGCTTCAAAGAACAGGTCGTCCGGTGGGAGCAGATAGTTCTTCGGAGGCGCGGCCAGAAAGGTCCAATCGGGGCGGACGCGGGACTGGACGAGCAGGGTGGGAAGGCCGGTGCGCGGGTGGACGTCCAAGCGAAAGAGCAAGCCCGCGGTGTTTTCGTCTCGGCGATCGGCATGGAACACGCTGCCCGGGAACGCCCGCGTAATCGTACGGTGCATTTCGTAGGGGTCCGCGATCTCGCGCAGCACCTGACGCGAGCGCGGGTTGAGGATCAGGCGAGAGAGGTACATCAGGACGCCTCCAATCGTGTAGGCGGCGTTGCGACGAAATCCTGGGTCATGCTCCGCGGGGCAAAACGCCGGGTCTGGAATGATAGCGGTTGGTCGAGCCGCACCACGGAGCCCTGTGAATCTTCCAGGATGGTTCGCAGCCGCGCCGGACCTGCCCGTTGGCACAGGTAGGGATACGCCGTAAGGGCTTCCGCCAATTCCTGCCCTGGCTTCAGTCCATCCGCCAGGTACACCGGTTCCCCGGGCACAAACGCCTTGCGGCCCAGGAAGATCGGCCAGACCGGGTTCTTTAGGGCAGCCTGGATTGTCCGAAGGAAGTCCAGGTCCTCGCCGGCCAGGCCCACTAGAAACACCGCGTCCGCCAGATAATAGCGATTGGATGGCTCGGTTTTCTTGATATCGCCTCCGGCCCTGAGAACGTCCTTCGCAGTGTGAAAATCGACCTTGAGGATGCCTTCCCTGTCCACGCGCACGCCAAGCCGTAATGCTGCGATGTTCGCCAGCGATGGGTCGTCGGCCCGGTCGATGCCCAACGCCGCGCAGACCAGCCCGCACACGCCACTCTTCGAGGGCTCCAGCCCGGTATCGCGCACGCTGAAACGGCTTTGCACGCCCCACGACTGCATTGCCCCGCTCAGGCGAAGCAAAAGGGTGTTCATAGGCTACTCCAGTCCGGCGATAATATGCCCGATCCATTCTTCCCGGTTGGCAACCAGGGCGCCTTTCAAATTTTCCAGGGGAGCGTCCTCTTCCAGAGTCAACGCCGCTGCGTTGACGCCGGTTCCTCCATAGATGGTTTCCAGGCGGCCCCAATAACCATCCAACGCGGCCAGAGAAGGCGCGAGGTATCCGCCTTCTCGTCCGGGTTTGACCGGCTTTTCGAAAGCGTTTGCCAGCGACCAGGATTCTCCGTCGGTACGCACCACGCCCAGCAAGAAATCCGGTGGATTTTGTGCAGCGAAGCTGTTCTGCTTGCCGGTGGGCACAGCGCTGATGGCCGCCCGCAGAAAGGCCTCGACCGTGCAGCGGGCCAGCTCGCGGTCGCCGCCCAGGTTCTTGACCAGCAGGTTCCAATCCAAGCGGGCATAGCGGTAGAAACAGGCGCTGTTGAAACCGGTGACGCCCATCATCCCCGCGCCTTCCTCGTCGTCACGGGTCAGCTCGTCCACGGCGGTGTAGAAATCCATATCCATGCTTACCCGGTGGGTAGAAATGGCGTGGGCCACCTGGCAGGCCGCGTCCAGGTTCAACTCGGGTTTTTCCGCCAGCATGCGCCCAAAAAGAGCGATATCTGGCGCGCCGGTACGGTCTTTAATCGTCTTGAACAGTTCTTTTGCTATCGCGTCGATCAATGGGCTTTTCCCATCCTTCAGGCTGGCCAGGATCTCGTCCCATTTTTCCAACGCCTGGCTAGCGAAGGCCGCAACCTCCTGGCTGCTTAGATAGATCAGCACACTGGTGTGGTTCTTGTCCAACTTGCTGTATTGGGTCGCGATGGCGTCTGCCACCGCCTGGGCCTGTTCGGGACTTTTTCCGGCCTTTTCGAACCTTTCTGCTAACAGGCGGTTCATCCAGCGCGTGCGCACACCCGGCTCGACAGCGGTCTTTTCGGCAAAGACCGGCTGGGTGCGGATCGCGCGCTTGATGCACTGTGAAGAGATCCGCGCCCGGCGCACTCCGCCGAACTCGGTATCCTTGGGGTTGCCCGTGTCGTCGCGGTTCAGGTTCGAAGGGGCAAAGTTCTGGAGGATATGCACTTCGATAAACATGGTTGTGTCCTTTCGTGGTTATGCGTCTACAGATTCTTTGTTGAATTGTGATTGGCCCCAAAAGGCCCGCGCCCATTCTTTCTGTACCTGGCGGTCCTCGTTGTCCCAGCGCTGTACATCCCAGTAAAGCTGGTTCCAGTTCACCGGGACGTCTTTCGATTTGAGGAAGCTGATTGCCTGGCGCAGGGCGTCGGCCAGGTCGTCCGGATGGGCAGCCAGCAGCGCCGTAAAGCGGCGCTCCAGGGCATCTTTTCCCCCCGGGGAAAGCGTACTTGCCAGGTGCGCCCCCAGGTTGCCCTTTGAGGTGGACAGCGGGTGGAAGGCAAACAGGGAAGCAATCAGGTAGGAGGCGGATTCTTGGGCGGCGCTGCGCTTTTGAGCAAGGCGCGGTTCTACGTAGCGGTACATTTCGGGCACGGTTCCAGGCGGTCGGCCCAGTCCGCGGCGCAGCGCCGACAGCGCGCCGCGGTCCTGCGCTTCGGCCAGGGACTGCAAGTATTGGATGAATGGGTGGATGCCAGCTTCGGTCATAGAGACGCCTCCTCTTTTTGAACGTCGGGAAATAGTTGTTTTAACGACGCGCCGAGAGATCCCCGGGCGCAAACGGATGCTTTCAACGCGGCTGCGTCCGTACCGGCAAACTCGGCCGCCTGCTCCAGGGCAGCCCACGCCGCCTTGCGCAGGCTTTCCTTCCAGGTTTGTAGAGCTTCTGGATGTTCGGGCAGGTCTTCAAGGAATTGGAAGAATGGAATTTCCAGTTGCTGCCAGTAGAAACGTTCCACGTTCCAATGCACGGTCAATTTTTCTGCCTGGTCCCGGCTGATCCGGTCAACCTCCTGCCAGCGCTTGCCATCTGACTTTGGTGAAATTACCAGCAAGGCCAACCACTGGGCAGCCGCTTTCAGCCAGAAACGGGTCTGTTCGGCAAGCTCCAATGAGGCGGCAAGTTGTTCCAACAGGTCGTCTCGCTCCAGGTATTCCAGGGGCATTGGCATATGCTCTTCACAAAAGAATTCGATCTTGGCCTGGTCGTTGGCCATGCCCAACGCCATAAAGCGGTATACCTGTTCTTGAGGGAGAGATCCTTTCTCCGCAAGCTCCGCGATCCAGTGAAAGTTAATCGGTGGGCGATTGCCGTGCGATCCTTTCAATCCGAACAGTGACGCGCTGTCCCGCCAGAGGGCTCTATCCTCTGAAAAACGCATACAAAAATAACCTTCCTCCTTTTTGCTGGCCAGGAATAGCTTCATTGGATCTCGAATGGACGCGTCCAGACGCAGACCCGGGGCCATGGTCATCTCGCTTACCATTGGACTGGCTCCATCCCCCTCTGGAATCAAGAGGATACGCCGGTTCTGCCAGGTCAGATAATCCAGATATCCCCGCGGGATCTGGCGAGCAGGAAGATAAGGATCCTCGTTTTCCCAGGCCGGCCGATCATCGGGTTGGCTCGGCAGGACCGTCTCGTGTGGATAGCGCAGCAGGTTCAAACACAGCGTCTGGAACAGGGTTTGCCCCTCAACCAGGAAGATCACCCCTCTTCCCCAAGGACCGTCAGTAAACTTCTGCTCCAGACCGCTCAGGCCGGCCAGGCTAAAAGACTGTGCAACAAGCAACGTACGGGCTGCTTTGGCGGGAGATAATATCGCGCCAACGGCCTCCGTATGGTGGTCGAACAAAGAGGCATTATTTCCGGATGCCATATCGAGCACCAGGCTGACGGTCGATTTTGGCTTGACCCGAGCATCCGCTGCCTGATAGAACGGCCGGTCCGGGTCGAAGAGGTCGAAACGGGAAGACCACTTTTCCAGGTAGCCGTTGATCAGGTCAGGCTGCCAGTATCCGCAGTCCCAGAGGCGAACCCATTCGGATTGTGATCTCGGTCCGCGCAAGGCGCTGTGCAACATCGCCAGCAACATGCGGTAGATGGCGGCCGTTTCCAGCGGGGAATCGCCCTGGAGGCCGCGCAGATCCTGGGCCTGGCGCAACGTTTCACGCAGGCTGAGATCCTCCAGGCGCCCATCCATCCGCACGCATGGGATCCAATTCCGGTCGATAAGATTATAGGAACAGGTCATTTTTCCTCCTTGAAGATTTCCAAACCCAGTTCGCGGCTCAATTTCAGCCAAAAGCCTGCTCCCTGTGGATGGAATTCACCCGCAGGGTCAAAGACTGCTGGAAAGTGGTCGCGCAAGGCGGCGACCTCCCGCCAGGCGGAAGGAACCCGTCCCTGGCTGGCAAAATAATCGACCACCTCGCGACGCTGCACGCTCACCGCGCGCCCGAGCAGGTCACAAACCTGGTTGCGGTTCGGCCGCTTGCGCAGGTCCACCTGGCTGCTGCCCGGTTCGAGGGTAATTCCCTCTTGCGACTGGTACAGGCAGACCAATGGAACCGAAGGCTCGCTCAGCCTGGTCATCGCGCGGAATGCCTCGTGGACAGCCGGATTATCTTCTTCCAACGTCTCGTTCCGGCTGCCGATCAACTCTTCGTCATCTGGTGGGGCAACCAGGCGAACCCGCGCCTGAAGAGCCTCTTTTTCCCGGTCTTTCCGTTGCTGCTCTTCCGCCCTGGCGAGGGTTTCCAGGATCCGCGTGTCCTGGCATTCTGGCGGCTTGCGCCCGTACACGCTTTCGATCAAGGCAGTGGTCTCTTCCGGGAGGGTCAGGTAACTGCGTTCCCGTAGGGCCAGCCAGGTGCGCAGCAAGATCGCCGTCGCGTATACGAAGGAGTCTCGGCCAAAATCAGGCAGGCCATCCATGGTTAGCGGAGAAGAAACGGCCAGTATGGCCTGCTGCAAGCCTGCGGGCCGACCAGGCTGGTTCTGGGCGTGGCGGTGCAGGCGGCCAGCGCGCTGGATCAGCAAGTCCAGCGGGGCCAAGTCGGACACCAGATAGTCGAAATCGAGGTCGAGGCTCTGCTCGATCACCTGGGTCGCAACGACGATAGCCTTGTGAGGTCGATTTCCGCCCTTGCTGAATAAGCTCAGGACACAGCTTTCGATCTCCTTACGCCAAAGGAAGGGAAAGCGGGCATGAAAGAGGATCAGGTTATCCGGAGCGACGATGCCCAACTCCCGAATCGCCTGGTAAACTTCCTGGGCTCGGGCGACGCGGTTGCAGATCACCGCCGCGCAGCCACCATCTTTCAGCTTTGCGTCCAGGTGGCGAGCAAGCTGGCCGGGCTCCGCCTCAATCCAGGTTATCCCCAGGCTTCGTTGAGGAGGAGAAGGGAGCGGATGGGTCACAATTTCTTCTCCGGCGGCGACTGTCAGGCGAGGATACACACAATCAGGGAGGTCGGGCAGCTCCCGGCCGAACCACGCCGCCGCCAGATCCCGGCGCGTTCCGGAAGGCAGCGTCGCCGAAAGCAGGATCACCGATGTATCGATCGAACGCAGCCAGTTCAACAATCGTTGGAACAGGGTGGACATATAGGTATCGTAGGCGTGTACCTCGTCAAAAACCACTACCTTCTGACCCAGGCCAAACATGCGCACGAAAAAATGCCTGGTTTGCAAAACCGCGAGTAAGGTCTGATCCACCGTCCCGACGCCAAAAGGGGCCAGGAGGGTGCGTTTGCGCGGTAAGAACCAGGTCTCTGCTTTCACACCACCGGAAGGTTCTTCGTCCTGGGCAATACCCTGCGGCCGGAATGGCTCTTCAGCGGCGGTCAACATGGCGGCGCCATGGACCAGGTGAGCATTGACCGATTGAGAAGGGTAACGGGTTTCCAAAAAACCGACCACGCGGTCATGCATCTGGTTGCTGGTGGCCTGGGTAGGCATGGCAACGTACATCCCATTCCCCTGCCGCCGGTGCAGCCAGGTATCAGCAAGAAAAAGAGCCGCTTCGGTCTTGCCGATCCCGGTAGGGGCTTCCAGGATGACCAGGGCCGGCAGGTCACAGCCCTCCGCGGCGGCGAAGGCCTGCTGCTGTATGGGGTTGGGCGATGGGGTCCGGGGGAACATCGCCCCAAAGGATAATGGACGATCGTCCGCCCGCCAGCCCAGCCAACCCAGGTGAGCCAGGGTGTCGCGCGCCTGTTGAAAGGCGCGCGCCGCATATACTTCGGCAGGCAAGAACCTCTCTTCGAAAGGAAAATACTCCGCCATCGAGCCAATCCAATCCGCCACACTGACCAGGCCAGAAAACAAAGTTAGCAGGGTATTCATAGCGGTCTGATCCGCAGGCAAGGCGGGGAAGGCAGCAGGTTGATATAGCTGCCTCACCGTCCGGAAAAGGTCGAGGCGAGCGGCGTCCCAGGTTGAATCGCCCTTGTCGGACGATTTCAAGCTAGCTGACAATAGCTGGTCCGGCGTCGGCCAGGAACCATGGTGCCCGCCCAGGGCATATGCGATCTGACGAGCATCGCGGACCGAAAGACCGGTTTCTTTGACGAGGAGATCTTTTAGAGCCCAGGTGGTCAGGATGCCATGAGGGGCAGGGTTAGGCGATACATCCAGTGGAAAAACGAAGCCTGCCTGGGTCAATACCTGGGTTCGAGGCGGATATTTGCGCTGAAAGCCAGGCGCCGCCTTGCCCATATCGTGCAGGGCCGCCCAAAAGGCCAGCACACGCCCGGTCGCTTCTAGGTCTGGAGAGAGGTAGCCGGAAAAGACCTGACGAGTTTGCTCACTCAAGGCAAATTGCCATAAAGCCAGCGTGCATTGACCCACGTCCAGCAAATGGTAGATCAGCGGATGAATGATCCCGCTGCTGGAAGGATCTGTTTTTGCCCAAAAGTGGAAATAACCTGGAACAGGCATTTTTTACCCTCCTTCCTCGTTCAAAGCATCCTCATCCCCAACCCAATAGGCCTGGTTCATGAGGCGGATCTCGGCGAGGATGGCCTGGCGCAGCTCGGGGGGTGCGAGGACCTCGGCGTGGGAGCCGAACTGCATGGCCCAGCGCTGGATTTCGTCGAGGCCGGCGGAGCGGAAGCGGAGGATGACGCCGCCGCCGGGCAGCTCTTCGAGGTCCTGCTGGGTTTCATGCCAGCGGCGCTCGCGGATCCAGCGGGCCTGGTAGGCGTCGAAGCGGATGGCGACCTGCTGGGGCGGGCCGCCGCGCTCGGCCTGGAAGGCGCTGCTCATCCACTCCTGGGCGGAGAAGCCGGGGACGCGCTCGAAGCGCGAAGCGAGGACCTGCCACCAGTCGACGCGGCCGAGGTGGAAGCTGCGCATTTCCTGGCGAGGCTGGTCGAAGGCGAAGAGGTACCAGTCGCCGCGCAGGTTGTAGAGGTGGTGTGGGTCGACGGTGCGCTCGGTCCACTCGTCACGGCTGGCGGTGTAGTAGCGCATGCGGACCTGGAGCTGGTCCTGGATGGCGCGGTGGAGGTCGACCAGGAGGCGGGCGTCGACGCCGGGAGCGGCAGGGGCGGCGAAGGTGTAGTGCTGGCGCAGCTCTTCGAGGCTGACCTGGGCGCGCTCGCCGAGGCTGGCGGCGAGGCGGCTGACGGCGGAGCGGAGGGGGGCCTCGAAGGAGGCGCCGAGGTAGCGCTGGGCGACCTCGACGCTGAGGAAGAAGGCCAGCAGCTCGCCTTCGGTGACGAACATGGAGGGTAGAGTCCAGGTGGGGTCGGTGTAGCACCAGCCGCCGCGAAGCCGGTCGAAGGTGATGGGGGCGCCGAGGCGGTTGAGCATGAAGGCTTTGTCCTGGAAGATGACGCGCGGGCTGACCTCCAGCTTGGCGGCGATGCGGGCGGCGTTGGGGTAGAGCCCGGCGCGGATCTGGGCGTCGATCTCCATGATGCGTTCGAGCTGCTGGCGCTGCGACATAGGTTCCCTGTGCGAAAGGCAATGAGCGAATTCGGTCTGTTTCTACAGTTTGATTGTAAGGAGGGACGCTGCAGGCTGTGTGCACTCGCTTCACCTGCATGCAAGATCAGGCCGCTGCATGTGATGATCCACTCCCCAGGAGGGCTCCACGACCGCGGAAGCTGTTCGGTTGTCGGTCTGGCCAGAAGATATTCCGTATTGATTATAGGATGGAATGGAGCCGGGGGCAAATCCGGTCGAGGCGGGCGAGCCGCAGAGCAAAAGATAAATATGACATTAATTATGATATAATATCAGAATACAAAGGAGGTGGTAGATGGCATCCTTCCTCGTGCAGTTCAGTTATACCGAATCGGGAGTAAAAGGGCTCCTCAAAGAAGGCGGGTCCAAACGTCGAGAAGTCACCGAGCAGCTCGTCAAGAGCCTGGGTGGCCGTCTGGTGGCCTATTACTTTACCTTTGGCGAATACGATGGGTTTGCGATCATCGACGGTGTGGAAAACGTGGACGCCGCGGCTGCCGGCCTGACCGTCGCCGCCAGCGGTGCGGTGCGGACGAAGACCACCGTCCTGCTCACCCCCGCGGAGATCGACCAGGCCACCCGCAAGAGCCCGGCGTATCGCCCTCCCGGTCAGTAGCCCACCCTACGCGGGCTTTGGCTACGCAATAGATTTGTCGAGCCGGTCGCAGAGCGGCTCGACAAATAGGTCGACCCTCCGGACCGGCGCGGTTCTGATAAGGGCAGACCTGGGTGTCTGCCCTCAGCGATCTACCATCAACCATTCTTTCAATCGAAAATCGCAAAGAGAATACTATCCCTGCGGTCTCGGCGCCACCTTCACGAAGCGGTTGAGGAGGCTCTCCTCCTCGCTCAGCAGGCGGATCTGCTCGGCGGCCTCGTACTGGAAAGTCTGCTCGAGGACCAGGATGTACTCCTTGAGCAGCGCCTGGAGCGCGGCTGCGTCCTCGGTCTCCAGCGGCTCGATGCTCACGCTCGCCCCATGCGCCAGGCGGCTGTAGAGGGCCTGCAGGTCGAAACCCATCTCGGGGGTCAGCCTCTGGTACACCACCCCGCCGGTCATCCCCGAGAAAGCATACGGCCCGGGGTCGCCCATGATCACCACCGTGCCCGAGGTCATGTACTCGCAGGCGAAACCCTTCAGGTTGGCGCGCGCGCCAACGTTAGACAGGCTGGCTTCCAGCGGCTGGGTGATCTCACCGCCCAGGATCACCTCCGCCCCGGAGAGGCGCACGCAGGCGCGCGAATCGGCGTTGCCCTGGACGATCAGCAGGCCCTTCTGCGCCCCGTAGGCGAAGCTCTTGCCCACGCTGCCGTCGATGCGCATCCCATCGTGGTTGAGACCCTTCATCACCGCCACCCGGCCCCCCGCGGCGCCCTTGGCGACCCCATCCTGCGCCCCACCCTCGATGACGATGTCCACCTGGTCGGTGACCCAGGCGGCGAAGCCGTTGCCCGCCAGCGAGGAGGGCCCAAAGCGCAGGTGCAGGGTTTCGATGTCCTGGCGCACCTCGGGGTGGCGGGCCAGCTCGCCGGCCAGCCGCGCCCCCAGCGCCCGGTCGTAGGCCATGACCGAGTCCTGGTAGGTGACCTCGCGCTCGGAATCCTGCACGGTGCTGAGGACCAGGTCGCTGAGGATGGTGGTCAGGCTGTTGCGCGGGCGAATCAGCAGCCGCCCGACCCCCGGCTCGCCCGGCGAGCGCGGCCGCACCGGCGTGGGGGCGAACATGGCCGAGAGGTCGACGCGGTCCTGCAGCGCCGCCTGCTCGAGCAGGTCTGCCCGCCCGACCAGGTCCTGCAGCCGCGTCGCGCCCAGTTGGGCCGTGAGCTGGCGGATCTCTTCGCCCACCCCGCGGAACATGCGCACCACCTGGCTGACCGCCTGGTTGTACTCCAGCGCGGTGAAGTGCTTGAGCCCCTTCTTATGCGCCTCTTCCTTGTTCTGGATCTGGGTGGCGATCCCGACGTGGCAGGTGCCCAGGTTGCACTGCCGGCAGATGGTGCAGCCGATAGCGACCATCGCCAGGGTGGCGAAGCCGACCCGGTTGGCCCCGAGGAGGATCATCTTGACCGCGTCCTCGCCGGTCTTCATCCCGCCGTTGGCCCACAGTTCCACCTTGTGGCGGATCCCGGCGTCGATCAGCGCGCGGTGGGCCTGGATGACGCCGATCTCGGCTGGCAGGCCGGCGTACTGGAGCGAGTGCTTGCGCGCCGCGCCGGTGCCGCCGTCGTAGCCGCTGATGTTGATGATGTCCGCGCCGGCCTTGGCGATGCCCACGGCGATTACCCCGATCCCGGGCACCACGGGCACCTTGACCGAGATCCTGGCCTGCGGGTTGACCATGCGCAGCTCCTCGATCAATTGGGCCAGGTCTTCGATCGAATACAGGTCGTGGTTGTTGGAGGGCGAGAGCAGGGTGACGAAGGCCGGAGTGTGGCGCGCCTGGGCCACCCGCGGGGTGACCTTGTAGCCGGGCAGCATGCCGCCTTCGCCGGGTTTGGCACCCTGGCCGATCTTGATCTCCAGCACCGCCGCGGAGTTGAGGAAATCGACGTTGACCCCAAAGCGCCCCGAGGCAACCTGCTGCCCGCGGTTCTTGCGATACAGCCCGAGGATCTCGGGCAGCTCGCCGCCCTCCCCGTTGATGCAGAGGATGTTGAGCAGCGAGGCGGCCTGGACGTAGGAGCGGAAAGATGCCTCGCCTTGCGAGCCGTAGGACATGGCGTCGATGACGACCGGCAGGTTGTAGTCCCCGATGGCGATGCTCACGTCCGAGGGGTCGATCACGTCGGTGACGTGCCGGATCGCCAGCAGGTGGCGCAGAGCCACGGGGGTCTCGGCGCTGAGGGTCTGGAATGCCCGGCGGACCTCGGCGTAGCCGGCTTCGGAGCGGGCGTAGGCGGCGGCCTTTTTCCAGAAGTGGGGGTAGAAGCGCTGGTGGTGCTCCAGGCGCGAGACGGGGCGCTCGCCGGTCAGCTCGGCCTTGCGGGAGGCGGAATCCGCGTCGAGAGCGGCCCAGGTGACCCCGGCCTCCTCGCTGCCGAAATAGTTCGGCGCCCCGAAGACTGCTGCCACCGAGAGGGAAAGGCCGATGGCGCTGCATGCGCGGCCGTAGCCGCGCAGCTCGTGGCAGCCCATGGTCGAGGTGACCTTCATTAGCCCGCCGGTCAGGTTTTCGACCAGGCGCAGCAGCGCCGGCTGGACCTCTTCCGCCGGCAGCCCGCCCTCGTGGACCTTCAGGCACACACCGATCAGGGCGTAAGGGTTGATCGCATCGGCGCCAAAACCGCATAGCAGGGCCACGTCGTGCAGAGTGCGGATGGCCGCGCTGCGCACGACCAGCCCCGCCCGCCGGCGCAGGTTGGGTTCCCCGGGGCCGCGGGGAGCTTTGCGCAGCGCCGCGTCGATCTTGCTCGCCGCCAGGTGGGGATCCAGCCAGCCCAGGCCTTCCCGCGCGGCGCGGTCGTCGTCGAGGACCAGGCACTGCGTCCCCTGGCTCACCGCCGCCACCGCCTCGCCCGCCAGCCGCTCCAGCGCTTCCGGCACGCTTTCGTCCTCCTCCAGCCCCAGCAGCAAGCCCGCCAGGCGCCCGTTGAAGCGCGCCAGCAGGTCTTCGTAGGTCATCGCCCCGCTTTGCTCCGCGACCGCGCGGGTGACTTCCTCGTCCGCCAGGTCGGGGCGCCCGCCGAGGAGGATGGGAGTCTTCAGCTCGACGAGGATGTCGTTGGGGTCGGGCGCCTTGCCGATCGCCATGCACGCCCCGACCAGCGAGCTGGTCGAGAAGGCCTCGCCCTCCCGAGCCTGGTCGATGGCCGGGTTGGTCACTACCGCGACTGACTCCTTGAAGTAATCCGCCAGGTTGACGCGCGCCTTGCTCAACGGGGCCAGCGGTCCGTCGTAGCCCAGCGAGCTGACCAGGTCGTCCTTATCCGCGCTGACCAGCGCGGACGCGTCGCTGAGATGGTCGCGCAGCCAGCCGTTGGCCGATAGCAGGCGGATATTCACTTCTGCGTAGGGCAGATGCGGGTCGTGCAGCGGCTCGCCGGTTGCATTGGACGGTTCTGTGGGAATATCTGGCGAATCGTCCAGGTCCAGCTCAGTCACCGCGGCGCCTCTCCCATTCGAATGCTCGCCCCCCACGACCCCACCGTCTCTTCCTTGTTGACCAATGACCAGGAAATGATTGACATCTTTTTGTCCTACCCAGTAACGGCTGGCTAATTGGGGCGCCTCGCGCCGGAAGGTCTCGGCCATCACCTGCTGGCGGATCTGGGCGTGGTCCATCACCTGGCAGTTTTCGCCGTGGCGGGCGATGATGGCCACCTTCTCGCCGGGGGCCAGGGCGCGCGCGTCGCCGACCATCACCTCGAGAGGAATCGCCCCGCGCTCCGAGCTGAAGACGTACTCCTTTTCGGTCTCGACGAACCACAGCGGCCGCAGGCCGAGCGCGTCCACGCTGGCGACGATCATGTTGCCGTAGCGCGCCACGATCCCCGCCGGACCCTGGGCGTAGGGCCCGAACGACTGGCGCAGGCGGGTGTAGGCCGCCTCCAGGTCGGGGGAGAAGCGGCTCAGCTCGAAAGGGGTCGGCGGGAAGGCCATTTCCATCGCCTCAATCAGGCTCAGCCCGTACTCCACGCACAGGGTCTGCAAAGTGCGGTCCAGGTCCTGCGAGTCGGAGCCGTCGCGCGGCAGGGTCGCCCCGATCTGCTCGGCCTCCAGGCGCAGGCGGTTGATGGTGTTGATCTCGCCGTTGTGGCCCAGGATCGAGAAGGGCTGGGCGCGCTCGAAGTTGGAGACGGTGTTGGTCGAGTAGCGGGCGTGGCAGAGCACCAGCGCCGTGTCGTAGGAGGTGTCCTGCAGGTCGAGGTAATAACGCGAGAGCGATTCGACCGATCCGCGCACCTTGTAGATGACGGTATGCGAGCTGAGCGAAGCGAAATGGACCGGGAATTTTGCCTCGATCTCGATCTGGACGGCCAGCAGGCACTTTTCCAGGTCCGGCGCTTCGCTGTAACCGGCGACCTGCCAGAAGTGGGGCGGGTTGATCCGCGCGTTCGCGCCCAGCGACTCGAGCCGCAACCGCCCGGGTTGGGCAACCAGCAGCCCAACCTCTCGCGCGGCGATGCTGGCGGAGAGCGCGTCCTGTAGCTCGAGGGGATCCAGGTCGCGGGGGATGAAGAGGTGCCCGACCCAGAACCCGGGGTGGGTGGCCAGGGAGGCGCGCAGCCCGGCCTGGCTGAGCTTTTTGACCCACAGCCGGCGGGGGATATCGGTCTGGACGCCCGCCCCGTCGCCCTCGCCGTTGACGAAGCCGGTGCGGTGGCCCATCTGCACCAGGGCTCCCAGGGCGCGCTTGAGCGTCCCAAAGGTGCTCTGCCCCTGCTTGCGCGCGCTCATGTAGATGGCGCACGAATCGTGCTCCGGTCCGTCCGGCTGAGCTTCGGGTACATCGCTGCGTATGTTCTTCATGACCGCTCCTCCTTGCCGGAGCGCGCTCTAGCTTCGGGTTGTTCGATACGAACTCCCCCCTGGGTCCGGCCGCGCCGCGCCCGGGAGGAGAAATTGTTTTTACAAATCCATCTGTCCGAAATTGATTTGGAATGAGACCGCTCAATCCATGTCTGGACAATAACAGCGTTGCAAAGTAAAAATTGCGTCGATTATAGAGGTTTTTTGCCTTAATGTAAATAACCCATTTGACACAAAAAGGTATCATTTTTACCGCTTTGCGGAATTGTAAGCCTTTTCCCGTCCGTTTAGGAAAGATTTTGGTTTAAATCTGGTATTGCTTTTTGCCAGACTTAAGATTAAAATGGGTGGCGAACTGAATATCCTCGTTAGGCGAGGCGTCTGCGCGCGATACAGGCCATTGCCCCGAAACATCGAGAGATGCCAAGGGGTAGACCAGGTAAGGCCGGCACAAGGCTTTACTCAAAGTGGCTGGGCTTGAGACCCTACGACACGCAGTGCCAAAGCTCAACCAGTGAGGCAGATCGTTGACCGCTCAACGAAGCTCGTGATTTAGATATCGACAGCCTCCCTGGGAATCCACGGGGAGGCTGATTTTTAATCCTGATGGGCCGCGCAATCGCGGCCTGGAAATACAGGAATCTGGAAAGGAGGTGATTGCGTGGACGCGGATGGAAGTAACTGTTCCTTAGAAGGTCCTGGACTACAACGCCAACATCAGATCGAAACCGCTGGGGCATCCAGATCTAACGGCCGGCACGCATTCACCCCCTGGGGGCGATGCCTGAACTTCTCGGAAACCCGGTAGAATACAAAAACCTGATCTTG
>Ga0335070_10004723_pt1 | contig 15957 bp, 11 predicted proteins | sample Lox_Sample_13_FD_206722 | JGI IMG/M metagenome (GOLD analysis project Ga0335070, IMG submission 206722) | Soil microbial communities from Loxahatchee National Wildlife Refuge, Florida, United States - Lox_Sample_1.3 | ecosystem: Environmental > Terrestrial > Soil > Wetlands | place: USA... | reverse complement strand
CGACCTTATGCTGCGGCGCATATCTCGCGTCGTAATCCACATTTTTCGGACTGCGATGATCGCGCTTGCCCGGCAGGGCATGGACCTGGGTGTGGAGTGTGCCGCCAAGGGCCACATTCAGCTCCTGATGGCCGCGGCAGATGCAGAACAGCGGCACGCCCGCGGCGATCGCGGCGCGGATCAAGGGCAGGGTGGTGGCGTCGCGCTGCGGGTCCTGTGGGCTGTCGGGGCGGTCCGGCGGGCCGCCGTAATGGTGCGGTTGGATGTTGGAAAGGCTGCCGGTGAAAAGCAGCCCATCGACCCGCTCGAGCAAGGAGGGCAGGTCATAGGCGTCGCCCAGAACCGGCAATAGCAAGGGCAGGCCTTGCGCGCCTTCGACCACGGCCGTGATGTATTTCTCGCCGACCGCATGGAACGGCAGCTCTTCCACGGACTTCACGCAGGCGGGAACGCCGATCGCGGGCCAGGACGCATCGATGCGGTACATGGCAGGCTCGTCTCGCTTGGCGCCGGCAAGGTCAATTGCGCTTCCAGCCGCCGGTCCGGCGTCTCAACCCGGCGTACCGCCATCCCATATTGGCCCGAACCCCCCAAGTCCACACCATGCTAGCGCAAGATGCCTGATCTGCCCTGGACGCCGGGTCCCCGACGGGCCCGGCGCGTCAGCGATTCTGCGCCGGCAGGCCCTTGGTCGGGGTCGCGAACAGCGAGTTGGCGAGCGCGCCGCCGAGGGTCACGTCCTGGAGCCCGACCCGAATCTGGTTGCCCTGCGGATCGAGAATGGTCCATTGCCGCAGCTCGATCGGGTTGTCGGCAAAGAGGAGATCGATCTGGCCGGCTTCGGGCGACTTGCTCTCGAAGGCCGAGATCCGCAGGGCGCCCGGCTGGCGGTCGAGGCCGCTCACCGTGACGCCGTTGCTGAAGGACACGGTCTCGCGCAGCAGGAACCAGAGCGGGGAAGAGCCGATCGGCACCTGGCTGATCTGATCGAGCTCGATGTCGTAGTAGCTCACCACCAGACCGTCGGCGACGATGATCACCTTGAGCGGCGGATCATATTCGACCCGCAAGCGGCCGGGCCGGCGAAGATAGATCTTGCCGAAGGAAAGTCCCGCCGTGCTCGAATATTGCTGGAACTTGGCGCGCATCGTCGTGATGCCGTTGAGATAATCCTCGGCGCGCCTGAGATCCGCATGATCCTGGTCGGTGAGCTCCTTGGCCGTGGGCGTGTCCGCGAGGGCTCGCGCCGAAAGCAGGCGCGATGCGCCCGCTGCCAGAAGCGGCAATGCTCCCAGGGTCTTCAGCAACCTCCGGCGCGTCGGTGCTGCCATGCCCTCATCGGCGAGCGTCCCTGCAAAAGCGTCGTATCTCATAGATCTCCGTCGATGTTGCGAGCGAGCACTTCGCGCTTGCCGACATGGTTGGCCGTGCTGACCACGCCCTCGCGCTCCATGCGCTCGACAATCCGCGCCGCCCGGTTATAGCCGATTTGGAGGTGGCGCTGAACGAAACTGACCGAGGCTTTGCGCTCGCGGCAAACGATGGCGACCGCCTGATCATAGAGCGCGTCGCCGCTGTCGCCGCTGCCGAAAGCCCCGTCGCCGTCCGAGGCCTCCGCCTCCTCGTCCTGGGTGACCTCATCGATATAGGTCGGCTGGCCCTGCTTTTTAAGGAACCGGACGATGCTTTCAACCTCTTGATCCGCGACAAACGGTCCATGCACGCGGGTGATCCGGCCGCCCTGGGCCATATAGAGCATATCCCCTTGACCCAACAGCTGTTCCGCCCCGGTCTCGCCCAGGATCGTGCGGCTGTCGATCTTCGAGGTGACGTGGAAGCTGACCCGGGTCGGGAAGTTGGCCTTGATCGTGCCGGTGATGACGTCGACCGAGGGACGCTGGGTCGCCATGATGATGTGGATGCCGGCCGCGCGCGCCATCTGCGCCAGGCGCTGGATCGCGGCCTCGATATCCTTGCCCGCCACCAGCATGAGGTCGGCCATCTCGTCCACCACCACCACGATGAAGGGCAGTGGCTCGAGCGGGATCTCCTCTTCCTCGTAGATCGGCTGGCCGGTCTCGGGGTCGAAGCCGGTCTGTACCTTGCGGCTCAGCTTCTCGTCCTTGGCCGCCGCCTCGCCGATGCGGATATTGAAGCCTTCAATATTGCGCACGCCCAGCTTCGACATCAGGCGGTAGCGGTTCTCCATCTCGCGCACGGTCCATTTGAGCGCGACCACGGCCTTGCGCGGGTCGGTGACGACGGAGGTCAGGAGATGCGGAATCCCGTCATAGACGGATAGCTCCAGCATCTTCGGATCGATCATGATGAACTTGCAGGCATCGGGCGAGAGCCGGTAGAGCAGCGACAGGATCATGGTGTTGATCGCCACCGACTTGCCGGAGCCCGTGGTGCCGGCGATCAGGAGATGCGGCATGCGGGCGAGATCGACGATCACCGGTTGGCCGCCGATATCCTTGCCCAGCACGAGTGCGAGCTTGGCGGCGGTGCGCTCGTAGGCCTCGCAGGCGAGGAGTTCGCGCAGCATCACGGTTTCGCGGATCTGATTGGGCAGCTCGATGCCGATGACGCTGCGCCCCGGCACGACCGCGACGCGCACCGAGACGGCGCTCATCGAGCGGGCGATGTCGTCGGCCAGGCCGACCACGCGGCTGGTCTTGGTGCCGGGGGCGGGCTCGAGCTCGTAGAGCGTCACGACCGGACCGGGCCGCACCTTCACGATCTCGCCGCGCACGCCGAAATCCTGCAGCACCGATTCCAGCAACCGCGCATTCTGCTCGAGCGCGCTCTCCGACATCTTCTGCGCCACCGGATTGGCCGGCGGCTTTGCCAGCAGCTCCAAGGGTGGCAGCGTATATTCCTCGTTGGCGACCAGATCGAGCGCCGGCTGGCGATCGCGTTCGGCGCGCTTGCCGGGCTTGGGCCTGGCCTTGGGCGCCTCGATGCGCGGGCCCGCCTCGGCGCGTTCGCTCGCGCGGGCGGCGGGAGAATGGACGGGCTCGCCCGCTTCGTCGTCTGCGTCCGCGTCCGCGCCCAGATGCGGCTCGACACGCTCGCGGCGCTGGCGCTCGGCCTGCTCCGCGCGCCATTCGGCCGCCTCGGCATTCACCTCTGCCGGCTTGAAGCGCCGGCGCAGCGCGCCGATCAAGCGGCCCGAGAGATCGCCCGCCTGCTGCAAGCGATGCCAGGCGGCGACATAGCCCCGCGCGGAGATGCCGAGCGCCAGATATCCCAACCCCGCCCAGAGCAGAAATCCCAGGATCGCCAGGATGCCGGCTGGCAGGCCGACCAGGCCCGCCAAGCGCGGCAACAACAGATCGCCGGCATAACCGCCGAGGCCGACGGGAAGGAACCAGCTGCGGGTCGTGCCCAGCGCCGCCAGCGCCATGGCGAGGAAGAGAATCGCGAAAGGCAGCAACAGCAGCCGCAGCCACCAGAGGCCGCTGATGCGATGACGCAGCACGCGCCAGCCCCAGACCGCCGGCACCAGCACCATCATCAGGCTGGCGATGCCCAAGGCCTGGAGCAGGAGATCGGCCACGACCGACCCCGGATAGCCCATCAGGTTGCGCACCGTATTGGCAGTCGCGGTATTGAGCGAGGGATCGCCGGCATTGTAGCTGAGCAAAGCCAGCAGCAGCGCGGCGGCCAGAAGCAGCAGCAGCAGACCACCGGCTTCGATCGCACGCCGCTTCAAGAAGCTGCGCCAGTCGTCGGGCAGGAACGGCATGCGGATCAGGCCGCTGGTCTCATCGGTCATGATCATGCCTCCTCGGTTGCAGTCGCGCGTCCGGCGGTGAGAACCCGCGCCATCCGCTCCAGGCCGTCTTGCGTGGCCGCGGCGTCATAGACGAGGGCGACTCGGATGTAGCGTCCGCCGGGATTCTGCCCGTTCGCGTCCGCTCGCGCCATATAGCCGCCGGGCAGCACCTTGACGCCCGCCTCGGCCCAGAGCCGTTTTGCAGCAGCTTCGCCGTTGCCGACATCGAGCCACAAAAAAAACCCACCCTCGGGCGTCGGGCCCATGCGGTTGCCGAGGATGCGCCGGGCGAGCGCGAAGTTCTCGTTATAGAGCGCGCGGTTGACCGCGACATGCGCTTCGTCCCGCCAAAGCGCGGTCGAGGCGCTGAGGATCGGGTAGGGAATCGCCACGCCGCCGTAATTCACCAGCTGCGCGATGCGCTTCATCATGTGCTCTTCGCCGGCGATGAATCCGGAGCGCAGGCCGGCACCGGAGGACCGCTTCGACAGCGAATGGAACACCACCAGATTCTCGAGGCTGCCGCCCAGATCGGCCGCGGCTTCGAGCGCGCCCGCGGGCGGCTTGTCGCGATAAAGCTCCGAATAGCATTCGTCGAAGGCGACCATGAAGCCGTAGCGGCGCGCCAGCGCCAGCCAACGCGCGAGATAGGCTCGCGAGGCGACCGCGCCCTGCGGATTGGCGGGCGAGCAGACATAAGCCAGCGCCGTGCGCCCGAGCGTATGGCGATCGATCAGATCGGGATCCGGCAGGAACCCATTCTCGGCGGTTGCCGGCAGGAAGATCGGCTCGCCGCCCGCTATCGCGGCGGCGCCGGCATAGACGTGATAGAATGGGTTCGGCATCAAGACCGCCGGACGCGCGCTGGCGGAGGCCGGCTCCTGCAGGGCCGCGAGCGCGATGAAGAACAGGCCCTGACGGGTGCCGGCGATCGGCAGCAGATGGCGCTCGGGATCGATCATCCCGGCCGGCAGATGGAAACGCCGCTTCAGCCAGGCCGCGGCGGCGGCCCGGAAATCGGCGGTGCCGGTGGCGAGGGGGTAGCGGCCCCAATCCGCCAGATTCTGAATCAGGGGTCCCTTGATCATCTCGGGCGGCATCGCTTGCGGCTCGCCGACCGAGAACAGAAGGGGACGCTGGTGCCCCGGCTCGATCCCCTGCAGCAACGTGTTGAGCCGGGTGAAGGGATGGAATCGCAGCAGCGGGTCGAGACGGTCGGTCATCGAAGGGCCGGGGTCGTCCGGAATGCCTGAAAAAGCGTCACGCGGGCAGCCCGTCGGGCGCCCGAGTCGCGACTCGGGGACAAAACATAAACAATTCTATAGCTTGTAGGGCGTTCTTACAAGCAAACCTATAGAACGGGTCTCGGCCGCGGCTGTTAACCAAGTCATTGTTCTTGCTTTGTTTTATGAGCAAGGCCAGATTCGGGCCGATTCGGCTCCCGCAGCAAAAGGCGAGGGGCGGCGAGGACCCTGATCCCGCCGCCCCTCCAGGCGAAGCTTCTCCTCGGTGCTCCCGGGCACGGGCTCGGGGGCCAGTGACCCGCTAACGAAGCTCCGCCAATCGCCGCCGAGACCTGCCAGACCACAGGCTCGCCGGCGATCCGTTCACGGCCGCGGGCTATGCGACCGACTCGCCATGCAGCACGATATCGAGGCCTTCGCGTTCCTCGTCGGAGGTGACGCGCAGGCCACGGGTGAGCAGGCCCACGACCTTGAGGATGATGAAGGTGACGACGGCGCAGTAGGCGATGGTGATGACGACGCCGTAGAGCTGCGTGCCGATCTGGCCGATATTGCCGTCGACCCAGCCCACCGGTGTGTCGGAGCCGGTCACGGCCTGGGTCGCGAACACGCCGGTCAGAATGGCGCCCACCATCCCGCCGATGCCATGCACGCCAAAGGCGTCGAGCGAATCGTCATAGCCCAGCGCATTCTTGAGCGTCGAGGTGGCGAAGAAGCAGGCGGCGCCGGCGATGAGGCCGATTACGAGGCCGCCTTCGGCATCGACGAAGCCCGAGGCCGGCGTAACGGCGACGAGGCCGGCCACCGCACCGGAGATCAGGCCCAGCAGGCTGGGCTTCTTGCGGAAGATCCACTCCGCCACCATCCAGGAGAGTGCGGCACCCGCGGTCGCGACCTGCGTCGCTGCCATTGCCATGCCGGCGCGCCCGTCCGCAGCCACCGCCGAGCCGGCATTGAAGCCAAACCAGCCGACCCAGAGCAGGCCAGCGCCGATGGTGGAGAGGCCGACATTGTGCGGCGTGAAGGCGGTCTTGCCGAAGCCCGTGCGCGGCCCCAGAACCAGGGCCGCAACCAGGCCGGCCACGCCGGAATTGATATGGACGACGGTGCCGCCGGCATAATCGAGCACGCCATGGGCGCCGATGAGACCGCCGCCCCAGACCATGTGGCAGATCGGGACATAGACGAGCAGCAGCCAGAGGCTGGCGAAGAGGACCAGGGCCGAGAACTTCATGCGATCGGCGATGGCGCCCACCATCAGGGCTGGCGTGATGATGGCGAAGGTCATCTGGAACGCCATGAAGACGGGCTCGGGTATCGACGGCGCCAATGGATGCGCCGTGCCGACGCCCATGCCATGCAGCATGAAGCGGCTGAAATCGCCGATGAAGGCGCCGTCGCCATTGAAGGCGAGGCTGTAGCCCGCGACCATCCAGAGCACGGTGACGAGGCAGGTGATGACGAAGCTCTGCGCCATGGTGGCGAGCAGATTGATCTTGCGCACCATGCCGCCATAGAAGAGCGCGAGGCCCGGGATCGTCATCATCAGGACCAGGGCCGTTGAGGTCAGCATCCAGGCGGTGTCGCCGCGATCGAGCGCGAGATCGGCGGCGAAGGCGGGTCTGGCGCCGATCAGGGCGGCGAGCAGAAGGGGAACGAACAGCAAAAGACGCGACATTGGGCACATCCTCCGGAGCACGAGAGAGAATCGAATCGGCACTCAGCGAGGGCCCTAAACACGTTTCATGCCAACTGCCGAGTCGCGCGGAATCCCTGCGATTCCTGCGAATCATCCGATGGCCGATTGATCGCGGCTTGGGCAGTCTGGCGCGCAATTGGGCAGCAGCGCAGGCGAGGATCGCGCTTGCCGTCAGGCGGGAGCGACATCCGGCGCCGCTCCCGGAAGGACCGGTCCCGCGCTATGCTGAGCGCCGCATGATGAGCCCCGCCAATCGATCCAGTCCCGATCCCATGCCCGCCGATCGCGTCCCGCCCGATGCCGATGTGCTGATCAGCGGCGGCGGCATGGTCGGGATCACCTTGGCGCTGGCACTCGCCGATGCGGGGCTCACCGTCATCGTCATCGATAGCCTGCCGGTGGCGGAACGCGAGGCGGCGGGCTATGACGGCCGCAGCTCGGCGATCGCCGAAGGCTCGCGCCGGGTCCTCGCCGGCGTCGGCGTTTGGGATCGGATGGCGCCCGAGGCCTGCCCCATTCACGATATCCGCGTATCGGACGCGCGGATCGGCCACCCGGCGTCGCTGCTATTCCTGCATTACGACCATCGCGAGCTCGAGCCGCCCGCTGCCGCCAAGCGACGCGTGAACAGGCCCGCGGCCGCGCGGCCCTCGCCGATGGGCTATATCGTCGAGAACCTGGCGATCCGCCGGGCGCTCCTCGCCGCGATCGCGACGCGTCGCTTCATCCGTCATCTGGCACCGGCGCAGGCGGTGGGGCTCTCCCGTGAGCCGGGCCGCGCCCGCCTGAATCTTGCCGACGGCAGCAGCCTCACCGGACGTATCGTGATCGCCGCCGACGGCCGCGGCTCGCCGATGCGCCAGGCGGCGGGAATCAGGTTGACGGAATGGGAGTACCCGCAGAGCGGGATCGTCTGCACCATCGGCCATGAGCTCTCGCACCAGAACGTGGCGCATGAGCATTTTCTTCCTTCCGGCCCCTTCGCGGTGTTGCCGATGGTCGATGACGCGAACGGCCATCGCTCCTCGATCGTCTGGACCGAGAAACGCGATCTGGTGCCGGCGATCATGGCGCTACGGCCTGAGGACTTCGCGGCCGAGATCCAGCGCCGCTTCGGCGATTCGCTGGGCCGCATCCGGCTGTTGGGCGGGCGTTGGGCCTATCCGCTGAAATTGCAGCACGCGGCGCGCTATGTCGGCGAACGCTTGGCGCTGGTGGGCGATGCCGCCCATGCGATCCATCCGATCGCGGGCCAGGGCCTCAATCTGGGCTTGCGCGACGTGGCGGCCTTGGCCGAGACGCTGGTCGATGCGCACCGGCTCGGGCTCGATATCGGCGTGGGCGAGCCCTTGGAGTGCTATGAGCGCTGGCGGCGCTTCGACAATCTCATGCTGCTGGCCGCGACCGACTTGCTCAATCGCCTGTTCTCGAACGACATCGCGCCGATCCGCCTGGCGCGCGATATCGGGCTTGGCCTGGTCAATCGGATGCCGCCGCTGAAGCGCCTCTTCATGCGCCATGCGATGGGCATGGTCGGCGACCTGCCGCGCCTCATCCGCGGCGAGCCGTTGTGAACTATTGTGGTCGAGGCCTCCGACCTTTTCCCCTCCCCCTCAAGGGGGGGAGGTGAAGAAAGCGAAGGGGGCGGGCGTGACATTGCTACAGCCACCGTGACGGCAGCAGCTCCTGCTCGAAGGGGAAGGTCGAGAGCAGCTGATAGCCGGTCTCGGTCACCAGGATCTGCTGCTCGAGCTTGACGCCCTCGAGCCCGCCGACCTCGCCCATATAGCTCTCGATGCAGATGGTCATGCCGGCCTCGAGCACGCCGTCATAGCCGCCGCGCTCGTAATCCTGCGCGTAGATGCTGGCGGGATATTCGTCGGCCAGGCCCACGCCATGGAACACGACCGAGTAGCGGTTGGGCGCGCATTTCTCCGGCAGCCTGAAGCTCTTCTCGGAGAATTCGCGGAAGCCGATGCCGGCCTTCACCAGATCGAGATTGGTGTGGATCTGCTCATAGGCGAGGCCATAGAGACGACGCTGCTCGTCGCTCGGCTTGCCATGGCCGCAGAAATAGGTGCGCGAGATATCGGCGCAGTAGCCGAAGGGGCCGATCAGGTCGGTGTCGAAGCTCACCAGCTCACCCGAGCGGATCACACGGTCGCTCGATTCCTGAAACCAAGGATTGGTACGCCCGCCCGAGGTGAGGAGGCGCGTCTCGATCCATTCGCCGCCGGCCGCGATGTTGGCTTGATGCAGCAGCGACCAGAGCTCGTTCTCGGTCATGCCGGGCTTCAAGGCTTCGCGCATGCGGGCCATGCCGGTCTCGCAGGCCGTGACCGACACCGCCATGCAGGCGAGCTCCTCGCTCGATTTGATCGCGCGCGCCAGCTCGCACACCGCCTGGCCTTCGACGATATCGATGCCGGCCGCCTCGAGGAGATGGGTCCCGACCGGATCCAGCTTGTCGATGGCGAGCCGCCGGTTCTTGCCGCCATGCTTCTGCACCAGGCCCAGGATCTCGTCCGACCAGCGTTTGGCAAACTCCTCGAGCCGGGAACCGCCGCCGAAGAAGGTCCAGCCCACGGCGGGTCTCACCTCGGCAATGGTCTCGAGCCCGTCGGAGAGATGCTCGCAATTGTGGAAGTCGAAGAGGGTGATCGGTCCCTCGGCCGGGATGAAGCAGTAGCGGACCGCGTTATGCAGGGTCCAGACGGCCATGTTCCGGCTGCCGGTGGCGTATCGGATATTGATCGGGTCATAGAGCAGCGCACCCATGCAGTCGCGCTTCCGGAGCTCTGCGCGCAGCCGCCCGAGCCGGTAGGCGCGCAGCTTGCGCATATCGAGCAAGGCTTCGCTATCGATCGTATCGAGGATCGGCGTCTTGCGCGCGCGGCGGATATCGGGATCGAGCGATTTGAGGCGGGATTGCGGGCCGGCGGAATCGGGCGCCATCGGGGCTGGGTTCCTCTCTCAGGTCTCGCTCGGTTGGCTCCGAGCTCGGTCACGCCCATTCAATCCTGCGGGAGGGGCCGGCGTCCAGCGGCGAAAGGTAGAGGGTCGCGCATGTCGGCGAAGTCATCGATGCGCGAGAGCAAGTAAAGGAAGCGGGCCATACGAAAAACTTCAGCCCCTTCCCTTGCGGGAGGGGGTGGGGGAGGGGTGATGCCGCGAGGCACTGGCAAAATCATATGCCTCTGGTGTTGTTCGCGACCGTCTCCGTCCTCCGCCTACACGTCTCGGCTGCTGATATCTTGAAGTCCATCGTGGAAGCCATGCAATTCGCAGCCAAGTCGGAGATCAATGCCTGTATGGCCTGATTCCGTGCGCAAGTGCGGTCGGCATTCGTGCCCTTGTCACCCCTCCCCCTACCCCCTCCCGCAAGGGAAGGGGGTGAGTATTTCTTGCGGCCTTTCGTAACCTGATCGCTTCAGGAATGCCGCTTCGGCTCGCGCGCGAGGCCGCGCTCCTCGAGCGCCTTCAGGTAGCGCGTCCAGAGCTCCTGCTGATTGGCTCCCAGCTCATAGAGATAGGCCCAGCTATAGATGCCGGTGTCGTGCAGATCGTCGAACTTGATGCGCACCGCATAATTGCCGACCGGCTCCAGCGCGAGGATCCCGACATGGGCGCGTCCGGCCAGAATCTGCTTCTGGCTCGGCCCATGGCCTTGGACCTCGGCGGACGGGCTCTCGACCCGGAGATACTCGGCCGGATAGCGGAAGGAGCGGCCATCGTCGAAATCGATTTCGAGCGCGCGCTCGTCTTTCTTGAGGCGGATCTCGAGGGGCCAGTGCTCGGTGCCGAACCGTTCGTTCATCGTCGATGCCGTTGCTCGCTGACCGGGCCGAAATCGCAGGTGGCGCGTCAGCGCCGGTTGTCCTCATCAAGCGACCGCGCCTCGTCCGCGAGCATGATCGGAATGCCCTCGCGGATCGGATAGGCGAGCCCGGCCTTGCGGCTGATCAGCTCCTGATGCTCGCGATCATATTCGAGCGGGCCCTTGGTCACCGGGCAGACCAGGATCTCCAGAAGCTTGGGATCGACCTCGTAGCGCCGCTCGGGCGTTTTGCGCTCAACCATGGCGGTCTCGCGCCTCCTCTCGGATCTCAGTGACGTGCGGCCTCGCCGGAAGAACCGCCGCCCGTTCCGCCGAGGAGCGCCATCTCGATCAGCGCCGTCAGCACCCGGCCGCGTTCCGTGGCGGTGCCAGCTTCGAGCAGCGCCTGTTTCTCCTGTGGCTCGAACGGGCAGACCATGGCCAGCGAGGTGATCAGCGCGGAATCGGTCGTGCGCTCGATCTGCTCCCAGTCGGCCTTGATGCCCTGCTGGTGGAAGAAGCCCTTGAGCGCGCGCAAGAGCCGCGCGCGATCGAGCTCGAGCGGCGGGTTCTCGGCCATGTCCCCGGCAAAGGGCGCGAAATCGGCCCGTACCCGCCGATATCCCGACACGCCCGGCAGCTCGGCAGTGACACGAAACCGTGCGATGCCGCCCAGCGTGATCAGATAGCGGCCATCGTCGGTCTCGCTGAAAGCGGTGATGCGGCCGGCGCAGCCGACTTGCTGCAAGGCCGGCGGATGGCCCGGCCGCTCCAGCTCGGCCGGCTGGATCATGCCGATGATCCGATCGCCCTTGATCGCGTCGCGCGTCATGGCGAGATAGCGCGGCTCGAAGATGTTGAGCGGCAGTCGCCCGCCGGGCAGCAGCAGCACGCCCGCCAGCGGAAACACCGGAATCTCGGCCGGCAACTCCTCGAAGGCGGGATCGAACGGCCCGCGCGCCATGGTCTTACGAGAACATCAAGGACGACAGGCGCCGGCGCGCGGACAGGGTCAGCGGGTCGCTCGGCCCCAGCGCTTCGAAGATCTTGACCATCTGCTTGCGCGCCGCGTCCTCGTTCCAGCCGCGGTTGCGCCGGAACAGCTCCAGCAGCTCATCCAGCGCCGGTTCGGTCTGGCCGCCGCCATAGAGCGCCAGCGCCAGGTCGTAGCGCGACTGATGGTCGTTGGGGTCCTTGGCCAGCTTGGCCTTCAGCTCCTCCAAGCCGCCCTGTTTCTGGCCCGCCTGCTCGGCAAGCTCGAGGGCGGCGCGCGCCGCCGCGATCGCCTTGTCGTTCGCATGATTGGCCGGCGCCTTGGCAAGTTGGGCGCGTGCCGCCTTGAGGTCGCCGGCCTTCACCAGGCAGCGCACCAGGCCGCCGATCGCGGCCAGGTTCTGGGGCTCATGCTGCAATACTTGACCGAAGATGGCGCTGGCGGTGGCGGCATCGCCTTCCTTGAACGCCGCTTCGGCATGCTCGAGCGCCTCGTCGATCGGCGAGGGGCCGGCCGCAGCGCCAGCCAGTTTGGCGAGGCGCTGTACGAACTGCTTCACCTGGCTTTCCGGATGTGCGCCCTCGAAGCCGTCGACCGGGCGGCCCTGGAAGAAGGCATAGACCATCGGAATTGTCTTGATGCGAAGCTGGCCGGCGATCCCAGGGTTCTTGTCCACGTCGATCTTGACAAGCTTGACCGCGCCCTTGGCCTCCTGCACGGCCTTCTCGAGCAGGGGTCCAAGCGTCTTGCAGGGGCCGCACCAGGTCGCCCAGAAATCGACGATCACCGGCACCGTCATCGAGGCATCGATGACGTCCGCCATGAAATGCTCGTCGCTGCTGTCCTTGATCGCGGCCGCGGCGCCATTGGCTTGAGCCGGCGCCTTACCCTGGCCGATGAGCGTATCCATGTTCAATTTCCTGTGGTTCCGAATTTGCCAAGATAAATGGCGGTTTGCGGGGCGTCTGGCAACCCCGCCCTGCGATAGCCGAGGCGGCGGCTTTGCTCGCCGGCCGCAATCTTAACCCTGTCTCCGACACGGCCGAGCCGACCGGCCCAACAAAGGCGGCGGCTCAGAGGTCGATATAGATTGGCTTGTGGCCGCAGGCCTCGATGAAACGCAGCAGGCCGCTCGGCGCCAGGGACAGGGTCATGTCGTTGGTCAGGGGATGGCAATGCAGCGGGCTCATCGACAACAGCGCGCGATCCAGAACGGGCTGCACCTGATGCGTCTTGTCGTTGACGAGGGCCAGCGGCGTGACCGATCCCGGAAGCACGCCCAGATAGGTCATGAGCCGATCGGGGCTGCCGAAAGAGAGCTTGTCGGCGCCGATCATCGGCGCCAGCGCCTTCAGATCCATGCGCCGCGTCTCCTCGACCACGACCAGCCACATCCGGTCGCCTTTCTTGTTGCGCAGGAACAGGTTCTTGATATGGCCGCCGGGCAGGTCCCCGCGCAGCGCCTGGGACTCCTCGACGGTGAAGACCGGGGCATGGCGGTGAACCTCGACCGCGATGCCGAGATCGGCAAGACGCTGGATCAGGGATTCCGGGCTGGTCGGCAGACGGGCGGCGGTACTGGTGTCGGACATGGCGGCGGTTCGATGAGCCTGTTGCATGGGGCGATCGGGGCGCCAGTCTTAGGGGCAGTCGGCACCGCCGGCAACTCCGAGCGCTCTAAGGCCTGCCACGAGGTTCCCGCGGTGGTGCCAAGAATGGCGGATTTCCGCGGTTTCGAGACAAGCGGTCGCATCTTAAGCCCCTGGCAACCGCAGGCTTGCAATGCTGACTCCGGTCGCTATTATCTGGCGCCCTTGGCGGACCGGGCCTTTGAATGAAGGCTGGCGTCGCCAAGTACCCAAACGGATGCGGGCGTAGCTCAGGGGTAGAGCACAACCTTGCCAAGGTTGGGGTCGAGGGTTCAAATCCCTTCGCCCGCTCCAGTTTCTTCAAACATATTAACAGACAGCAGCGCTGACCTAATCCGGTCCGGGGCAATTCGGACGGCAGGATTTCTGCGCCATTGGCTGGGCCAACCCCGCGCAGTTCCGACCCTAGATTCCGGGTGCCCTGTAATGGTCAGCGGTGCTGCCAGGTTTCGGCGGCGCCGACCGCCCGGCTAATCGGCCGTCTGAAGGCGGGTTCCCCACCATACAGGCTTTGATTCCGGCCCCATCGATCAGGGCCGCGCGCGGGGCCCTGATCGTCCCGCCTTCATCCCTATTTTTCACTGTCGATTCATGGATTTGTCTCAAATTTTTCAAGGCGGAACTTGGTGCCGTCCAGGATGGAGCCGCGCCAATGAAGCTGCGAATTTGCATTCGAAACCGACCGGGGTGATCGACCCATGCTCGCCGTCCGCATGGCGCGCATCTTCTCGGTCGATCCCTCGGCGCCCGCTTCGCCGATCGAGTTCGAGTGGGTGCGGTTCGACGGCATCGCGCCGATGTTCGCCGCGCCGTCGATGGCGCCCCATGTCATCACGGTCGATCCGCCGGAGCCCGGCCAGTCGATCGGGATCGATGTCTCCGCCGACGACACGCTTCAGTTCACCTTCGATCTCAGCGGCGCTCGCTTCGAGCGGGTCGATGACGCGATCCGCGTGGATCTGCCGAACAACGGCGTCATCACGCTGTTCGGCGAGCGAATCGCGCAGTGGCTGAGCAATGGCGAAAGCAGTATCGCGGAGTTTCTCGAGAGCCTGTCCGTCCATGCGGACAGCCCCTCGACTCAGTCTCAAGGCCATCTGTTCCAGCACTGGCCGCAGGGCAGCAACTCGATCGACCCCATCGATCCTCTGCATGACACGCAGACCGCGCCGCCCGTCCCGCTAAATCCGCTGGGTGGGACATCGCTCAGCTACAAGGAAATCAGCGGGCCGCCGGAGCTCCTCGACCATAGCGAGCGGCATGACTCGATCCCGGCCGGCGATCGGCTGGTCGGGGTTAATGACGCTTTCACGCTGACCGAAGACGGCAGCTTGAGCGTCGCGGCGCCCGGCGTCCTGGGGAATGATCTGGGCGGTGCCGCTCATGGTGCGGTGGCAGTGCTCTTGAGCGGTCCGGCCCACGGCGTGACCACCCTCAACAGCGATGGGAGCTTCAGCTATACGCCGAACCCCGACTTCAACGGCACCGACAGCTACAGCTACAGGCTGACCGGCGGCGGCGCGACGGCCACGGCGACGGTGTCGCTGACAGTGAGTGCGGTCGCCGACATCCTGGCCGACAGCGCCACGACAAATGAAGAGACGTCGGTCACCACGTCGGTTCTCGCCAATGACACCTTCGAAGATCCGGCACACCGGCTGACCTCGTTCACCCAGGGCGCGCATGGCACCGTAACCAGGGATGACAACGGAACCGCCCTCGACCTGACCGACGACAAGCTGATCTATACGCCGAACACCGACTTCCACGGCAGCGATAGCTACAGCTACACCGTGACCAGCGGCGGCGTGACTGAAACGGCAACGGTGTCGCTGACGGTAGGCGGGGTCGCCGACATCGCGGCCGACGTCGCGACCACCCATGAGGACACGGCGGTGACCACAGCGGTGCTGGCGAACGACACCTTCGAGGACCCGTCGCGCCGGCTGACTTCCTTCACACAAGCGGCCCATGGCACGGTGACGCGAGACAGCAACGGCACTCCCCTCGATCTGAGTGACGACAAGCTCGTCTACACGCCCAACGCCGACTTCAACGGCAGCGACAGCTACCAATACACCGTCACCAGCGGCGGCGCGACCGAGTCGGCGACGGTATCGGTGTGGGTGAACGCGACCGACAACATCGTCATCGACAGCGCGACAACCGGCGAGGACGCGGCAGTCACCACGGACGTGCTGGCGAACGATTTGTTCGCAGATCCAGCGCGCCAACTGACCTCCTTCACGCAAGCGGCCCACGGCACGGTGACGCGGGATGACAACGGCACCCCGCTCGACCTGACGGACGACAGGCTCACTTACACGCCGGACGCCGACTTCAACGGCACCGACGGTTACGTCTACATCGTCACCAGCGGTGGCGTGACTGAGGCGGCGACCGTGTCCGTGACCGTGAATCCCGTGGTGGACGGCGTCGCCGACAGCGCGACGACCGGCGAGGATTTGGCAGTCACCACGGCCGTGCTGGCGAACGACACGTTCGACGATCCGTCGCGCCAGTTGACCTCGTTCACGCAAGCGGCCCACGGCACGGTGACACGGGACAGCAACGGTACGGCGCTCGACCTGAGCGACGACAAGCTGGTCTACACGCCGAACCCCGACTTCAACGGCAGCGACAGCTACACATACACCGTCAGCAGCGGCGGACTGACCGAGACGACGACGGTATCGGTGACGGTGGGCGCGGTCGCCGACATCCTGCCCGACAGCGCGACAGTGAACGAGGATGCGGCGGTCACGACCGCGGT
>Ga0335070_10004722_pt1 | contig 15958 bp, 16 predicted proteins | sample Lox_Sample_13_FD_206722 | JGI IMG/M metagenome (GOLD analysis project Ga0335070, IMG submission 206722) | Soil microbial communities from Loxahatchee National Wildlife Refuge, Florida, United States - Lox_Sample_1.3 | ecosystem: Environmental > Terrestrial > Soil > Wetlands | place: USA... | reverse complement strand
GCTGCCGGAGCAGATCGACCCGCACACCGGTCGCGTGCACACCTCGTATCACCAGGCGGTCGCCGCGACCGGGCGGTTGTCCTCGACCGACCCGAACCTGCAGAACATCCCGATCCGCACGCCCGAGGGCCGGCGCATCCGCCAGGCCTTCATCGCCCCGCCCGGGCACGTGCTGATGGCGGCCGACTACTCGCAGATCGAGCTGCGCATCATGGCGCACCTGTCGGGCGATGAAGGACTGCTGCGCGCGTTTGCGGCCGACCAGGACATCCATCGCGCCACCGCCGCCGAGGTGTTCGGCGTCGCGCCCGAGGCGGTCAGCGCCGACCAGCGCCGCTCGGCCAAGGCGATCAACTTCGGCCTGATCTACGGCATGTCGGCCTTCGGGCTCGCCAAGCAGCTCGGCATCGAACGGAGCGCGGCGGCGCAGTACGTCGAGCTCTACTTCGCGCGCTATCCGGGCGTGCGCCGCTACATGGACGACACGCGCGCGCGCGCGAAGCGCGACGGCTACGTCGTGACCGTCTACGGCCGGCGCCTGTACCTGCCGGAGATCAACTCGCGCAACCGCCCCTTGCAGCAGTACGCCGAGCGCAGCGCGATCAACGCGCCGATGCAGGGCACGGCCGCCGACATCATCAAGCGCGCGATGCTCGGCGTCGACGCCTGGTGCCAGCAGCCCGACGTGCCGGCGCGGCTGCTGATGCAGGTGCACGACGAACTCGTGCTCGAGGTGCGCGCGGACTTCCTCGACGCGGCGCGCGCGCGCGTGCGCGGGCTGATGGCCGGCGCGGCCGAGCTGCGCGTGCCGCTGAAGGTCGACGTGGGCCACGGCGCGAACTGGGACGAGGCGCACTGACGGCCAGCGGCGCATGGCCGCGCCGCATGCGCCGCGCCTCGTGGCATGAAACCGTCGCTCCGCGCCGACAGTCGATGGCGCAACTTCACTCCCCGTACACTGTCCACCAGTCTGGAGCGAACCTGCGCTCCGCCACCTCGAGCGAACCCACGATGCACGCACGTACCCTGGCCACCGCCGCCGCCGCCGCCCTCGCCTGCGCCACCGCGCCGGCCTTCAGCGTCGACCACGGTTTCTACGTGGGCGCGTCCCTCGGCCAGACCGAGAGCGGCCTGCGCGACAGCAGCTTCAACTTCAAGGACCGCGACCAGGGCTTCAAGGTGATCGCCGGCATCCGGGCGCTGAGCCTGCTGGCCGTGGAACTGAACTACATCGACTTCGGCAATTCCAACGTCGGCGGCGCGAGCGCGAAGACCAAGGCCGGGGCCGGCTTCGTCATGGCCTTCCTGCCGATCCCGGTCGTCGATGTGTACGGCAAGCTCGGCTACGTTTCGTGGAAGACCGACGCGTCGGCGCCCTCGCTGGCCTCGTTCCGCACGACGGGGAGCGACCTCGCCTACGGCGCGGGGGTGCAGGTGCACCTCGGTTCGCTCTCGGCGCGGCTCGAGTACGAGGCCTTCGACGCCCAGGCGGCCGCCAAGCCCACGATGCTGTCGCTGGGCGCCACCTACACGTTCCTGTAACAGCTGTAACAGGACGAAAGGGCCGGCGGCAGGGAACTTCAGGCCGGAACCGCGATCGTATCCCCTGTGAGTGCGGTGCAAGCACTCCCCGCTTCCCTCCCTAAGCGGGCTTCTGTGCCCCGGTGGCTTATCCCCCCAGATCCCTAGCCACCGGGGCCTTTTATTTCCTGCAGCCAGTGGTGCAGCTGGCGGCGCGCCGGCTCGAGGCCGGTGCCATCCACGGCGGAAAAAGCCTGCACCGTGGCGCGGCCGGCCAGCGCGCGCTGCGCCGCGGCGAGCGCGCGCGACAGCTCGGCGCGCTTGAGCTTGTCGGATTTGCCCAGCAGCACGTGCACCGGGCAGTGCACGCCTTCCGCCCATGCGATCAGCGCCTCATCGCCATCGAGGAGGCCGCGGCGGCTGTCCACGATCAGGAACAGGCCGCGGAGCGAGGCGCGCGCGCCGAGCGCGTCGATCATCGGCGCCCAGCTGGCGCGCTCCGCGGCGCTGGCCTCCGCGTAGCCATAGCCGGGCAGGTCGACGATGCGGCGGCCGGGCTCGAGCTCGAAGAAATTCAGCAGCCGCGTGCGGCCCGGCGTCTTCGCGGTGCGCGCGAGCGCGCGGCGCCCGGTGAGCGCATTGATGGCGCTCGACTTGCCGGCGTTCGATCGTCCCGCGAAGGCCGCTTCGGCGCCGGCATCCGCGGGGAAGTGGCTCGGCTGCGCGGCGCTCAGCAACAGCGCCGCTCTCGGGTAGGTGCTCACGGGCGACGAATGTAGTGCGCGCGGGGGCTGGTGTACAATTCTCGCGCCTTCATCGACACGGTAGACACCATGACTGCGACTTTCCGCTACGCCTGCTGCGCACTGCTGCTGTTCGCGGCGCCGGTCTCCTGGTCCAAGGGTTCCGCCGAGGCGGGCGCCGTGGTGGCCAACACCTGCATGGCCTGCCATGGCCCGAACGGCAACAGCACCAACGGCGAATGGCCGCGCCTGGCCGGCCAGAATGCCGCCTACATCGAGCGGCAGCTGCACCTGCTGCACGACGGGCGCCGCACCGGCAAGGCCGGCGACAGCGCCGCGGCGATGATGCCGGCGATGGCGGTGACGCTGAGCGATGCGGACATCGAGAATGTCGCCGCCTACTACGCCGGCCAGACGCCGACCGGCCTCGAGGCCGATCCCTCCTACTGGCAGGCCGGTGAGAAACTCTACCGGTACGGGGACGCCGCGCGCGGCATCCCGGCCTGCGCCGCCTGCCATGGGCCCACGGGTCGCGGCAATCCCGCCGCCGGCTATCCCGCGCTGCGCGCGCAGCAGTCGGTGTACGTCGTCAAGCAGCTCAGCGCCTACAGCGCCGACGTGCGCTACGCGAAGAACGAGAAGGGCGCCAGCTACGGCGGCGACTACGGCAACATCATGCACACGATCGCCTCGCGCCTCACCGACGAGGACATGCGCAACCTCGCCTCCTACGTGCAGGGCCTGCGCTGATGGGCGTGCAGCCGTTGAGGCTGGTCGCCGTCGCGCTGCTGGCGCTGGCGGCCTGCTCGCAGCAGCCGGCCAGCACGCCGCCCGCCGAGGCGCCGGCTGCGGCGCCGGCCGCGCCCGCGGCGAGCGCCGCGCCGGACGCCGCGCCGGCCACCGCGCCCGCGGCGAGCGCTGCCCCGAGCACGCAGCCGACGCCGCCGGCCGAGGAATCGAAGCTGGAGAAGGCTGCGCCGCTCCCGCCGGCGGGCCAGCTGCCGGCCGGGAAGTGGGTCGCGGGCACGAACTACCGGCCGGTCGTGCCGGCGCAGCCGACCGAGGCGGCGCCCGGCAAGGTCGAGGTCGTCGAGGTGTTCTGGTACGGCTGCCCGCACTGCTACGCGCTCGAACCCTTCCTCACCGCCTGGCTGAAGAACAAGGCGCCGTACATCGAGTTCCGCCGCGTGCCGGTCACCTGGCAGCCGGTGCACCAGTCGCACGCCCGGCTGTTCTACGCGCTCGACGTGCTCGGCAAGGAGACCGCGCTGCACAGCCAGGTGTTCGACGAGATGCACGTGCGCAAGAACTACATGTACGCGCAGGGCGACGATGCCGAGACCTATTCCGCGCAGGCCTCGTTCGCCAAGGCGCATGGCATCAGCGAGGCCGATTTCGGCAACGCGTACAAGTCATTCACGGTGCAGACCGACCTGTCGAAGGCCGATGACCTCGTGCACCGCTACCACATCGACGGCGTGCCGACGATCATCGTCAACGGCAAGTACATCACCGACGTGAACATGGCCTGCGCCGACCGGCCGAACGATCGCAACTGCAACGGCCACGAGCGCCTGATCAGCCTGATCAACGACCTGGCGGCCAGCGAAAAAGGCCGGTAGGTGCCGGTGCCGGCGCGCCGCTGATGCTCCATCGCTACGCGCTGCGGGGCCAGGGCCTGGTCAACGTCAGCGACGCGACGCTGGCGGACACCGTCTGGATCGATCTGCTCGAACCCACTCCCGAGGAGGAGCGCGCGGTCGAGGCCCAATGCGGCATCGACGTGCCGACGCGCGAGGAAATGCGCGAGATCGAGTCCTCGAACCGGCTCTACGAGGAGGACGGCGGCGTCTACCTGACCGCGACGATCGTCACCAAGCTCGACACCGACCTGCCGCAGAACTCGCAGGTCACGTTCATCCTCAAGGACGGGCGGCTGATCACGAACCGCTACACCGACCCGCTGCCGTTCCGCCGCTACATCAGCTATGCCGAGCGGCACGGCCCGACCTGCAACAGCGGCCCGGCGGTGCTCGCCGGCCTGATCGAGGCGATCATCAACCGCGTGGCCGACGTGATCGAGCGCGTCAGTGCCGACCTCGATGCCATCTCGGCCGAGGTGTTCACGCGCCCGACGCGCCGCCGGCGCGGCGGTCCGCGCGATTTCCGCGCCGTGCTCGAGCGCGTCGGCCAGAGCGGCGAGCTGATCGCCAAGACGCGCGAGAGCCTGGTCAGCCTCGGGCGCGCGCTCACCTTCCTGCAGCAGGCGACCTCGGTCAACCTGAGCAACGAGGTGCGCGCCCGCTTCCGCACGCACGCGCGCGATGTCGTCGCGATGAGCGACCATGCCTCGTTCCTCGGCAACAACGTCTCGTTCATCCTCGACGCGACGCTCGGCATGATCAACATCGACCAGAACAACATCCTGAAGATCTTCTCGGTCGTGACGGTGTTCCTGCTGCCGCCGTCGGTGATCGGTGCCATCTACGGCATGAATTTCGACCACATTCCCTGGGCGCACGAATCCTGGGGCTTCATGGGAGCGCTGGGGCTGATGGTGGCGTCGGCGATCCTGCCGTACCTGATCTTCAAGCGCCGCGGCTGGCTGTAATTGGGGTAATCTAGGCGGCCTGCGCCCGTAGCTCAGCTGGATAGAGTACTGCCCTCCGAAGGCAGGGGTCGTGGGTTCGAATCCCGCCGGGCGCGCCAGCTAGTCCGCTGCCGCGCGAGGCGCCGCCCGCTGCGGAAACAGCAGCAGGCACGCCACCATCGCCGCGCCGATCACCGCCGATGCGGCCGGGCGGCCGAGGGCGAGGCCGCCGTGATCCAGCGGCTTGTCGAGGAAGTCGCCGACCGTCGCGCCGAGCGGCCTCGTCAGGATGAACGCCGCCCAGAACAGCAGCACGCGCGACAGCCTCGTCAGGAAGTAGGCCGCGGCCACCAGCGCGAGCGCCGATCCGAATACCAGCGCCGCCCCGACGTAGCCCAATCCCGTGTCATCGGCCATCCAGTCGCCCAGCGCCGTGCCGAGCGTCTGCGACAGCGTGATCGTGGCCCAGTAGAACATCTCGACCTTCGGCGTCGTCACGGAGCTCACGGCCACGGAGCCCTGCGACCACCACCACAGGCCGAGGACGGCCAGCAGACAGGCGAGCAGCACGCTGGATCCACCGGCATAGCCGATCCCCAGGCTTCGATCGGCGAGATCAGCCATCGTCGTGCCGGCCGTCGTCGAGGCCACGATCGTGGCCCAGTACAGCCACGCGTGGAATCTCCGGGCCCTGAGCTGCAGCACGAACAGCAACACCAGCACGCCGACGAAAATGGCGGAGCCGGCGAGGTAGCCCAGGTTCATCGTCATCGTGACGGTGTCGCCGCCGGTTTCGCCCAGCGTGGTCGCGAGAATCTTCACGATCCAGAAGCCCAGCGTGACGACGGGGACCTTGCCAGCGCTGGAATTCGGGTTCATTGCGCGGCATCGTATCGGATTGCCGGCGGCGCGCGGAACCGCGCCCGGGCCCGCATTGCCCTGCCCTTCGTGCCACCGCTGCCGCTATAATGCCGGCCCACCGTTTCCTGGCCACCCATCGGACTGACCGTGAGCAAACACGATACGCATTTCTTCAATACCTTCAGCATGGTGATCGGCGGCCTGGTCGTGGTCGCGCTGCTGATCTTCGCGCTGGCGCGCACGGTGGCCGGTCGTACCGAGGAGCCGGCGGTCTACGCCGACGCGCAATACGTGGCCAGCGTCGATGAGCGCATCAAGCCGTTCGCGCGCGAGGCGGTCGCCGGCGCCGACAATTCCGCGATGGCGATCCAGGCGACGCCGCAGTCCGGCGAAGCCGCGGCGCTGCCGGTGCCGAAGGACGGCGCCTCGCTGTATGAGGCGGTCTGCAAGAACTGCCACGGCCCCGGCCTGATCGGCGCGCCGAAATTCGGCGACCATGCCGCCTGGGCGCCGCGCATCGCCAAGGGCAAGGCGGCGCTCTACGAGCACGCCCTCAAGGGCTTCAACGCGATGCCCGCCAAGGGCAGCCGCACCGACCTCAGCGACGAGCTGATCAAGGCCGGCGTCGACTACATGGTGCAGAAGGGCAGCTAGTCGATCGACGGCCGCAGGCTCGCGGCCTCGCTGACGTGCCCGGGCGCCAGCCGCTGCGCGCCCTCGAGGTCGGCGATCGTGCGCGCCACCTTCAGCACCCGGTGGTAGCCGCGGGCGCTCAATCGCAGCTGTTCGCTCACGCGCTCGAGCAATGCCCGCGCCGCCGGTTCGAGCTGGCAGTGCGCCGCCAGCCCGGCCTGGTCGAGCCGCGCATTGCAGCAGCGCTGGCGCGCCAGCTGCAGCGCGCGTGATTGGCGTACCCGCTCGGCGAGCCCGAGGGATGCCTGCCGCGCTTCGGCGGCGCCGGGAGTGCTGCGTCCGGGTGCGGCGCCGTGAGGGCGTTGCAGGTCGGCCGCCTCGACCCGCGGCACCTCGACATGCAGGTCGATGCGGTCGAGCAACGGACCGGAAATGCGGCCGCGATAGCGCTGCACCCGGCGCGGGCCGCAGCGGCAGCGGCCCGAATCGTCGCCGAGGTAGCCGCAGGGACAGGGGTTCATCGCCGCGACCAGCTGGAACTCCGCCGGCAGCTCGAGCCGGTCGCCGGTGCGCGCCAGCGTGATCGCGCCGGATTCGAGCGGCTCGCGCAGGGCCTCGAGCACGCGGCGGTCGAACTCGGGCAACTCGTCCATGAACAGCACGCCGCGGTGCGCCAGGCTGATTTCACCTGCGCGCAGCGGCGAACCCCCGCCGACGATCGCGTTGGCGGAGGCAGCGTGGTGCGGAGCGCGGAACGGCCGCTCGCCCCAGCGCGCCGGATCGAAGCCCGCCGCGCTGATCGAGGCGATGCCCGCGACCTCGACCGACTCGGCCTCGGTCAGCGGCGGCAGGAGCGAGGGCAGCCGCGTCGCGAGCATCGTCTTGCCGCTGCCGGGCGGGCCGATCATCAACAGGCTGTGCCCGCCGGCCGCCGCGATCGCCAGCGCGCGCTTGGCCCGCCACTGGCCCCGCACCTCCTCGAGCGCATCGCCGCCGGGCCACCCGGGCACGGCGGCCTCGGGCGGCGCGGGCGCGTCACCCCCGGCGCCGGAGGCGACCTCGGCCTCGGCCTCGCCGGCGAGGAAGCGGCACACGCCGCGCAGCGTGGCAAAGCCGAAGGCGCAAGGGTGGCGCGCCAGCCGCACCTCGGCCAGGTCGGCGCCGGGAACCAGCAGTTCGTGCCCCGCACGTGCGGCGTGGATCGCGGCGAGCAGCAGCGCGCGCACCGGGCGCAGCTCGCCCCCCAGGCCCAGTTCACCGTAGCACTCGGTCGACGCCGCACGGCGCACCCGCAGCTGGCCGCTGGCGCGCAGCAGCGCCAGCGCCACCGGCAGGTCGTAGCGGCCGCCCTCCTTCGACAGCTCGACCGGCGCCAGGTTGACCGTGATGCGCCCGGGCGGGAATTCGTAGCCGGAATTGAGGATCGCCGAACGCACCCGCTCGCGGCTTTCGCGCACGACCGGCGCGGGGAGCCCGACGATGCTGAACCCCGGCAGGCCGGCGCCCAGGTGAGCCTCGATCTGCACCAGCGGCGCGTCGAGCCCGAGCTGCGCCCGGCTCAGGACCTGCGCGATGCTCAACCGCGCGGATCTTTGGCCGGCGCGGACGCCGGCTGGAGGGAATCGAGCCGCTGCTCGAGCGCCTGCAGCCGCGCCTCGAGCTCGGCAATGCGCGCGCGGGAGCGCTCGAGCACCCGGGCCTGCACGTCGAATTCGCTGCGCGAGGCCAGGTCGAAACGGCTGGCGGCGCCTTGCAGCACCGTCCGGAAGTTGGCCTCGAGCTCGTCGCGCAGGCCGCTGACCGCGGCCGGCAGGCCCGCGATGAAGCGGCGGGCGAGTTCGTCGAGTTGCATGTTTTCCATCGATTGCTTCCTGCCCTGCCCTTGCCCTGAAACTGCGCGTGCCGCCGCGCGCGGCGGCCAGAATGGTGCAACCGCGCGCCGCGAATGCCCGCACTCCGCTCAATTGCGCGCCCCGGACCGTGGCACGGTTTCTGCAACCCAACCCCAGCACCCTTCGGAGCGCGGGATGCAGCATACGCGCAGCCTCGCCGGGTCGGAATACGGGATTCAAGGCTTGTCCATTGACAAATGCGGCTCATGAAACTGATCACGGCAGTCGTCCGGCCCTTCAAGCTGGACGAGTTGCGCTACGCGATCGCCCACATGGGCGTGCAGGGCGTGACCGTGACTGAGGTGCATGAAATCGAATTCGGGCCGCGCTGCAAGGTCGAGATCGCGGTCGATGACAGCGTCGCCGAGGCAGCGCTCGAGGCGATCGCCAACGTGGCGCGCACCGGCCGTCCGGGCGACGGCCACATCACGCTCGGCGATCTCGACGAGGCCATCCGCATCCGCACCGGTGAAATCGGCATCGCCGCCACATGAAGCCGTCCATTGAAACCTGAAGTTGGGAGTCGCACGCATGCGCATTGAAGTATCGACATTGTCCCGCGGTCCGAGCGCGCACGCGCTCGCCGGAGCGTTCGCCACGCTGCTGCTGGCGCTCGCACCGCTCCAGTCGCGCACCGCGCTGGCCGACGAGCCCGCGGCCGCGCCGCCTGCCGCGGCAGCGCCAGCGGCTGCAGCACCGGCCGCCGCGGCGCCCGCGGCCGCGCCGGCTCCGGCCGCGCCCGCCGCCGCGGCACCGGCAGCGGCGCCGACTGCGCCGTTCCTGACGACCTTCGACAAGATCAGCTCGGGCGACACCGCCTGGATGCTGACCTCGACGGCGCTGGTGCTGCTGATGACGATTCCGGGACTCGCGTTGTTCTACGGCGGCATGGTGCGCAAGAAGAACATCCTCTCGACGCTGATGCAGAGCTTCGCGATCACCTGCGTCGTGACGATCCTGTGGTGGGCGGTGGGCTACTCGCTCGCGTTCACGCCGGGCTCGACGCCCTACCTCGGCGGCTTCGACCGCTTCTTCCTCAACGGCGTGGTCTACCTGCACGACGCCTCGAAGCTCAGCGTCTCGCACCTGGCGCAGACGATCCCGGAAACCGTCTACGTGCTGTTCCAGGCCACCTTCGCGATCATCACGCCGGCGCTGATCTGCGGCTCCTTCGCCGAGCGCATGAAATTCTCGGCGATGCTGTGGTTCATGGGAATCTGGCTGATCGTCGTGTACTGCCCGGTCGCGCACTGGATGTGGGAGCCCTCGGGCTGGCTCGCCGCCACGCAGCTGGACTTCGCCGGCGGCACGGTCGTGCACATCAACGCGGGCATCGCCGGACTTGCGACCGCGCTGATGCTCGGCAAGCGCCAGGGCTACGGCAAGGAGGCGATGGCGCCGCACAACCTGACCCTGACCGTCATCGGCGCCTCGCTCCTGTGGTTTGGCTGGTTCGGCTTCAACGCCGGATCGGCGGTGGCCTCGGACGGCCGCGCCGGCATGGCCTTCGCCGTGACGCACATCGCCACGGCCGCGGCGGCGCTCGCGTGGATGTTCACCGAGTGGGCCACGAAGGGCAAACCCAGCGTGCTCGGCATCGCCTCCGGCGCCGTGGCGGGACTGGTCGCGATCACGCCCGCCTCCGGCTTCGTCGGGCCCGGCGGCTCGGTGATCATCGGCGTCGCGGCCGGCGTGATCTGCTTCTTCTCCTCGACCTCGCTGAAGAAGGCCCTCGGCTACGACGATTCGCTCGACGCCTTCGGCGTGCACTGCATCGGCGGCATCGCCGGCGCGCTGCTCACCGGCGCGCTGGTCAGCACCGAGATCAGCGGCGCGCACGGCAGCGTGCTGCTGCAGGCCAAGGGCGTGGCCGCCACGCTGGCCTGGAGCTTCGTCATGAGCCTGATCATCCTCAAGCTCATCGATCTCACCATCGGGCTGCGCGTGAGCGTCGACGACGAGCGCGAAGGCCTCGACATCGCGCTGCACGGCGAGCGCGTGGAATAGACCCCCCCGGGAGCCCGCAGGGTTCCCCGGCCCCGGCAGGCCCGCACGGCTGCCGGGGCCGTTATTTTTGTGACCTGCCTCACCGTCGGACCGTGCCCGCCCGCTTGTGCGCGGGCGCGGCGCTGATACTCTTGTGGCTCCCCCGAGGGAGGCCACGATGCGTTATGTGATGCTGCTGACCGTGCTGGCACTGGGTTCGGGCGCCAGTGGCGCCGCGCGTGCCGGCGACATTTACTGCAACAACCAGGGCAGGGATTGCAGCGACCGGCCGAGCCCGGGCGCGACTTTCGTCGGCAGCACCAACAGCCAGGTGCCCGCCACCAGCGCTCCGGCCGCCCCGGCCAGCAGCAGCGGCACTGCCCCGCCCTCGACCGACGCGGCCAACGCCCGCCTGGGCGCGGAGGCCACGCGCGCCGCGGTGCAGAAGGACGTCGCGGCGAGCCACGCCGAGCAGTGCAAGGCGGCGAAAGAGAAGTACCAGCAATCCATCGACGCACGGCGCCTGTACCGCCTGAACAAGGATGGCGAGCGCGAATACCTGTCCGATGCCGAGCTCGACCAGGCGCGCCTGAATGCGCGGCTGGAGATGGAGCGCGCCTGCGGGAGCCCGTCGAGCTGATCTTCGCGCTGCGGCCGCCGACCGGCGGTCGACAGCCCTGCCCCTCCCCTCCGCTCGGCGCGGGCACGTGCACCCTGCTACATTGCGCCAGGGTCGAAGGAGCGGATCCATGATGCGTACGGGTTTCATCGGTCTCGGTGCGATGGGCAGCGGGATGGCCCGCAATCTCCATCGCGCCGGTCTGCTCGGCGGCGTGTGGAACCGCACCCCGGCCAAGGCCGCGGCGCTGGCCGCGGAACTGCATTGCACGGCCGCCGCCGACCCCGCCGCGCTGGCGCGCGCGAGCGACGCGCTCGTGCTGTGCGTGTCGGCCGACCAGGATGTGCTGGAAGTCGTCGCGGCCATCGGGCCGCATCTGCGCCCGGGTTCGATCGTCATCGACTGCTCGACCGTCAGCGCCGCCACGGCGCGCGCGGTCGCGGCGCAGCTCGCGCCGCGCGGCGTTGAATTCCTCGACGCGCCGGTCAGTGGCGGCATCGAGGGGGCGGCGAAGGGCACGCTGGCGATCATGGTCGGCGGCGAGGCCGCCACGCTCGAGCGCGCGCAGCCCGTGCTGGCCGCGCTGGGCGCGACGATCACGCACTTCGGCGCGCACGGCGCCGGCCAGGCCGCCAAGGCCACCAACCAGATCATGGTCGCCGGCATCATCCGCGCGAACGCCGAGGCGCTGGCCTTTGCGCGCGCACAGGGGCTCGACCTGGGCAAGGTCGTCGCCACGTTGAGCCGTGGCGCAGGCGGCAGCTGGTACCTGGCCAATCGCGGCCCGTACATGGAACGCGGCGAATATCCGGCCGGCTTCCGCGTGCGCCTGCACCAGAAGGACCTGCTGATCTGCCGCGCGATGGCGCGCGAAGCCGGCGCGGAACTGCCCGCGGTCGAGTCGGCGCTGGCCGACTACGCCCGGCTGATCGCCTCCGGCCACGGCGACGAGGACATCTCCGCGATGTTCCGCCTCACCAGCGCGCTGTTCGAGCACCCCGCGGCCCGCACCGGACGCTGAACCCGTGCCCGTCGAGTACCGCGCCGAACGCCACGCGCTGAACCTGCCGGATTTCTGCGCCGCGCAGGCGGTGCTGGCGGTGGTGCTGATCGTCACGCTGACCGCCGTGGTGCTCACCGTTGCGCACCAGGGCAACGGGTTCAATTTCTGGCTCGACCTGGCGCGCACCTCGCTGTTCATGCTGTGGACCGGCATGGGCAGCGCGGCCGTGCTGTGCGTGCTGCGGGCGCGCCTGGCGCGCATGCCGCTCGCGGCCGCGAGCGCGCTGGCGCTGGCCAGCATGCTGGCGGTGATCGCGCTGGTCTCATGGGGCACGCTCTGGCTCGGCAGCAGCTCGCTGCTCGGTCCGCGCGCCACCAACCTGCTGCTGCCCGAAAGCCCGTGGCGCTTCTTCGCCACCAACCTCGCGATCGGCGCGATCGTCGACGCGCTGGCGCTGCGGTATTTCTACGTGACCAGCGAATGGCGGCGCAACGTCGAACTGCAGGCCCGTGCCCGGGTGCGCGCGCTGCAGGCGCGCATCCGCCCGCATTTCCTGTTCAACAGCATGAACACGATCGCGGCGCTGACCCGGAGCGACGCGAAGCGCGCCGAGCAGGCGGTCGAGGACCTGGCCGACCTGTTCCGCGCCAACCTCAACGAGAAGCGCAGCAGCATCACGCTGAAGGAAGAGCTCGAGGTGGCGCGCATCTACCAGCGCATCGAGCAGCTGCGCCTCGGTGAACGGCTCCATGTGATCTGGGACGTGGCCGACCTGCCGATGCGCGCGATGGTGCCGGGCCTGCTGATGCAGCCGCTGCTGGAGAACGCGATCTACCACGGCATCGAGCCGCGGCCGGCCGGCGGCATCGTCACCGTCAGCGGCGCGCTCGACGGCGATGTCATCGGGCTCACGGTGCGCAATCCGCTGCCGGAAGCCGGCGAGGAAGCGCACTCGGGCAACCGCATCGCGCTCGACAACATCCGCGAGCGCATGGAACTGCTCTATCCGGGCCGCTCCTCGGTCGAGGCGAGCCGCATCGGCGATGAGTACATCGTGCGGCTGCGCTTCCCCTACGTCGAGGACAGCGAACGGGCTTCCTCGCTGTGAACCCGCGCGTGCTGATCGTCGACGACGAGCCTCCGGCGCGCGAACGGCTGCGCCGGCTGCTCGAGGAGCACGGCGGCGTCGACATTGCCGGCGAGGCGGCCAACGGCGAACAGGCGGTGCGGCTCGCCGGCGACCTGAAGCCCGACCTGGTGCTGCTCGACGTGCGCATGCCGGGCATGAACGGCCTGGAGGCCGCGCGCCACCTGGCGCTGTTCGACGCGCCGCCGGCCGTGGTGTTCACCACCGCCTACGACGCCTACGCGGTCGAGGCCTTCGAGGCACAGGCGATCGGCTACCTGCTCAAGCCCGTGCGCGCCGAGAAGCTCGCCGCGGCGCTGCAGCGCGCCGCGCGCCTGGCGGAGTCGACGCTCGCACGCGTCGCCGCCGGCGATCCGGCGCGCGCGCCGCGCACGCACGTGGCGGCGCGGCTCGGCGATGCGGTGCGGTTGATCCCGTTGCCCGAGATCTACTACTTCGCGGCCGACCAGAAATACACCACCGTGCGCCATCGCGGCGGCGCCGACCTGATCGAGGACAGCCTGCGCGCGCTCGAGGAGGAATTCCCCGCGCAGTTCGTGCGCGTGCACCGCAATGCGCTGGTCGCGATCCACTCGCTCGCGGCGATCGAGCGCGATGTGGAGGGACAATACCGCGTCGTGCTGCGCGACATCGGCGAGCGGCTCGATGTCAGCCGCCGCCTGGCGGGCGAACTGAAGGAACGCTTCCGCCTATGAGCGAAGACGATGACGTGCGCATCCTCCACGGCATGGGCTATGCGCAGGAACTCTCGCGCCGCCTCGGGCGCTTCTCGAATTTCGCGATTTCGTTCTCGATCATCTGCATCCTGGCCGGCGGCATCAATTCGCTCGCGCAGGCCACCTCCGGCGCGGGCGGTGCTGCGATCGGCCTGGGCTGGCCACTCGGCGTGCTGATCTCCGGTTCGTTCGGCCTCGCGATGGCGCAGATCGCCTCCGCCTTCCCGACCGCCGGCGGCCTGTACCACTGGGGCTCGATCCTCGGCAACCGCTTCACCGGCTGGCTCACCGCCTGGTTCAACCTGCTGGGGCTCATCACCGTGCTCGGCTCGATCAACGTCGGCGCCTACAATTTCTTCCTCGGCGCGTTCGGGCCGCGTTTGCAGCTCACCGATTCGATGACGCTGCTGGTCGTGTTCCTGGCGGTCGTGACCGTCGCGCAGGCGCTGGTCAACCACTTCGGCATCTCGCTGACCGCGAAGCTCACCGATTTCTCCGGCTACCTGATCTTCGGCACCGCCGTGCTGCTCACCGTGGTGTGTCTCGCCTGCACGCAGCACTTCGAGATCGCGCGGCTGTGGACCTTCGCCAACTATTCCGGCGCCGCCGGCGCCAACGTGTGGCCACGCACCGGCAGCACCGGCTGGATCTTCCTGCTGGGCCTGCTGCTGCCGATCTACACCATCACCGGCTACGACGCCTCGGCGCACACCTCGGAAGAGACGCGCAACGCGCCGCTGGCCGTGCCGCGCGGCATCGTCTCCTCGATCCTCTGGTCGGGCGTGTTCGGCTACCTGTTCCTCATCGCCTTCCTGTTCATGATTCCCGACCTAGGCGCCGCCGCAGCCCAGGGCTGGAACGTGTTCTTCTGGGCGATGGAGCAGCGCGTGGGCGCGTTCTGGCGTGAGCTGCTGTACGCGCTGATCCTGCTCTCGCAGGTGCTGTGCGGGCTGGCGACCGTGACCTCGACCTCGCGCATGATCTACGCCTTCTCGCGCGACGGCGGCCTGCCGGCATCGCGCGCGCTGGCGCGCGTCTCGCCGCTCCACCGCACGCCGGTCGCGGCGATCTGGACCGGCGCGATCGCCTCGATGCTGTTCGTGTGGGGCGCGATGTACCTGGAGCGCTTCGGGCACACGCCGGTGTTCACGGTGGTCGTCTCGTGCACCGTGATCTTCCTGTTCTTCTCGTTCGCGATTCCGATCGCGCTCGGCCTCGCGGCCTACGGCGGACCGCGCTGGCCACGCATGGGCCCGTGGAACCTCGGGCGCGGCGGCTACACGCTGGCCGCGCTCCTGTCGATGGCCTCGATGGTGCTGATCTTCGTCATCGGCGTGCAGCCACCGAACGACAAGGCGCTCGGCGTCACCGTCGGGTTCCTCGTGATGGCTGCGATCGTCTGGTTCGCGTTCGAGCGACGCCGCTTCAAGGGCCCGCCGACCGGCGCATCGATCGCGGCCCGCAGTGCCCTCATCGCAAGCACCGAAGCGGCCTTGGACGAGCCGCACTAGGCCTTGATGCGCGCCATCTTCGGGTCGTACAAGGGTTCGAGATGCAACGCGCAGGGCACGCGCTCGGTCGCCACCTCGAGTTCATAGCGCCCGGCGAGCAGATAGTCGCGCGTCAGGCCTTCTGGCCGCCGTACGTACCCGAGGCCGATGTTGGTCCTGAGCGTGTGGCCGTAACCGCCGCTGCTGAGCCAGCCGACGCGCTCGCCGTCACGGTAGATCGTCTCGCGCCCAAGCAGCACGACCGGCGATCCGTCGGCGGTCACCGCGGCGTCATCGACGGTGAACGCGCACAGCCATTTTTTCAACGGCGCGGCAGCGCGCTGTTCGAGTGCGGTGCGACCCATGAACGGTTGCGCGGTCCTGAGCTTGACCGCCCAGCTCAAGGCCGCCTCGAAGGGCGTGTGGTCCGGGCCGATGTCCGCGCCCCAGGCGCGATAGCCCTTCTCGAGCCGCAGCGATTCGATCGCGCGATATCCGGCGTTGGCGATGCCGTGCGCGGCGCCCGCCGCCATGATCGCGGCGTAAACCGTCGCGGCGAATTCGACCGGCACGTGCAGCTCCCAGCCGAGCTCGCCGACATAGGTGACGCGCAGCGCGAGCACCGGCGCGCCCGCCACCTGCAGGCGCCGCGCCTGCCCGAACGGAAATGCCGCGTTGCCCACGTCGTCACGCGTGAGCGTCGCCAGCACCTCGCGGGCACGCGGGCCCATCAGCGCCAGCACCGCGTACGCAGAGG
>Ga0335070_10004721_pt1 | contig 15958 bp, 14 predicted proteins | sample Lox_Sample_13_FD_206722 | JGI IMG/M metagenome (GOLD analysis project Ga0335070, IMG submission 206722) | Soil microbial communities from Loxahatchee National Wildlife Refuge, Florida, United States - Lox_Sample_1.3 | ecosystem: Environmental > Terrestrial > Soil > Wetlands | place: USA... | reverse complement strand
CCTTATCAAGCAGGTGGTTTGTAAGTGTCTGCCGCAAAGCCAAGTCGTGCTCTCGAGCAAAACTCGAAGCGACGTCGCGCCGTGATCATGCTGGGCTTGGCATTGATGCTGGTATTCGGCATCATACTCTCACAAACTTCATTCGATCTGCGCTTCTTGACCCCGGATTCTAACCAGCAACTGTTGTTCTTTGCCACGCTCTCCGCGCTTGTCTTTCTGCTGTTCATTTTTCTCTTTTTCATTCTGGCCCGGAATCTTTTGAAGGTTTTCGCCGAGCGACGAATGGGGGTCCTCGGGTCGAAATTCCGAACCCGCCTGGTCGTATTCAGCCTTCTTCTGTCCATCCTCCCAGTCATGGTGATGTTCTGGTTCGCCTACGGGTTAATGAACCGCTCCATTGACAAGTGGTTCTCGAGTCCGGTCGAGGAAGTGCGCGCGGATACCGCCGAAATGACATCGATGCTTTCCGAGTATGCGGCTCAGAACGCGCGGGCGGAAGCGCAAGCCATAGCCGATTCTCCAGATACGCAACGGGCTTTTCTGGGCCACGGCTTTACGTCGGCAGTGACGGAGTTCCGCAGGCGGGAATCTACCCTTCAAGGGGGGTTCGTATTTGCTATCGAAAATGGCAACGCCGAGGCCAGTTTCGGCGCACCCGCACCTTGGCCACTCATGCGACCCGTTCTTCCTCTCAAGCAAACAGCCAAGAAAGCTTCGGCGAATTTCACTTGGGGTGAGACCGAATATGTTCTCGCCAGCGCTCGCGTACTCGACCGGGGGACCATCCTGGTGGCCATGCCTTTGCCCCGGCAATTTTCTGACACGGTCAAAGAGGTTGAAGCCAGCCAGGCCCGCTACTGGGAATTGAGCAAGCAGCGCCGGCTGGTACGTCGCACTTACATGAGCCTGTTGATGCTGCTCACCGTTGTTGTGCTTTTTGCAGCTACCTGGCTGGCACTGTTTCTCTCGAAACTCGTGACTAGGCCCGTGGTCGCGCTAGCGGAGGCGATGCAAGAGATTTCGCGCGGCCGTTTCGAATATCGAGTTGACGTCCACGGCGCCGACGAGATCGGCGACTTGGTGCGTTCGTTCAACCGCATGGCGGCCGAATTACAATCCAGCCGCCGGCAGTTGGACAGCTCGGCCGACGAGCTCGCCCAAGCGAACGCAGCCCTCGATCAGCGCCGTCGGCACATCGAGACCATTTTGGAGAGTATTCCCACCGGCGTACTCTCGCTCGATGCCGACGGACGCGTGTCCCACGCGAACGGCGCGTTCCTGCGGCTTTTCTATCCCCAAGCGGCGGAAAACGGCTCGCGTGCGGCGGTGGTCGGGGCCGATTTGCATACGATCTTCTCAGCTGATCTGGTCGAGGAATTTACGCATCTGTTTCGCCGTGCCGATCGCATGAGCATCAGCGCAAGCCAGATGGAAATTGCCGTATCCGGCGGCAAGCTCAACTTCGCGGTAACGGTTGCCACTCTCGAACATGGGCGGCAACGGCAAGGCTATGTGCTGGTATTCGAAGATCTCTCGGATGTGCTGCGAGCGCAACGCCAGGCCGCATGGAGAGAAGTTGCCCGCCGGGTGGCACACGAAATCAAGAACCCACTGACCCCAATCGCACTTTGCGCGGAGCGCATCCGCAAGCATCTGGACCGTGGTACCCCACCAGATGCGGCTTCTCTGGAAGTGATTCACGGGTGCGCGGATACAATCACAAATGCGGTGGAAACGGTGCGTAAGTTGGTGAACGAGTTTTCGACCCTGGCGCGGTTCCCGGCTGCACGTCCTGAGCCTGCGAACATTAACAGCATCGTCGAGAACGCTCTGGGAATGTTCAACGGCCGACTGGATGGCATTCAAATGGAAACTGTGCTCGCTCCTGATCTGCCTAAGGTGATGGCCGATGCCGAAGCGATCAAGCGGGCCATCGCCAATCTGGTGGATAATGCCGCGGAAGCCGTGCAAAACGCTCTCGTTCGTGAGATTCAGATCTCTACGTCTCTCCTTGGCAGCCGCGACGTGGTGGAAATTGTGGTCGCGGATAGCGGGCACGGAGTGACGCCAGAGTTGAAAGAAAAGCTTTTCTTGCCATATTTTTCCACCAAAAAGCGCGGAACGGGCCTTGGCTTGGCTATCGTTAGCCGTATCATAGAGGACCATCACGGCTCGATTCGGGTGGAGGAGAATCAGCCGGTGGGAGCCAAGTTCATCGTCGAATTGCCGGTCGCGCCCGAGTCCATGTCAATTCCGGCCACCCCTCAACATGCATAATGTTCTCATCGTGGATGATGAATCCGGCATTCGCGAATCCCTCAGAGGCGTCTTGGAGGATGAGGGGTACAAAGTCACGGAAGCGGAAAGCGGCGAGGCCTGCCTGGAGCTTTTGCGGAAACACAGCTTCGACGCCATTTTCCTGGACGTTTGGCTTCCCGGCATGGATGGCCTGGACACCCTGCAGAAGATCAAAGACTCGGACCAGTCGGCCGAAGTGATCATGATCTCAGGCCACGGCACCATCGAAACGGCGGTCAGGGCGACGAAACTTGGGGCTTTTGATTTCCTGGAAAAGCCGCTCTCGCTCGAGAAAACGTTGATCCTTCTTAAGAACGCCGTTGACGCGCGCCGGCTACGCCGCGAGAACGTCGATCTCAAGCGGCAACTGCAAAGCAAGAGCCTCATTGTGGGCTCCAGTATTCCCATGAAGGCGCTGCGGCAGCAGATCATGATTATGGCCCCGACCAATGGCCGCGTGCTGATTTACGGCGAGTCGGGTACCGGCAAAGAACTGGTTGCACACGCGATCCATGCGCAAAGCCTGAGGAAGGATGCTCTCTTCGTAGAACTGAATTGTGCCGCCATTCCAGAAGACCTAATCGAGAGCGAACTTTTCGGACACATACGCGGGTCGTTCGCTGCCGCCTCCACTGACAAAGAAGGTAAATTCCTAAGAGCCAACGGCGGCACGCTTTTCCTGGATGAAGTCGGCGATATGAGCCTGAAAACTCAGTCCAAGGTTTTGCGTACGCTTGATGAACAACGCTTCACGCCCGTGGGCGGCGAGGAAGCAGTTACGGTGGACGCGCGCGTTATCGCCTCTACCAATAAGGACTTGGAGGAAGAAATCTCGAAGGGCAACTTTCGCGAAGACCTTTTTTATCGGCTCAATGTGATTCCGTTTTATGTTCCGCCATTACGCGAACGCACGGAAGACGTGCCCCTGCTCACGCGCCATTTTCTGAAAGAACTCTCCTCGACCTACGGTCGCCGCGCGCGGGAAATCACGGACGAGGCCATCGATGCCTTAATGACCTATTCCTGGCCGGGGAACGTGCGCGAATTGCGCAATGTCATCGAACGCATTGTTATTATGAATCCGACTACCAGCAAGCTTGACCGCAAGCATTTGCCGCCGCTCATCTATCGGGATGGAGGCCGCCGGAGTGGCGCTACCGAGTTTGCCAGCCTTCATCAGGCGCGCGCCGCTTACGAGAAAGATTACATCCTCAAGAAATTAGACGAGAATCATGGAAATGTAAGCCGTACGGCAGAAGTGCTGGGGCTGGAGCGCAGTCATCTGTACCGAAAAATGAAAGCTCTGGGAATTGCGGCAAAAGAATAGTGGATAGTGGATAGTGATTAGTTTTGGTGTTCTAAAACTACTCAACAGCCACTATTCACTATCCACTTAATGCTTGATCATGTGTATCTCGGTACCGCCGTTGTGGAACGCCACTTCATCCATCAATTGATTGATCAGAAAAATTCCTCTGCCGTGATTTGAGTAGATATTCTCCCCGTGGCAGCAATTCGGGATGTTTGCCGGATCAAATCCTTCGCCAGGGTCACGAACGACAATCAACATTCCACGTTCTTCATCGCAGGCGACGATGCACTCGATGGTTTTCGTGGGATCTTCTTTTGCTCCATGCACGACGGCATTGGCGAGGGCCTCGGTTAGGGCGAGTTCGATGTCATTTTCTTTTCCTGTTGCACATTGCATCCCGCGAACTACTTCCATCACGCTCTGCACGACGGGGTCGACCGCCTTGCGTTCGGCGGCGAGCGCGATTTTCAGCTTCATGACTAATTTGTCAGATTCAAAATTGCACTTTGCTGCCGGTTGGAACGCCATGGGCGCGGCCTCGCGAACTGCCTTCCTTAGTACCTGGATTCTATCGGCAATCGGTCTCGCGAGCAAACGAAGGCGCTCTACCCCCGGTGGGGACCGACCAGGTTTTCCAATTGCCTTCTCCAGTCGAGTTCCTCGACAAATTCCCTCGAGTTCCGCCATCCTGGCCGGACTTTCACAAACAACTCAAGAAAGACCTTCGTACCGATCATATTCTCGATTTCCAGTCGGGCCGCCGTTCCGATCTTCTTCAGCATCGACCCACCTGTGCCGACCAGAATACCCTTTTGGCTCTCCCGCTCACAGTAGATAGCAGCCGCGATGCGCGTCAGCTTCTCCCCTTCTTCGAAGCGCTCTACGATCACCGTCGTAAAGTAAGGCACCTCTTGCCGGGTGGCTGACAGAATCTGTTCGCGGATTATCTCGCCGACCATAAAGCGCGTGGGCTGGTCTGTGATGTGATCCTCCGAAAAATACTTGGGACCTTCCGGCAGTGTGTTCATAACATCGCTCAACAAGATGTCGAGACCATTGCGCTTCAGCGCAGAAATTGGAATGACTTCTTTGAAGTCGTATAGCTTGCGCCATTGATCAATGAGAGGAAGCAACTTCGCTTTGTCAATGCGGTCGATTTTGTTCAGCAACAAAAACGTGGGCGTCCCTGAACTCTTGGCCAGATCGAGGACGAATTGATCTGCCGCCCCCGATTTCTCCGTAACGTCGGCAATCAACAGAATCAGATCGCAGCCTTCGAGCGCTTCTCTAACTTCAACCATCATCTTGCGCCCTAGAGCGCTGTCCGGCTTGTGAACGCCAGGAGTATCAATAAGGATGGCTTGTCCGCCTAGCTTGCCCTTTGCCGCAGGCACATGAATTACGCCCTGAATACGATTGCGCGTAGTCTGCGGCTTGGGGCTGACGATGGCCAACTTCTCGCCGGCAAGCGCATTGAGAAGCGTGGACTTGCCAACGTTGGGGCGGCCTAGAATGCAGACGAAACCGGAATGGAAGGACATAAGAAGTCGTCGATCGTTAGTCGTTGGCCAAGCATCACATGGCTTATCGCCGGATATTCTGATGCAGTTTTCACGAGCGAACGACCCAAGACACGGACTAACGACTAGATCAGTTTCATCTGCCTCGGCGCCATGGTGATGCGGACGCGCTGCACTCTTCGCTCCGTGGACTCGAGCACTTCGTAACGCAGTCCATCTTCTTCGATTACTTCCCCGGGGAGCGGAATTCGCCCGGCCAGTTCGCTGACCAATCCGGCCACGGTCGCGGCCTCTTTTCCCTCGGGTCGCACGCCGAACAACTCGTCCAGGCGATCCACATCCATGCTGCCGGGCACGATATAGGAGTGCTCATTCTCGCGCACGACGTCAGCTTTCTCATGCTCGTCGCGGATCTCCCCGACAATCTCTTCGACTAGATCCTCTATCGTAACCAGGCCCGCGGAGCCGCCGTATTCGTCGACGACGATTGCCATTTTAATGTTCTGTTTCTGCATCTCGCGAAGAAGATCACTGCCAAGCTTGCTTTCGGGAACAAAATAGACGTCGCGACGCATCAGCGAATCGACTGTGCGCGTGCGCGCTTCTGTGTCCGGAACCTGGAGGACATCCTGCGCGAAAACAATTCCCTTGATGTGATCGATATTGCCTTCATAGACAGGCACGCGGGAAAAAGGTCTGCTGCGCAGCAGCTCGACAAACTTCTCCACGGTAGTGCCCGTGGGTACCGCGACCATATCTGGGCGCGGCTTCATGGCTTCACGCACGGTCTTTCCGCCGAATTCAACAACCGACTGAATCAGGTCACGATCGCCTTCGTCGAGAATACCTTCTTCCTGCCCAGCCTCGATCAGGGCGTCGACGGCCTCGGCGGGAGTTTCGGGATGTTCGTCCGCATGCTCGCGAGTCAACGCCGCGACCGACTGGCAGAAGCCGAGAGCCAGGGTTATGGGCAGGACAAGATAGATGAGCAGGCGCAACAGCAAGGTGTACCTGGCAAGCCAGCGGCCTGTCGTGCGCGCAAAGAAGACGAACGGCAGCAGCCGGTTAAACACAATCACGATGATGATCAGAGCGCCGGCAGCCTGCACAATTTCGTAACTACTCCAGGCACGATCGCGGAAGACACTGAACCCGACCACCATCGCGATCGCGGCCATAGTAAGCTGCGTCAGCACGGCCATGGAAAGGGAAGCCCGCTGTCGGCTCACACCTAAGCCGGGTTCAATGTCGTGTTCGAATACGTCGATGTTGTCCTGGAACTCGCGCGAGAGGAACTTTCCGATTTCGCTGTATACCCGGTCCACATACGAGACAAGTGTGAGCAGCGCTAGCAGCAGTATGATCGCAATGGCGACGCCGTAGCTCATTCAGATTCCGCGGGACTTATTCGGCCTCTGCACTCGGACTTGTCGAGCCGGAGCGTACCTCTCCAGCAAAGCAGCTGGCAACTTGAAAGCGCGACGTAAGTGCGCTTCTCTTCTTGCCATTAATCCATTGTCTCGCTCATGGTCGTAGCCCGCCAAGTGCAGCACTCCGTGCAATATCAGAATCTTGATTTCTTGGACAGGAGAGTGCCCGAGCTTCCTGGCGTTGGCTGCGGCAATTTCTGCGGAGATCGCGATATCGCCAGCGAGCTCGTGCGCAACCTGTTGGCCCGCGGGGAAAGACAAGACATCAGTGGACGCATTCTTATGACGAAAGCGGCGGTTCAGCTCCTGCAATTCGCGGCTGTCGGTAACCAGCACGTTCACTTTGCCGGTAATACCGGCAGCTTCGATGGCGCGCACAGCAAAGCGACGCAAACTGGCTTGGCTCAACCCCGCCATCTTCTTCTTTATGATGACCACGCGCCCCTCTTTCCCCATATTCCGGCGATCAAAGCAAACAGGAGGGCCGCATTGCAGTGCCCTCCTGATGATCTGACCGTCTTATTCTGCGACGCGGGTCTCCGGAGCCGGTGGCCGGAGAGTTTCTTGCACCAGGTTTTCCGCTCCGTTTGTCCTGCTGATTGCTTTGTTCTCAGGCAAGAGCGGTATCTGCTCCTGCGCCACTTTGTCCTTATGCTCGTCGTAAGCCTGGATGATGCGCTGCACGAGATGGTGGCGGACGACATCGGCCTGATCAAAGTACACGAAAGAGAGACCTTCGACATTTTTCAGAATGTCGATAGCCTCCAGCAGGCCACTGCGGCGTGCATTGGGCAAATCAATCTGAGTAATATCGCCCGTAATCACCGCTTTCGAATTGAAGCCCAAGCGGGTGACAAACATCTTCATCTGCTCGCTGGTCGTGTTCTGCGCCTCGTCGAGAATGACAAAGGAATCATTTAACGTTCGCCCCCGCATGAACGCAATGGGCGCGATTTCAATGATGTTCTTCTCGAGATAGCGGTCTACCTTTTCGGGATCCAGCATGTCGTAGAGAGCGTCATACAAGGGCCGGAGATAGGGATCGATTTTTTCCTGCAACGTTCCCGGCAGGAATCCGAGCCGCTCACCGGCTTCAACAGCCGGACGGGCCAAAATGATCCGGTTCACGCGCTTGGCCAGGAGCGCCGAAATGGCCATAGCCACGGCAAGGTAGGTCTTGCCCGTACCTGCCGGGCCAATGCCAAAGACCATGTCGTGCTGTTCGATAGCCTCGAGATAGCGGCGCTGATTCAGACTCTTGGGTTGCACGGTCCTTCGGCCACCAAACGAGCGCTGCTTGCCGGCTTCGGCCAGGCCCCGGAGACTGACGCTTGGGTCAGAGACGAGCACCCGCAACATACTGTTTAAATCGCCATTATTGAAGGTGAACCCTGTACGCTGAAGCTGTTCGTAGTCGGAGAAGAGTTGCTCAGCACGCGCAACGTCCCGCGCAGCGCCTTCCAGTTCAATGGAATCGGATCTAAGGTCAATCGTGATGTTCAGGCCGTCTTCGAGCACGTGGAGATTCTCGTCGCGCGTGCCGAACAGGGTCTCAATGTTCGGACTGATATCAATGTTCTTCTTCATTCAGTTCTGCTGGCGTTTACCTCCTGCGCGCTTCATTGCGCAATTCCTGCATCCCGCACGCGCAGTGCTTAGATGTGGTTATTGCCAGGCGAGCATATCGCCGACTCGCATTTCCACTGTACAAGATTGTTCTCGTTGGAGTTACAAAGCGATGTGCTGGCCGCCACCGACGTGCACGCCACTACCATGTGAGCCTAGGGTACCCCTGCGCTGCTACGGAGTCAATGCTGGCGTGCTACAGTCTAGTGATTAGATGTTTCAGGATGATTAAAGGTATCAGCGTTTGTTTTCTGCCACTTAGCGACTTACTGCAAGCCCAGCAGGCCGAGCGTAACGGTAAGCAACATGACCAACATGACGACGGATGTGATAACCACAAACTTGTAGTCGCGGTCGGCAGCAAAGGCGGCAATCGAAACAATAACGCGGGCCACCGGCGTGAGGATTAGTAGGGCAGTGGCCAGCAGCATTAGCGAGATTGGATTTCCCGTAGCTAAGCCGTGCTTGAGAGTCCGCCATTGATACTGTGCCTTCACCCACTCCGGCGTTAACGGCAGATACCTGGGATGCAGCAAGGCGAGCAGAATTCCAGCCGCGAACAGGACGTTGCTGAGGATCATGCCGCCTATGAGCAGCCGGTACACGTCGCTATAGACATTCGCTTCTGTCTGAATCAGGCCGTTATCTCTTTCCATCTTCAGCCGTTTCTAAGCCCCCAATGCGGGCAGGTGAATGCCGAACCCAAGCTGCAGCGCTTTAGCAAACATCTCGTAAGCGAGATAAAGCATGAGCGCGCTGAAAATCCACTTCAATACTGCGCTATGTAAACGATTCATCACCACGGTTCCTATGGTCGCTCCGATGGTGGTCCCCACCGCAACGGGAGCCACCACGGAGAAATGAATGAGCCCGTGGAGGAAAAACAAGATGGAGCTAACGGCTGCCGTGACGCCAATCATCAACTTGCTCGTGCCTACTGCGACTTTCATCGGCACGTTCATGTAGCGATTCATAGCGGAAACTTTCAGGACACCTCCGCCCACGCCCAGCAGGCCCGAAGCGATCCCCGCCAGATAAGAGACTGCTATTCCGACCGGCGTACCGCAGACCACGTACTCCACCTGTTTACTTGCGGCTTCATCGAAGTAGCTGCCCCGGAGGTCCAAATATGCTGCGATGCGATCCGCTTTTGCCCGGGCGAATTCTCCTGAGGCAATTCGCTGGTCATCGAGATTGCGAGTGCTGTAAGCGGCGTAGGCCATATAGCCGAGCATGAGCGCGAATATCAGCGACATTGTCCACTCATGAAGAAAGAGCGCCAGCACGCTGCCTGATAAGGCTCCAGTGGTGGTAAAAACCTCGAGGAACATCGCCAGGTGGAGATTGGTAATGCGCTGGTCTACGTAGGAGGATCCACCCGCATTGGAGGTGGCGATGACGGAGACAATGCTCGCAGCCACCGCGATCTTTAATGGTAGATGAAACCCCAGCACCAGGGCGGGAACGATGAATATGCCGCCACCAACACCGAGTAAGGCGCCAAAGAATCCCGCCACGAAAGCTGAAGCGAAGAGTCCCAGGACAAAACTTACGGAATAGACCATAGATTCTTGAGTAGAGCTTCGATTGTACAATCTCGGGTACTAGCAAAATTAGTACAACACGTCTGTTCCAGCACCTTCAGGCGGACCTCGCTGCGCTCGCTTGACGAGGCGGCCGTGGCTACGTGAGCCAGTAGTGCCCGCATAGTGGTGATGCGCTTTCGCAAATACCGGCTGTTCTGCTACTCTGCCTTATTTCTTGAGAGGAAACGAAACATGCGAGTTCGCAACTTGGTGGTTGCAGTCCTTGCTGGCTTCCTTTGCATTCAGTTATCCGCGGCCGACAAGAAGTCCAAAGAGGGCGGTTCTGCAGCGAAACCTTCCTACGAAATGCCTCAGCCAACGATGGAGAATCTTGATTTAGGGATGTACCAGCGTATTCGTGACGAAGGACTCGGTCATTCGCACGTGATGGAGTACGCTTCTGCGCTCATGGATGGAATCGGACCTCGGTTGACTGGATCTCCCAATCTCAAGCACGCGAATGAATGGACCCGCGATCAGTTCACCGCCATGGGCTGCAGCAACGCGCACCTTGAGGATTGGGGCGAGTTCGGCATGGGCTGGCGCCAACTGAATACCTGGATTCGCATGACCGCGCCGGACACGGCCGTGTTCATCGCGCAGGCTCTTCCGTGGTCACCCTCCAGCCACGGTTCCATCAGCGGGCGCGCCATTTGGGTGGATGCCAAAGAGGAGAAGGATCTCGACAAATACAAAGGTAAACTCGCGGGGAAAATCGTGCTTTTCGGCGACATGCGCCCTGTGCCTCCGGTGGATAAGCCGCTCTTCGAGCGCAAGGACGACGCCGATCTGAAAAAGATCGCCGAATATCCCGTTCACCACGAGGATTTCGAAAAGCAATTGCAGGAATTCGTAAAGAAGCTGGAGTTTCGCGAGATAGCGGGGCAGTTCCTCGCAGCCGAGCACGCGATTGCCATCGTTATTCCGAGCCGTGACGGCCGCGACGGCGGTGGATCGGGAGGAACCATCTTTGACGACGGTGGTTCAGGAATGGGCTGGTTCACTTACAAGCGCGAGCATGCAGAACCTCTGCCGGCCGTCGTTATGGCGATTGAGAATTACGGCCGCGTCTACCGGCTCGTCAAAGCCAATGTGCCGGTGGATATTGAAATGGATGTCGAGACTGAGTTCACCGGTAATCGCGAGCACGGGTTCGATACGGTTGCCGAAATCCCGGGCACTGATCCGAAGTTAAAAGACGAAGTGGTGATGGTCGGCGGCCATCTGGATTCGTGGGCGTCGGGAACCGGAGCGACCGATAATGGGGCAGGCAGCGTCGTCGCCATGGAGGTCATGCGCATTCTCAATGCTCTGAAGGCACAGCCGCGCCGTACCATTCGCGTTGCGTTGTGGACCGGGGAAGAGCAGGGCGAATTCGGGTCGTATGGCTACGTCAAGCAGCATTTTGGATTTGTTCCGCTGTCCACGGCGCCCGACCAACTCAAGCTACCCGAATTCGCGCGGAAACCAGTCGGACCAGTGCAATTGAAACCAGATCAGCAGAAAGTTTCCGCGTACTTCAATGTTGATAACGGTAGCGGGAAAATCCGTGGTGTCTATCTCCAGGAGAACGCTGCGATCGCTCCGATTTTCCAGCAGTGGATTGCGCCCCTGAATGATTTGGGTGTGACCACGCTGACCATGAGAAACACGGGCGGAACGGATCATGAGGCGTTTGATGCAGTTGGCATTCCCGGTTTTCAATTCATTCAGGATCAACTCGACTATGGTTCTCGCACACACCACTCCAACATGGACGTGTATGAACGTCTGCAACCCGATGATCTAGCCCAGGCTGCTGTTGTGGAAGCCATTTTTGTTTACAACACCGCCATGCGTGACCAGATGCTGCCGCGCAAACCGCTTCCACATCCCGAACTGGAAGAGCAGCGGAAAGCTCCACTGAAAGATCTCATGCCCGGCGCCGAGGCGCAAAAAGAGGAATCGGAAAAAGCTCCCAAATAGGTTGTACACAGAGGAAACTGGTGATGTTTGTCGCTTGCTGTCGTTCTTGAAATGTCTCACCGGACACAGTAAGCCTTGAATCGAGCCGGTAAACTATTCCATCCCAGAAGAGCGCACTAGGCCCTACACTCCCTTGCCCAGTTAATTACCGCAACCGACGTATTGAGCGGTCAAGCGTCTACTGGTCTACTGCGCAATGGCGGCGGAGGCGATCTACTCCGAAGCACTTTAAACACGTTGGAGACAAGCATGAAGAAATTGCCAGGAATTCTCTTGGTGTTAGTTGCTGCCGGCGCATTCGCAATCGCGCAGAGTAGCAGTTCGTCGACCGGCAGTACCGGTCAATCTACAGGCTCGGGCAGCAACGGCAGTATGACCACGCCGGGGGGTGAAACGGGATCAAGCGGGTCGAACAGCGCTTCGCCTTCTGGCCAGAGCTCACAGGATCAGAACCAGGTGGGCCAGAGCGGCAGTACGAGCAACTCAGGGTCGACCAGCGGAAACACTTCCAGCAGCGGTTCTGCTGCGACTGGCACCTCGGGCAGCAGCAACTCGGGTAGCTCCGCAACCGACAATTCGGGACAGGGGAGCTCAGGCGAGACTAGCGGCACCACGACCAACCCGCCGAGCACGAGCACCAGCCCGGATTCGAGCAGCGGGAACCCATCGACGAATCCGCCTAGCACGTCGGGGGGCAGTACTGGCTCGGGTAGCAGTACTGGCTCCGGTAGCAGCACCGGTGGCCAAACGCCGCCTCGGATGTAGTGTTCTCTTGCCTCTGTGCAAAGTAGAGCGCCGGCGCGATTCCGCCGGCGTTTCTATTTTGCAGTGAACGGTAATGTGTAAAAAAAAGAACGCCCCAGGCTCGGGGTGAGCCATGAGGCGTTCGCTGAACAGCCCTCCCCCAGAGCTGCTCGTTTTGAAGTTAGCGCTTTTGCAAGTTAGGGGGAATGGCACGTTTTTACCATGTCTTCGTGTTAGTAGTTTCGCACTGGAAAATGCTAGGCGGTTCCTGATGTACATAGCGCCGCGATGGCGGAGTGCACATCTGGAAAGATCAGGAACAATTGCTCCACTTTCGTGATCTCGAACAACTTCAGCACCCGCGGGTTTACGCCGGTCAGGATTACTCGTCTCCCTGATTTGTTCAGCGAGATGTAGGCGCTCACGAGTGATCCCAATCCCGCTGAGTCAATGTAGGGGACATCGGTAAGGTCGAGAAAGAGAACGGCAGAATCCTCCCGCCGCACTGCGTTTTGAAAGGGATGCAAGTTCTCGGTGGTCAGTGGCCCGCGCAGCCTCAGGACGCCACGTTCTTCAAACTCTACGACAAAAGGGTCAGACGACATCTTCGGATTCTAGGACAGCTTTTTGAATCCGTAAACTTGCTTATGAGCGCAGCAAGTCCTTTTTTATGAGCAGATTGCAGGATGCCCGAGTCGATTAAGGCTCTGGGGAAAGGCAGTTGGGGAGACTTTGTTCCGATTTCGGAACAAAAACAGAAGAATGTTTAGTTCCTCAAGAACGCTGCTACCATCAAAGCTGCTCAATCGAAAGTATGTGGGGTCAACGGATTTAGGCAACGATAGATTCGCCGCGAGTGCCGAAGCTCGGAGGGCGAGCAACTAGAGTTCTGGAACAGCAGCATGAAGCGCCACAAATCAATTACTGAATACGACTCGAGCACTTTGCCGGCACTGGAGGCGTTCTCCCACCCGGAACAACTGGTGGCTGCGTTCTTTCATGCTTCTAGCATCGGCTTGGCTGTTTGTGATAATCAACTTCGTTTCCAGGTAGTCAACCAAACTCTGGCGGCGATGAATGGTGTCCCTGCCGAAGCTCATCTGGGTAGAGCGGTTCGGGACATTTTGGGACAAGCCGCCGCCGATGTAGTCGAACGCATCCTGAAACGGGTTTTTACGACTGGCCGTCCTGCCATAAATGTTGAGATCAGTGTCAAACTGCCTACGCGAGGCGAAGTCGGACACTGGATCGAAAACTACTTCCCTATTCGAGACAGCACGGGGAGAGTTGCGCAAGTGGGCTGCATCGTGGTCGATGTTACTCAGCAGAAGAGACTCGAAAAATCTCACCGTACGCTGACGCGCAAACTACTGCGCGCGCAAGATGAGGAGCAGCGGCGCTTCGCCCGCGATCTGCACGACTCCATCAATCAATACCATGCGGCTCTGAAGATGAATCTTCTGAAACTTCGCAGAAACGGCCTTGATCAGGCTGCACGAGGGGAACTTCTCGCTCAGAGCATCGAACTGCTGGATCACTGCATGGCAGAAACTCGGACCATCTCTCACTTATTGCACCCGCCATTGCTGGACGAAATGGGTTTTGCTTCGGCAACGCGCTGGTATGTGAAAGGCTTCGCGCAACGAAGCGGCATTAAAGTGAACCTGAATCTACCTCCCGGCCTGGACCGACTTCCGGGCCCGATCGAGACCGCCTTGTTTCGTATTCTGCAAGAGGCGCTGACTAACGTCCATCGGCATGCGCATGCGTCGCGAGTGAAGATTGATGTCGCACGTCTCAATGGCGAGACTGTCCTCCAGGTGCAGGATGATGGGCAGGGCATCCCTGCGGAGATTTTGCAGCAAATGCGGGAGAGTACCGGAGGTGCAGGTGTTGGCTTGGCCAGCATGAACGAGCGGGTACGGGAGCTCTGCGGAGTTTTCGAGGTGGAATCCGACCACGGCACGACAGTGCGTGTACGAGTTCCCATTGCTGAGATAGCCCGCGATGACTCGGAAGAAGCCCTGAGCGCGCTGGTGTCCGCCTAAGCCTCAATGATTTTGTTGCGGATGGCATGGCGAACTAGATCGCTTAAAGAGCGCAGTTGCAACTTGCGCATGATCCGGGAGCGGTGGTTTTCTGCAGTACGCACGCTGATACCCAGCCGACCTGCTACTTCCTTATTGCTCTTGCCCTCCGCCAACAACTGAATGATCTGCCGTTCCCGCGAGCTGAGAGTCGGTAGCGCCGGAGTGCCGAAGCGAGCGTGCGCCAGGTACTCGGACCCTAAGTTGGGGACAGCTGGGGTAAAGAAAGTTCGGTTCGCCAGTACCGCTTCCAGAGCAGTAACAAGCTCCCTTTCTGCGTCTGACTTCAGAACGTAACCCCGTGCCCCCGACCGCAGGGTCTCGTCGACTAACTCTTCGGTGTTGTGCATGGTCAGGATGAGCACTCGACTACTGGGTGCTGCTTTGAGGATTAAGCGCGTCGCCTCCATGCCGTTCAGTTCGGGCATGCTCAGGTCCATCACCACCAAATCAGGTCGCAGCCGGGCTGCTTTCTCGACCGCCTCACGCCCATTGGCCGCCTCCGCGACTACTTTCCAGCCTCTGCGCTCCTCCAGTAGTGTGCGCAGTCCTTTGCGGATTACTACATGGTCATCCGCGATTAATATGGTCACCGGTTTCATCCGCTTCCCGTACTGAGTACCTATGGTCAGGAGATTAACGAATTTGTCACTAGATAGAAATGAGTAGTTTCCACATAGTTATACTCGTGCGCGCACTCTTGCAGAGCATTATAGGTGACATTGTTGGTGACATCCGTGGCCGAGTGGCTCTGCCGCTACATAGTACGTCGACTGCCTGGGAAAGATTCTGAGAATATCAGGAATCCACGTGCCGCTCACGAGCAGATTAAGTCAGGCACGTCACCCACTCAAGCGTTCCGAATCGTTCCGGGTAACGTATCATCTATTTGGAAAAGGATGAGGATAGCGGCCTATTTAAAGCGCATCGGCTACTCGGGACCCCTTGCTCCCGGAGTAGAAAGCTTGTGCAAGCTTCATCGAGCACACTTGCTCACCGTCCCGTTTGAAAACCTCGATATCGCGTGGAAACGAGCGATCTGCATGGATGCAGACGCGTTCCTCCAGAAAATTGTCGAAAAACGGCGAGGCGGGTTCTGCTATGAGCTAAATGGGGCTTTCGCGTGGCTTTTGCGGGAACTGGGATTCAAGGTCACGTTGCTGTCAGCGCGCGCACCCGGTGCGGACGGCAGCGAAGGGCCGGAGTTCGATCACCTGACTCTGCGCGTAGACTTAGAGCAACCGTGGCTGGCCGATGTCGGTTTCGGTGATTCCTTCATCGAACCATTACAACTGCAGACTAAAGTCGAACAGAAGCAGTACGGACAGTCGTTCCGGATTGTTGAGCAAGGCGAAGACCTCCGCCTGGAAAAGCTGGACGCTGGGTGGAA
>Ga0335070_10004720_pt1 | contig 15960 bp, 12 predicted proteins | sample Lox_Sample_13_FD_206722 | JGI IMG/M metagenome (GOLD analysis project Ga0335070, IMG submission 206722) | Soil microbial communities from Loxahatchee National Wildlife Refuge, Florida, United States - Lox_Sample_1.3 | ecosystem: Environmental > Terrestrial > Soil > Wetlands | place: USA... | reverse complement strand
CGATCCATGGCGTCGTTGCACAATCCTCGGCCGGATCCCGCGCGCGGGCGCATCCGCGACCTCACTTTGCGTGCCGGTGACATCGCTCGCGCCGGCTGCGAACTGGTCGCGCACGAACTGCCGCACAGCCCCCCTGAGCTGCTGGTCCGCATCCGCGAGTGCGAGGAAGAGCTCGATCATCTGAACCGGACGGTGAACGAAGCCATCGCCGTCGAACTCGCCGGCGCCGATCCGACGGAGATCCAGGAGCTGCTCACCTGCCTGAAGTTCTTGTTGGAGCTGGAGCGTATCGGCGACCTGCTGCTCAACGTCATCAGCCGCGGGCAGAGCGTCTCCGCCCGCTTGCAGAAGCAGGACTTGGAAGACCTGTCGGCCATGGCCGGCGTGCTCGCCGGCATGCTGGGCGAAGCCCAGGCCGCTTTTGTCCACCGCGACCTGAACCGGGTCATGGCGGTACTCAAGAGCGACGCCGAAGTGGACCGCCTGCGCAACCTGATCTTCCTGCGCCACATCGAGAACCGCGAAGGCGAGGAACGCAGCGGCAGCTTCCACCTGCTTTACATGACCCAGAGCCTGGAACGGGTGGGCGACCACGTGAAGAACCTGGCCGGCGAGGTCTGCCAGTTGGTCACCGGCCACAGCGTCCGCCACCTGGTGCACGCCCGCCAGCAGCCCGCCGAGCACGAACGCTTCCTGGAATGGCTCAAACGCCGCGAAAGCGGCCGCAGCACGCCGGAGAAGTAGTTTGAGCCGCTTTGCGGGCGCGAACGACGCGACCGACGAGGGAGCGGAGCAGGAGCCCGCAGCCGAAATCCTGAGCCCAAAAGGGCGAAGGATCTCTCACCAATCGAGTGGAGGCCGGCCCCGGGCAGAGTCGAACTTGAGCCGCCTTGCGGGCGTGAGCGACGCGACCAGAGGGAGTGGAGCGGGAGCCCGCAGGCGAAATCCTGAGCCCAAAAGGGCGAAGGATCTCTCACCAATCGAGTGGAGGCCCCGGGCAGAGTCGAACTGCCGACACGCGGTTTAGGAAACCGCTGCTCTATCCATCTGAGCTACGGGGCCCTGCTCTCATTGTAGTAGCAAAGCGCCCCAAGCTACGCTGCGGTGCCGTGGCACTTCTTGTACTTCTTGCCGGAGCCGCAGGGGCAGGGATCGTTGCGTCCGACCTTGCTGCCGGCGGAACGCCGCTGCTGGATGGGCTGGCCGTCGCCGCCGCCAGCCAGGCGCGCGTCGGCCAGTTCTTTCTTCTTCTTGCGCTGGAATTCCGCCTCGATGTCATCGATGGTCGTCGAGATGCGCCGCCGCGACTCCGCCGGGACTTCAGGCTGCACTTCGGCCGGAGCGGCTTCCGGCGCCGGACGCTGCGGCGCCTCCACCACCTGCATCAGGTAGAGGTAGCGGACAGTCTCTTCCTGGAAGCGCGCCATCATCTGCTCGAACATGTCGAACGACTCGCGCTTGTATTCCACCAGGGGATCGTGCTGCCCATACCCGCGCAGCCCGATGCCTTCGCGCAGGTGGTCCATGTCGAGCAGGTGGTCCTTCCACTTGCCGTCCAGGACGCTCAGCATGATCATGCGCTCGTGGTAGCGCATGGCTTCGGAGCTGATCAGGCGCTCCTTGGCCTCGTAGCGCTGCTTGAGCTTCTCGAAGATAGCGTCGCCCAGCTCCTGCCGGTTGAGAACGTTGGGGTCGACGCCTTCCGCGACGATATCGACGCCGAAGCGGGTGAAGACCTGCTGCTTGAGGCCCTCGACGTTCCATTCGTCGGCGTGCTTGTCGCGGGGGACATGTTCGTCGAGCAGCTCGGCCAGGATGCCGGAGACGTAGTCTTCCAGGATCAGGTCTTTCTGGTCCACGCCCTCCAGCAGCCGGGTGCGCAGGCCGTACACCGCCTGGCGCTGCTTGTTCATGACGTCGTCGTACTCGAGCAGGTGCTTGCGGGCCTCGAAGTTCTGCGCCTCGACCGCCTTCTGCGCCGCCTCGATGCGCCGCGTGATCAGCCGCGACTCGATGGGCACGCCCTCTTCCATCCCCAGCCGCTGGAGCAGGTTTGACACCCACTCCTTGGCGAAGATGCGCATCAGGTCGTCTTCCAGCGACAGGTAGAAGCGGGAGCTGCCGGGATCGCCCTGGCGGCCGGCGCGCCCGCGCAGCTGGTTGTCGATGCGCCGCGCCTCGTGCCGTTCGGTGCCCAGGATGTGCAGCCCGCCCAGCGCGACCACCTCCTCGTGCTCGGCGTCGCACTCCGCCTTGTACTTGCCGTAGATGTCGCTCCACTTGTCGGCCGGGACCTGGTATTCCTGGCCCTGGTAGTACCACGAGGTCACGCCCTCGGGCAGCGAGGTCCGCCCCACGATGCCAGCCGCGGTCTTGATGGGCTGGGCCAGGCCTTTCTTGAAGCACTCCTGCTTGGCCATGAACTCGGGGTTGCCGCCCAGCAGGATGTCGGTGCCGCGGCCGGCCATGTTGGTGGCGATGGTGATCATCCCCTTGCGTCCCGCCTGGGCCACGATCTCGGCTTCCTTCTCGTGCAGCTTGGCGTTGAGCACGAAGTGCTTCACGCCCTTCTTCTTCAGCAGGTCCGACAGGACCTCCGATTTTTCGATGGAGGTGGTGCCCACCAGCACCGGCTGCCCGCGGTCGGCGAAGGCCTTGATCTCGTCCGCTGCCGCGAAGTACTTCTCCCGCACCGTGCGGTACACGATGTCGGCGTTCTCGATGCGGATCAAGTCCCGGTTGGTGGGAATGACCATCACTTCCAGCTTGTAGATCTTGTCGAATTCCGGCGCTTCCGTCTCCGCGGTGCCGGTCATGCCAGCCAGCTTCTTGTACATGCGGAAATAATTCTGGAAAGTGACGGTGGCCAGGGTCTGGTTCTCGCGCTCGATCTTGACCCGCTCCTTGGCCTCGATGGCCTGGTGCAGGCCGTCGGACCAGCGCCGCCCCGGCATCAGCCGCCCGGTGAACTCGTCCACGATGACGACTTCGCCGTCCTTGATCACGTAATCCACGTCGCGGCGGTAGAGGGCGTGCGCCTTCACCGCGGTCTCGACGTGGTGCTTCAGGTCCCAGTTCTCCGGGTCGGCGATGTTGTTGACGCCCAGCATCCGCTCCACCTTCTCCCAGCCCTGGTCGGTGATGAGCGTGTTCTTGTGCTTCTCGTCCACCGTGTAATCGCCGGTGTAGGTGGGCGGCTCACCCGCCTGCCCCTTGATCTCCTCGCCGCGCTCCAGCTTGGGGATGATGCGGTCCACGCGCGCGTACTTGTCGGTGGACTCGTCGGCGGCCCCGGAGATGATGAGCGGAGTGCGCGCCTCGTCGATCAGGATGGAGTCCACCTCGTCCACGATGGCGTAGTTATGCCCGCGCTGCACGCAGTCCTTGAGGTCGAACTTCATGTTGTCGCGCAGGTAATCGAAGCCGAACTCGTTGTTGGTGCCGTAGGTGACGTCGGCGGCGTAGGCCTCGCGGCGCTCGTCGTCGTCCAGCTCGTGCACGATCACGCCCACGGTCAGGCCGAGGAAGTTGTAGATCTTGCCCATCCACTCGGCGTCGCGCTTGGCCAGGTAGTCGTTCACCGTGACCACGTGCACACCCCGCCCCGAGAGCGCGTTCAGGTAGACGGGCAGGGTGGCGACCAGCGTTTTTCCTTCGCCGGTCTTCATTTCCGAGATCTTGCCCTGGTGGAGCACCATGCCGCCGACCAGCTGTACGTCGAAGTGCCGCATGTTCAGGGTGCGCCGGCCCGCCTCGCGCACTACGGCAAAGGCCTCGGGCAGGATCTGGTCCAGGACCTCCTGCAGGGCCCGGTGGCGCTCATCCTCGCGCCGCTTGAGGGCGTCGATATCCGGTTCCGCGCCTTCCGCGGCCTCGAGCTCGACATCCTCTTCGTAGGGCTTCAGGTACTCTGCGATGCGGGCGCGGAACTCCTCGGTCTTGGCCCGGAGCTGCGCATCGGAAAGCTTCTGCATCTCCGCTTCGAGGGCGTTGATCTCCGTCACCCGGGGCATCAGGCGCTTGAGTTCGCGCTCGTTCTTCGTGCCGAAGATTTTGGCTGCTATCTTGTTGAACAATGTCGGCCTTCAGGCTGGTATGGCGGAGTACCGCTCGCCATAAAATAAGCGTAACATACGCTTCTTTGTATTGGATGCGGCCGCCGGCCGCCGGACTCTACGCAGTACTCAGCCCGTCGAAATCAGGAGGACGTCGATGAGAAAGAGCGTGATTCTGTTGCTGATCGTGGCGGCGGGGCTTGCGGTCCCCCTGCTCGCCAAAGGTAAGAAACCGGCCTCCCTTACCGTCTCTCTCCAGGACGCCAAGGGCCAGGACGTCGGCACCGCCCACTTGAAGCCGGATGGCAAGGCGGTGGCCATCGTTTACAGCTTCAAGAACCTGCCTCCGGGCGAGCACGCCCTGCATGTCCACCAGAACGCCAAGTGCGACGGCGCCGACGGATTCAAGTCGGCAGGGCCGCATTTCAATCCCGATCACAAGAAGCACGGGCTGCTGAATCCGGAAGGGCCGCACAACGGCGACCTGCCCAACATCAAGGCCAACGACAAGGGCGTGGCCAAGGGGACGTTGAACAGCCCGCGCATCACCCTGGAGGAGGGCGCGCCTAACTCGGTCTTCGCCAATGGAGGCACGGCTCTGGTCATCCACGCCAAGGCAGACGACGAGAAGACCGATCCCGCGGGCAACGCCGGCGATCGCATCGCCTGCGGCCTGGTCACGAAATAGACGGCAAGATTGATGGCGTCATCCTGAGCGGCTTCAGCCGTGAAGGATCTCGCGTGTAGCGCGAGATGCTTCGGGCCTTAAGGACCTCAGCATGACGCCATTTGGGTTGCGCCACGCGGCGGGAGCGGCCTCGTCTTTCCTCCCCTTCCATCCTATGTTCTCCGGAGTGGCTGCTGGATGCGGTCGGTTTGTTAAGATGCACCTTCCCGAATGCAGAGTTTCTACGACCTCTTCCTGGCCGCCGTCGCCCGCTGGCCGCAGAACATCGCGGTGGAGATGCGCCATTCCCAGGCGGCTGGCGAAAGCGAGGCGGTCGAGCAGATCACCTACGCCGAGCTGCGGCGCATGGCAGAGTGCGTGGGAGCGTGGCTGGCCGGGGCCGGCCCGATCCGGGGCGAGCGGGCCGCCATCCTGGCTGCCAACGGGCCTCTCTGGGTAACCGCCTATCTCGGGATCATGAGCGCTGGCGGCGTCGCCGTGCCGCTGGACACCGCATTCAACGCCGAGCAGGTCGAGAAGCTGCTGCGCGACAGCGGCTCGCCCTACATCTTCAGTGATCGACGGCACCTGCCTGCGGCGGAGAAAGCTGCCCTCGCCACTGGCTCCAAGGTCGTTCTGCTGGAACCGGTCCCCGACCGCGGCGCTCCCACCCTGCCAGCGATGTTCGCCGCTGGCGCGGGGACCTTTGCTCCCGCCTCGTTGCATGGCGACGATGTCGCTGTGCTGCTTTACACCTCCGGCACCACCGCCGATCCCAAGGGCGTGGTGCTCACCCACGACAACCTGATGGCCGAGGTGGACGCCGTCATGCACACCCTCCCGGTGGGTCCCCGCGACGCCATCCTGGGTGTGCTGCCCCTGTTCCACGCCCTGGCGCAGATGGCCAACCTGCTGCTTCCCTTCACCTTCGGGGCCAAGGTCATCTATCTGGAATCGCTGAACGTCACCGACCTGATGCGCGCCTTGCGCGAGGGCGGCGCCACCCTGTTCTGCTGCGTCCCGCAATTCTTCTACCTGATCCACGAACGCATCATGAAAGAGGTACGGGCCCGCGGCGCCGCGGCCAGGATGGCGATCAAGTTCATGATGGGCTTCTCGCGGCTGTTGCATCCTCTTGGCGTCAACGCCGGCAAGCTGTTCTTCCGCCGTGCTCACCAGGCCCTCGGGCCCCGCATGCGCTACCTGATCACCGGGGGCTCTCGCTTCGACCCCACCATCGGCCTCGATCTGCAGGCGATGGGCTTCGATGTCCTCCAGGCTTACGGCCTCACCGAGACCAGTGGCGGCGCCTTTGTGACCCCTCCCGGGGACGTCGTCATGGGCTCGGTGGGCCAGGCGCTGTGGGGCGTGGAATGCAGGGTCGCTGACCCGAAGCCCTCGCCTGACGGCGGACCGGCCACCGGCGAGATCTGCATCCGCAGCCGCCTGGTGATGAAGGGATACTGGAACCGTCCCGACGCCACCGCCCAGGCCATCCGTGACGGCTGGCTGCACACCGGCGACCTCGGCTACTTCGACGAGCAGAACAACCTGCACATCACCGGCCGGCAGAAAGAGGTCATCGTCCTCAGCTCCGGCAAGAACATCTATCCCGAGGAGCTCGAAGCCCATTACGCGCAGTCGCCCTGGATCAAAGAGCTATGTGTGTTGGGCCTGGAGAGCGCTCCCGGAGAACCCTTCGCCGAGCGCCTGCACGCCATCGTGGTGCCGGATTTCGAATTGCTGAAGCAGAAGAAGATCGTCAACGTGAACGAGGTCATCCGCTTCGACATCGACACTTTTTCCGCTCAGCTTCCCAGCACCAAGCGGATCCTCAGCTACGAGATCTCGCGCGAAGACCTGCCCCGCACCACCACCCGCAAGCTGAAGCGCTTCGCCATCCAGAAGCAGGTGCAGCAGCGCGGCCGCAAGGCCGAGGGGACCGCACCGCCCATCCGCGCCGCATCGCCCGGAGAGATCGAGTGGCTCCAGGAGCCAGAGGTGCAGCGCGCCCTGCCGATCATCCGCCAGGCGGCCAAGGACCCCGGACGCGAGCTGCTGCCCTCGGACAATCTGGAACTCGACCTCGGCCTCGACTCCATGGAGCGGGTCGAGTTGCTGGTCGCTCTGGAGAAGGAGCTGGGCGCGAAGGTGGCCGACTCGGTGGTCTCCGAGGTGTACACGGTGCGCGAGCTGGTCGATGCCGTACGCTCCGCCACCGGCACTGCTCCCGGCCGCCCAGCAGCGGCGGGTTGGGATTCGGTGTTTGCCACGGAGTCTGACGACCCGGACGTGCTGGCCATCGCCCAGCCGCATCGCTCTGCGACTCTGGCCTGGTTCCTCTTCGGCCGGCTGGTGAACCTGTTCGTCCGCGATCGCTTCCACCTCAAGGTCACCGGCCTGGAGAAGCTTCCGGACCGCGGTCCTTACATCATCTCTCCCAATCACCAGAGCTACATCGATGCGCCGGTGCTGGTCAGCCTGGTGCCCTGGTCCATTTATCGCGACCTGTTTTTCGTCGGCACCAGCGAGATTTTCGGCTCCGGGCTGCTGCGCCGGCTGGCACGCACCATCAAGCTCATCCCCGTGGATCCCGACTCCAACTTGGTGCCCGCCATGCGCGCCGGGGCCTTTGGCCTGCGCCGGGGCAAGATCCTCGTGCTCTTCCCCGAGGGCGAGCGTTCCATCGACGGCACCCCGCGCACCTTCAAGAAAGGCGCGGCCATTCTGAGCATCCATCTCAATGTGCCCATCGTTCCCGTGGCTGTGGAGGGTTTCTTCGATGTGATGCCGCGGGGCAACGGATTTCAGGGGTTCCATCGACTGCGCATTGCCATCGGCGATCCCATCCATCCACCGTCCTTGGGGCCGCACGATGAGAACGCGTACGCGCAGCTCACCCAGCGATTAAAGGCGCGGGTGATGGAAATGTGGACCGCCCTGAGTGTCCCTGGCAAAGAAGAGCGGGTCGCCGCCGATTAGTAGGTGCGGGTGTCGCCGGCCAGCGTGGGCAGCGACTCGAGTACCTTCAGGATCTGTTCCCGGTACTTGGGAGGCAGGTTCACGAACTCGAATCCGTGCCGCGACCCGCGCCGGTGCCGCACTACCGCCTGCACCTTGAACGTCTCCGGGCACAGCGGCAGGGCAAACTCCAGCAGCACAGCTTGCCCGTCCAGCAGGTCTTCGGGCAGGCGGCAGGCCAGCCCCGACTCGCTGATGTCCACGCTCCTCGCCTTGAAGCGGGTGGTGACCGCTGAGGTGGTGACACGCACCATCATGCGGACGTCCACTGGGACCCGGGGATGCCGCCGCTTGTCGCTTCCCTGTGGGGATGATTTTTCGCCCTTGCTCATGGCGTCACGCTCCCGTCGTGCGGAGGTTCGGAGCCGGTAGGAAAAAGAATCGTAGCACGAAACCGCCTGTCTTCCCCGCGATTCTGGCGGCTATTTCGCCCGCGGATGGGTGGCGTCGTACACCTGCAGGACCTGTTTCATCGACAGCTGGGTGTAGCGCTGGGTGGTCGAGAGCCGCTCATGCCCCAGCAGCTCCTGGATGGCGCGCAGGTCCGCTCCCTCTTCCAGCAGGTGCGTCCCGAAGGCGTGCCGCAGGGTATGCGGATGCACGTCGGGCGAGAGCCCCTTGGCCACCGCGATCTGCTTCACGATGCGGCCCACGCTGCGGGTGGTCAGAGGCGTACACCGACGGCTCAGCAGCAGCGCTCGCATGCTCCCCTTTCTCTTCTGCTCGCTCAGGAGCTGTTGGCGCGTGGGAAGGTACGCCTCGAGGGCGGCGGTCGCCGCCTCTCCGAACGGCACGTATCTCTCCTTCTTGCCCTTCCCGCGCACCAGGATGGCCCCGTTGGACCAGCGGATATCATCCAGTTGGATCCCCACCAGTTCCGAGTTGCGGATGCCGCAACCATAGAGCAGTTCCAGGATCATCAGGTCGCGCTCCGGCCAGGCGGCGCACTCCGGCGCCCCTCCGTCCAGCACCGCGTTCATCTCCTCGATGGTGGGGACCCGCGGCAGCGTCTTCGGCAGCTTAGGCGTGGACACCAGCAACGCCGGGTTCTGCTCCACCACCCCTTCCTGGGCCAGCCAGCGGTAGAGCGAACGCAACGCCGCCAGCGACCGCGCCACCGACGTCTTGCTCAGGCCGCTCTCGTAGAGGTGCGACAGGAAGCCGCGGATGCGAACGTGGTCGACGTCTTTCCACGCTGCGCCCTCTCCCACGAAAGCCGCGAAGCGCCCCAGGTCATTGGTGTACGCCCGGATGGTGTGCAGCGATGCGTTTTTCTCGCGCAACGATCTCAAGAACTTCGCGATGTCCTTCTCGACCTTCATTCGCTCCCTGTCTCCGCGCCTCTGTGGTGGCCTTTCTTTGCCCGCGGATGATGGTCCCGGTACACGGTCTTCAGGCGGTCGAGCGCCAGGTGCGTGTACACCTGGGTGGTGGCGATGTCGGCATGGCCGAGGATGGTCTGCACCGTGCGCAGGTCGGCGCCTTTCTCGACCATGTGGGTGGCGCAGCTATGGCGCAGCATGTGCGGGCTGGCTGCTCGTCCCGCCGAAGCCGACGCTGCCCGCACCATCTGCCACACCCGTTGCCGCGTCAGGGCCCGAGCTCCCCTCGCAATGAAGCACAGCGGGCTTCCCTTCCCGGCCGCCAACGCGCCCCGCCAGTTCTTCAGATAGTCCTCCAGCGCATCGACCGCCGGCTTCCCCAGGGGCACGATGCGTTCCTTGTCTCCCTTGCCCCGCACTAGGACGTAACCAAGCTCCAGCTTCAGGTCTTCCAGCTTCACTCCGACCATCTCCGAGACCCGCAGCGCGCCTCCGTAGAGCACCTCCAGCATCGCCCGGTCCCGGGCGGCGACCGCCTGCTCCAGCTTGGACCTTGGGGCGCGCGCGCGCGGCCCCAGCAGGCCGCCGATCTCCTCCCGCGAAAGCGCCTTGGGCAGCACCTTCCATTGTCTCGGGGTCTCCAGGTTCAAGGTCGGATCGTGTTCGACCATCCGGTCGAGCAGCAGGTATTTGTAGAAATGACGCAACGTCGAGAGCTTGCGGGCCACCGAGCGCCCGTCCAGCCGGTTGGCGAACAGCCGGTCCAGGAAGTCACGGACATCGTCGCGCCTGGCCGCAAGCAGCGCCCGGCGACGCCCTTCCAGGAACTCTGCGAATTGCAGCAGGTCGGCGGTGTAGGCCGCGACCGTCAGCCGCGCCAGTCCCTTCTCGACTTTCAGATAGTCGCTGAAAGCCGCGATCACCTGCTGGTTCTTGCCGGTTCCCGACACGTGGCCATCTTCGCATTATCGGACGTTGTCCGCGATACCTGCCTTGGTTCCCTCGCCAGCGGCCTTTTTCTTTACACTCTTTAGCCGTATGACATTCCACACCGAGTACCTGACCTTCCATACCAAGAGGCATCGCGAATACGTGCACATCACGCCCCAGGTGGAGGCCATCGTGCGCAAGAGCGGGATCAAGGAGGGCATGGTGCTGGTCTCCGCCATGCACATCACCGCCGGCGTCTATGTGAACGACGACGAGTCGGGCCTGATCCAGGACATCGACGACTGGCTGGAAAAGCTGGCGCCCTTCCGCCAGGAGTACCGCCACCATCACACCGGCGAGGACAACGGCGACTCCCACCTGAAGGCCATCCTGGTGCACCACCAGGTGATCGTGCCCGTCACCGCCGGCCGCCTCGATTTCGGCACCTGGCAGCGCGTCTTCTACGCCGAATTCGACGGCCAGCGCAGCAAGCGCGTGCTGGTGAAGGTGATGGGCGAATGAGACCGGCCCGATGTCGATGTCGTGGGTCACGTCTTCGGGTGACCGGAATCACTGCCGGTTTCCGCTCTACGTTCCATTGTTGAGGTGTAGCAAGAAGGGAGCGGAAAGTGTCCCCGTGCGCGCCCGGATGTGCGTCGATTCCGGTCGGCTGCGCCGTCCTTGACCTCCCGTCGTTTTTTCTGACCCACGAATTCATCATCGCCGTCACCGGTGGCGCCCTCGTTCTCGCGGTGGTCGTGTGGTGGACCACTCGCCGGCGCTACCAGCGAACCTGCGCCGACCTGGCCCGTGCCCTGGAGACGGCCCGGCAGCGCGAGCAGGAACGCGACCTGGCCCAGGAGGAGCTGGCCAACCGCCTCAGCCAGCAACGAGAACTGGCCCGCGAAAAACACCAGTTCCAGGCCCAGCTGGCTGAATACGAGAAGTATGCCGCCCTGGCCCAGCTCGCCATGGGCGCCGCCCACGAGATCAATAATCCCCTGCTCGGCATCTTCTCCCACCTGGAGCTGGAGCTGCGCGCCGCCCGCGACGCGGAGCAGCGCGCCGAGCTCGAGCAGTGCATCGAGGGCGCAAAACGCATCTCGGCCACCATCCATGGCCTACTGAACTATGCCCGCCCCGGGCCCCTGCTGATCAGCAAGATCCATCTCGATCGCCTGGTCACAGACACCTTGGATTTCCTCCGCCACCAGCCGCTGTTCCACGGTATCGAGCTGGTGAAAGATGTCCCCCCCGACCTGCCCCAGATCTCGGCCGACGCCAACCAGCTCTCCCAGGTGCTGATGAACCTGCTGCTCAACGCCGGCCAGGCCACCGACGAGGGCGGGCGCATCGCGGTCACCGCCCGCAAGGTGAAGTTCGAGGAACAGATCGAGATCGCCGTCTCCGACACCGGCTGCGGCATCCCCGCGGACATCCTGCCCCGCGTCACCGAGCCCTTTTTCACCACCAAGCGCGGCAAGGGCACGGGGCTCGGCCTGAGTATCAGCCAGTCCTATATGCGCAGTCACAAGGGCGATCTGCGCATCGAGAGCAACCCCGGCCAGGGCACGACCGTGCGCATCACTCTGCCCATCCGCCAGGTCGGCCGCCCGGCCCCGGAATTTGAAGAGGTGGTGACCTGATGGCCTACTCCATCCTGGTCGTGGACGACGAGGCGCTCACCCTGCGCACCATCAGCCGCGCCCTCCGCGAGGAAGGTTTCGAGGTGGAGGTCGCCACTAGTGGCGAACAGGCCCTGGAGAGGTTCGCCCAGGACCATCCCAGCCTGGTGCTGCTCGACGTGGTGCTGCCCGGCATGGATGGCGTCGAGGTCCTGCGCGAGATCAAGCAGCAGTCTCCGCAGACCATCGCCATCATGATGAGCGCCTACCACCAGGTGGACCGCGCGGTCGAAGCCATGAAGCTCGGCGCTTACGACTTCCTGGTCAAACCCTTCCACCTCGCCGACATGGTGAACACCGTCCGCCGCGCCACCGAGATGCTCGCCCTGCGCGTCCGGGTCAGCGAGTCGGTGCAGAACGCCAAGGGACGCTACGATTTCGGCCGCGTCGTCACCCTCAATCCCGACGTGCGCGAGATGCTCGAGGTCTGCCGCAAAGCCGCCGAGAGCGACCGCACCACCATCCTCGTCACCGGCGAAAGCGGCACCGGCAAGGAAGTGCTGGCCAAGGCCATCCACTACCACAGCCCCCGTGCCCACATGCCCCTCATCGAGCTGAATTGCGCCGCCCTGCCCGAGACCCTCCTGGAGAGCGAGCTTTTCGGCTACGAGCAGGGCGCCTTCACCGACGCCCGCCGCCGCAAGGAAGGCCTCATCGAGCGCGCCAACCACGGCACCCTCTTCCTTGATGAGATCGGCGACATGTCGCTCAACGTCCAGGCCAAGTTGCTGCGCGTCCTCGAGGAAGGCACCTTCATGCGTCTCGGTGGCACCCGGGTGATCAGCGTGGACGTGCGCATCATCGCCGCCACCAACAAGGACCTGAAGGAGCTGATCGCCGCCGGCAAGTTCCGCGAGGACCTGTATTACCGCCTGGCGGTCGTCCCCCTGCGAATTCACGCTCTGCGCGAGCGCAAGGAAGACATCGTGCCGTTAGCCTTAGACCTGATGCAGCGTTACAACCGGGACTTAAAGAAGAACTTTACCGGCCTGACGCCCGCCGCCGCCGAGCTCCTGACTTCCTATCCCTGGCCGGGAAACGTCCGTGAATTGCGCAACGTGATCGAGCGCACCATGATCCTGGCCCCAGAAGGGGACATCGACGCCGCCTCCCTCCCGGAGGAGATCCGCGATTACGTGCGGCCCAAGGCCGCGGAGCCCCCGATGTCGTCCGGCTTCGACGTTTCTCCCACCGGCCACCAGTTCCTGAGCCTCGACGAACTGGAAGACCGCTACATCCAGGAAGTGCTGACCGCCAGCGGCAATAACAAGACCCAGGCCGCCCGCATCCTGGGCATCCACCCCACTTCCCTGCTCCGCCGCCTCAAGCGTTCGCACTCGGATAACTGATTACAATGCAGCATGCGCTGGCTAATGTTTGCTCTTTGCGTACTTGTTTTCGTCTCACTGCTTGTATTTGGCCAAACCCCCGGAAGAAAGGCCGTTCCAATACCGCCACAAGAACGAGGTGCACTGATCGCGCTTTACAACAGCAGCCAGGGCGAAAACTGGAAAAAGCACGACGGATGGCTCGGCCCCGTCGGTACGGAGTGTATGTGGTATGGGGTTCGCTGCGACTTCGGAATCGAAGGCGGCACGGTCACGAGCATCGATCTTCTGGACAACAACCTGACCGGCAAGATCCCGGATGAGTTAGGAGGTTTGACTCACTTGGAATGGTTGAACGTATTGCAGAACCACCTTTCCGGGCGATTTCCGGAGCTCTTGCTTCAGCGCTGGATTCAAGGCGAGTTGCAGATTGCTGGAGAGCCCCGACTGTTTACCGCAGTGAGTGAGGTCGATTTCGAAAGCGTCGCAACATCCATCCTGTGTGCTCAGCACAGAATCATCGTTCGAAGTGATGGCAGCGCCATTCAGTACACAGAGCGCTGCCGAGCAGCGAATCCGAAGGACCGCCGCACCTTTTGTGAGATCAGGCATGGCCGCGTTTGGCCGGGTGACTTCGCACGCCTTGGGTTCTCATTGGAGTGGAATGGATTCTTTAGCCTGAGGTCGAACTATGAGCGCGACATCACGCATGGAAACTTCAGGTCGATGCGCGTGATTGCAGGTGATAAGACGCACGAAGTTGTCGAATACGCTGGCGGTGGACCTCTTCAGCTTTGGGCATTTCAGATGGCCATCGAAGGCATTGCCGGGCAAGCAGAGTGGAACAATACGACAACACGGTCCGACTGTCCCCGATGGGAACCGACCAAGAAATCTGCTCGCTAGCGATTCCGACAACGTGGCCCACGCCCCTCGCGCCGGCCCGCTCGCGCCGGAGGCGCTTAATGAAAAATAGGCCGGCAGTTTACTGCCGGGTCAGCGGCCGTTTGAAGAAATGAGTCCCGTAGGGACGACTGAAGTCACCGCAGCAGCTCCTCCACCACCGCCTCCACGTGGATCACTGTTGTATCCAGGAACTCGATGTCGGACTTGCCCTCGCGTAACAGCAGCGGCAACTCCGTCCCCGCCAGCACGATAGCCTCGACACCGTCTTCGGCTTTCATCCGCTGCGCGATCCGCAGCACCTCGGCGCGCGTCTCCGGCAGGAACTTGCCGATCAGCAGCTCACCGAGATACTTCTCGTGGATGAAAGCAATCTCCGCCTCCTTCGGCGCCGCCAGTGCTATCCCCGCCCGCCGGAACTCCTCGGGATAGAAGGTCCCGCGCATGGTGAAGCCGGTGCCGAAGAGCCCGACTTTCTTCATCCCCAGCGCCCTGGCGCGGTCGGAGGTGGCGCGAACGATGCTGATCAGGGGGATCGGCGACCGCGCCTGCACCTGGTCGAAGACGATGTGCGGCGTGTTGGCGGCAAAGAAGCCGAAGTCGGCGCCGGCCCGCGCTACCTTCTCGACCCCGGACGCCAGGTACTCGGTGAGCTCGGCGAGCCGCCCGCTGTCCACCAGCTCGATCCCCTTGTCCACGTCAAGGCTGCAGATGATGAACTCCGGGTATCCGGCGTTCCCCCGCCGCGCGCGGTAGCCCGCGATGATCAAGCGGTAGTAGTCGATGGTGGATTCGGGCCCCAGCCCGCCGATCATGCCCGCGGTCTTCATGGCACTTACGATAAGCCAAGCGGACTACGGCCGCCGCCATGGCAACCGTTCCCGCCCGAGCAACCCGACAAAAGCCAGCCTAAACGGCAGAAATCAGCCTGCTTAGGGCAAAACCCAGTATTTCACCCAAGAAATCCTAAAAAACCTGTTTACCTTGCCCAGAAATTGAGGCATATTGTTGCTTAACTTGGTTCCAGCCCCAGCCACGAACCGGCCGAGGGCCCATCGTGGAGCGTCCTGCGGACGCCCGGAGGTGATTGATGAAGAACATCCATGAGGTTCTGAGGGCGAAGGAACAACTGCTGGAGCAGACCCAGCGCGACATCGAGGCGTTGCGCCACACCATCAAGCTGCTCAGCGATGAAGAATCCGGCGACGTCGTTTCGGCGGGAGCCTCTTCCCTGAGCGCCATGCCGGTGCCGCCCATGATGATGCGGCCGGCGGGCGCCAAGGACCCCGGCTACTCCGCCTGGGATGCCGGATCCAAGCAGCTCCCGTGAGGATCCCGTAAGGGGCTAGGATGGCGATCGCGGGAATCCCGGTTCCCGGCTCGTACGCGTACCCTCCAAGGTCGGCGCGGCGCCGCTTTGCGCGTCGCACGGTCGAAGGCAAGGGGATCTGCGCAGAAATCGACGCCGCCTCCCGTGCCCGCGTTCTCGACTTGAGCGAGGGCGGCATGCGGGTAGCAGCTCCCAGGGCCCCGGACCTCCCCGCCGGCTCGGCCATTTCCTTCTCTCTTCCCGACGGCTCCGACATCAGCGTCAACTGCGAGATGGTGTGGACACACACCTCCGGTGTCGCCGGTCTGCGCTTCCTTGCCTTCTCGCACAACAGCCAGGCGAGACTCGCGCAGTGGCTCTGCGGCGAGCAAGCCGCAGCCCACCCGGGAAATGATGACCCTGCGCCTGTGGGGAGCGAGCCGGCCATCGCCGTCGCCGCCTTGCCTCGGTCTCCGGGACCCCGCCCCATCACCGAATGGGAAGCGGAGGCGGACCATCCCGGCCTGGAGGCGCTCATCCGCAAGATGATGGTGATGACTGCGGCCGACGGCGCCGCCATCGTCCTTCGTAAGGATGACGCCATCCTCTGCCGCGCCCGGGCCGGCAATGCGCCGGCGCTTGGCGCCCGGCTCGATCCCCAGGCCGGACTTTCAGGAAGGTGTGTGGGGTCGGGCGAACCGGTGCTCTGTCCGGATACCGAATCCGATCCCACCGTGAAT
>Ga0335070_10004719_pt1 | contig 15962 bp, 12 predicted proteins | sample Lox_Sample_13_FD_206722 | JGI IMG/M metagenome (GOLD analysis project Ga0335070, IMG submission 206722) | Soil microbial communities from Loxahatchee National Wildlife Refuge, Florida, United States - Lox_Sample_1.3 | ecosystem: Environmental > Terrestrial > Soil > Wetlands | place: USA... | reverse complement strand
CCAAGCCACAGCGCGGCCGCCAAAACCGCTGCTGCGGCCGGAATCGCCGCCAGCCATTTGCGCCGATCCTGCCGCCCATCCAACCGGCCGATAATCTCCCCGGCGGACGAAAAGCGATCCTCCGGCCGGAACGCCAGGCAGCGCGCCACGATGGCTCCCCACGGTCTGGGCAGCTTCTCGCACCGCCGGTGTGCCGCCCGGCGCCCCAACGCCCGCGGCAGGGTCAGCGTACTCGCGTTATCGGCGAGCGGGACCTCTTTCGCCGGCTCCGGCATCCGCCCGGCCAGCATCTCGTGAAGCATCACGCCCAAGGCATAGAGGTCGGAGGCTGCACTCGGCTGGGCGCCCGAAAACAGTTCCGGGGCCATGTAACCGAAAGACCCGTGCAAGGCGCCCCTGCCCGGATCCTGTCGTCCGGAAGCATTCAGCGAGGCCAGCCCGAAATCGGTGATCACGGCTCGCGTACCCCCGTCGGCCGTATCGGTGAGAATGATGTTGCCGCATTTCAGGTCTCCGTGAACCACGCCCTGGCGGTGCGCCTGGGCCAGCCCAGCACAGATTTGCCGGGCGATATCCCGGGCCGTGCCGGCCGGCAATGGACCGATGCGTCTGAGCCGCGCGCTCAAGGTTTCGCCGGGGATAAATTCCATCGTGAGGAATTCCACTTCCCCGAGTTTGGTCCGGGCGGAGTGGAGCTCATGCACCTTACACACGTTGAAGTGGCTCACCTCGCTCGCCGCGCGCGCCTCGGGAGGCAGCCGGTTGTCGTGGCCGCGGACCGCCGTCTTCAAAGCCACGCGCCGGTCGAGCTTCTGATCGTGAGCCTCATACACCACGCCCATGCCGCCCCGCCCCGCTTCCTTGAGCACGCGGAACCGGCCGGCTACGAGTTCGCCGGGCTCAAAGGGACGGTCGAGCAGCTCCAAAGTTTCGATCAGGCTACGAGTCAGGAAGCCCTCCATGCGCTCCTCCCACAGGACCCGCTCCTCCACCTCGGCGTAAAGCTCGGAGTCGTGGCCGCAGGCCGAGCGCAGATAGCTCTCCCGGGTTTCCGGCGATTGCTCCAGCACCCCCGAAACCAGCCCCATTACGAGTTCGTCACGTTCGCTTTGATCTCGCATGAGGATCGGTTCAACCTTTCAAACAACCAGCGCCGTGCGTCGGCGAAGCGACGTTGCATAGTTCGCAAATGAATGCCGAGCGCCTCGGCCGTCTCCTGGTTCGTCAGACCGACGAAGTATTTCAGCTCCACGATGGAACACCATTCGGGATGGATCGCCTCCATCTCGTCCAGGAGGCGGTCCACCGCGATCGCCACCTCGATCTGGCCCGCAAGCCCCGGCGGCAGATCGTGCGAGCTGAGCAGCGGAACTTTCTCCGCCTTCGTGCGCGACCGGGCGTGATCGATCAACAGGCGGCGCATGATTCGCGCCGCCACCGCGAAGAAATGGCGGCGGCTCTCCCAATCGCGGTCACGTCCCGCCAGCAGCCGGAAGTAAGCCTCATTCAGGAGCGCGGTGGGTTCGAGCGTGTGCTCTGGACGTTCGCGGCGCATCAGGGCGTGCGCCAAGTTGCGCAGGTCCGGGAGAACCATGCCGAAGAGCCGCTCTTCGACGCTCCGGTCCCCGGTGCTCCAAATGCGTAACAGTTGTGTGATTTCACCTGCCGGTGAAGACATTGGGCGCTCCGGTGGAGTGCCGTATTCTATCACGGGAAGGCCTTTGGGACGTAAGAACAGGTACGAAGATACAGTCGCCATCCTGGCTGCTCACCACGAATAGCGACAAGAACCGGAGAACCGCGCCAAGATTTATAGCTCCGAGAGAGGCCCGAGGCCCGAGTCGCGCACATGAGGCATTATTCGACCCGGAAAGACGGTACGAAAGTCCTAGCACTCCATCGTCAGCCCGCGATAAGAATTGCCGATTGCAGAGGCCCAGGCCGCCATATGGATATGTGATAAATGCCATATTCGAAATGACGGTGCGGGCCGAGAGCATTTTACGTCTTCGTCTCGCTCACGGACTCCAGGGAACTCTATCAGGATCTGGGCCGCCAGTTTCCGGCTAAGACAGCCGGCTTCCCCGCCTTACTGATAAGCCATGATGATGGCACTGTTATCGACTTCGCCGTAACCGGCGGCCTCCAATTCTTCGAGCAACCGCCGGTGGACTTCGGATAGCGGAGTCCTGGCATGGTTGGTTCGCGCCGCGGCCAAAATGAGCCGGACATCTTTCAGGTGTTGCGACAGCCGCGCCTCGACAGTGAAGTCGTGGTGCAACATTTTCTCGCCTTTATCGTCCATCACGCGGGAGTAAGCAGCACCGGCCTTCAGGACTTCGAGCGCGTCGGTGGGCGAGACCCCGCACGCGCCGGCGAACGAGAGCGCTTCGGCGAGGACAGCGCGATGGAGTCCGAGGGCGAGGTTGGCGATCAACTTCATGCGGGCTCCCGCGCCGTAGGAACCCAGATAGAACACGCGTGAAGCGAAGGTGCGAAACAAGGGAGCGACCGCCTCGAATGCCTGGCGTCTGCCGCCGGCCATGACCACGGCCCGGCCGTTGCGGACGACCTGGCTCGAGCCGAGTACGGTTGCGTCCAGGTAATCGACGCCGGCCTTGGCCAGCCTCTCGCCGGCGGCGGCCATGGTTTCCGGTTCGCCGGTGGTGGTATCGACGATGGTGGTTCCCGGCTTCAGATCCATGCCGGCAAGCACCTCTTTGACCACGTCCGATGTGGGGAGGCTGAGAATGATGGTGCGGCACGCGCGGGCCACCTCCATGGCGGAGTTTGCGCCGAGGCGGCGTTCCGGCACAATGTCGTAGCCGAGGACTGTGTAGCCCGCCGCGGAGAGCCGGGCGGCAATTGCAGAACCGAGGAGGCCGACGCCGATGAGGCCAATGGTTTCCATACCCGAATAATTTATGACGAATCGGCGTCGGGCAGGGCGCCATGATGGAGGGATCCGGGTGGACGATGCCCCTGCCGTCTGGAGCAGGAGCGACGAGAGGAAGCTGGACAAGGAAATTGCCCCGTGCGCGAGGCTCAACTTCCCGTTTGCCGACAAACGGGACGCTACCGAACTCGGCTGACAAGCCCCTGATCCTGGGTCCAACTACGAAATCGTCGGTTACTTTCTCAAGCCGGCGAGCCAATTCAGTGTTACGGTGATTTCCCCTCCGCTCTCCTCGCCCGTTGGTGAATTGATCAAGAAGCGTTGGCCGTTATCGGCTGGAGTGTAACTTGTCCGGAACACTACGCTTTGCCCCAGAACTTGCGTTTGGAAGAGCGCCTTTGGAATTGCAAACGCTGGACCTTTAGCGACGGAAACCGACATCAGTTTCCGGTCCGGCGCGAGATAATAGATCTCCCGCCCATCACGACGCCATCGCGGTTCCGTACCGCCCGCCGTTGATACTTGCCACTTCCGATCCGATGGCGGGAGAGTCTGGACGTAGACTTCGAACCTGCCGGATTCGTTGGAGGCGTACGCGATGAGACGGCCGTCAGGCGAGAAGTTCCCGTATAGCTGATCGCCCGGACCTTCAATGAGAGGCCTGAACACCCCAGTTGGGGCGGTCTGCAGCAGCCAGATGTCAAAACCGGTGGATTGAGAGGGTGCCGACAATAGGATCGACAGCCCGTCCGGTGAACAGTCGGTGGGCACGTAGGCAAAGGACCGGAGTCCTGCTGCTTGTACCCGCTGATAACTGAGCGCCGGCTGGAGTTGGCCGCCTCCATTTGCACTCTGCGAGAACAACTCGATCGCCGCACCCTGAGAGTTTGACCTGAAGAACAGCCGGCTGTTATCGGGTGACCAAATCGCGGAGGAGTTCAATCTTGGGCCAAATGTAAAGCGCGAGGTACTGCCGCGTTTCAAGTCTGCAATCCAAATATCGGGCTGACTAGTCTTCGGATCGATGGCCGAAAATGCCAAGCGAGCTTCGTCGGGAGAAAGCCGGAAGTCCATGTAGTCCGCATTCGCAGCAACCGTACCAACCGGGAGCCCACCCCGGTCGAACCACGTCAACTGCCCGGCATTTAGCATTGCCGCGGCGTGCGCTAGCACGCCGGTTTGCGACGCGGAAACGGCGGAATGCGAGCTGCTTGTGAGGCCCACATGAGGTTCGACTGCGATCCGGTCTCCGAAGACCTCGAGCTTGCCAGAGTTGAAACGTTGGGCCGTTAGAGTGTCGCCGTCGACGAACAGCAGAAAACCTGGTGCTACGTAGATCGCATTCGATTCGCTCTTAAACAGCAGCTTTGGGTCGCCTCCATCCAAGGAGCCTGCATAGACGCCCCGGTACCCGAAACTAGCCCTCGCGAAATACAAGAAATGACGGCCATCCGGCAGGAAGTGCGGCCAGCGGTGGACAACATCTCCATGGGACGGATTCAATGAGGTGGCAGGCATGGGCGAACCGCCGGACGATGATATGCGCGAAAGGCCGGCGGCCCCGTTCGAGTAAAGAATCGTTCCGTCCGGGCCCCACGCCCCCCCAAAAACATCCGAGATACTTTCGACCAGAACCTGGGCCCCGCCTCCAACCGCGGGTATTTTCCTTAACTGTTTCTCGGAGAAGAACCCAATCCATCGGCTGTCCGGCGACCAGAAGGGCAACGTCGCGCCCTCTGTTCCAGCCAGAGGATGCGCGGCCGGTTCAGCCAGAGGACGCAACCAAAGCAGTGGCTTGCCACCGTCGGTGCCGGCAACAAAGACGATCGCCGAACCATCTGGCGAAAGCTCGAATTGTGCAACTGGCACCGAGGTATTCACGGCTTTGGAAAAGACTTGCTTGGCGGGTGGATTGACCGCGAAACGGATCAACTCGGCGGAGGTTGGCCCCGGGCGCAGCATCCATACCAGAATCAGCGCCGCAGCGAGCACCGCCGTCGCGATCGGGCTTGCCCATGAACGCCATCCGGCACGATTGGCCCTCGCTTCCGGCGAACGGGTCTCGCCCGAAGCGGCCCAGTTCATTTCAGCCTTCAAATCGCGGGCCGTTTGCCAGCGCTCCTCCGGATCCTTGGCGAGGCACCGCCGAATGATTCGCTCAAGCGGCGCCGTGGAAGAGATCTTCACAGGTTCGCGCTCGAGAATCGCCGCGATGACGCTCGCCGGGCTGTCGCCTGCAAACGCCTGGTTGCCGGAGAGCATTTCATACAGCACGCAGCCGAAGGCGAACAGATCGCTGCGTGCGTCCGCATCCTTCCCCTGCAACTGCTCAGGCGACATGTATTGTAATGTGCCGAGGATCTGGCCCTTACGCGTAAGGGCGGCGGTCAACGTGACGTCGAAATCACCCAACGGCCCGACCTGTTTGGCAAGGCCAAAATCGAGGAGCTTGATTCCATGTTTGGTGACGAGGACGTTGGCCGGTTTCAGATCGCGATGTGTGATGCCCTTACTGTGCGCCGCATCCAGAGCATCCAGAATCTGTCCTCCGAATGCCACTGCCTTCGCCACGGATAGCGGGCCCTGCAGCGGCTTTCCCTCTACTAGTTCCATAACCAGGTAGTTCTGGCCTACATCGTAAAGCTGGCAGATGTGGGGATGGTTCAGGGCGGCTACGGCCCGCGCCTCCCGCTCGAAGCGCTCCGAAAAGAGGTCCTTAGAAACCTTGACTGCGACTGTGCGATGGAGACGCGTATCACGGGCTTTCCACACCTCACCCATACCGCCGGTGCCGAGGGGAGCAATCATCTCGTAGGGTCCTAGGCGAGATCCGGCGGCGAGTGGCATAACGGCTCTATATTGTATCGTTTGCACGGCGTATTTGGGTTCCTCCCCGTATCACGCGCCAACCGGAAACGATCCTGCCGCCCGAATCCTGCGCCGCACTAGGGAAGGGTTGCCGACCATTCGTCCAGCGGGCAGAGGGTTTGACGTCCTGCTCCGTCTGTAACCATAATAGTTGCAGAAGAACGCGGCGAGTTTATTGTGAACCCAAGCACCCGATTCACAGTCGCCCTGCACATCCTGAGCCTGCTGGCCTCCTCGCGCGAGGAGCCACTCACATCGGAATACATTGCGGGCAGCGTGAACACGAATCCCGTGGTAGTACGCCGTCTGTTGGGCCTCCTGCGGCAGAAGGGCTTTGTGTCGTCGCAGCCGGGCAACGGCGGCGGTTGGCGACTCGTCAAGGACCCAGATGCCATTACCCTGCTCGACGTGAGACGGGCAGTGAACGAGGGTTCCCCATTTTCGATGCATACCAACCCGCCGAATCCTGCCTGCCCGGTCGGGCGGAATATCCAGGGGGCGCTGACCGGTGTGTATGGGCAGGCGGAGCGAGCGCTCGAGGCGGAGCTGGCTCAGACCACAATCCAGAAACTGCTCCGCTCGGTGCAAGCACGGGCCAGAGCCTGATATTTTTGGCCTGATCTGCAACCGTGACGGTTTCGGATGAGGCTTGGACACAAAACGAAACGTAGGAGAACGAACCATGGCCATCGCCATCACTGGAGGGACCGGGCAGCTCGGCCGCCTTGTCATCAACCAACTGAAGGACCAAGTGCCTGCCGCGCATCTCGTAGCGCTTGTGCGCTCGCCTGCCAAAGCGTCTGACCTTCGGGTGTCTGCGCGTGAAGCGGATTACAGCAAACCCGAATTGCTCGATCAGGCGCTCGCAGGCGTCAATACGCTGCTGCTCATCTCGTCCAGCGAGGTCGGCCAGCGCGCCGTCCAGCACCACAACGTCATCGCCGCGGCGAAGAACCAGGGCGTGAAGCGGATCGTGTACACCAGCCTGCTGCATGCCGACACGTCTCCGCTCAGCCTCGCCGATGAGCATCGGGAGACCGAGACCGAATTGAAGGCGTCAGGTCTCCTGTTCACCATCCTGCGCAACGGCTGGTACACCGAGAATTACACCGCTTCGGTTCGTAGCGCCGTCACCGGCGGCGCGTTCCTGGGCAGCGCGGGCGATGGAAGGATCTCGTCGGCCGCGCGGGTGGACTACGCCGAGGCAGCGGTAGCGGTCCTGACGAGTGAAGGCCATGACGGCAAGACGTACGAGTTGGCGGGAGACAACGCCTACACGCTGAGCGACTTGGCCGCAGAGATCTCTAGGCAGACCGGGAGAGATATTCCTTACAGGGACCTGCGCGAGACCGAATACGCGGCGGCGCTCGCCAGTTTCGGTCTTCCGGAGGCTGCAGCACGGGCGTACGCGAGCTTCGACGTCGCAGCTGCGCAGGGCGCGCTGTTCGATCATGGCCGCCAACTCTCGCAACTCATCGGCCGTCCGACTACGCCGCTTGCGGTCTCCGTGGCGGAGGCTCTCGCCAATAGGGTCTGAGGGGCAATGACCGCCCACCCGACACTCATAGGAGACCACCCGGAGCACGGCATCGTTCTCGGCATCACGCTGCCGCACTACCGAAGCTCCCGAATGAGCCGAAGATGTATGTCTCGGAGGTCTTCAAGGTGGCCAGCGGCCGAGTCGTCGTAATCGACAACATCGGGCTCATGCTCCAGGGTGTGAATACTGTCGGCCTGCACGAGAAGCTCTGCGTGGAAATATCTAGCGCCTTGGCCGCGCACTGTGGACAGCAGACTCGTTTATACGGCAACTGCAATTGTCGTGTCGATTTTCATCTCACCCAAATCAGCATCATGGACGTTGGGATGACAGCGAAGATCCAGCGGTGCGTGCCAGTCGCGATGCAGTATCCTCTATGTACCTCTTCACGATGGAAAGCAGCGCCCGAAAGCAAGCAGCAACTTGGGTGATCCTGAGATGCGAATCTTCCGTCGGAGGAGCGCCCATGCGAGATTGGCTTCCTTGCGCAGAAAACGCAGCCAGGTCTCGGTATCGGCAGTAAGTCGCAGATCGGCTTGTCCATTGTGGCCTTCGGAAACCTGCAACGTTTCGTCTCGAATCGTAACGGTTGCTTTCACTTCGTCGTAACCGGTGAACGTGACGTGATAGACAGCATTAAGACCTTTTGACTGACCTTTCTGAAAAACGAAGTTCAAACCTCGCAGGAAGGAGCGAATGGTCCCTTGGCCGGCGAGACCGTTCGACACTCGCTTAGTTTTCTTCTGCGGAAAGCGCCGCGCGACGAACTCTTCGGCGTCAGAATTGGGCACAACGTAGACCGTCTCAGGTTTGTTCTGCAGTGGCCGAACAACATCGTCTAGAAACTGCTTGCGGTTCGTGAGGAAGGGCGCGATTACGTCCTCACCCGCAGGGCATACCGCCATGCAATAAGCGGCCTTGTAGTTGGCGCCGAAGGACAGGCTCTGCCACATGGAGACAGTCTCAGCCCCTGAGACATTTTTGCGGTAATCGTGAGCGCTTTTGCTATCCGCGATCTTCTCCACCCAATCGTTGAATCCGCCCATGAACTCGCGATAGTTGTGGGTATAGCAGGCAGAGAAATTGAACTGACCGTCTGGGCTGATCGCACCTGTCGGGCAGGCAGCGACACATAGCTTGCATTCCAGGCAGGGGTTGTAGACAACCGGATGTGAATATTCGGAGACTTCTGCATCCACCAGCACCGTTCCCAGCAGAATGAAATTCCCAAATTTGGGATGAATCACGTTGCGATGAATCCCCATCTGTCCGAGGCCGGCCGCCACCGCTACAGGCTTATGGGAGATCACCCACATTTTTGATCCCCAGCGATCAGCCTCCATCGGAAACCCAACGGCTCCCCCGTTGATCGCGCTAATCCCAACCTCTTCCAGTGCCGAGACAATTCGCCGGGCCACTTCGTTGGTTTCGTCTGTGGTGTGATGGAATTCGAGATTGGAGATGGAACGAGCTGGCGTCCGGATGTTCTCCCGGTTCATACGGCAGACAACACTAATCAGCGTTCTCGTTCTGGGAAACACATTATCAATGTCGGCTTTCTGATCGGCAATTTCTGGCCGGTCCCGCTCAACAAAACCCACATCGTCTGCGCCCGCATCCAGGCACAACTGCCGGAGCCAAGCTGTATCAAGAACCTGATCCGTAGGGACTTCACCGCGGTTGGCCCTTTCCTGGTAATAATGTTTCACGCTCGGGTGTTCAGACAATTGCGCCACAACATTCTCCTTTGTGTAACTGCGGAAGCGGCTTGCAACATCAGCTGCAACCGGCCCTATACCCCAGCCGGCACAAGCTTCTTAGCCGCTTTCCAGAGTTGCCGGTTGATGAAATCGGGAGCGAGGCGCCGCATCGCCGCGATCAGATTCGTTTTCCCCGGCCGGATCTCGAGGACGCCCGCCCTCAGGGACGCAAAGGATTGCTTCACCAACTCGTCCGTCGTCATCAGAGTGATGCCGTCACCCTCGGGAAGATCGATCGTCAGATCAGTCTTCACTCCGGGGGGCATCAGTTCGATCACCTCCACTCCGGCCTCCTCCAACTGAAACCGGAGCGACTGCGTATAAGAGTGGATTGCCGCCTTAGCTGCGGAGTAAATTGGCGCGGACGGTAGCGGCGCGAAGGCGAACAGGGAGGACGTGTTGATCACCGTGCCCTTGTTGGCTGTGAGGATGTCAATAAACGCGGAGGTCGTCCAAATGACGCCCCCTACGTTGATGTTCATCTCCGTCATCAGCCCGGCGGAATCGGCCGCCGGAGCCTTGAGGTTCTTGTGGAGCATGACGCCCGCGTTGTTCATCAACACGTCCAGTTTGGGGAAATCCGCCTTCACGCGTGCCGCGAGGGCAGCAATTTGCGCGAGATCGGCGGCGTCGCTCTGGATGGTGTGAAGCTTCGGGTACTTCGCTTTCACCTTGTCGAGTACCGCCTGGCGCCGGCCAGTCACGATGACCTCGTTTCCGAGTTCAGCGAACTTGAGCGCGAAAGCAAGTCCGATGCCGGACGAGCCCCCGGTAATGAGGATGGTGCGACCTGTGAGATTCATAAACTTCCTTTCGGTTGTGCATGTATGGGATTATGAACATAATCTAAACGTCGCAAAAAAATTTTCAGAAGGCGGCCAGGAGAGATTCCCGGACGCTGTCCAACACTTTCTGCCTGTCGGCGGGCTCGGTAAAAAGACGAGCAATCGCCACCGCGCCCGCTATGGCGCTGAAAATGGCGAAAAAGTTGCGCTGCCGCTCACTTGGGGTCCCACCCGGCATGAACTCCACCCAGCGATCCGTAAGCTCTTTCATCAGATCAGCAGTTCGTCTTCTGACACTCAATTTGGCGCGGGCAATGTCAGGCGCCAACGTTACAACGGGACAGCCAGTTCCGGGATGATTACAGTGCTCGGTTGAGAGGTACCACCGAACGATCGCTTTCCACCTGTCCTGAGGCCGCACGTCCTGTAGTGAAGAGACCTTCTCGCTTAACTCCGAGAATCCCTGAGCGATAGCCTCGGCAAGAAGCTCATCCTTACTCCGAAAGTGCTTGTAGAACCCGCCGACAGTCAGCCCCGATGCTTTCATTACGCTCTCGACGCCAGGACCGATCAGCCCCTCAGCACGGAGTTTGCGAGCTGCGTTCCGAATGATACGCTCGCGTGTTTGCGTCTTGTGTTCTGGTTCGTAACGCATATCGTCGGCTGTTTATTGGATTATACATGTAATCCCTTAGATTCACAATTCGGCAAGCGACAGCAGACTGCGGACAAGATGAAGACCGGTTCGCCGACACGATGCCTGCAGTTGATGTGGCACCCTCGAACGAATTCGAGCGTGAGACTTGCCTGCTCCTTTGACGGTTGGGCCGTCGAACGGGGGAACCGGACGCCGACGGCGTGCCGTTAGTCGCCCAGTGTTTTTTATTGCGATCGGTTGACGCGCGATACGGACAGTACCCGTTGACCGGGGTCGTGTCCGGATAGCCGACCAACCGCCCGAAGGTCAGCAAGCGCTGCGCCGTCAGTCGAGACATAGGGCTGCCCGCTGAGGCCTTGAGATCACGGGACAGATATCGCCTGAGAAGGCAAATGCAGTGGCGGCTGTAAATCGCGGCTCTCTCTTCAATCGCCGCCGGCTTCGGATTGGAAGATCCGCAGCGGTGAAGGCTCTGCCATCGGCACCTCCCAGCCGCCGGGGAGGTCGCCGTTGTCCTCGCGCAGGTATTTCCAGTGCTGCGGTTTGATGGTAGCCAGCAACTCCTTCCGGCTTTTCACGGCCATCGGTCGGCCACGATAGATCTTGCCCATCTTCTCCATCAGCCGTTCCGGCAAGGTGTTGGTGAACATCAATAACGGCCAGGTGAAGGCCGGCCCATTGGTCTTGCGCAGCTTCGACAGCCAGAGAAGAAACGCGCCGATGCGCCATGCCGGCGGTCCCCACCAGCTGTGCAGTGCCACGTTGATGCTCATCTTCCAGCACTTTAGGAGGATCTGCCATTGCAACGCGGACATTTCGCGGCTTTCGATCACCCCTTTTTGGGTGGCCAGTCGGGTGTCGTGCAGCGGTGTGAAGATCGACGGGACGAAGAAGGCGAACAGGCCTCGGCGCTCCACTTCGTAGATCAAATCGAGCGTGGCCATCGAGTCCGCGTCGGTCTCTCCCGGATTTCCGATCATCAGGGTCAGCACCGGGAACCAGTTGTTGCGGTTGAGAACGGTGAGGCCCTGAATGACGACGCTGGGCCACTCCTCGATGGGAAACGGCGCCGATTTGCCCGGCATGATCTGCTTTGCCATGCGAACCGAGCCAGTCTCCAGGCCAACCAACGGCGAGAGGATCCGCCCTTCCGGATGGGTGCTCACGCGCGGCAGCTTGACGGGACTCTTGCCGAGCAGCACGGTCGATAGTTGCGCGATGAGTTTCGGGTCGACCACGGCCGGTGCCATGGTGCTGTGGCTTAGCAGGTGGTGGTTGACACCTGGGGTGTTTACAACATCCGTGAACAGATCGACCAGAGCTTCGCGATTGGGAAAATAGAACGGCGTGCCGGTACGCACCTGACCCCAGATGAACATGTCCTCGGTGGCGAGCGAGATCAAACCATTTCCCTCACGAACGTTGGCGCGCACGGCTTCCAGGATCTTGTCCTTTGGGAAATCGATCTGCGGGTTGAGGTCGGGTAGGCAGAACTGGCAACGCCGCCCGCATCCGGTCGTCATTTCGACCACGCCGAAGGTCGTGCGCCGGGCGGGCGTCAGCAGCCCTTCGCGGAATTCCGGATGCCTCACTTCCACGAAGCGGGGCAGTGCCTCGCCGCGGATCGCCTGGCGAAACAATTCGAGCACTTGCGCCGATTCACTGCGGCCGTCCACCACGCAATCGACTCCGAGATCCTGGTAGCTATCGGTTTGCGCGACTTGCCAGCCGCCTGAGCCGCCAACCATCACCTGGAACGAAGGGCGGTACGGGCTCTCTCGGAGCGCACGGAACAACTCTTTCGCGTAATGCGCATTAATCGTCTCCCGTGAGGAACCAAAGACCGAGGCGTAGACGCCGGCTGCGAATGTCACTCCCAGGGGATTGTGTGTGGAGACACCGACCACGCGCGTCCGCGGGCCGATGAACCGGGAGATGTCATCGGGGTAACAGCAGACGATGTCTTCAGCCGGGAATTCCCGCAGCAGTGATGCCTCCACCAGTCTGACACCCGCAGGCATGTACCGGGCGGACCCGTCGGGCTCGCGCTGTACTTCGCGCCACTTGGGATACTTCTGATTGATAACGGCTTCCATGCGCGTCGGCATCGATGCCAGCGCCATCTGGATGAAGTACCCGGCGTGATCGATCGTTTCGGTAAGCGGCGCCGTCAAAACGATCAACCTGCCGCCATCGGCGGGGCCAGTAACGGCCGCGGCGCCCTCGCTATCCTGAAAAGGCCTCATAATTCGGGGGTTCCTGGCCGAATCGGTTACTTCAGCCTATGAGCTAGTGTATAGCACCTGCTCCGACGGTGACAGGTGGTCCGGCACGGAGCAGGCGATGGCCCCGTGAGAGGATTCGCGGCAGCTTCTGCTGACGGGCGCCCCGCTGACGTGGCAAGTTGACGGAAAACGACTACACGGACACGTGGTTCACTTCCGGTTTGCGACCACTCGTCCGGAGCTGTCCCTCTTGGCACTTCGGTAGTTCGCGCGTCATACGGCCAAGTGGCAGTTTTCGAATGTCTTGTGCACGCTAAAAACGGCGCCAGAGCGCCAGGACCGAGGTGCTTCGGTGTGGCCGGTATCCGTATCGGCCGGTATAACGACGAAGTGAATTTGTGAGACTTGGTTCCGCCTCGATCTGAGATTCACGGCCCGGCTGCGAAGCTTGCGCACTACGCGGGTTTTCGGCTTTCGCTATATATCTTGTTCCATAATATCGTCATGGGTTCCGGGAGGTCGCAGCGCCACATGGAGGACAACCCGGCAATTTATGTCAACAGAGTTGGAGTTCCAAAGCCCGATATTGCGGTGGCACTGGGAATTCTGGATGCTCTGCTTGCAGAAATAGCCGTGATCGACGGAAAGGGCACTATTGTCTTGGCCAACGCCGCCTGGTCTCGCTTTGCGAAAGAGAATGCGGCGAACAGAGGGCTGATCTCGGGTGTCGGTATCAATTATCTCGACGTCTGTCGCTCGGCATCCGGCGGTGGTTCCGAAGGCGCCCAAGAGGTGCTGGCAGGCTTGGAAGATGTGTTGAGCGGTAACAGCCAGCAGTTCTGTTTCGAATACCCCTGCCATTCGCCGACACAGCGGCGCTGGTTTCTCTTGCAGGCCACATCGCTAAGCACCCCTTTTCGAGGAGCCGTCTTGCTCCATGTCGATATCACTGGTCGTAAGCTCCTCGAAGAACGCCTGGCAACCCTCCACAAGGAAAAAACACGTTGGATCGCAATGGCGGCTCACGATCTACGCAATCCGGTGAGCGCCATTATGGCCAATTCTGAGCTCATCGGGCAGGGACTGCCGGACGCGAGCGCCGAAATTCTGGAGCCGTTGCGGAACATCAACTCCTCGAGCCAATTCCTGCTGCAACTCCTCGACGATCTCTTGGACATATCGGCGATCGAATCGGGAGCTCCGGAATTTGCACCCGAACGAACGGACATTCGTCCTGTTGTGGCAGACAGCATTTCGCTCGTACGGCACTTGGCGTCTCTCAAAGGCATCTGCATCGAGGCGCGGTATGCGGAGGGCCTTCCTGCCCTGAACTTGGAGCGGCGGCAGATGTCCCAAGTGTTGTTCAACCTCTTGGGAAATGCCATCAAGTTCTGCCCCGATGGCGCCAGAGTGAACATCACTGTTCGGCAAAGCGCGGCGGAGGTTGTCATAGACGTGCAGGACAACGGCCCTGGCATACCGCGGGATGGGCTCGAAGCCATTTTCATGCCCTTCCACAGACTTGCACAGGCTTCGAGCCAGCGAGGCACCGGCCTGGGCCTTGCGATCTGCAGACGCATCGTCGAGCGTCACCGGGGCCGCATCTGGGCCGAAAACGCAACCGGAGGCGGCGCAGTTTTCCACGTCTCCCTCCCCCTCGAACTTCCGCCGCTGGACGCTTAAGGGCGGCGACTTTTGGCTACTGTGTTGCGGTTCAGCTGCTAAAACCTGTGGCGGCTCAGCACGTCACCGGAAATCACTTGGCCGTATAGTCGTTCCGCTGATTGGCGATTTCGCGGGCGGCATTGATCAGCTTCGCGCGTTTTGCGGCCAAATGACTGCGCCTCTCGAGTTCCGAGTACGCTTGGTCCGGCCATAAGCACTTGCGATGCCGAAAGGGGTGGGTCTTGGGACAAAATAGTCAAACCTTAATGAACTCAGGCTTTGGAAGTCACGAGATACTTTCTCGAGAATCAACGACAACGCGGGCGATTCGACAAGGCGAATGGAGCCGGAGTAAGAGCGCCCTGTTCGCTCGAGTGGCTCCCGAAACGCCCCAGCATCTGGAAAGACCTGGCGGCCTATTTCCAGAACGGCGAGGGTCCCACAAGTTCAATCTCGTAGCGCCGGAAAAACTCCGGGTCCTGCATTGCAGTAGGGTGGGCCTGGGCAAAGCCGGGGGCCGAGACATCGCGGAAATACTGGTCCATTTTCCCGGCCGGACAAAAGCCGATTAGCATGCGGGCCGGTTCCGCTGAGACGGCGGAAAACGTGTGAGGCACTCGGCGCGGAGCCAGGACTGATTCGCCAGGGTGGAGCTCGACTCTGCGGTCGCCTACCTGGAACACCACTTGGCCTTCCATAACATAGAACCATTCCTCTTGTTCACGGTGCAGGTGCAGCGGCGGACCGCCCGCAGTGAGGTGCGTATGTTCGATGAGGAATAGCCCGCCGCCGGTCTCACCGGGGAGCACCTTGAACAGCAGGGAACTGAATCCCATTCGATGCGGTTCCCCCAATCTGTCCTGGCCCGCTCCAACCGGGTGGACCACTGGCGGGATGGCAGCTTGTCCCTGGCCGTAGAGGCGAGCGACGAACGATTGCAATGCTCCCGCCGCGACATTCGCAGTCGCGGCGCCAGTGAGAAATGATCGGCGTTGCAAGCCCCCTCCTCTGTAAAACCTATATATTCTAGCGCGGCGCTGACGACCCTCAGCGGGGCACTGTCACACAACGGGTAGGTCTTGGGACGAAATTCCCAAGGCCCGAAATCTCCAGGCCTCCGAAGCGCTGTCCCGAAACAAGTTCGAAGAAACGCTTGCAGCCCTAGCAGGGCGGCTCTGATGGCAACCCCGAATTTCTGAACCAAAAAGCCGGCCTGATTCCGAGGACGGACTTGGCGGGCTGACTCCAGACTGCTGAAAATTGTACCGAAAACCTTTGCGAGTGCGGCGTAGAGCGGGCTGTGTACCGGCCCGGTGGTGGTATCGACGATGGTGGTTCCCGGCTTCAGATCCATGCCGGCAAGCACCTCTTTGACCTCGTCCGATGTGGGGAAGCTGAGAATGATGGTGCGGCACGCGGCTAAAGCCTGCCCCACCAGGGGTCGCTCCAGCGCGGGTCGGTGAGCGCCTCCTGGTCGGTGAGCGATTGCAGGAAGGCAATGAGGTCCTGCTTGTCGCGCGCGGAGAGGGTGAGGGGACGGATGATGGCGGATTGGTTCGGGTGCG
>Ga0335070_10004718_pt1 | contig 15964 bp, 10 predicted proteins | sample Lox_Sample_13_FD_206722 | JGI IMG/M metagenome (GOLD analysis project Ga0335070, IMG submission 206722) | Soil microbial communities from Loxahatchee National Wildlife Refuge, Florida, United States - Lox_Sample_1.3 | ecosystem: Environmental > Terrestrial > Soil > Wetlands | place: USA... | reverse complement strand
GCGACCTGACGATCGCGAGCGCCATACGCCATAGCTGTTTGCCAAAGGCATATGTGCAGGAAGAGTATCCTGACATTGAGCATCCCTGGCTTGGCGGTGGCATAGCACGAATGTACGTCCTGGATCGCGGGCTCGCCCAACGAGGCCGCTCGCTTGAGGACATCGTTCTTGATCTAAACAGCTACTGCCGCTGGACGCAGGTACGAACGCCCTGGTTCAAACCCATCGTCGAAGGCATGTTCAACGTGTTGAACCAGCGCCTCCTCAGCGAGATGCCCGGCTTCTCGCTCGGCAAGCAGGTCGACCACCATGACTACGACCCAACGCAGAACGCGTGCATCGGCATCAGGCACTTTCTTCACATATTCCACAAATGGTTATGTGACATTTACTGCGAGGACGCGCACGGGATCCTAGGCTCCGTGCCTAACATTCGATGGCGTGAAGGTATCGCCAAGCATGAACCCGAATTTCTTTCTCGAGCGCGAGATTTGGATTTGGTGTTCGGCATTGTTCGATCGGCAGCCGTGGATCACCGTGGGATAGTGTACCAAAACTTGCGCTACTACTCCGAGGCGCTTCACGAATTTCGCCGACGTCATGGAAATCGTCTCGGGCGTGGCAGCGTGAGGGTCAAAGTCAACCCCAACGATCTCGGACGAATACATGTCTGGGAGCCAACCGAACAGTGCTGGCTTCCAGTGGACGCCATACGACGAGATTACGCCAAAGGACTCACGCTCCATTGCCACCAGCTCTACCTCAAACACGCGCGGGAGAGCTACAAGAGCCGCGATGTCGAATCGCTTTGCAGATCGAAGCAGGATCTCCAGGCAATGATATCCGATGCACTCCCCTTAGTCTTGAGCATGCGCGCAAATACTAGCATCGCGCGAGCACTGGGGATAGGAACCCAGCACATTTTTGATCATCTCGATCATGATGGTCATCTTGGCCAGCTTAGTGGTCCCTTTGCGGGCCAGCGCTTGAACCTCACGACACAGCTACAAAACCAGGCCGAGATACCTCGGTCGCAAGAATCAGCAACGCACGCTGCCAAATCGGACCCAGACATGACCATCTGGAAGCGTCGAGTTGAGATGGTGCCACGCCTTGAGGCCGACCACTCGCTGAAGGGGACCCCCAAATGATCAGACTTTCACCCCACCGGTCTGCGCGGCCAGCACAGCCACTAGCGAACCTATATTCAGAGGTGGCGAACATCTTCGTTGCTCATCCCAAATTCACCGCCATTGAATCTGAAATCGATCTCGCGCTGACGTTGCATGGCAGCGATGATGAACTCCCATGCCTGCATATTAGTGGACCGCCTGGAATCGGAAAGACGACCCTGCGTAAGAGGCTTTCCCTCAAACACCCCCCAGTTGCGAACGGGCGCAGAGTGAAGATACCGCCCTATCCCGATATGGTCGCTGACCACATCCCACTTTTGCAATGCGAGATGCCGCCAGAGCCCACGCCGAAGTCGGTTGCGATGCAAATGCTAAAGGCTCTTCATGACGAAAGATGGTACAGGGGCAGCAGGTGCGACCTTGACCATCGGCTAGACACATATCTTAGCGCATGCGGAACAAGAGCAATACTAGTCGACGAAGCGCAGCGAGCGGTCGATCGAAATGGGACAGTGGTCGCGGACGCACTAATGGATTGGTTCAAGGCTCGACATGGGGCGACCGGGATATCAATAGTCTTCCTGGGATTGGGCAGACTTCGGTACCTCTTCGAGCAAGATGCCCAGATCGAGAGACGATGGAACGCGGAACTACGGATGGAGCCATATCACTGGACGGTGCAGGACGGCGAGAAGGCCATCGATCATCAGCTCGGCTTCGTGGCTCTTCTCGTCGCGTTTGTAGATAGCCTGCCGTTCGCTTTGACTGTGGACGTCAGAGACTACGATATCGCAAAGCGGTTTATGTATGCCTCACGCGGCGTGGCCGGGAATATCAAGAAGCTGCTCAAGGCAGTGGCTGTAAACCTTATGCAGACCAATAAAGCAGAGGCGACCATGGAAACGCTTGCCACGGCGTTCGACAAGGCATTCCGCAAGGAAATCCATAGCATGATCAACCCGTTTGGGCCCCTATGGAACGGCCAAGATCCCCTAACCCCTGACGATGATACGCTGCTCCTTCGGCCTAAGAAGTCGACGCGCCAGCAGCTTCGACGAGATATTCATTATCACCTAAGCAAACAAGGCTAGGGCCAAGGCCCCGCGCTATGAGACTCGTGGTTCGGCCAGAAGGGATCTCCCGGAAGGAAAGTCTAAAGGGAATAATGTTGCGAGCGTCGGCGGCCAATGGCTTCCGAAGTTTTCGCTGGATCCAAGAGCTCGCGATGTTGCCGGTCGACTTCGCAGCACGCCCATGCGATTTGTCTATGCTGGCGGATCTTCTCGGTCATGAGGCGAGGAAGTTGGCCGCAGCCGCCAATTGGCCAATGCAAGGTAAGCGCAGCTTGCTGTCGTTTGGATCAACGACGCTGTCAGCGTCGGCGCTCAACCTGACGCACCCAAAGATATGCGTCCAGTGTCTTAGAGGCGGGCAGGGACCAGGAGTCGATGAAGCGGTTTGCGATCGACTTTGGGATCTCTGCGTTATTCTTGCTTGCCCGCGACATCGCTGCCTACTTGTGGATCGATGCCCGAGGTGCAATAGGCGTCTTTCTTGGAATCGGCCTGCTCCAGATAGGTGTCGATGCGGGGCCTCTCTACTCCCTGTTGCCCCGACCAGCGCTCCGGAAGAGCTCGTAGCCATTGCCGAACAAATATGCAGCCTTCAAATGCCTGCCCGAAGTGAGCCCACGCCGAGCAGAACTGACAGGCCACCTGTAGATCTCAACATGGCGACGCGGCTCATATGGTTCTTCGGAACCACCTTGCCCCTTTCGCAAGGCTCCACAGGAGCACAATGGCGATCGGCGGCGATATCCAAACCTGACCTAGAAGGGGCACTCCCCATAGTCAAAGCAGGGGCTCAGGTTCTGCTTCATTGGCCCGACGGCCTGTTTGATTGGTTGGCTGGTCATCGACGCCCCAACGAAAGTTCCGTGGGTGTGTTAGCTCAATTTGGACCCCTCTTCCGCCACCTACGATGGGCGCTAAAAGACCTTGAGTGTGCGTTCGTTTTCGATGCTGTCCGCCTTTGGCTCCGAAGTGAATGGGAGGAAGGAATCGTAAAGCCTTCCTCCTTCTTCAGCTCCCAACCAGGGGCCGCGCCACGCTACCTATCCGCCGCTCATGTGGCGCGTGAACTCAAAGTAACGCAGGCCACCGTGGAGAAACTTCTTTCGAGTGGGGCACTGCAAGGAAAGAAGCTTCGCTCTGGCCGAAGGCTAAGTCGGATCGTTGAGACGGAATCGCTGACGCTCTTGAAGAAGCGACGAGCTGAATGCCTGAGCATAGTGGAAGCTGCTCGATATCTCGGGGTATCGAGCTTTCAGGTCAAGGCCTTTTGCAATTGTGGAGTCCTAGAACGGCAAATGTTGACAAAGCGAAGCTTTGGCTTTTGCGCCCGCCAGGTTAACGATCTGATCGTACGACTGACTGAGCGCTGCCCTTGCGCCAATCGCTCATCATCAGAGGACACTGTTCTTCTCTCCGAGGTGCCGAGGTTTCGATTGATTCGCCTCTCTGTCCTAATTCAGCACATTCTCAATAACGATGATCATCCAGTTCATCGCGATGAGGAAGCTCTGGGCACAGCGCCCGCTCTCTCTCAATTCTGGATACGGCAAGCGGACCTTTTCAGGAATTGGACTAGCGTTAGTTGCCAGATCCACTATACCGTCCGCGATGCCTCCCGGGCATTGAAACTTTCGACGAGAATGATGCCGGTCCTCGTCCGGGCGGGATGCCTGAGCATAACTCCGGAGTCCCATTCGGCTTCCCCGCTGCCAAAACGCAGCATTAGCCCTGAGGCGTTACGCGCATTTTCAAAGGCATACATGACGTCGCGCGCTGTCGCCCAGTTGCACGGCACCAGCCCGAAAATGATAACAGAGCGGCTCTCCGCGTCCGGTGTAACGCCGATCATTCAAAGTGACCCTGGCCACGGGATTTCGGCGATCTGGAAGGCCCGGGACATAGCGCTAGCGAACCTAGGAAATCTCCGAACCGAAACTGAAGAAGAAGCGACTCGTGCGTGAGTTTGTGCGGCCGGTAATACGCATGGCGCCTGCAAAAGGTGAGGGTGGGGTTGCCTATTTGCGGCGCCTGCTCATCGCGAACGGCTATCCAAAAATCAGTTGGTTAGTGAACAGCCCGCGGCTCGCTCGACCAGCAGGTCTCCGATATGTCGCCTCCGCGCTCGCACGCCTTGGTGTATCGGGTAAGAGAGAGCTCTCTCGGTTTGGCGGCGTCATCGAGAGGGGCAGGAACGCCAGCTTCAACGCCCAATCAGTCAGTGCACACCATCTCGATTTCCGGCGACCCAAGATTTGCCCTTGCTGCGCGAGTGAACGATCGGTCAGGTTGGCCGAATGGGACCTATCCCTGTGGACTGCCTGCCCCCTACACGGTTGTGCCTTGATTGAGCATTGTCCGTCTTGCGGCAAACGGCTGCCTCGGCATTGTTCATATATTGAATGTTGCGATTCCCCACCCCATTGGGAAACTGCCGTTGTTCAGTCGCCGTCGGCGACGATAGATCTCTTACGTGTGATTGCCCGCAAAGCAAAGATTGCGGCACCGGCCCCTAGTCCTGCCCTCAATGGCCTTTTAAGCTGCCTCAGCCTTCAGGAAGCCCTGGAGTTCACTGTTCATCTGGGTGCAGCCGCCGTGACCAATCCTGAGCGCCGCAGAAAGCTGCTTCGAATATATGGAGTTGAGAAGAATGAAATCAGCACCCTTGTCGACGCCGCTGCAGAAGCGCTGTCAAACTGGCCGAAAGGATTTCACTTGCTGATCGAAAGATCACGAAACGGCTCCCCAGAGACAGAATCCACCTCAGTGGCAGTAGACTTCAAATATTTCAGCGACGAGTGTTATCACGCTGGCGGCGGCTTTCTCGGGCCCAAGCTCAAATTTATCCGCGATGAATTTGACAGATATCTGCAAACAACCTTTGCCCATTGGCGCTCAGATCAATTCGCCCGAATACGCTTACACCATGCGTCGACACCCGGCTCATGACCTCACTCCTGGAGCACGCGGATTTGGAGCCACGCAGCATTCAGTGCGCCAGGAGATCGAAGTCGGAGCACTTCTCACTCGAAAGAATCCGGAGTCGAGGGCATGCAAGCGCTTGATTATCCGCGATGTCATCGGCCATTTGGCGCTGTCATCAAAGCAGCGGGGGAAGTGACTCAAGGAGCGATCAGGTGTGACGCAATATTCGAGGAACACGAAATGGAAACGCCGAACGTAAGCCGACTTCAGTGGTGCTCGGTCGCTGGATCGGGAGCCATCATTGAGGCGCCGCTGGAGGTCATTCTCGATACATCAGAAGCGGTCGAAAGCCGGCCCGATGTCATGGGCGACCCGTTGTCGCTTCATCTCCATATGAGCTTTCCCAAGCCTCTGATTCTTATCGAAAGCATTGACCCAACCGGGGTGCTGACCCTTGAAGACCGAAGGCTATTCAACTTTCTCCTGACTGCCAGCTGGCGATCACTTGGCAGGGGGGAATGCGGACCCTTATCTGCACCCACATCTCGCCTTCGCAGTCGAATAGGGCAAGGGAGGGAACGCTCGAATCGGCGGATTGAGCGGTCATTTCAGCGTCTAGCGGCTACCAAGACGCCTACCAGGCAACCAGATAGGAGAAGCTGCAAGCGCACTGCTATCCCATTACTCGGTCTCATCGCGTGGCTTTGCAGAATGGGATTTTACTCCCACACTCCGCCGTTACCTGGGACTACCATGCCAATGTGCGTGGCTCGACTGGGAAGCCTGCATGAGCTTTCGATCGAAATATTCCTTGATACTTTACGAACTTCTGTCGCTGCGAAGGGCAGTCGACGGCTCTATCTGGGATGCCTCCTTCGATGAGCTCCGTGCTCAATTCGGCATTCCGCCCGGTCGATATCGCTATCTTTCTCAACTCTGCCAAAGCGTGCTGGACCCGGCTGTGGCGGAGGTGAGCTTGCGCACCAACTTCCTGCCCAGAGTTGAATTTCCTGAAGATCATGTCCTTCGGAGAGTCTCCCACGCTCAGGCGAAAGTATGGTCCGACGCTTTCATACGGCGTTGAGGCGAGATTCCTATTTAAGCTGGCCCCTTCGATAAGTGCGGGGCAATGCTAGGCGGTGGTTGCTCGCCCTCAGTTAGCTGCCTTTTTGTGGCTGCGGCTCCGGGCTGAAAGCAGAAAGATCCAGACAGGCCTGCCGAACCGTCTCGCTATCCCAGGCCTCGCGAGCCGCAATGAGTTCGAGGAGATCGGCTTGGTCGGGCATACCGAGGACGAGTCTATAGAGCGCGCGCTCCTTGTTGAGAATTGTGAGGCGCGCCGGCTGCTCACTGCCGGGGACCGTAAGGATGAGGCTCCGCGTCGCTGCTCCCGGCGCTATCCACCAGGGTGAAAGCCCTGTCTGGTCTGCCAACTCAACCTCGGCTTGGGTGCCGAGCCGGCGCCAGGGACTTTCTCCACCCGGGTCGATCAACTTCATGATCGATAGCTGTGCGACTATGGCTCGGCGAACCGAGAGGCCAGCGAAGCGCTTGATCCGGCCCTCCCGTTGCTCCAGCGCAACTGGTCCCGAACAAAGGTCCCAGTGGGCGAGAGTCTTGCACCATGGATGAAAATCGAGGCCTTCCTGCCCAATAGAAGTAGTAACCAGCATATGCGGCCAGAAAGGCGTGTTGAAAGCGCGTCGCACCTCCTCGGGGCGCCACGGCGCTTCCTCTTGATCGGTCACCCCGTCGAGGCCCGGCTCGGTGCTCCGACCCGCACCGGCACGGGCCTCGTTCAGTGGAACTGAGACGTGGCATCGGAGGCGCATTGTTTTCGAATTGGGACCGTTTTCGTGCAGGACCACGCTGCTAGTTCTCAGTCGTAGCGAATACTCGAATTCCGCGAGGCTTTCCTTCCAATCGACGCCGCCCGCCATCGCCAGATACCAGAAATGCTCGTCCAGGACGGATTCGAGGTTTCCTTGAACTACTGCGCGACGGATTGCATCAGGAAAAGCCTCACCCTGGCCACCGCCCAAAGTGGCAGCGAACCATGGCGCATCCAGATAGGATCGCAGTCCCCGCCAGCAGAGTCCGGTCAAGTCAGGAAGGTTTTCGGGAGCGAGCGCAGCCGGCCGATGACGGCTCAGCGCGCGAGCCAGAACGATTGCCGGAGCGTCCAGCGCCAAATCGACGAGTGGCTTGAACTCGCCATCATCATCAATCTCTGTCAACTGATCCGCGGACCTCTCATCCCACCGCTTAACCATCGTCAGCAGCCGGCCCTCCGACTCCTCGCTGGATGGGCTTCGCAGGCTTCGTATGACCTCGTCCCAGGCCGCTCTACTCTTGGCCCACGATCCGGCACGCTGTTCGATCATAGCGATCAGCTCCCATGGCCGACGACGTTCGCGCGAGACGTGCTGGACGACCCTGATCCCGTATTCAGCCATGAGCGCGCGGAGCTGCTCCTGGATCGATGCTTTCGCCGCGTTGAGACTACCTAACCCCCGAGCGAGAGGGTTTAGCCGCGCGAGGAGCGGCGATGGATGAAAGAGCGCAAGCAGTCCAGGGCGATCTGGGTCTGCTGCCAAGAGCTGTCGCTTCGCGATGTCTTCGTAGGCTGGACCACCGCGCGAATGCTTCTGCCCAAGGAGCCTGGCTTCGAGCGCATAGCTGACAAGGCCGGAAAGCGCCACTGGTACGGCTCTAAACCGACTGAAGACGAGGAGCTTTCCATCGATAGTCGCATTGCTACCGTTCGTCTTCCATCCGCCTTCAAGTGGCCACCAGGGAAGCGACGGGGCAATCCACGGCAGTGCGAGTTGCCGTAGTGGCATTGCTTCCAGAAGCGCCCGGAGCCTTGGATTCGGCCATGGGCCGCTCATAGCAAGTCGCTTTCGCGCGTCAGCAGTCAGACAGATTTCGCGCCCTGGCAGTACAGCCTTCGCATTCCTCCATGCCTGGTACCGGCTACCGAGTGACTGCATCGGAAGAGGCACCGACTGCCAAAGGGGTACGGCCCAGCGGTAATCACCCACCTGAAGGCAATCCTTCAGGTGCCGAAACGCGGTAACGTCTGCTGGCAAAAGTGGTGCCTGGTAAACGCCGTCGCCCTCGCTGGGCGCCGCCGCGTCGGTTGATGGCTGTGGCCGCTCGGTTCGGGACATGACCCGCGACAGGAGCGTCGTGAGACCGGTGCGGGCAGATTGCGCGCGGTCGGAAAGGGGCATACCCTTTCGGAGCTCCTCGCCGATTGTATTAAACAGGGATCGTGCGCGCTGAGTTGGTTCTCTACCTTTTTTTACTCCACCGAACAGAAACTCCACCAGGTCGAAGAAATCCCCTGCAGCGTCAGCATACGTGCCGTCCTCATGACGGCCTCGATAGGGCGTGTAGGGCGTCGCTGAGAGCAAGAGCAAGGCCGGATGGTGATGAACACCGTCTCCCCGTATTGCGCGAAGCACGCGGGACGCGGCAACGTCTCTGACTTCTGGCTGATCTACCTCGGTTACTGCATCATTCTCGGCGTCGGGTGACTCCTCGAGAAGGTCGCGGAAGCGCTGGAATTCATCGAAGACCACTAGATCTGGGCGAACCTGTTCCAATGCCGCCACCGCCAATGCACTCCGCACAGCGGCTACGAATTCGAGGCGCTCACCTTTCTCCATCGAGGCGCGGACGCGTGACGGTAGATGCTGACCCGGCTCGAGGTCTAGTTCCGTGCGTAAAGCATGGCGAAATGTCGATCGGAACTCGCCAAGCACGATCTCCCCACTCCGGATCGCGTCGCGATAAAAGCGAACCCAGCCATCAAATCGTTGCGGTCCCACATTCATGCGGAGGATGCGGTAGACGCCCGGGACTGTCCCTGGAAGAATCTCATTGAGCAGCACTAGGCCAAACGCGCGCTCTTCGACGCGGCCTTCGCGTCGCTGCCGACGCCGCGACGGGAGCGCTGTGTCAGGGGTCAGCGAGAACACCTGCACCCTGCTGTGTTGGGGAGGCTCGCGCGTTGGCATAAGGCTCGGTCGATCGACTTTTGCGATAGCAGCGGACCGCTCGTCATCGGGCAGAAATGACACGAGGCGTGCAAGATTCTGTGCGGCGATGGCTAGGTTCGAGCACACATAGAAGACACGAAGCGGGGTGGAACGCCCCCGCGACAGCCGCTCCACGATACCGCTTGCCACGATGGTCTTGCCCAGTCCCACCTCATCGGCAACAAGGAACCGGCGCGGCCCAAAGTGGGCGCTGAACGCACGTATGGCGGCCTCGATGGTCGCGCGCTGGAATGGTTTGGGCTCAACGGACACGGATTGGTCCTCCGATCAAGCCCGCACACAGGATCTTCCAACTGCGCGAGAACGCGTCGAGATGAGTGCGAGCCTTAGCGTCGTCTTCTGTCTTGAATGGGCTGGTTGCCACGGCGCTCAGAATGCGGTCGACAGAGTCCAAGCGGCGGGGGTCACGTACCCACGCCCGGAGCACCTGCTCGATGGTCGGCAAGTCGACGTCAATCAGGCCGCGCTGGGCCTGGACTTGGTCACGGGATTCCGTTTCCGCATCCCAAGCCCCGCCACCATCTGTTTCGATCGTGTCCTCCAGAACGTCCCGGATCCAAGAAAGTACCCCGCGTGCTCCCAGGTATTCGCGAAGGAGGGAAGTGTCCCGACCTGCGGGGTGAGGTGGGTCGAAGGGCACAAGCTGGGTCCAGGACAGAGCCTCGTCTTTTAGAGATACACGCAGTGAAACCAGATCCGTGTCGGCTCCGAGGTCGGCATCCGGAAGACTCAGGCCGATCGTGTCTTTGGGCCAAAGAATCAAGGCTCCCCCGAGTCGACCGATAGCGAGGGATATGGCCGGGTCGTCAGGGTGAGGCGCCCGGTCGTCGCATTCGATGACCGTTTTGCCACCCTCATTACGCCGCTGGCGGCCACAGAGCCGAGCCGCTACCTGACGGCGCGCGATCTCTAACGCTTCCTGATCACTATCCTCAGATGCGGCATGTTCGAGGTCCTCAGGACGCACAAGCCGAGCGATTTGGCGGAAGGCCTCAATCCCCTCGTAGAGGACTTTGGCGGCTTGGGCGCTGCCCCGCAGCTGAACGCCGACTTCGACGAATGCCTCTGCGTTGCGGCGCCACGCGCGTGTCGTGAGGTTGGGACTCCCCAGCCAAAGGGTGGCGCCGCCGGCATGCTCTGCCCAAATGAATTTGGCATGAAGGCCGCGCGTATCGAGCGAGGCATCGAGAGAGGCGGCGTCCTCCTCGGGCGGTGCTTTTCCATCCTCGGATGCGCCGGGCAGCGTGAGCAGTTCGAATCCGTCAAGTGGCCTGGTCGATTGGCCGATCAGCCGGCCCATTTCGGGGATGGTCGAAAGGAGTGTTCGCGACTGATCAGTCCAGGAACCGAGTTGGCGAACAGTTCCACTATCCAGGAAGGGTGCCACTGCCAGAAGCTGGCTTACGTCGGTCGGAGGTTCAGGCAGGCTCCGGTCAGGGTCGTCGGGGAGCATCAAGGCGACCCTTCGCGCCATAAGCCCGCGCGGCACGTCCCACTGTGACTCGGTGAGCTCGGAAGTGAGGGGTTGCCATGCAACGGTCTCACCCGCCTGCTCGGAAAGTCTCCCCGCTACTCGTTCGATGCCAGGGAGCGCTTGTCCATTGGATGTGCCGGGCGGGACTGTCTCAAGCGACAAGCCGATGTCCCATGAGGTATCGCGCGTGAAGTTGCGGCTGCCCAACCAGAGTCGCCACTGTGGCGGCATGTCGGCGTCGTCTTGTGCGACGAAGCGGATGAGCGCGAGTTTGGCGTGCCAGGATCGACCGGGCCCACCCGGTGTATCACCTTCGTCCCATGGAACTTCGCGTATAAAGCGGTCGAGCAGCACGAGCACTCCTGGGGCTTTGTGCGGCGTAGAAATCCGGCCCCGTTGCAGAAGGAACGATACCCGCCCTCGCAAATCAGTGAGCGCGCGCGCCAACGCCACTCGGCTTCCTCCACCTGCGTCGTCGTCGCGGCCTGCGAGCGCGAGGAGAACAGCCACCAGAACCGTTGGCTCGGCGGAATAGGTGCTCAAGATCGCGCGGTCGGTGCGCCACCCCGGCGCAGGGCGCAATACTTCCAAAAACGGCTGGGTCGATAGATGGTTCATGTGGCGTGAAGGTCGGCGAGCAGCCGGCGCACGTTGGGCCAGCGATAGTGAAGCGGCTCGGCCAGTGGATGTTTATGCGGGTCCCATTCAGCGCGGAGTTGCTTGCCCGCAACATTGTCCGGAAGTCGAGCACGCAAACCCTTCCGGCCTCGTTCGGCTTTGGCATAAACCTCGTATAGGAGGCCAGGGTCTGGGTCGCTGCCCGCGAGCCAGTTAAGGGTTTCAGAAAGAACAAGAGAGATACCGTCAGAAAGTGTGGGCAGGAAGGAGTTCAATACGTTCAAATCTATGGCACGGGCGTCTTGGCCATATTCTTCGATCGTCTGGTGAAGATGGTCTCGGTGGGCCGTGCAGTCGCCCAGGCCGTCCTTCTCTCGTGTGATTTCGGTGAGGGCAGCGTAGATAGCACGTCCAATACATGCGAGGGCGGCTGCCCTGCGTGCTGTCACGAGCGCCGCTTGATCTTCCGCATCGGCGACACCGGCGATCTCCGGTACCCAAAGGTCTATCGCGTCAGGCCCAATCCCAGCCTCTGTCAAGCGCGCGAGTAGACAAGGGACTGCAGTGCCGGGCCGTCGAACTCCTAGCAGGTGCTTGCGAAAAAATGCTCGCTCGGCCGGCGTCAACGCGAAGTCCAATGGTTCTCCGCGAACAGCAAAGGCTTTGGGTTTCGGAGGAAGCATGACGAATGGTGAAGTTGAATCATCGTCCAGCGATCCGCCATCATCGTCGGCCAACCTCGCTCGCTGCCGGCCGCGCTGCTGAGCCAGCAGGCGCAACGCCTCGATGCGACTTGGCGCAGATCCGTCCGGCCGCGGCCTGAGAATGCCCCAGGTCGCGAGCGCGCTCCAATACGACATGGACGGTGGCTGAGCGGTCGGTCTCGGCCACACGCGACCGCCGATGATTCCATCACGGTCCTGGCCAGCTTTTAGTTGCCCTGCGAGCGCGGTCTCTGCCGCCGAAAGTCTTTTAGCGAGATCGGAGTTGCCGTCCGCCGCAATCTTTGCCACCAGCAAGGGAACAAACAGAACATATCGCAGCCGTGTTTGCAGGACCGACGTTCCGGGAAAGAATCGATCCGCAAATCCCTGATGAAGGGCCAGGAAGCCAACCTCGTCGCGCACGCCTTTCTCGTGCGAGGCAAGGGCCTCCTCGGCTCGGGCGACCGCTTCGCGCGAGAGCAAGACCCAACCGATCACGTTGTCCGATGTCCCCTGTTAAATAGCAGAGCGAAATAGATCCTATTGCCTGCAATATCGTCTCCCCATTATCGCAGCAGAATACACCGACGGAAACTTCCTAAACCTGCGACGAGCACGGTAGGCCGTCACCGGCTTCAATTCTCGGCCCCCAGGGAAATGTTCAGAGTGATTCCAATGCAGTGCCTTGGTTTCTGTGCCCACCGATGGCGTCGGCTAGGATACGCCTCGACCCAGCGCGACCGTTCAGACAGATGGGACGCAGCGAATCGGTTTTGCTTGGCTTTCCGCCAGAGGCTGGTGGGCTCCGAACGGGTTCGCCGCCATCCCCACCGCCGCGCTCGATCCGCCCCATTGTGCGGCGTCTCCCGCGGTCCCCGCGCTTAATGGGTCCGGGTCCCCAGATTATGGGACACGACGCGTCCAAGCCCGGAATTGCGGCCCGTCACGCCAGCGTCGTTTCCATTTCTGCAATCTTCTTGAACTCACTTAGAATTTCCTGCTGATGTTGCGCCAGATAGTGCTCCACCCGCTCGTTGGCGAGCAATTTGCAGAGATATCCCTTGGCGAGAACCAGATCGAGGTGATCGATCCCGTAAGACTGCTCCGCCACCTTGAATTCTCGCTCGAGATTGGCGGACTCGCGTTCCATGAGTGCTAGCTGGTCGGCCGTTAGACCGCGAACGACCTTGGGCCGATCGGCTCGAACGAGTTGGGAATGGGGCGTTGCGGCAACGAGGGTCTTGGCATAGCCGATCGTGTACTTGTTCATGGCCACCATTAGTTCGGCAGCTTCGATCTGACGAAGCGGCACCAACTTTTTGAGCTGCCAAAGCGCGTGTATCGACACATGCTTGTCCTTGAGTAGCTCGGCGACCTCTGGGCAGATTCCATCCAGTAAGTGCCGCTTTCGCTTTATGTGCGACACGTTGACATTGAGAGCCGTCGCAAGGCGCTCCTCCGAGACGCCGCGGTCGAGCGCCTTCATGATCATCCTGTGCTCTTGGATGATGGCGATACGATTGACGCGCTTGTTATAGGTGAAGGCCTCGTCATCAGTGGAAACGAGGCACACCACGTCAGTGCGGCCACAATCCTTGAGAACTTCGAGCCGCAAGTGTCCATCCAGGAGGAGGAACTGTCCAGGATCAGCGCGATCGCGAGCGACAACTGGTGGCTCGACGATTCCTATTTCGCGGATTGACGTTGCAATCTGAGCGTATTTGGGTGTCGCCTTGACCGCATCCGAGACCCGGTGAAGAGGCTTTATGGCCGAAATCGAAATTCGAAGGCTCCTCTCTTCGAAACCGACCCGTACTGGCCCATTCGATATGCCCCGCGCCAAGATCGGCTACCTTACCGCCTCGACCCGCGCAGCCAGGTTTCGGGGCATCGTGTCGAGGCCTTCGGCCCTGAGAAGTGTGACGAAGTTCTCGTCAGCAAAAAGAGAACGCAGGGCTTGTGCTACGAATATCAGTCGATCCCCCGAGATCTCGGCCTTTCGAATGAGGAGCCGCTTCTTGTCGACGTCCTCTTGGTAGGTGCGCAGCAACGCTGCAGAAGAAACAGCGCCGGCTTCCCGGCGTCGATAATCGGTTCGAAGACCCTTGCCTCTCCGTCGGCGCTGCTCGATCAAGCGCTTGACTGCTTTGAGTTTTCTCCCTCGTAAAAGCTTGCTCTCATATGCATTCTGTAAGGCCTGTTGAACGTCAGCATCATCCGAGTCGGCGATGTCCATGGCGACGCTCACCGGGATATGTCCAGACCCGACAGCCCTCAACAGACGATGCTCGCCTTTTTCGAACAGATTGATCACGGCGCGGACATATTCTGAGCTTAGGCCCGTCTTGGCGGCTATAGCATCGGCGGTATACCCGCGCTGCTTGAGCCCCTCGAGATCATGCAGGAGGTCGATTGCACGATGCTGTCGTCTCGCCAGGTTTTCCACCAAACTCATGACCAGGCAATCCTCGCTGTCCGCATCGACAACGATTGCGGGGATCTCGTGCTGGCCAAGTCTCTGAAAGGCTTCAAGCCGGCCTTGTCCGGCAACCAGATCGTAGCGCGTACCTTCGGACGATATGCGCCGTGCTACCGTAATCGGCCTCTTGAGGCCGATCTCTCCAATGTTGGCGACAATCTCCCTGAAGATCTTCTTGTTGCGAACCCGCGGATTGATCACGGTAATGAGATTCACCGGTATCATCTCGATGGCTGGGGTATCGGGCGTTTCCATCAGGCGACCTCGAGTAGCCGCGCGCGGGCGGCCATTTCGAAGAACTGATCCAGGTTGTCGAAGCGGTAAGCGTCGATGGACAGGCCGTTGTAGTCCGCCAGGCGCAAGGCTGAAAACGCCATATCGATGCGTGGCAGAAGGTAATAGTCGAGCCGTTCCCGATTCTCGTAGTCCATCCGAACAGCGAGTGTTAGGTCAGGGTGCGGAAGCGTATCGAACCTAATGTGCCATCTCAGCGAGCCTGCTTCTGTCTCCCGGCATCGAGCAACCACGACGGACGTCGTGAACTCGTCATTGATCAGAAGGAGGTCTGTGGCAAGGTCTTGACGTATTTGGCCGCCCAGGGCTTGGATCTCAGCGATTGTCTCAGCAATCAGTTCGGCGTGTACTTTCCGTAATGCTCTGTTGATCTCCACATACCGGTGGTCGCGCTCCGGCGTGTATCCCACAAGGTGATAAGCGCGAAGCAGGCTCCCGAATCGACTGCGATAGACGCTGCTGGAGGGCAGATGTTCAGACTCGTCAATGATAAGCCCGGAGAGCCGCCCCCTCTCTTCAAAGAGCGCATTCAGCCCTTTGAGCATTTCTTCATTCGGCATCCGGCAAGACCGGGCGCGAATGATCGCTTGCGCAGCGGCAAACAAGGAGCGATCGACTAATGGTTCAAAGACTCCATCCGCGCGGATCCACATATTCGGATGGTTCCGGACTCGCTTCTTTTTCAGCTTGTACGAGACACGGTTCCAGACATTGCTACCAACGTACTTCTCGTTGATCAGAATCTGGTGGATCGTACCTCTGGTCCAGGCACGATTGAGATCGGTGGTCATTCCGCGGGCGCTCAGAATGCTCGCGATCTGAGCTTCAGTGACGCCGTTCCGAACGAAACTGTCGTAGATCCAGCGAACGGTCTCGACTTCCTCCGGCGGCCCAGGCACCAATATCACGCGATCAGTCTGAATGCTCTTGTGTTCGCCGCGGCCGAGTTCGCCCTTTTCCGCGCCGCTCTGATCGACAAGCATGCGGCGTAGACCAAAGCCGGGTGGGCCGCCTTGGCGAAAGCCTAGCTCGATGAGGCGGCATTGACCGGCGAAGACCTTGGCCGATAGTTCGCGGCTGTACTCGCCAGCCATTGCGCGCTTGACGCCTTTGACAATAGTGGAGACAGGGCTGCCATCGTTCTCGAACTGCTCGGCGCAATACTGAACATTGATGCCGGCTCTCTTGCAAATGTACTCG
>Ga0335070_10004717_pt1 | contig 15964 bp, 7 predicted proteins | sample Lox_Sample_13_FD_206722 | JGI IMG/M metagenome (GOLD analysis project Ga0335070, IMG submission 206722) | Soil microbial communities from Loxahatchee National Wildlife Refuge, Florida, United States - Lox_Sample_1.3 | ecosystem: Environmental > Terrestrial > Soil > Wetlands | place: USA: Florida... | reverse complement strand
AATCGGATGTTTCGTCTCTATGTGCGTTAGAAGAGCGCTAACATTGTATTGTTAGTTAGGACTAGATCGTTTGCGGCTTGACCGGAGAGAGCGCGGCACACGAATGGCCTTTGTACACTCCGGCGGGCTCTCTGAGGCAGCACTATGAGCGTGCGCGAGCTTGTTGGAAAGTCCCTAGAAGAGCACCTTCTCGGGGAAGAATTCCTTCACCAGCTGAAGATAGTCCGACAGGCGCTTCTGGGCAAGTGATGGAAGACGGGAGGAATGGGGTAAAGACAGCGGACCCGCGTCGATCAGGCAGTCGGATCGAGGCCGCCGTCGATATTGACCGATTGCCCGGTGAAGTAGCGATTGCGTGCGAGCATCACGGCAACATCGGCAACCTGTTCACAGCGGCTGACCGCGGAAACCAATGCGGAAACCAATTCAGAGGCGGCAGACTCGTTTTCTTTGTAGTTCACGGCAACGTTGGCGCCGGCGTCTGCAAGAGGATCGCAATCGCCCATCCCATTCCACGGCTGCCGCCTTTGCGCAAGGCAATCTTTCCGCTGATATCCATGGGTAGATTGAGCACGCTCGTCCCGTATTCGTTCCAACCCCGGTCGGTAATTCAAATTTTGTACACGAATCGTGCGCCAACGGCCTGATAGTTCGAGCCGGTTCTGCGTGCGTGCATCGATCATACGAAGGTAAAGGCAAATGAAGGTTCTAAAGCGCAGGGACCTCTTGGGCTGATTCCTTCATTAACCAAGCATATCACACGAAAACCTCCTGTTGCTCGTTACGAAGAGAATCGCTGGGGCAATATATCTTTCCTTTTCGGACGGAGTGCGCGTCATGGAGAAAGCATTTTAATGAAAACCTTCGGGAAAGCGGCCTCTTACAAAGAAACTCAACGCGTATCATTGTCGGCTCGCAAGGCATAGAGTGAAGTTATATAGCGTTGTGCCTGGCAGACGGACAGCGCTATCTGGAGTTGTGATGACGCCGCTCAAGCTTGATGAAGAATACCGATTGACTCGAGCCGCACTTATCAATGCGGGAGTCGATATGACTGGTAGCATGGATGCGCTTTACCGCGACTGGCGCCGCTGGCGTTATAAGTCGAAATCTCTGGCAGCAGTCGATAGAGCCGAAGTAGCGAACGCGGACCAATGGTGGTCCCGTCATCTCGCGCAATTTAGGTGTTTGATCGATCCTCCGCACGTTGCGGCGCGCGCCGAACGAGCACGTAAAGACCGGGGGGCGGCTCGCGCAAGACCGCATCCTGCATGAACCCAGATGTTTGTCTCCTGTGCTCGCCACATTCCGCGAACATTGGAGGCGTATCATTGAGGGGCTCCGGGCCTCGCGTTGAGTATGCGCGAAGTTGAAGTCCTGTTCGAGGGTTCCCACAGAAAATTCCATCTGAACTGATCGCGCTGCGCCATCAAATCGCAGTGCTGAAGCGCGCCCGAACTCGTTGCCCGTGCTTCCGTCATTCGGATCGGCTGCTTTGGTTTTGCTGTCGTGCTCGTGGCAAGAGTGGCGCGATGTCGCGCCAGAGCAACTGCGTCCGCCAGCTTGACCGCACATGCAGGGTCCGCCCAGGAGTGAGATGAAAAGACCAATGAACCATACTGCGCTCCGTCGTTGGCGCCTTGGCGAAACTGCGAGGCAAGTGTGAATCTTGTGTTCCTGCACGCGCTGAAGGCTCCGCCCGCCGCTTTTGCCGCGGACGCCAAGGAGCCGATCCGCGCGGAACTGTTCAGCATCGAACGGCTCGAGCAGCATGCCGAAAGCCTCGCCGCTGCGCAGCCGGTCACGACGAGGCCTACGACCGGACGACGGTTTGCGACGCGGCTACGGGAAAATGGCCGGGTCTTGCTCGAAGCGTATCGCGCCATCGCCGCTGCAATCCGCGAGGAACGCGCGATCACGCCCGCGGCCGAATGGCTGGTCGACAACTTTCATGTAGTCGAGGAGCAGATTCGCGAAATCCGCGACGACCTCCCGCGCGGCTTCTACCGTCAGCTGCCGAAGCTTGCCGACGGACCACTGGAGGGCTATCCCCGCGTATTCGGCATCGCCTGGGCCTTTGTCGCGCATACTGACAGTCGCTTCGATCCGCAAATGCTTGGCAAGTTCGTGCAGGCCTACCAGCGTGTGCAACCGCTGACCATCGGTGAGCTTTGGGCGGTCGCAATTACACTCAGAATCGTTCTAGTGGAAAATTTGCGGCGCTCCGCCGAGCGCATCGTCGGCGGCCGAGCGGCACGGCAGGAAGCCGACGGTTTGGCCAACCGGCTGCTGGGAGTTGGCGGCTGCGAAGCAGAACCTGCGGAAACGGTTCTTAAAGGCTTCGGGCGAACGCCTTTGCCGAGGGCCTTCGCGGTCCAGCTGGTTCAACGCTTGCGCGATCAGGATCCCAAGGTGACGCCGGCGCTGCTTTGGCTGGACGAGCAGCTGCTGGTCCAGGGAACGACGGCCGACGAGATCGTCCGCACCGAGCATCAGGCGCAAGGCGCGATGAACGTGACCGTACGCAACGTGATCACGAGCATGCGGCTCATCTCCGCCGTCGATTGGGCCGAGTTCTTCGAGAGCGTCAGTCACGTGGACGCGGTCCTGCGCGCGGGCAGCGACTTCGCCGCAATGGATTTCCCAACCCGCGATCGCTATCGCCACGCGATCGAAGAACTCGCGCGAGGCTCGGGGCACACCGAGATCAAAGTCGCCCGGCTTGCAATCGCGGCCGCCAAGCGCGCAGCGCCCGAGGGTCCAAACCGCGACGGCGCAACCGCCCGCCGCGAGCATGATCCAGGTTATTACCTCATCTCACGCGGACGTCACGCGATCGAGCGGGAGCTCGGATTTTGTGCCCGCTTTCGCGACCGGGTGGTTCGCGCGGGCACCGCTGCCGGAATCCGGGGTTATATCGGAACGATCGCTGCCGTCAGCACGCTCATCCTCGCCTTGCCGTTGCTCGCGCTTGCGGAATCTGGCGTCAGCGGAATGACTCGCATCATACTCGCGATTCTCGGCGCCATCCCCGCGATGGACGCGGCTGTGTCGCTGGTCAACCGGGCAGTCACAATCTGTATCGGCCCGGCAACCCTGCCTGGTATGGAGCTTCACGACGGAGTACCGGCTGGGTTACGCACGATTGTCGTGGTGCCGACTCTGCTGACCACGCAAGCCGAAATCGAGGAGCAAGTCGAGCGTCTGGAGGTTCATTATCTGGCGAGTCAGGACGGCGACTTTCGTTTCGCTCTGCTCTCGGACTGGACCGATTCCGCGACCGAAAGCGCGACAGATGACGAGGAGCTTCTCGGCGCGGCCGTCGCCGCAATCGCGCGCTTGAACCAGCGCCACGGAGCCCCGCCGGATGGGGCGAGATTTCTCCTGCTACATCGCCGACGAATCTGGGATGAAGCAGAGGGAAAGTGGATGGGGTGGGAACGCAAGCGCGGAAAACTTCACGAGTTGAACCGCCTGCTCCGCGGCGCAACCGATACGACCTTCCTTGCAAGCGGGGGACAAGCCCCTGCCGTGCCCCCCGGGGTCCGTTACGTGATCACCCTCGACGCCGATACCCGCCTGCCGCGGGGCGCCGCCAAGCGGCTGGTCGGCAAGATGGCCCACCCGCTCAACGGTCCGCGCTTCAACGCCGCCTATGGACGCGTGGTCGAAGGTTACGGAGTGCTTCAACCGCGAGTCACGCCCTCGCTGCCGACGGGCGGCGAAGGATCGGTTTTCCAGCGCGTCTTCTCCAGCGCGAGCGGCATCGACCCGTACGCCTTTGCAATTTCCGACGTGTACCAGGATCTGTTCGGCGAGGGTTCATACAGCGGTAAGGGAATATACGACATCGATGTTTTCGAAGCCGCACTGAGCGCCCGCGTTCCCGATAACTCACTTTTGAGTCACGACCTGTTCGAGGGAATCTTCGCTCGCGCCGGTTTAGTCTCGGACATCGAGGTCGTCGAGGAGTTTCCATCACGCTATGACGTCGCTGCGGCCCGGCAGCATCGATGGGCGCGTGGCGATTGGCAACTGCTCCCGTGGATTCTCGGCCGCGGGCACGGCGCAAGCTGTGAGCGGGGCGCAACCGCGATTCCCGACGCCAGATCCGCGATTCCCTTAAACGGCCGCTGGAAAATGATCGACAATTTGCGCCGCACGCTCTCTGCGCCGGCCACCTTCCTTGCATTGATCGCGGGATGGACGCTGGCTCCCGCTTGCGCCGCAGTCTGGACGGGATTCGTCCTCGCAACGCTTGCTATAGGACCGATGCTGCCGTTGCTCGCCGGGCTCGTGCCGCGACGCCTCGATATTTCCAAGCGCAGCCATGCGCGTGCGGTTGGCGGGGATCTCGCCGTTGCCGTGTCACAGATCGCGATGCTCGTCACCCTGCTCGCACATCAGGCGTGGCTGATGACCGACGCGATCGTACGAACACTGTATCGTCTGTTCGTGAGTCATCGGCGGATGCTCGAGTGGGTGACCGCCGCGCAGGCAAAGTTGACGACGCACCTCGATCTGCGCGGGTTCTACGGCAGGATGGCCGGTGGCGTCGCGCTCGGCGCCGCGGCCGCAGTTCTGGCCGGGTTCACAGGACACGGAGCCGGTTTGATTGCCGCTCCTTTCGTATTCTTATGGATCTTCTCGCCGGCCGTCGCGCGGTGGGCGAGTCTTCCGCCACGCCGGGCCGGGTCCCAACCGCTCGCCATCGCCGACGCTCGAGCCCTGAGACTGATCGCACGCCGCACATGGCGATTCTTCGAGACGTTTGTGACGGCAGAAGATCACATGCTCCCGCCCGACAACTTCCAGGAGGACCCGAAGCCCGGGCTGGCTCATCGAACGTCCCCCACCAATCTCGGGCTGTATCTGCTGTCCGCGATAGCCGCGCGCGATTTCGGATGGACCAGTACGCACGAGACCGTGGACCGGGTGGAAGCGACGCTCGAGACGATGAACCGGCTCGAACTGTTTCGGGGACATTTCTACAACTGGTATGACACACGCGATCTGCGGCCGCTGGATCCGAAGTACGTCTCTTCGGTGGACAGCGGGAATCTCGCCGGCCATCTGATTGCTTTCGCAAACGCGTGCCGTGAGATCATAAGCCGTCCGATCGCGGATTCGTCATGGCGGTCCGGAGTTGAAGACGCGATCGCGCTCACTCGTGAGGCGCTTCCCGCCCTCGCCGGCGACCAGCGCACTCACACGGTCACCGTGAAGCAGCTGGACGAGGCGCTCGATGCGCTCTCTGCCGTGCTCCAGTCGGACCCGCGAACTCCCGCGGGGCTGGCCGCGAAGTTGGCAGAACTTGGACTCCACGCCGACTCCGTCATCGACATTGTGCAAACGCTGACCACCGAGCGCGGCGATGGCGCCGGAGGGGAGTTGCTCGCTTGGGCGGACGCCATGCGTGCATCCATCGAGAGTCACCGGCGCGAGGTCGAGTTGCTTATGCCCTGGGCCAGTCTGGATACTCTCGACACGGCTGTCGCGCCGGGCGGAGTTTCTCAAGACAGTCCGTTCGGTACTCTTTTCGACTCGATACCGACCTTGGGTGATCTGCCCGACCGTTGCGCGGAGGCAATCGGCATCCTGGCGCGTCGCAAGGCCGGGCTCGCGGCCGGTGAGACCGGCGCAAACGGCGGCTCGATCGCGCGCATTGAATCGCTCGCTGACGCATTCGCGCGCGCTGCCGCCGCGGCGCGGGCGCTCGAGCGAAGGCTGACGGCACTCAGCATCATCGCGGGCAAGATGTTCGACGCGATGAAATTCGACTTTCTCTTCGATTCGGCGCGCCACCTGCTTTCGATCGGATACCGTGTCGCCGACGGCAGTCTTGACTCCAACTGTTACGACCTGCTTGCGTCCGAGGCGCGCCTTGCGAGCTTTGTCGCAATTGCCAAGGGCGACATACCAGCAGTGCACTGGTTTCGCCTGGGGCGTGGCCTGACGCCGGTGGATCGTGGTTCAGCGTTGATTTCATGGTCGGGATCGATGTTTGAGTATCTGATGCCGTCGCTTGTGATGCGCGCGCCGGCGGGGAGCCTGCTGGAGCAAACCAACCGCCTCGTGGTGCGGCGCCAGATTGAATATGGCACCAAGCTTGGCGTGCCATGGGGCATCTCGGAATCTGCATACAATGCGAGAGATCTCGAACTCACCTATCAGTATTCGAACTTTGGCGTGCCCGGCCTGGGACTGAAGCGCGGACTAAGAGAGAACGCGGTCATCGCTCCCTACGCGACGGCGCTGGCGGCGATGGTGGACCCGGCAGCCGCCGCGCGGAATTTCTCGCGGCTCCGGACCGCCGGCGGCCTCGGCCGATTCGGTTGGTACGAAGCCCTCGACTACACCCCGACGCGCGTTCCGGAGGGCGAGACGGTCGCGATCGTGCGCGCCTACATGGCACATCATCAAGGGATGACCCTGGTGGCGATCAGCGATGCGCTCCATGGTGGCGCGATGCGCACGCGCTTTCACGCCGACCCGATCATCCAGGCAACCGAGCTTTTGCTGCAGGAGCGAACCCCGCGAAATGTTGCGGTGGCCCGCCCGCGTGCCGAGGAGGTCAAGGCCGACGCCAACGTTCGTGATATTACTCCGCCAACGATCCGTCGGTTTGATTCTCCGCATGATCTGATTCCCCGCACGCACCTGCTGTCCAACGGCAAGTACACGGTGATGATCACGGCGGCCGGCTCGGGCTTCAGCCACTGGCAGGACCTGGCGGTCACGCGATGGCGCGAGGACGTCACCTGCGATTCGTGGGGCACGTACATTTTCTTGCGCGATGTGCACAGCGGCAAGGTTTGGTCGGCCGGGTACCAGCCAACCGGGGTCGAAGCCGAAAGCTATGAAGTGGAATTTTCGGAGGATCGCGCCGCGATCGTGAGACGCGATGGCACGATCACGACCACGCTGGAAGTGGCGGTCTCGGCCGAAGATGACGCCGAGGTTCGCCGCGTGTCGATCTCGAATCTCGGCAATCGCACCCGCGAGATCGAGCTGACCTCGTATGCCGAAATCGTGTTGGCGCCCGACGCGGCCGACGCCGCTCATCCAGCCTTCTCCAAAATGTTCGTGCAGACGGAATTCGAGGTCAGCGTCGGCGCGCTGCTGGCCACGCGACGTCCACGCTCGAAAGCGGATACCGAGGTCTGGGCTGCGCATCTTGCGGTCGTCGAAGGTGAGTCCACGGGCGACGTACAGTTCGAAACCGACCGCGCACGTTTCCTTGGACGCGGGCGCGTCGTTCGCACGCCGGTCTCGGTAATCGACGGCCAGCCGCTCTCGAATACCGTCGGCACAGTACTCGATCCAATCTTCAGTCTTCGCCGTCGCGTGCGAATACCGGCGGGCGCCACGGTCCACGTCGCGTTCTGGACGATGGTTGCATCGACTCGCGCCCAGGCCCTCGACCTGGTGGACAAGCATCACGACGCCACCGCCTTCGAGCGCGCGGTGACGCTCGCGTGGACCCAGGCGCAGGTGCAACTCCATCACCTCGGCGTCGGTCCCGACGAAGCGCATCTCTTCCAGCGTCTCGCCAATCGGGTGCTCTACTCCGATCCGACGCTGCGGCCCTCGCCCGAGGTTCTGAAGCGAAGCGAGGGCGGACCATCGAAGCTTTGGGCCAACGGAATCTCCGGCGACCTGCCAATCGTGCTGGTTCGGATCGACGAGGCCGAAGACCTGGAAATCGTTCGCGAACTGGTACGCGCCCACGAATATTGGCGGATGAAGCACTTCGACGTCGATCTCGTGATTCTGAATGAGCGGCCTCCATCCTACGATCAGGACCTGCAGGCCGCGCTGGAGGCTGTTGCCCGTGCGAATCGAGCACGGCCACCTTCGGACGCGGAGGCTACCCGCGGAAGCGTGTTCGTGTTGCGCGCCGATCTGGTTTCGGTCGAGGTGCGCAGCGTTCTCCAGGCGGTAGCGCGAGCGGTGCTGCTCAGCCGACGCGGGACCCTCGCCCAGCAGGTCAAACGTCTGGATGTAATCGAGCCGATCGCCGCACCCCCGCCGCGACGCCCGCCGGTGATTCGTCAGCCCGAGGCCGTCTCGGCGCGACCCGCACTGGAGTTCTTCAATGGCTTGGGCGGCTTTGCCGCTGACGGACGTGAATACGTAACGATTCTCGGTGAGGGACAGTGGACGCCGGCGCCCTGGATCAACGTGATCGCCAATCCCTCGTTCGGCTTCCAGGTCTCGGCCGAAGGCGCGGGCTATACCTGGTCGATCAATAGTCGCGAAAATCAAATCACCCCGTGGTCGAACGACCCGGTCAGCGACCGGCCGGGTGAAGTGATCTACGTTCGCGATGAAGACACCAGGGAGCTTTGGGGCCCCACTGCGCTGCCGATTCGCGAGGATGCCGCACCCTATTCGGTTCGCCACGGCCAGGGCTACAGCATCTTTGAGCACACCTCACATGGAGTTTCGCTCGAACTCGAGCAGTACGTGCCGCTTGAGGACTCGATCAAAATTTCGCGCTTGAAGATCCGTAATCTCTCGAAGCGCGCGCGGCGTCTCTCGGTCACCGCCTATGTCGAATGGGTGCTCGGTACTTCGCGGGGTGCCTCCGCGCCCTTCATCGTAACTGAGATCGATTCCGACACCCGCGCGATGCTCGCACGAACTTCCTCTAGCCGCGACTATGGCAGCCGCGTCGCATTCGCGGACTTGAGCGGCCAGCAACTCTCATGGACCGGCGACCGCACCGAGTTTGTCGGTCGCAACGGGACTCTCGACAATCCGGCCTCGCTCGCTGGGGACGCGCCGCTCTCCAATCGAGTTGGCGCTGCGCTGGATCCCTGCGGCGCTCTGCAGACCCGTATCGAGCTTGAACCAAACGGCGTGACCGAAATCGTTTTCCTTCTCGGGGAGGCAGCGAGCAGGACGCAAGCGCTTTCCTTGATTGCAAAATATCGGACCGCCGACCTCAACGCGGTCCTCGCCGCGACGACCCGTCGGTGGGACGACGTCCTCGGCACGGTTCAAGTGAAAACGCCCGATCGTTCCATGGACATCATGCTCAACCGCTGGCTGCTCTATCAGACCCTGGTCTGCCGCGTGTGGGCCCGATCCGCATTCTACCAGGCCAGCGGCGCATACGGCTTTCGCGATCAGCTTCAGGACGTGATGGCGCTGGCGGTATCGAAGCCTGCCATTGCGCGCAAGCATCTGCTGCGTGCCGCTGCTCGTCAGTTCGTCGCAGGTGACGTTCAGCACTGGTGGCTCCCGCCACTGGGCCAGGGAGTGCGCACTCGGGTCTCCGACGACCGTATATGGTTGCCGTTTGCCACCACTCAATATGTCGAGACCACTGGCGATCGCTCGGTTCTCGACGAGACAGTTCCTTTTCTCGACGGCCCCGTACTCCAAGCCGGCGAAGATGAATCGTTCTTTCTGCCGACGGTCTCCGAAAAACGCGGCTCTCTGTACGAACACTGCGCGCGTGCGCTCGACATCAGTCTCGCGATCGGAAGCCACGGCCTGCCGCTGTTTGGTTCGGGAGACTGGAACGACGGCATGAACCGGGTCGGCGAAGGAGGCCACGGCGAGAGCATTTGGCTCGGTTGGTTCCTGCACACGGCGCTCTCGGCGTTCGCGCTATTGGCGGACGATCGCGGAGAGCAGGCCCGTGCCACGATCTGGCGGCATCATGCAGCCGGTTTGCGGGAATCGCTGGAGCGGGAAGGATGGGACGGCAGTTGGTATCGGCGCGGTTATTTCGATAACGGAACGCCGCTCGGTTCGGTCTCCAGCCTCGAATGCCGCATAGATTCGATCGCGCAATCCTGGGGCGTGATCTCCGGTGCCGCAAATCCAGTTCGCGCCGCCCTCGCGATGGCAGCTGTGGACGAATATCTGGTGCGCCGCGATGACAGAGTGGTCCTGCTCTTCACGCCGCCGTTCGATCAGACGCCGCTCGATCCCGGATATGTCAAGGGATATCCGCCCGGCATAAGAGAGAACGGCGGCCAATATACGCACGCCGCGGTATGGTCGGTAATCGCCTTCGCGATGCTCGGTGACGGCGACAAGGCTGCCGAGTTGTTCTCAATCTTGAACCCCATCAGCCATTCAAGCACGCGCGCCGGCACCTCTCGCTATAAAGTCGAACCTTACGTTGCCTGCGCCGACGTTTACTCGGTGCCTCCTCACTCAGGACGCGGCGGATGGACCTGGTACACGGGTTCAGCAGGATGGATGTATCGGGCCGGCCTCGAGTGGATACTAGGATTTCGTTTGCGGGGCGAAGCTCTACTATTCGAGCCCTGTATACCGAGCAGCTGGCGAGGGTACGAGATCACCTTCGGTTACCGCTCCGCGCGCTACGAAATCTCGGTGGAGAATCCCCGTAGAGTTTGCCAAGGAGTCACCTACCTGGAGCTCGATGGAGAGGCGCTGCCGGGGACCTCCCCGCAAATTCCCCTCACCGACGACGGTGCAACTCATCGCGTGCGCGTCGTGCTTGGATGATTGCGCGGAACGGCACAGCTTGGCCAGGCGACGTGACAGGCCGGTCCGGCGTTAGCGCCCTTTACAAAGGCATGGCTCGTGGCAGGCTTCTTCTTACAGAACCCGATTTCTTTTGTTTACAATTCGCCTAATCGGCCGCCCCAGAACACGCTCGAGGTTCATCCAATCTGATGATTCATTTTTGCGTTCTGACCCGAGTAGGTCTAACGTTCGTGCCTCCGACCGCGACCTCCAGGAGCGCCGGCGGCCTGCCCAGCCTGCGTCACCGCGTTCCCTTCGTTATCATGAAGTTCCTCAAGTTCAGATCAGCCCATGCTCAAAGTCGATCGAGTCCCACGATGGCGCGAGCGCTTCATTCGGCCGCATGCCGGGGAAGAACAGCACGCCAAGAAAAGTGCGTTCCCAACCTTCTGCGGCATCGATGATGCGCAGTGCCTCAGCGAGGTCGAATGGGTCCACGTCGTGCTTGGGTTAGCCAGGTTCGCGACGTGCGGCATCGGATCATCGACGATCAGCTTGCGCCGGTGGCCCGTCGCGAAAATGGTTTGCAGCCGAGCGATCGCCATGTTGATGCGGCGTGGCGACAGCGGCTTTTTGCGTCGGGTCTGGTGCTCCGTCAGGTCTTTGACCAAGAGCGATATAACGCGATCGTTCACTTCGGCGATTGGCTTCCTCGCGAGCTCGTGGCCGTGCACGTGGCTGTTAAGCAGAAGCTTGTAATCGTAGTGCACGGCCTTTGTGAGATGCGGCGTGCGTTCTTCGAGCCACGCATCGGCGAAGGCGCCCAGCGTTAGAGGCTCATCGGCCGTGGAGTGCTCGATTGCCTTGCGGCGCACAGCGCGGCGCTCGCGTGGCGATTTCCAAGTGCCGTCGTGGATTTCGGTGCGACGGCGCATATACAGCGCGCGGCCCTCGCTCTTCGTCCCGCCGCGCTCCATGTGCTCGCGCCCGTCGTTTCCGGCATATCGAATCCAGTAATCGCCAGAGTCCACCGTTCGTTCGAACAGGCCACGGTCTTTGCTGTCCTTCCGGGCCATACGAATCCTCCACGCGAAGAGCGATTAGCGATAACACGAAATCACTTGTCACCGGCGCCACGGGTGAAACAATTCCTTGGCGCATTTCTGACAGACGCTTCGATTTCCGAAGGTGCTCATGCGCCATCCGCATTGGGGACACATGATCACCTCCTTCGAACGATGTTTTTCTCCGTCATCTGAAGAGAGACTGACGGCTCTGGATTCGAGTGCATCGTTGACGGTGAGTAGGATTGCTCAAGTATCCACCAGGGGACACAAAGAACCTTGAGCGCTAAGGACGCAAAAGTGCGCAGCCACGATGGAGACACTTTGGCGCCGCACTTCGTACAGAATCGAGCCGACGGCTGATTGATTGCCGTTCGGCATCCTGGACATTTGCATGCGCGAGCTATGCTCGGTGGTCAGTTAGCGCTTGCCGATTAACTACTCTAGAGGCAGCATCTTCCTTTACGTGCCGTCGCAATCTCCCACTAGTTTGTGCCAACTCGCACCTCAGACCGCGCAATCATTCGAAGCCGGCTGTGCTTACAGTCTTCTCAATTCTTTCCCCCTGCTCCGCCGTTCTTCTTCCTCTCCGATTCCGCGGGCTCGCTCGTCTCGGCGGAACGCTTTTCATAGGCAAGTTCATCCCTTAACCAAATCCCTTTCGCCCGAAAAGCCGTCAGGAGTTTCCATAAGTCCTCATCCGATATGTTCGGTTGCGAATCGATGAACCTGGAACCTGGTAAGCACTGTAGAGCCTCGTAATGCGGGCGGCAGCACTGACGGAGGTGCAGAGGCTTGCAGATCCAAAGAGCGCACCCTCTCCAAGATTTCTTCAAGAAGCTCGCGCTCAGTCCGTTTAGGTTCTTCAGCCGCTGCGGTCGGAAGATCCTTGAAAGCTCTTTCCAAATCGGGCCACCAGCGTCTAAAGGTCTCAGTTAGTACCTCATCGGATAGCTTTTCGTTAGCTAGACACAGATTGATGTTTTTCAGTAGCGAGAGGGTGTCCTCTTGGTTCGCCGTCTTGATCTGGAATTGCGCCAGCGGTCCAGTTACTGCGCTTTTGTGGGCGATGTCGATGAGATACGGACACACGTCGGATTCCTTGACCTGCTTGGCGAGCGCACCGGCTTCGAAGTAGATCCAAGGCTCGCGCATGTTGTCGCTGGTCAGAGCTATGACCCCGAAGTTTGTCCTTTCCAGTTGTTCGACCAGTTCGACAAGCCAGTGGGCACCGGCTTTGATGTCCCATTCGGACATCTACGGAGTCACCGCTTGAATAACCTTGGGCAGCCAGTTTCGCAGCGCTAACGCCGCCTGTTTGCTCCGATCCCCTGACCATCCTATGAACACGTTCATCTTGGGTGCTCCCCTTGGTTCAGCGATGGCGTATGCTTCTCGCCGAGTCGCACCTTGCGCATGATCTCGCTGCGCTTGCGCTTACTTGTGACCTTGGCCCACTTGGTCAGCCCACCCTTCCGTCCTGCGTCTTTGGTATCCATGTCAATGGGATATATAATTGACGTAGCGCTACGTCAATGCAGACGTGGATTGTATAGAGCGCGAGAACTATACAGTTCTTATGGCGCGTGAGGGGGATAATTCCATGAGGTTACGATGCCCAAAATGCTCCGCCGAATCGGAGCATACGATCGCCCCACTTAAGGGCACCCATCTCGAATACTCCTGTGATTGTGGTGTGAGATTACAGTGCGATTTTCCCATGTCATCCGGCGGGAGATTACCTGCTGGCGGCTACTCTGTGAATATGGGGCCGCCAGGCGCGTGCACGCACAAAGATGGTCGTGACCCCTTAGCCCTCGTGCCGATCGGTGTGGACTGAAAATGATTCGCAACCGAAGACAGCGCTTCGAAGGGGTGCGACGCCTGAGTCTCGCTGTAGGCGGTGCATGCGTTTTGCCGTGGCTGACATTCATCTTCGTTGGTGCTCTTAACGGTAACGTCGACTTTAAGGAAATGGAGTGGTACGGCTGGGCGTTATTGGCGCTGATCTCTGCCGCGTGCTTCCTGTTCGGTTGGAGCACCGTTCGAGTGGTTGCATGGGTTCGGAGAGGCTTCGCAAAGGACAAGCGAGAAAATGTGCGACCTTCCGACTAGACCACTCACCAGGAGCGAGCTTCACGTCTGAGCCGTAAACGGATGGAGACCGATCCACTTCATGGCGCGGCGCCTCTCTCGCGCGGGTTGCTAGTTGACAATTGTTCCGTTCGGCTTAACTCCGCCTTGGTGCTAGAGGTCAGATCGCAATATCCGCCAAGCACGGGGTGAGTCATATGCGCGCGAGAGACATCATTATCGGCACGGTGGTACTCGGGGGCTTAGTTGTCATCCTTTTTTACGTGATAATGTCGGTTTACCAGCACCAATAAGTTGGATTGGCGACGCCGGTACTCTCACGCTTTGCGGCCTAGTTAACAATTGATCCGTTCGGCGAAGTTGCGCGTGCGCCCCAAGCGGCGCGCCTTCGCGCGCCAGAGCGCAAAGCTGCGAATTGCGTTTTTAAGGCTCACGGGCGCGTCCGCCTTCGATTGCGGGGTTTTCGGCTGTCGCACGTCCGTGGCGGTTATTGTCGCGCCCATCACGTGAGTACCGGCCGCTTGCGCTCTTCCTGCCATGCGATGAGGTCGATGCGGCGGAAGCGTTTGCCGCGTTTGCCCCATGTCACGTATGGGATCTGGTTCGAACCGTGACTAGCTTTCAGCCTTCAGCGGCAACCAATTTGCCCCGATCGCGAAAAACCTTTCTCTCCGTAGGGGTTTGAGTGGAGCGGGCGACCGGGGTCGAACCGGCGACGTCCAGCTTGGGAAGCTGGCATTCTACCACTGAATTACGCCCGCCCGTGTCGAAGTCTAGGGTCGCTGCGCCGACCTGTCAAATCCACGGGCCCCAATACTGCGCGCAGCACGGCCCGCGCTACAAGCCACGAGTCGTAGCGCGCACGCATCGCGAACCCGCGCGTCGGCAAGCGCGCATTGTCGGCCGTCAACAGAAAGCTGACCGCAGGACGCGTGCAGCGCGTCAGACGCGGGCGTCGATGACACGCTGCGAAACTCGGGTTCCAGACGAAACCGGGATAACCAGGAAGGAAGCCTACCAGTAGCGGACGCGGCCCACGTCCGTGTGCACGAAGTCGGACGCCGGATAGTAGCCCACGCCGCCGCCGCGCAGCGCGAGCGCCGCCCGATGCAACTGATCGAGCGTGCGTCCGGGCACGCGCCAGTCGAGCGCCAGCCCGTCCATGTGCAGGCTGTGATGCGCGACGCCGTCGCTCCGCGCCGCAAGCATCGCGTTGGTTTGCGGCGTTCGGTAGCCGGAGATGATTTCCACCTCGGCGTCGGTGCTGAGTTTGTAGCGAATTGCGGTCACGAGGTCGAGCAGCGCGGTGCTCATCGGTTTGACCACGTTCTGCCGGTAGTCGCGCAGGATGTAGTTGATTTCGGCGAGCGCTTGCGGGATGTACCGCCCCTTCTCGTAATAAACGATATCGAGGTTCTCGCCGGTGTGAAGGTTATAGAACTTGAGCCGGCGCGGCGTCGACGGCGCGGTCAGCATCGCGAGCGCGGTGCTCGCGGGCGCAAGCGCCGCCGATGCGGCCGCGGCTCCGGCCATCACGGCGAGGTTGCCGAGAAAGCGCCGGCGGTCAGTCGAAACTTCTGGCGAAACTTCGGGCGATACCTTTGGGCCGATCGAGGAATCGGAACGCGCGCTGCCCGACTCGGTGCCGCCAGTCATGCCACTAATCAAGCCTGTTGGTCTGATCGGTCCCATTACTTATCGCGTCCCCAGTGGCGGCCGTTCGGTGTTCGCGTCTCCGGATTGTTGCCGGATGCCTTGCGAGCCGCCTTGCGTGCGAGTCCATTCTCCGCGTTCACGCGGTTGGAGTCAGCCGAACCATCGGGTAACTTTACACTCTCCATGGACGCCGCACCATAGCGTCCGAATCCGCTCCACCACCGATGAAACTACCTCCGCCCAAGCCGATAAAGCCAATAAATCCGGGCCGCGCGCGGACTCGGCCATTGGCCGGGCTTTCGCGCAAAGTCGGTCGCGGCCAGTTCGCGAGGGCGCTTGGGGCGGGCGCCACGATGCGCGAGTTTTTCGCCGCGCTGCCCGAGACGCTCGCCGCCGCCGACCTCGGCGAGCTGGCGCGGCGAATCGCATCGGCGCGCCGCGCGGGGCGGACTTTTCTGATGCTGACGGGGGCGCATCCGCTCAAGGTCGGCCTGAGCCCGCTCATCTGCGGGATGCTGCGCGACGGCGTGCTGAGCGCGATCGCGACCAACGGCGCGGCGATCATCCACGACTTCGAGCTCGCGTTTGCCGGACGCACGTCGGAAGAGGTCGGCGCCGGGCTCGCCGACGGCAGCTTCGGGATGGCCGAGGAGACCGGCGCGTTCCTGAATCGCGCGGCGCGTCTGGCTGCGGAT
>Ga0335070_10004716_pt1 | contig 15967 bp, 15 predicted proteins | sample Lox_Sample_13_FD_206722 | JGI IMG/M metagenome (GOLD analysis project Ga0335070, IMG submission 206722) | Soil microbial communities from Loxahatchee National Wildlife Refuge, Florida, United States - Lox_Sample_1.3 | ecosystem: Environmental > Terrestrial > Soil > Wetlands | place: USA... | reverse complement strand
ATGAAGGACAGGACAATGCCAGCAATAATGATTTTTTTAAGAAGGTCTCCGTGTTCCTTCCATCTGCTCATGTATACCTCTGAAAATGCAATAAGACCGGTGATATATCCGGTCATCGCCCAGTTTGCCTGGACCTTTCCCTGGACGCTCTTCACGACAAAAAACAAAATTACCGGGAGAGAGAACCAGAGGAGGAAGTCCCTTCTCACTTTCCCTTTAATTCTCCATAGGGCAATAACGATAAGCACGAAGAGAATGGGCGTTACTACTCCCACTTGAGAACCCATAAATTCAGTGAGGCTTTTGAATGATATCTGCAAACCGTCAGCCAGATGCGCCTGACCTGCGGTATGTCTGAACGTCACCCAGTCGTGCCCTGCGTTCCAGATGAGTACGGGTGAGAAGATGAGTATGCTGATCACTAGGGCGAGATAGGGAGAGATAGCCTTAAGGAGGACCCTTTTATGCGAAGAGAGAATAAGAAAAAGGAATGCACAGAGATAGAAAAAGGCCATTGTATATTTTGTGAGCAGGCCTAATCCCAGGGAGACACCGAGGAGCAGCCAGTATCCCCGATATGAATGTCCGGAGGTGTCCTGACCCGTTGCCTTCCAGAAAAGGTACAGTGACACGATCCAGAAAAAAATGAACGGCGAATCAATGGTGAAGATCACTCCAAAGGCGGAATAAAGGGGTATGAGCTGAAAAAGGAGGGCGGAGGCCGTTCCCACAGTTTCATGATACATCTCCTTGCCCAGTTTGTAGAGAAATATGCTGCTCAGGACGGAAAAGACGACCGCAAGGAATCTCACGCCAAGCACATTGTTCCCGAAAAGAGATGTGGAGAGAGCGATAAGATACGCGATCATTGGTCCTTTGGAGTAATAGCTTAAATCGAGCCTCCGCGACCATTCCCAATAGTGGGCCTCATCGGGACTGAGATCGAGGGGGCCGTAGAGAATGTAATAGATGCGGAAAATACTGAGAGTGAGGAGAAAGATACACATGACAGTTGTATGAGGTTTCTCTCGAAATCGTTTCTCTGCCCACCTATAGAGATACACCACGGCCGTGGATGAGAGGATGCCCACCACGGCTCCTGTAATAACATCAGAGGGGTAATGCACCCCCACGAATACCCTCGAAAGAGATACGAACACCGCTATCCCCAGAAAGACATATCTAAGGCGGTCTCGTGTCATGAAAAGGAAAGGGACCGCAAAGGCAAAGGAATTCGTGGCGTGGCCTGAGGGGAGGGAGAAGGATTGTGAACAGCCTACCAGGAGATGCACATTCTGGAAGCTATTGCATGGCCTCGCCCTTTCAATCATCTCCTTTAAGGCATGGCTTGTTCCGTCCGCAAGCAGGATCGAAAAAAAAGATATCGCAAAGATCACCATCGCCCCCTTCTTTTCCTTTATAAAGAACAGGAGAAGGAAGGGAAGCACAATAATATTCATCCTGTGCGAAAACACGGGCATGATAAGGTCGAACAACCAGTTCTGGCAATCTTTGTTCAGGAAAAAAAAGAGGGCAGTATCCAGCTGTTGTATCCATTCAGGCATGCTGTATAATATCACAGTGAATGTTTCCCTAACTCACTTTATTCATTGATTTCTTTGCTTCCTGAGAGGCATCCGTCTCACCTTGCAAGACAATAGCTCTTCTCGACTGTACTGGGCTTTGCATACCTAACAATACCCTGTGTTTATGTATCGTTAAGGTCTGCACCTGCAGACTGGCACATAACCCTTCCGCCTCAGGCGGATTGCCGTCCGAGCCAGATACCTTTCACGAATTGATGAATTACTAAGGCTAAGTTTTTTCCCTTTTTGGAAGGAGCGGGATAGTCAGCATGCCGGGGATAGTGAGAAGGCAGACAATTACGAAGAAGAGGGGATACCCGATCTTTTGTTGAACCCAGCCGGAGATGAACCCGGGGAGCATCATGCCGATGGCCATGATACCTGTGGAGATGGCATAATGGGAGGTCTTGTACTGGCCTTCGGCAGAGTACATGAGATAAACCGTAAAGACCGTAAATCCCATGCCGTAACCGAACTGCTCCAGTGCAACCAGCGGATAGACCATCGCAAGGGAGGGCTGCGCCCATGCCATGTACACGAAGAACAAGTCTGGCATGTGCATGGTGATCACGAGCGGCCAGGTGCAACGGCGGAGTCCATACTGCGAGATGAGCCATCCCCCGAGCACGCCTCCCAGCACCAGCGCGATAATGCCCACAGTACCATAGACCAGGCCGACCTCTGATGTAGCAAGCCCGAGCCCTCCATCGGTTCGTCTGTCCAGCAGAAACGGCGTGACCAGCTTGAGCAGCATGGCCTCGCCTAAACGATAGAACAGTATAAAAGCCACGAGCACTCTCACCTTTTCCTGCCGGAAATAGGCGGAAAAAACCTGTTTGAAAGTGGGTTTTTGAATAGCATCTGCCGCTGAACGGGGATGGTCAGTCGGCGCGTACGGAAGGACTGCATAATGATAGAGCCAAAAGATGATAAAGATTCCGCTACTGATACCCAGGACCGCCATCCAGCTGGCACGGATACTGCCCGTTGCTGTTTCGACACCTCCTGCGAAATAGACCAGTAATCCCGAGCCGAAAATCATTGCCAGTCGATAAAAGCCTGATCGAAGCCCGGTGAAAAAGGCCTGCTCCTTTTCCGCAAGGGCCAGCATATAGTAGCCGTCAGTGGCAGTATCATAGGTTGCAGAGATGAATGCGCCGATCATGAACGCTCCAAGGGATAGGAAAAAAAAGTCCGGTTTGCCGACCGCATAGGCAATGAAGCCAATGTTCAACGCGATGGCTCCTTGGGCCGCAAGCACCCAGGTGCGCTTGGTCCATGTGAGATCGAGGATCGGTGCCCAGAACATCTTTATAACCCAGGGGAGGTACAGCCAGCTTGTCCAGAAGGCAATGTCCGTGTTGTCCACTCCCATCTTCTTATAGAGTATGAGTGAAACTGTGTTGATGAGGACGTAGGGCAGGCCTTCACCAAAGTAGAGCGTGGGAACGAAGAACCATGGATTGCGGGATACGGTTTGTGGTGACGCCATGCAGGGAAGGATATCAGATTACGAAGGAATCATCCACTTGAAAAATAAAACATTTATCCCTATATTCCTTCCGCGCGGATTACGGAAGCAGGTGTTGCTCAGAGACTCCGTTTTCATTAGGTAAGGCCTTCGCCCCATACTCCACATGGCTATTGTATGCAGTCCACCGACGAACCAACGTGGTTCAAGAAGACGCAACCATGAAGATTATTGATAGAAGCGATTCGCTGTTATCAACTTGGAACGTATACATATTGCAGATATTGAGACGAGTATGAAAAGAAGGTTATGATATAAGAAACGGTTCATAAAATATGATTCGATTTCTACTTATTGCATCCGAGAGAGGAAAAGTCTATTGGTGGCCTATAGAGAGCTGTCCGCAAAGCAAACAACCAGAAAAAGAACAAGTGATAGACGAATCGCGATTGAACATAAAATGAGAAAGGCTTTTGTGGGGGGAAAAGGACAAGTTAAAAAGTCAAAAAGGATAAAGATTCAAGCCGCGATGTTAATGTGTTATGTCCTTCTAAGCATCTTGTTGGCCTCTGCAGATGATTTTGAGGATGGAACAAAAGCATATAGGGGCGGGGACTACAAAACTGCATACCAGTTATTTTTGAAAGCCGCTGAGCAGGGAAATGCTAGGGCAAAAACCTATCTTCGCATGATGTGCGCTAATGGACAGGGAGTGGAGAAGGGTTGCAAGGAATCTGCAAAAAGTGACCGTCTTGTCACTAAAAAGGGACAGGCTGGTGCACAACCTAACCTCGGTGCTCTGTACGATAAAGAACAAGGAGTACCGCAAGACGAAAAAGAAGCTGTGAAGTCATACCGTCTTGCCGCTGAGCAGGGAGATGCTAGGGCACAAGTCGCTCTTGGTGTTAGGTACGAGACAGGCGACGGTGTGCAGCGGGATTACAAAGAAGCTCTGAAGTGGTACCATCTAGCTGCTGACCAGGGGTATGCTTTGGCACAAACCTATCTTGGTGTTTTGTACAAGACTGGCGAGAGAGTTCCACAGGACTATAGGGAAGCTGCAAAGTGGTTTCGTCTTGCCACTGACCAGGGAGATGCTTTGGCGAAATGTAATCTTTCAGCTCTTTACGCCAGCGGTAGGGGAGTGAGCAGAAATATGTCTATCGCAAAACAACTTGCCAAAGAAGGCATAAATGCAGGAGAAAAGTTATGCCAGGAAGTCTGGAAAAAGTATAACCTGGCGAATTATTAGTCAAACAATCACGAAATAGTTCTAAGTTTTTGTGGGTGCCACGGCACGTCCCCTATAGATTTCCGTTTGCAGGGTTTAGTTATCAGAACTGCATTAAAGGTGTTGACTCCAGGAAGGAAATCTCGCCGCATGTTTTGGGCTGAAGCCGATTATCCCCCGGTGGGGTGGAGGGCACTCCCCAAGACTGTACAGAAAAAACTGGACGATTATCTGTGTCACAACTTACCATTTACTATTCACTTTTCACACTCCATCATACCGAAGCGAGTGCTCCCCTCTGCCTGACCGCCTCATAAAGACAGATGGCCGCGGATGTTGCAACATTGAGGCTTTCTGCCCTGCCCAGTATTGGTATCTTCACGAAGACTTCTCCTTCCCTCCTCAGAGATTCATTTACTCCCTTCGCCTCATTCCCCAGTGCAAAGGCCAGTGGCTTTCGAAGGTCTGTCTCATAAATGGACCTCGATGCATTGACATCAGTTACAAAAAGGGTAATGGCCTTTTCCTTCAGCCACTGAAGCAACACCCTGGATTCTACAAAGACAAGAGGAATGGTGAATACGCTTCCCGCCGTGGCACGTACCACCTTTGGCAGTAAGGGGTCACATGTCCCAGGGAGAATAATGACCGCATCAGCTCCCGCAGCATCAGCGGTCCTGATTATGGTGCCAAGATTACCCGGATCCTGGATGCTGTCACAGATAACCGCAAGGGGATTTAGACCCAATGAGAGTTCTTCGAGATCAAGGAAATTAAAGGATGCGATAGCTGCAATACCCTGCGGTGTCTCGGTATCGGAGAGGTGTCCAAGCACGTGCTCGGTCGTTTCGAAGAGTTCTGCATCATTGCTCGACAGTTGCTTGAACAACCCCGGATATTTCGAGTAAGAACTGTCTGTAAAAAAGACCCTTTTTATACCTGTGCGGGAAGCAAGCGCCATCTCGATGAGATGCGGTCCTTCTATAAGCATGTCGTGACGCCTGCTGATTTTCCTATCCCTTATCTTTAGGGCCTCTTTGATGTGCGGGTTCGACGGGCTTGTTATCTTTTTGTATCTCATAATTAAGATAGTAAGTGTCAGTTCATTATACATAATTGCGGATCGATCGGTTATAATGCCCACTCACATATGAAGCATTTCCCTATTTATAGGATATGGCCCTTGCTGAAAAAACAGGTGAAAAGCCTCCGGATACCATGGCTGGAAGATATGGCATCAACCGGAAGGGACCCCTTCAAAATACTCATCTCCTGCATCTTAAGTTTAAGAACGCAGGACAGGACAACAGGGCTCGCTTCAGAACGGCTCTTTAAGTTGGCATCAACACCAGAAGACATGTCAGGGCTTTCACCCCGGCAGATAGAAAAGGCCATATATCCTGTTGGCTTTTACCGGGTCAAGGCACGGACGATCAGAACCCTGAGCAGAGAAATTTTCCTGAGGTACAATTCCCGTGTGCCGGATGAGATTGAAGAATTGCTTACGCTCAAAGGAGTAGGGAGAAAAACCGCCAACCTTGTGGTAACCCTTGGATATGACAAACCCGGCATATGTGTGGACACCCATGTTCACAGGATTTCAAACCGATGGGGGCTGGTGAGGACAAAGACTCCCCATGAGACCGAGTTTGCACTCAGGGTAATACTTCCCCAGAAGTACTGGAAAGAGATCAATGGATTATTGGTTGCCTTTGGCCAGAGCATATGCAAACCCCTCTCTCCCCTCTGCAGCACCTGTGCCCTGCATAGATATTGTCCGAAGCTTGGGGTGACGCGACATCGTTAACACGAATAAGAAGCCCTCTCTGCTGAGAGGGCCTGGAACTCGACTATCCCGTTTTCACTCTCCTATTTAATCAATCCGAAATCCCTTATGGTTTTCTTGAGCTTCTCCCTGTTCGCCTCAGACATTTCACAGAGGGGAAGACGGAATTCCTCTCGTATCTTCCCCATCATAGCAACGGCTGTTTTTGCCGGAATGGGATTTGTTTCTATGAACATGGTGGAGTTGAGGGGCTCCAGCTTGTAATGAAGGGCCCTTGCCTTTTCATATTTCTTCTCCTTCCAGAGCCTGCACATCTCGGAGACCTCGCGGGGCGCTATATTCGCCGTGACCGAAATGACCCCCTTGCCTCCCAGTGCGAGCAGGGGGAAGGTGGTAAAGTCATCACCGGAAAGGACGGTCAGTCTGTCACCGCATAGTCTGATGACCTCGCTCACCTGCTTCATATCGCCTGTTGCCTCTTTAATGGCGACGATGTTCTCGATCTCCAAAAGTCTTGCCACAGTGGAAGGGAGAATATTGACCGCGGTCCTGCCAGGGACATTATAAAGGACAATGGGGATGTCCACAGCCTCTGCCACGCTTTTGTAGTGCCGGTAAAGACCTTCCTGGGTTGGCTTGTTGTAATAGGGGGCTACGAGGAGTGCCGCATCCGCACCGAGTTTCTTTGCCTTCTTGGTGATCATTATGGTCTCATCCGTTGCATTTGCTCCGGTCCCCGCGATTACGGGAATACGTTTATTTGCCGTCTTGATCACGATCTCGATCACCCTGTAGTGCTCCTCGTATTCAAGGGTCGCGGATTCCCCTGTGGTACCGCAGGGCACAATGGCATTTGTGCCGCTGGATACATGCCACTCTACCAGTTCAGACAATGCCTTCTCATCAACCTTTCCCCCTTTGAATGGGGTCACAATTGCTACTATAGAACCTTCCAGCATAGTGTCCTCCTCACTGAATATAGAAAATTTCTCGGTTGCCTATTTAAGGAATGAGCGACCGTCCGCGCTCCTTCCCTCACCATGTTCATTTTTCCGGCACATTACTCTTACACGGTATCTCTTCTTATCTGCCCCCCCCGTGATGTGTATCACCCCTCCTCCCTCATCCCAATTAGTCAAGGTTGATCGTACCTGTGAATACCTCAGCCGCGGGTCCCGTCATGTACACATGGGCATCCTTGTCCCAGTCAATAAACAAATCACCACCGCCCAGATGAGTGGTGACGCTCCTCTCTGTGAGGCCCTGGAGGTGAGCGGCAACCGCGGCCGCGCATGCCCCTGTACCGCATGCCATGGTCTCCCCTGCACCCCTTTCCCACACTTTCATTCGTATCTCTGAGCGATTCAGGACCTCAATAAATTCCACATTTGTCCTCTTCGGGAAGAGAGGATGATGCTCTATTGCAGGCCCGTAGTATGCCACCGGGAATTCCGATAGACTATCAGTAACAATCACCGCATGGGGGTTTCCCATAGAGACACAGGTGACCCTGAATTCCCTGTCACCAATCTGAAGAGGATAATCCATAACGAACTTTGAGTTTTTGGCTCTTGGTTGTCCCGCTAACTGTTGACTGCTGACTGCTGACCGTTGACGAATATCCACCGGTATCTTTTCCGGCTCAAGAATCGGCTCGCCCATATCCACCCTGATAAGGCCATTTACCCTTTCTGGTCTTATAATGCCCGCGAGGGTTTCTACCTGGATGGCCCTCTTTTCAGAAAGGCCCCTGTCCCAGATATATTTTGCGAGACATCTGATGCCGTTGCCGCACATCTCAACCTCGCTTCCATCTGCATTGAAAATACCCATCCTGAAATCGGCGACGCGTGAAGGATAAAGGGTGAGGAGTTGGTCAGCCCCTATGCCAAACCTTCTGTCGCAGAGTCTCTCGGAGAGCTTTGAGAGATTGGGAATTTTAGTTTCCCTGCAATCTATGAGGATGAAGTCATTCCCCAGCCCGTGCATTTTGGTAAACTCTATTTTCATCTTGTCCTTCAAATAAACGAGGGGACGATCTCGCCGCTGATGAGGTCCTTGTAGGTCTCTCTCCTGCGCACGAGAGCAAAATCCTGTTCTTTTACCAGTACCTCTGCAACCCTCGGCCTGCTGTTGTAATTTGAACTCATGGTAAATCCATATGCACCGGCGGACATCACCGCGAGGTATTCACCTTGCATTACAACGGGGATCTCCCTCTCCTTTGCGAGAAAATCGCCGGACTCGCATATGGGGCCCACCACATCAGCGAGCATGTTCCGTCTTCGGTTTTTTTTCACCGGCAGTACCTGATGATAGGCATCGTAGAAGGAGGGCCTTATAAGATCATTCATCCCCGCATCCACTATCACGAAATCCTTTTCCTCCCCTTTTTTCAGGTACAAGACTCTCGTAACCAGTATCCCCGCGTTGCCCGCAATAGACCTGCCGGGTTCCATAATGAGGGTGAGCCTTCGCCCCTTAAGCATCGGTATAAGGTTCCTTGCAAGGGTCTGGGGAACAGGGGCTTCTTCGTCTTTATAGGTAATGCCCAGCCCACCTCCTATATCAAGATACTGTAAATGTACACCATGGCCATTGAGTTCATCCACAAGGAGAAGCGTCTTTTTCAGCGCCTCCACAAAGGGGGAAACCTTGGTGATTTGAGAACCAATATGCTTGTGAATGCCCACGATGTGTGTGTTCCTGAGATGTTTTGCAAGTTTATAGTACTCAAAGGCATCCTCAATAGGGATACCAAATTTGTGTTTTCTCAGGCCCGTCGATATATATGGATGCGTCTCAGGATCGATGTCAGGATTCACCCTGAGCGAAATTGGCGCCTTAACCTTCAAGGTCCCTGCAACCCTGTCAATTTCCATGAGTTCCTGTTCTGACTCGACATTGAACATCAGAATCTTTGACTTCAGGGCATAGGCGATCTCCTCTTCTGTTTTCCCGACCCCCGCATACACGATCTTGCGTGAAGGAATGCCTGCTCTTAAGGCCCTGAACACTTCCCCTCCTGAGACCACATCAGCACCTCCACCGCGTTCTGCAAACAGTCTCAGTATTGCCGAATTGGAATTTGCCTTGAGTGCAAAGCAGATGATATGGGGGATGCCCTTAAAGGCATTAGCGTAAGCCCTGAAATGCCTGAGGAGAGTCTTATGACTGTAAATATAAAGGGGCGTTCCGTGTGCCTCGGCGATCTCCCTTACGGGGACGTCTTCCGCGTATAGTTCACCGTTTCGGTATCTAAAAAAGTGCACGTGGGTCTCCTTGATTTATCTCTATCTTTTCCCCTTAGATCAAGGTATTATATAATAAAAAATCAGTGAGGACAACCGCACAAAAAATCATTCGTCTTCTCCTCACCCTTTATGCGTGAGGTGCGATGCCGCGTCTGAGAGGACATCATCTCATCTGCCTCCATTTTTTTAATGGCGAGGGGTATAATCCAGAGTTTGTTGGGAATCTCAAAGACGTGCTGGAGAAAACAAAATCAGGGGACGTGGAAATATCTCCGGGAGCAGATGATATCTGTGAAGGATGTCCATATCTGAAGCAGTTCAGGTGCCGCTATACTGAAGATGCGGATGAGGGAATAAGGGAGATGGATAAGACGGCCCTGGAGTTGCTTAAAGAAGAGGAAGGCGCAAAGGTCAAATGGCATGAGGTACGGAAGAGGATTCCTGAGCTCTTTCCTTCCTGGTATAGGATATACTGTACTACCTGTGGGTGGAAGCGGGCATGTGAGCGGGACGCTTCATATCGGCAATTGAGAGATTCCCTTTCTTAGGATTCGATGAAAGCAAAGAAGAATATCATTATCGTAGGTGACAGGGTTCTCATAGAACAGGACGAGAAGACCGACAAGACGACCTCGGGGCTCTACCTCCCTCCCACTGTCAAGGAAAAGGAGAGGGTCTTGGGCGGCTATATCATTAGAGTCGGTCCCGGCTATCCGGTCCATGACCCTAACGTGGTGATTGAAGAACCATGGTCTTCTCACAAAAGGATGGATTTAAGATATCTTCCCCTCCAGGCTTCTGAAGGTGACTATGCCATCTTCCTCAAGGAGGCCGCAGTAGAAATCGAGTTTGAAGGGAAGAAATATCTCATAGTTCCCCATTCAGCAATCCTCGCCCTGGTCCGGACAGAGATAACCGAAGGGGAATCTTGATGCAACTCTATGAACTTCTTAGGAAGGAGCTGGGAGGGGTAAACAACCGTAAAGGAGCTTTCTGATTCCCTGAGACTGGAGGCAAGTACCAGAGGAACAAGACTGCTGAACCTCTATAAGAAAAGACTTGCGAGAAAAACTGATGAGAGGAGAAAAGGAGGAAGAGTCTGGGTGTATGAGAAAGTGTAACATCAGAGGGCAGACATGGAAATAATCGTTTATATCTTTTTTGGACTGATTCTCGGGGGAGCCGTGGGGTGGTTTTTTGCGGGTGCAAAAGCAAAGAGCACAGAGGCGGTCAATAATGAATTAAGGCAGCAGGTTCAGCAGAAAGACTCTGAGATACAGCAGGTGCGGAAAGAACTCCAGAATGAAGGACAACTGAAGACCGAGGCCCTCACCAGCCTCAGAGAATCCCAGAGGAGCTTTGAGGAACAGAAAGCCCTCATTGATGCCATGAAGAAAGAGATGACCGACACCTTTAATGCCCTTTCCTCGGCGGCACTGAAGAGCAGCAGTGAGGATTTCCTGAGGCTTGCCTCCGAGCACCTCGGCAAAGTGGTATCGGACACCAAAGGGAAACTGGGAGAGCATCAGGCGGCCATGGACGGGATGATAAAACCTCTCCAGGAGACACTCAAGAGATATGAAGAACAGATACGGTCCATTGAGGAAGGCAGGCATAAGGCCTACGGAAGTCTCGAAGAACAACTGAGAGCGCTGGCATCAACCCATGAAAATCTCCAGAGAGAGACGAGCAATCTTGTGTCTGCATTGCGGAAACCACAGGTAAGGGGTCGATGGGGTGAAATGCAATTAAGGCGTGTTGCTGAACTCTCAGGCATGTCTATGCATTGCGATTTTACCGAGCAACTGTCCGTAGATACTGAAAAGGGAAGGATTAGACCTGATATGGTCGTACATCTTCCCATGGAGAGAGAGATTGTTGTTGATTCAAAAGTGTCGCTCGAAGCGTATCTTGACTCAATCTCCGCGTCGACGGAGGACGAAAGAAAAACAAAAATGGAGAAGCACGCGCAGCAGGTACGGGTGCATATGATAAAACTCGCGTCAAAGGAATACTGGAGCCAGTTTAAACAGTCACCAGAATTCGTTGTGCTTTTTATTCCAGGGGAAGCCTTCCTGAGTGCAGCCCTTGAAAGCGATACTTCCCTTATCGAGGATGGCATAGAGAAGCGGGTTATCATTGCAACCCCTACTACCTTTATTGCTCTGCTCAGGGCTATAGCGTATGGATGGCGGCAAGAGCAGCTCACAAAAAATGCCCAGGAAATAAGCGAGTTAGGCCGCCAATTATATGAAAGAATAGGGACGTTGGTTCAACATTTCGAGAGTATCGGTTCCAATCTCGAAAAAGCCATCGGGGCATACAATAAGGCTGTGGGCTCCATCGAAGCACGGGTATTGCCTTCTGTGAGGAAGTTTAGAGAACTCGGGGTGACTGCTGCAGAAGAGATTTCTGTTTTGGAACAAATAGACCAGACACCAAGAAATCTGAATTTATTGCCTGAGGAATCTCAGGAAGCATAAATAAACCGTAGAAGGAGGGCACTATGTCTGAGAAAATGAGTCATGAGGAGTTTGTGAAGAAGGCCATTGTGAGTTTGAGGAAGGAAGGGTACAAGGGCATCCATACCGTCTATTCGGGCTTTAATGAGGCGTTCAAGAAGTATTTTTCCGGTGAAAACCCTGTGGAGGTGACCAATGGTCTGGCACAGGAGGGGAAGATCGTGATAAGGCCGGTTAAGGGTGGAGTTATGCTCTACCTCTCTGAAGACGCCCCGTCGGGCAAGAGCTCAGCGGATGAGGCACTCAAGAAAATGGGACTCTAATACTCTTAAGGATTTGTGATCATGAGATCCGGGAAGAAGGAAAGCGGTTTGATTGACACCACAGAATAAGAAAAAGGTTGCCGTGATGGGCGGCGCGTTTAATCCCATTCACTACGGACATCTCAGGGCCGCAGAAGAGGTGAGGATAAAACTCGGCTTCGAAAAGGTCCTCTTTATTCCCTCGGGCAATCCCCCCCTCAAGATGAAAGACCTTGCAGATGCCAACCACCGATACGAGATGACGAGACTCTCCATAGAGACAAATCCTTTTTTTGATATCTCTGATATTGAATGCAGGGGAAGTCGAAAATCATACACAGTGGAAACGCTTACGGCGTTGGGGGAAAGGCACCCCGAGAATGAGTTCTTCCTCATTTTAGGAAATGATTCGTTCCTTGACATCCCCGCGTGGTATCAGCCGGAAAGGCTCACGGAGCTTGCCAATTTTGTAGTAGTTTCGAGACCCGGTTTCCGTTTTTCCGGTCTTTCACCTGAAATCCCGATAGCGCCAGAGACTCTATTCGCGCTTGATGCCCGTGCTCTGGAAATGCATCGCCTGCGTCTGGAGGGCGGGAGAGAACTTCTCCTGCTCAATATCACCCCTATGGATATATCGGCAACAGCCGTGAGAACGCTTGTAAAAGCCGGGAAGAGCATAAAATATCTATTGCCAGAGCAGGTGGAATCCTATATAATTCTTCATAAGCTGTATAGAGAAGGGAGTGATCACCTTTAGAGGGAAAAGATAAGGCCATCGCTGCTGCTACGTCGGCGCTCGCAAAAAAGGCAAAGGATACGCTCATCCTTGATCTCAGAGGATTAGTCGTCTTTACGGATTATTTTGTAATCTGTTCCGGAGAAAGTACCACTCAGGTAAAAGCAATAGCAGAGCATATCGAGGCAGAGTTTATGAAAAATTCCCTCAAGCCGTTATCGATTGAGGGATCCAGCTATGCCCATTGGATTCTCATAGACTATGGTGATGTGGTTGTGCACGTATTCCAGAATGAGACAAGGGACTATTACGAATTGGAGAAACTGTGGCTCGATGCACCGAGGATTCCTTTGGAGAGGGAAAACACCTCTTTAACGGGTGAGAGGTATCATTTCTGATGGGTAAGCTCGCAGTGTTGCTTTTTGTAGTCATTCTCGTCGCATTGGGCTATCTTGCGGTACTCAACAAAGAGCCTATCACATTTGCTCTCGCCCCGAAAACGGTATACGAGATGCCGAAAATCGCCCTTATCCTGCTCTCATCCGCAGTGGGCGCTGCAGTGATGCTGCTGATATTCTTCATTAGGGACACCAAGCGGTTCATTGAGGGCAGACAATACCAACGCAAGCAGAAGAAGGATATGATTGTCCAGGAACTTTACTCCAAGGCCTTGAACGCCATTCTTGCCGACAACGAAGAGGAGGCGCGCTCTGCCCTCGAGAGTGTCCTCAAGGAAGAACCGCGACATATGGATGCCCTCTTGAGACTCGGTGATATCGCGGCAGGCGATGAAGACCACCAGAAGGCCATGAACTATTACCGAACAGCCGGCGAGATTCAACCTCACAGTCTCGAAGTGCTCTTTTCCCTTGAAAGGATCATGGGGAAGACCGGCAGGACCACCGAAGCGCTCATGTACCTCGATAAGATTCTCGAACTGGACCCCGATAATCTTGCCGCCCTCTACAGAAAGCGCACGCTTTTAGAAAGGAAGGAAAAATGGGATGACCTCATCTCACTCCAGAGGGCGATCATCAAGTGTGAGCACAATGAGAAAGACCGCGAGCGGGAGCAGATAAACCTCCTGGGGTACAAGTATGAGCAGGGTCGTTACCACCTCGAAAACGGTGAACTGGAAAAGGCAAAAAAGGCGTTTAAGACCATATTACGAATGGATATGAACTTTGTGCCGGCATATCTCGGCCTGGCAGAGGCGATGCTCAGGGAAGAGGACACGGAAGATGCCATAGCCTTCCTTGAAAAGGGTTTTGCACAGACGTCCTCTCCCATTATCCTGGCACGGATAGAGGACCTTCTCATAAATCTGGGGGAGCCGGGCAGGCTCATTATGCTTTACAAGAACAGCATATTGAAGGAACCGAAGAACCAGGTCCTCCGATTCTTTATGGGTAAACTCTTCTACAGACTGGAAATGCTGGATGATGCCTTTGACACCCTCATTGCGGTGGATGGGACAAGCGCACCTTATCCGGAACTTCATCAGCTCTTGGGCAACATCTACTTGAGACGTCAGCAATGTGAGAGGGCGGTGGAAGAATTTAAGAAAGTAATCGACATCAAAAAACCCTTCCTCCTCCCTTACTGCTGCAACAGCTGCGGGTATGCATCTCTTGATTGGTCGGGCAGATGTCCCAATTGCAGGGAGTGGAATACCTATGAGTTTAACCTCCATGGTATTTGCAGGACGCAGTGACCGTAATGAGTGATGAATACACACCATAGCGAGGAAAGCCCCTGTGATCCCTTGCCCGTGATGCCCCACACGGCGCCTCACCGGGTTGTTTTGGATACAAGCCTCTTCGTGAATCCTGATGCAAGGACAAGTCTTGGCAATACCCCAACCGAGGCGTTGGAAACGTTTCTTTTTCTTGCGGCACAGATCCATATCCTTGAATTTTATATGCCCCCCTCCATATTTGAGGAACTCTTGCATTTTGTGGAAAAGGATAAGATACCCGGGGATCTCCTAGTCATTCTCCATCAAAAACCTCCCAAGAGGCATGAACTGAAATGTCCCGCGGTTCTCCTTTATGAATTAATCGACGATATGCGGGAAAGGGTGAACAAGGGTCTCAGAATTGCAGAGAAGGCGGTGAGGGGCGCGGAAAAAAATAAGGCGGATGAGATGATTCAGGATCTGAGAAGGAAATACAGGGAGGCGCTGAGGGAGGGGATAATCGACAGTAAGGAGGATGTGGATCTCCTCTTGCTCGCAATGGAACTGGATGCCCTCCTTATCACCGCTGACCAGGGTTTGATACGTTGGGCAGAAAAACTGGGGATACAATGGCTTTTCCCCGAAAAGTTTAAAGACTACCTCATGGGAGCGATAAAGAGAACAGAGTTAATCTCCGGGCAGAGAGAATAATTCGTCAGCAGTTGTCGCCTGCACCGCACTCATTTCCTGTAGCAGAGACAGTGAGAACCCTGGACCGCGTTCCTCAGCTCAAACCGTTCCTTGATATTCCTGATAATTTCTTGCCGCGTTCTTTCCCATTTGGGAGCAATGAGAATATCATCCGGAGCCATGGCAAAGAGTCTCTGGAGGACAATTTCGGGAGAAAGACGCTGAATGAACTCCACAAGGAAATCCAGATATTCATCATAGGCGAACGTGGGGAAGGGGTTCTCCTGGTATCGCTTCGCGAGAATCGTGTCTCTAATGACCTGTAGCTGGTGTATCTTGAGAAATCCTATGGGAAGATTAGACAACTCGTCTGCCATGGCGAGCATTTCATCCCTGGTTTCTGTGGGAAAACCCATAATAGTGTGGACGCCGATGTGGATGCCGCGGCGTGCAGTGAGATGGATCGCATCAAGAAACGTCTGATAGTCATGCCCCCTGAGAATATACCTGAGGGACTTGTCATAAATAGACTGAACTCCATATTCTATGAGAATAAACCTGTCCTTTGCCAGCTCTTCAAGCATTCGTATCTTATTTTCATCAACGCAGTCGGGTCTGGTTCCTATGGCAAGCCCGATCACCGAAGGCATGGAAAGTGCCTCAGCATACATCCTTTCCAGCTCTGATACAGGGGCATACGTATTGGAATAAGGCTGAAAGTACACAAGAAATTTTTTCGCTTTGTATCTGGCAGTGAGATAGGTGATGCCC